>Ga0315275_10000266_pt1 | contig 42888 bp, 33 predicted proteins | sample YL17G03_0_MG_FD_205557 | JGI IMG/M metagenome (GOLD analysis project Ga0315275, IMG submission 205557) | Sediment microbial communities from Yellowstone Lake, YNP, Wyoming, USA - YL17G03_0 | ecosystem: Environmental > Aquatic > Freshwater > Lake > Sediment | place: USA: Wyoming | collected... | reverse complement strand
TACGAATTCGATGTCAGCGGTAATCTGTCGCTCCGGGTGATGCCGGACGGTCCCTTGCCGGCATCTCCCGTGGGGCAGCTCAGTATCATGCTCCGGTGGTAGCTCCTCACCGCCGGCGTGTTCGTTCTCTTCGCCGATCAGAATTCTCGAGGAACCCATGCTCAACTACATCTGGATAGGTCTTATCCTCATCGGCATCGTCGTTGCGGTGGGAAATGATGTCAGTGATGAAATACGGAACCCGTATCGCAACGGACTTTCGCTGGAAGCCACGATCGAAATCGAGAAGGCCCCCACACCTCTGCGTGGGACGTGGGAGGGACGGCTCGTGATGGCGGGGTCCTCCTTTGGCTCATTCTACGGCATCGATGCCGGCCCGGGGGACATCCGCCAGTCTGCCACTATTTCAGTGGCGCAAACGGGCGAGTCCGCAATTTTTCTGCCGATCAACGAGGGGACGCCGAAAGTCTGGCGAGATATGGCCAGGTATGCGACAAGCAAGGAACATCTGATGGGGACGGTGCTCTTGCTCCAGCCCTCCGAGGACAGGACACGTGCGCTGGTCAGATTCACCCTCGAGCCGATTCGGTTCGTGAAGGTGCGGTCCGTGACCCAGGCCGCCCTTGACTATGCGGCCACAGCCGTGACCATTGCCCTCGGTCTGATCGGGATCATGGCCCTGTGGCTTGGCGTCATGAAGGTGGCGGAAGAGGCCGGACTGCTGAAGATTCTCACTCGGGCTTTGACGCCTCTGACCCGGCGGCTGTTCCCGGAGGTCCCGCCGGATCATCCTGCCGTGGGAGCCATCATCATGAACGTCGCGGCAAACATGCTCGGGTTGAGCAATGCGGCGACCCCGATGGGGCTCAAGGCGATGGAGGAACTCAACAAGCTCAATCCCAAGGTGGGGACCGCGACCAACGCGATGATCACGTTCCTGGCGATCAATACCGGCGGGCTGATTCTCATCCCCGCCACGGCGATCGCTGTCCGCGCGGCAGCGGGTTCGGCGAACCCCGGGATCATCATCGGGACATCCATTGTCGGGGCCTCTTGCGCGACCATCGCAGGGGTTCTCGCCTCCAAGATCCTGCAACGGCTCCCGCGGTACAAGAAGGCGATGGAGGTGAACAATGGCTGAGCTTCTGAAGAATCTGATCAACATTATCTCGGTCGTCGCCATCCCGCTGGTGCTCGTCCTGTTCCTCGGCTGGGGAATTATCAGGAAGGTGAAGGTGTACGAGGTGTTTGTAGAGGGTGCGAAGGACGGCTTCAACGTTGCCGTTCGTATCATCCCGTATCTTGTCGCCATGCTTGCGGCGATCGGTATCTTCCGTGCGAGCGGGGCAATGGAGCTGCTGACCATGATCCTTGCTCCGGTGACAACGCTGATCGGGATGCCTCCGGAAGCGTTGCCGATGGCACTGATGCGGCCTCTTTCCGGGAGCGGCTCCCTCGGAATTATGACGGAACTCATGAAGGCCCACGGACCCGATTCGCTGATCGGGATTCTGGCCTCGACGATGTATGGCAGTTCGGAAACGACGTTTTATGTGCTCGCGGTGTACTTTGGCACGGTCAGCGTGAAAAACACGCGGCATGCCGTTCCCACCGGGCTGATTGCCGACGCGGCGGGCATGCTCGCTGCTGTCTGGATAGTCAACATCCTGTTTCGCTAGACCTTTCAGTCGCGCGAAAGGTTCAATTTCCTTGCTTTTCTGAAGGGCTATGGATATATTCGAAAACATGCGCTGTATTCCTTCTCGTTCTCCCCTGACCGGCTTTCATGACCCATGTATCCGACGAAATCTATGCATCTGCTGAATAAGACTGTTGTCGCCGCACTTCCACTTGTTCCCAAACCGATCGTCCGGTATTTTGCCGGACGCTACATCGCAGGGGAAACCCTGCAGGACGCGATCGCGTGTGTTCGCCGGCTGAATGCGGAGGGTGTGTGCGCGACGCTCGACGTCCTCGGAGAAGATATTACGACGCGGGAAGAGGCTGTCGAATCCCGCGAAAAGTCAAACGAAGTGCTCCATGCGATTGCGCGTGAGAAGATCGATTCCAATCTCTCTATCAAGCTGACGTCGCTCGGGTTGAAGCTTGACAAGGGTTTCTGCACGGACAATGTCAGAGAAATCCTGAAGGTCGCGAAACAGTACGAGACCTTTGTGCGGTTCGATATGGAGGATTCCACCTGTACGACCGGCACGATAGCCATTTTCCGTACTCTCCAGAAGGAATTCCCGAACATCGGCATCGTGGTCCAGGCCTATCTCCATCGGACGCGGCAGGACGTTGCCGAACTGGTGAAGAACGGCACCAACTTCAGGCTCTGCAAGGGCATTTACAGAGAGCGGAAGGAGATCGCCTACCAGGGGAGGGAAGAGGTTCAGGAGAACTTCCTGGACGTGCTACGGCTCATGATCGAGAGCAAGTCTTACGTGGGGATCGCGACCCATGATTCGGTGCTTGTTGACGGGGCGTATGCGATGATCAGGGAGATGGGCTTGAAGAAGCACGAATATGAGTTTCAGATGTTGCTCGGGGTGCGTCCCGAGCTTCGCAGAAGGCTTCTCCGCGACGGGCACAAGGTTCGCCTGTACGTTCCCTTCGGGGCCCACTGGTACGGATATTCGATGCGGAGGTTCAAGGAGAACCCCGAAGTTGCAGGGTACGTTTTTCGCGCACTTTTCATGCGCAACCGGTAGGATGTCCCTCCCGCCGCTCGCCGGACGAGCGGCGCACGAATCGTCACTTGCAGAAGGAGTTCTTATGGCTGAACAGCAATTCAAGTCGTACGTCCCTGCTGACACCGACATGAAAGAGTTCACGTTCCGGGCGCTGCTGATCGGCCTCGTCATGTGCGTTGTGCTCGGTGCAGCCAATGCGTATCTCGGCCTCAAGGCCGGGATGACGATTGCCGCGACGTATCCCGCGGCTGTCATCGGCATGGCGGTCCTCCGGATCTGGAAGGGGTCCATTCTCGAAGAGAATTTCGCCCGAACGGTGGGCTCGATCGGCGAATCCGTCGCGGCGGGGGCCATCTTCACGATCCCGGCATTTCTGATCGCCGGCGTGTGGACGGAATTCTGGTCGCTGCGGCATTACCTCGAGGCGACCGCGATCATGCTCGCGGGCGGCGTTGTCGGGATCCTGTTCGTGACCATTCTCCGGAGAGTAATGGTGGAGGACAAAGATCTGCCGTTTCCGGAGTCTGTTGCCGCAGCGGAGATTCACAAAGCCGGCCGTGCGGGGAAGAGCGGAGCGAAATTCCTCTTTGCCGCGATGGGCATCGGGGCTGTGATCAAGGCTCTGCGCGAACTGGCATTCTTCGCGTCCGCGTGGGAACGGTATGTGCCGTTTGCCGGAAAGAAAATCACGTTTGCGAATGGTGCGTCGGTACAGGCTGGGGGTGGTGCGCTCCTCAGCTCGCCGGGTGTCAGCCCGGCCTACATCGGTGTCGGCTATATCATCGGTCCCCAGCTCGCGGCACTGAACTTCACCGGAGGCCTCCTTGCATGGGGCCTCTTTGTTCCGCTGTTGCTATACTTCCTCGGTCCCGAATTGGCCGCATCGCTCCAGGCGGCGGGTGCCGATGTTTCCCAGGAAGGCACATGGGCTGCAATGGCAACACAAGTGTGGAAGAGCATTGTCCGCCCGATCGCGATCGGGGGGATGCTGATGAGTGCCGCCTATACACTCTTCCGAATGCGGAAGAGCCTTGCCTCGGGCATGAAGCGGGCGGTGAGTGATGTCCGCAAAGCTGCGACCGGATCGTCGCACACGGAAATCCGGACCGAGAAAGACTTGAGCTTCAAGTGGGTCTTCATCGGTATCGGACTTGCCGCGATCTTCACCTTCATCATCTACAACTATTTCTCGGGCGATACCGGTGCCGCGCTTGTCGCAACGATCGTTATGATCGTCGCCGGATTCTTCTTCGCGGCCGTGTCGGGAAACCTTGTCGGTCTCATTGGCTCGAGCAACAATCCGATCAGCGGGTTGACGATTTCAACGCTCATCATCGCAGCCCTCCTGATGGTCGCCCTGGGCGTCGCAGGAATGCCCGGCGTCGCTGCCGTACTCGGTGTGGCTGCGGTTATCTGTGTTGCGGCGGCTGTGGCGGGTGAGATGTTGCAGGACCTCAAGGTCGGGCACATTCTCGGCGGGACCCCGTGGAAGATGCAGGTTGGTGATCTGTTCGGCGTCGGTCTTGCAGCGGGAGTGATGTTCTTCCCTCTCTACATTCTGCACCAGGGCGATATCAACCTCGGCGGCACGGGTCTTGGCGGCGCCAACTATCCGGCGCCGCAGGCCAGTTTGATGGCGATCCTCGCCCGCGGCATCGTGGGCGGCGACATGGCATGGCCGCTCATCATCGTAGGCCTCCTGATGGCCTTCGGCTTCATTCTCCTTCGCGTGAAGAGCCCCATGCTTGTCTGTGTCGGGATGTACCTCCCGCTGGAAACGTCGTTTGCGATTTTCATCGGCGGGCTGATCAAGGGAATTCTCGACAGGGTTGCAGCGAAACGGAAATTGAATGAGGCGCAAAAGGTCCGGACCGAAAACAACGGTGTCTTGCTGGCGTCGGGTCTCATCGCCGGCGAGGCCCTGGTCGGCCTCGTATTTGCCGCACTGGCGGTTGGGGAAATCGACTACTCACGGTGGCTCCCGGTGTTCTGGGGCGGATTCCCGATGCCGTTCTCGGTGAGCCTGCTCGTTTTTGTCATCGTCGGGTTGGTGCTGATCCGCACGCCGCTGAAGAATGCGGGAAGCCCGGATGAGCCGGCACCTCCGAGTGCGATGATGTGACATCCACGGCGTTTCGGAACGTGTGAGGATCATGAAGGCACGACCACCGCGTGAAGTCAATCTCCTTACCCTGACCCCCGTCCAGGCCGTTCCGTGGGAGCCGGATGAGAACGACTGCGTGGTGCTGCTCGCGCCGAAATTCAGAAACCGATTTGTCGTGCGCTGGATCCTCCCCCGGCTGCCGAAACCGAATGTCCGCGTGACCATGGATGAGCTGGGGAGCTTTGTCTGGCGCCTCTGCGACGGCAAAACCACCGTGGGAACGATCGCCCGTCTGCTCGGCGAAAGATTTGGACAGGAGTTTGATCCGATGCATGATCGGATCGCGAAATTCTTTTTGCATCTGGAACGCGAACGCTTGATCAGGATGGTTCAACCTTGAAGGAGGGATGCCATGTCGAATGCGATTGAAGGTCTCAAGCCGCAGCTCGTATGGAAGTACTTCGCGGAGATTGCGCGGATCCCGAGGGGCTCCAAGAACGAAGCGGCTATCAGCAAGTATGTGGCGGACACGGCGAAGAAGCTCGGTCTGGCGGCCAAAATGGACAAGTTCGGCAACGTGGTCGTCAAGAAGCCCGCGACTCCCGGCCGCGAACAGAAAGCCAGGATTGTGCTGCAGGGGCACCTGGATATGGTGTGCGAAAAAAACAAGGATACGGTGCACGACTTTGCCAAGGATCCCATCGAGCTCGTCCGGAAGGAAAATGTGATCATGGCGAACGGGACCACCCTCGGGGCGGACAACGGGATTGCCGTTGCCACGAACCTTGCCATCATGGAAGATCGTTCGATCGAACACGGCCCCCTCGAGTTTCTCTTTACCGTTGATGAAGAAACCGGCCTCACGGGGGCGAGCAACCTTAGTCCGGATCTCCTCGAGGGCAGAATTCTTATCAATCTGGATTCCGAAGAGGAAGGCGCTCTCTACGTCGGATGCTCCGGCGGCAGGAACACCATCGGCCGGTGGAAACTTGAGAGGGACCCTTCACCTCCGAAGAGCCATGCGGCGAAGATCTCCGTGAAGGGCCTGAAGGGCGGCCATTCGGGTCTCGAAATTGACAAAGGGCGCGGAAACGCCATCAAGATTCTGAACAGGGTCCTCCTTGCTCTGCATGATCTGGGCGCACGCATGGTCTCCATCGAGGGGGGCAATAAACACAACGCGATCCCGCGCGAGGCGGAGGCGGTGCTGTTTGTGCCGGAGAAGAAATGGGAAGAGGCAATGAAGACCGTTGTCGATCTCGCAGACGTGCTGAGAGCCGAGCTCGCCACTGCGGAACCAGATCTCGCCGTCAGCATGAACGAAGTGAAGGGACTGAAGAGGGGGAAAGTCATCAAGAAGGGGGTGCAGACGAAACTGCTGGCCGTGCTCTCCGCGATGCCTCACGGGGTCATGAAGATGAGTGCGGATATCCCGAATCTTGTCGAGACTTCCACCAATGTCGCCGTCATCAAGACCGGTCCGAAGGTGATCGAACTCGCGACGAGCCAACGAAGCTCAGTCGCTTCGGAGATCGATGAGATCTGCACCTCGGTGATTTCTGCCTTCACGCTTGCGGGCGCTGCGGTGGAGGCAAGCGACGGATACCCGGGGTGGAAGCCGAACCTCGACTCGGCAATCCTGAAGGTCGCGAAGAAATCGTACATCTCGTTATTCGGCACAGAGCCTGCTGTCAAAGCCATTCATGCCGGACTCGAATGCGGTATCATCGGCGAGAAGGTCCCGGGTATGGATATGATTTCGATGGGGCCGACGCTCGAGGGGGTTCACTCGCCGGACGAGAAGATCTATATCGATACCGTAGAGAAATACTGGAAATACCTGCTTGCGATTCTCGACAACGTGGGTTAGGACCGCATCATCCATGAGCCGTACTGGCGGCCGGTGGCAATGGCCTCTGGCCGGTCCTGCGATCGATGCTGGCATTCGGGAGGCATCGACGGGAATCCGCCGGTGCCTCATTCATTTTTCACCGTGTTTGCCGGTCCGAACCCGGCGATAGAGCCGGTGTCCTTGGCGTCACAGCGGGATTTTTTGTACATTTCCCCGACAAGCGAGAATGCACATGACTGATATTCCCGTCCCGGTCTCACAGGCTTCCCGTCCACCGGTTCCCCGCTGGTATCGCTGGCTGGTCCTCGTCCTGATCAGCCTTGCGATGTTCGGCAACTACTACATCTACGACAGCATCAGTCCTCTCGCGGATGTCCTGAAAGCGCAGCTCGGGTTTTCCGATTCGAACATCGGTCTTCTGAACGCAATCTACAGCATCCCCAACGTGTTCATGGTGTTGATCGGGGGGATCATCATCGACAGGATCGGAATGCGGAAGTCGACGGTGATCTTTTCGGTACTCTGCTTTCTCGGTGCCGGGATCACCTTTTCCACCGGCACGCTTCCTGTCATGGCTGCGGGTCGACTTGTCTTCGGGCTCGGGGCGGAGTCGCTGATCGTTGCGGTCACGACGGCAATCGCGAAATGGTTCCGGGGGAAGGAACTGAGCTTTGCGTTCGGCATAAACCTGACAATCGCCCGGCTCGGATCGTTTGCCGCACTGAACTCGCCAACCTGGGGTGCGTCGCTGTACGAGCGCTGGCAGCTTCCCCTGGTTGTGACAGTGATCGCCGGCTTCGTGTGCGTGCTCGGCGCCGTGCTGTACTGGATCCTTGAAGTCGAAGCCGAACGTCGCTATGATGTCGGCACAGCAGGCCCCACCGACAAGGTGGTGTTCGCGGACCTGTTCAAGTTCGGCACCTCGTACTGGTACATCGTGGCACTCTGCATTACGTTCTATTCGGCGATCTTTCCCTTCCAGACCTTTGCGGTCAAGTTCTTCATGGAGGCGCATGGCGCGTCGCGCGAAATGGGGGGATTTCTCTCGAGCCTGCTCACGCTCTTTGCCATGGTTGCCACACCGCTGTTCGGCTATCTTGTGGACCAGGTGGGGAAGCGTGCGTTGTTCATGATGTTCGGCTCGTTCCTCCTGGTTCCGGTCTACCTCCTGATGGCCTACGCGCACATTTCCCTGTATGTGCCGATGGCGATGATGGGCGTTGCATTTTCGCTGATTCCGGCAGTCATGTGGCCTTCGGTCGCCTACATCGTCGGTCAGGAACGCCTCGGGACGGCGTTCGGGCTGATGACGATGATTCAGAACATCGGTCTGGCAGGGTTCAATTTAATGATCGGCTGGGCCAATGATTTTTCCGGTGCGAGCGAGGCGAACCCGGGTGGATATGCGCTGGGAATGTGGATCTTTTCGTGTCTGGGATTTTTCGGGCTGCTCTTCTCGTATCTGCTGCGCAGGAACGAGACCGGCCCGAATGCCCATGGTCTCGAAACAATCACCGTCCAATCACAGGCGGGGGCTCCCTGACGTGGCACAGCATCAGGCAGGGGAGCGCACACGCCCGATTCTCTATCGAAACCATTCATTCTTCCTATGAAAGAGTACAGGATACTGATCCTTGAAAGCGTCCCGTCCGACGCGGACGCCATTGAGGTGCAACTACACAAAGCGTCATTGGCGTGCACAATACGGCGGGTGGCAACCAAGGAACTGTTTCTCCGGGCGATGTCCGACTTTCATCCCGACCTGATCATCGCCAACGCGATACTCCCGCGGTTCGATGTCCTTGCCGCCTTGAGCCAATCAACGGTAGACTCCCCGGACATCCCGTGGGTCATTGTCTCGAATGCGGCAAACGAGGATCTTGCGGTTTCCTGCATGAGGGCGGGGGCGTCAGACTATGTCAACAAGAAGAACCTTCCCCGGCTCGGGAATGCCGTGAAGCTCGTCCTCGAGAAGAAGGAGAACAAGGCGAAACCACGACCCGTCCAAGCCGCCTCTCCCGAAGCTCCCAAGACCCCTGCGCCGGAAGTTGGTGGTGAGCAGCTTGCCGCCGTCTTCCGTTCGGTGGTGGAACATTCCACCGATCTGATTGCGATTGTGAACGTCGAAGGCAAACGGATCTATAACAATCCGGCCTACAGCAAGGTTCTCGAGGATCCCGAGTCTCTCCAGGGAACGGACTCATTCATCGATGTCCACCCCGACGACAGAGAGATGGTAAAGAAGGTGTTCCATGAGTCTCTCCGCACGGGGGTTGGAAAGAGGATTGAGTACCGGTTGCTGGATATGAAAGGCGATTTTCGATTCATGGAGTCGCAGGGGAATGTTCTGAAAGATCGTGTGGGCAAAATCATCGGGCTTGCCGTGGTATCGCGGGACATATCGGATCGCAAATTGTTCGACGCGTCTGTGCAGAATCTGCTGGGTGTGGCCGCGTCGTCAACAGCCGAGGAGCTGTTTCCTTCCCTGGCCAAGCATCTGGCGGAGGCTCTCGGGGTCCGGTATGCGCTGGTCTCCGAGACGGTTTCGCCAGCGCGCGACCGGGTCCGGTCCATCGCATACTGGTCGAACGGTCAGTGGGCCCCGCCCTTCGAGTACAACGTCGCCCAGACTACATGCGAGAAAGTCCTGCTGGAGGGAACGATGTGTTACTATCCCGATCACGTGCAGGAACTCTTCCCGAGGGAAAGTGCCCTCGTTGCCATGAAGGCGGTTTCTTATCTCGGGTTGCCCCTGATCGGTTCGGATGGCCACCCGCTGGGCCACATTTTCGTCATGGATGACAAACCACTCGTGGATTTCCAGCGGACGAAGTCCTTTCTCACGATCTCCGCGGCACTGGCGGCGAAGGAACTTGAGCGGAAGAGAACGCTTGATGATCTCCGGGCCTCCGAGACCGCACTGCGTTCCATTTTGAACTCGCTCAACGATGGTGTCGTCGTAACGAGCATAGGGGACACCATCACGTATGTCAATCCCCGGATCATGGAACTCACCGGGTACACCCTGGTCGAGATGATAGGCACGAAATGGGCGACCCTCATGCTTCCGGAGGAAGAATGGGAGTCGCTCCTGGAGCGGAACAAGGAGCGTCAACAAGGGGTCACCGAACGATATCTGGCAACGTTGAAACGGAAAGATGGGTCATTGTTCACCGCGGCCATCAGTGCAGGGCCCTGCCGCAGCCAGCAGGGCGACATCGTTGGCACGCTAGGAATCATAGCGCCGATCGCGGACCGGGCAAGCTGACCGCCCGATATTCAGAGGGCGTCGTCAGCCCTGCGCTCTCCTTCTTCAGGTATCTCCCAATACGCTCGCCCACTCCGTCAGCACCCCCCTGGAAAACGACGCCCAAAAGACTATCTTTAGTAGGGAGGAACCTGGAGGCCATGGGCGAAAATCTTCATTCTGTTCATTTTACGGTGGACGAAGCACGGGGACAACTGACGGAGATCCACGCCCTGGCAAGCAAAATGGTCGAACTCAAAAAGAGCCTGACCGGGAGCGGGTGGGATGTCAGGAAGCATGCGTATTTTGGAGGGATGGGCCCGAACGGAGATGGGAGCTTCCCGCAGGAGATGGAAACACTCGTGGCGATCGTCCGGCAGCTCAATCAGCGTGGCATCATGGTGAAAGACCTCGACATCGGGCTTCTGGACTTTCCCCACGTCAGAGCGAGCGGGGAGGAGGTCTACCTCTGCTGGCGGCTCGGAGAGGACGATGTCCTGTTCTGGCATGGGACCGGCGAAGGGTTTGCCGGCAGGAGACCAATTGAAGAACTGTAGCGGCGTGTCATGAGCACATTTACCCTCACAACGGACCTGAAGCCCAGCGGTGATCAACCGGAGGCGATCTGCCAGCTGACGGATGGAATCCGGCGCGGCGACCGCTACCAGACGCTGCTCGGCGTTACCGGGAGCGGGAAGACGTTCACGATTTCAAACGTTATCGCGAATCTCGATAAGCCTGTCCTGGTCATGTCGCACAACAAGACCCTCGCCGCCCAGCTGTACGGGGAGTTCAGAAGCTTCTTCCCCCACGACCGCGTGGAGTTCTTCATCAGTTATTACGACTACTACCAGCCGGAAGCATATGTTCCCTCCACCGACACGTACATTGCCAAAGATGCGTCAATCAACGACGAAATCGACCGGCTGCGGCTCCGTGCAACGAGTGCCCTGCTCAGCGGAGAACGGAACGTCATTGTCGTAGCATCGGTGAGTTGTATCTACGGCATCGGCGCACCCGAGGAATGGTCGAGCCAAATCGTAGTGATCCGGAAGGGTGAGCGACTCGAACGGAACGCCCTGCTGCGCAAACTCCTCAACATCTATTACACGCGGAATGATTTTGAATTTATCCGCGGCACCATGCGGGTACGGGGTGATGTGGTTGAAGTCATACCGGCGTATGAGACCGACGAGGCGATCCGGGTGGAATTCTTCGGTGATACCATTGAGAGGATCTCGCATATCAACCGGGTGGACGGAGCGGTCCTCGGAGAGACGGATTATGAGGTGGTCTATCCCGCGAAACAATTCGTAACGTCCCAGCAGACTCTTGACCGTGCGGTCAAAGGGATCGAGCAGGAGCTGGAGGAGCGTCTCGCCGAGCTCCGGACGGCGAATAAATTGCTCGAAGCCCAGCGGCTCGAACAGCGGACCCGGTTCGACCTCGAAATGATGAGGGAAGTGGGATACTGTTCCGGCATCGAAAACTATTCGCGTCATATCGCCGGCCGGCTGCCGGGATCCAGACCCGCTTGCCTGATCGACTACTTCCCTGACGATTTTCTCCTGGTCATCGACGAATCGCATGTCAGCGTCCCTCAAATCGGCGGCATGTATCATGGTGACCGCTCGCGAAAGCTGACACTGGTGGAACACGGGTTTCGCCTTCCCTCGGCGCTCGACAACCGCCCGTTGACCTTCACCGAATGGGAGGAAATGGTCGAGCAGGTAATCTTCGTGAGCGCCACGCCCGGTGATTACGAGCTGGAAAAGAGCAAGGGAGTTGTCGTCGAACAGGTGATCCGGCCGACAGGCCTTGTCGATCCGGAAGTGGAGATCCGTCCGGTGCGTAACCAGATTGATGATTTGATCGCGGAGATACGCGCACGCGCGGAGAAACGTGAGCGTATTCTGGTGACCACCCTGACGAAGCGTATGGCGGAGGACCTGACCGACTACCTTCTGGACCTCGGCATCAAGGTCCGGTATGTGCATTCGGAAGTGGGGGCCCTCGAACGCGTGGAAATCCTTCGTGACCTGCGCCTCGGCGATTTTGATGTCCTCGTCGGTGTCAACCTCCTCCGTGAAGGCCTTGACCTGCCGGAAGTGTCTCTCGTCGCCATCCTCGACGCGGACAAAGAAGGGTTCCTCCGGTCTGAAAAATCACTCATCCAGACCGCCGGGCGGACTGCGCGCAACCTGAATGGGAGGGTTATCCTGTATGCCGATACCGTCACCGGATCCATGCAACGAATGCTGGACGAAACGAGGCGGCGCAGGCAGCGACAGACGGAGTACAACATCGAGCATGGTATCAACCCGACGACCGTGTACAAGAGTGTCGAAGATGTGCTCGCCGCAACGGCAGTGGCTGATGTGAAGGCCTCCCGCGATGCCCGGCGGGAGCGCTCAAAAATGGGGAAGGTGGCGGAAACGGTCGTTCGCTATCTGACCCCGGAACAGCGAAAGGATCTGATCGAAGAGCTGCGGACGGAGATGATGCGATCGTCAAAGGATCTTGAATTTGAGCGCGCGGCGGAGCTGCGGGATGAGATTCAGAAGCTCGAAGCCATGGGGGGCGGCAGAAGCAGCCAGAAGCGGGGATGATCTCCGGTGTGGACCACGTTCCTTCGTGATACCGTTCTTCAGCCGTTGGAGGAGTTCCTTCTTCCTCCCGTCTGCCTTGCCTGCGGCGGGGCCGTGTCGCAGGGGTCGATGGTCCTCTGTCCGCTGTGCTCGCGGACGCTGTACCGTGTCCCACCGGATGATCCCTTGTACCAGCAAACCCGTGCGCGAGTGATGAGCGCGCCCGGCGTCGCCGGCCTGTCGGTGCTGTACCGGTTTGAACACGATGGTTGCCTGCAATCCCTTCTGCATCAGATGAAATACAGGGGAATGACCAGAGTGGGAGTCGAATGCGGGAAGCGCCTTGGCGAAGTGGTGGCGGGAAGGATCGGCACAACGCCTCCGCTCGGGGTGATCCCCATACCGCTTCACAAGACAAAACTCCGGGAACGGGGCTACAATCAGAGCGAATACATCGCCCGGGGGATCGCATCGGTGTTGAACATCCCCGTTCTTTCCCGCACGCTTCAGCGGCATCGGCATACCGAGTCGCAGACAACGTTGAGTCGTGAAGAGCGACAGCAGAACGTCGCCGACGCCTTCTCCGTCAGGCCCCGGGCTGTGCCTCTGGTCAGGGGACAAACCCATCTCCTGGTGGACGACGTCATCACAACCGGCGCCACACTTCGGGAAGCGGCACGTGCGCTGGCAGTCGCAGGTGCACAACCGTCGCTGGTTTGTGCAATCGGCATCGCTCTCTAGCCGCCCCGTCAAATGGATTCCTTGACAATCGGCCGGTTTTGTGGTACATTTTAAAGATTTGGATGCATTTTCTTGCGGTCTTCGTTTCTCAAACACTGACAAGCTCACGGTAGAACTATCTCACGGAGGAAGAGTATGGCAATCAATGTTGGTTTGAATGGATTCGGACGAATCGGTCGTCTCGTGTTCCGCAGAATGATGCAGACCGGCGGATTCAACATCGTCGGCATCAACGATATCACCGATGCCAAAACCCTTGCGTACCTGCTGAAATACGATTCGGTCCATGGCATTTTTCCCGGCACGGTCTCCCACGATGCGGACGGTATCATCGTCGACGGCAAGAAATACAAGGTCATGGCCGAGAAGGATCCCACCAAGCTTCCGTGGAAGGATCTCGGTGCAACGATCGTGATCGAAGGAACGGGTATGTTTACGACCCGTGAAAAGCTTTCCATGCACCTGACGGCAGGCGCCAAGAAGGTCCTCCTCACCGCGCCGGCAAAGGACGAAATCGACGCCACGATCGTGATGGGTGTGAATGACAACACACTGACCGGAAAGGAGACACTCATTTCAAACGCCTCCTGCACGACGAACTGCCTCGCACCGATGGTGAAGGTCCTGCATGAAGAGTTTGGCGTGGATCACGGCTATATGACAACGATCCACTCGTATACGAATGATCAGCGCGTGCTCGATCTGCCTCACAAGGATCTCCGCCGTGCACGTGCCGCTGCACTGTCGATCATCCCGACCACCACCGGCGCTGCCCGCACCGTGGGGAAGGTCATCCCCGAGATGAAGGGAAAGCTGGATGGTTTTTCGCTGCGCGTGCCGACCCCCGATGCCTCGATCACCGATCTTGTCGCCATCCTGAAGAAGCCTGTTACCAAGGAACAGGTCAACGAAGCGTTCAAGAAGGCTGCCGGGACTTCCCTGAAGGGCATCCTCCAGTATACCGAGGATGAGATCGTCTCCACCGATATCATCGGCAATGAATACTCCTGCATTCTGGACTCGAAGTTGACGATGGCCCAGGGGACCACGGTGAAGGTATTCGGCTGGTACGACAACGAGTGGGGTTTCTCCTGTCGCGTGATTGACCTGCTCAAGAAGATGGCCTAAAGGTGTTCCATGGAAACCCTCACCATTGACGATATTCTGCTCAAAGGAAAAAAAGTCCTGATTCGTGTGGACTTCAATGTCCCCATGACGCCGGACCTCAAAGTCTCTGATGACAAGCGGATTGTAGAGTCGCTGCCGACCATTCGCAAGGTCCTGCAAGAGGGAGGGGCGGCGATCCTCATGAGCCACCTTGGTCGACCGAAAGGGAAGCCGACGGTGGAGTATTCGTTGAAGCCGGTGGCCGAGTATCTCAGCGGGTTGCTCAAGATGCAGGTCAAGTTCGCCAAGGATTGCGTGGGGAAAGAGGTTGAAGCAATGGTCGAGACCCTCCAGCCGGGCGAGTGTCTGGTGCTGGAGAATCTGCGGTTCCATGCCGAGGAAGAGAAGAACGACCCGGTGTTTGCGCAGCAGCTTGCCAAGCTCGGCGACGTCTACGTCAACGACGCGTTTGGCACGGCCCATCGTGCGCATGCCTCCACCGAAGGGATCACGAAGTTCCTCAAACCGGCGGTGGCAGGCTACCTCATGAAGAAGGAAATCGACTACCTGACCAAGGCGGTCTCCAATCCCGGCCGTCCGTACGTGGCAATTCTGGGCGGTGCGAAGATTTCCGGAAAGATCGATGTGATTCAGAATCTCCTGCCGAAGGTGGATGTGCTGGTGATCGGAGGCGGGATGGCGTTCACATTTTTCCAGGCGCAGGGGTTTGAGATCGGAGACTCGCTCGTTGAACAGGAGAAACTCGCGCTTGCCCGGGAGATCCTGGAAACAGCGAAGACGGGCCGCAAGCGGCTGATCCTCCCGGTCGACTGTGTCATCGCGGAAAAGCTTGACAACAACGCTGTGCGCAAGGTCGTCCCGGTCACCAAGATCACCCCCGGCTGGCGCGGTCTGGATATCGGACCCGAAACGGTGAAGATCATCAACATGGAAATTCGCCGGGCGAAGACGATCATCTGGAACGGTCCCATGGGGGTCTTCGAGATGTCGAACTTTGCCAATGGAACGCTTGAGGTGGCACGTCTCCTGGCCGAAGCAACCAAGGCCGGGGCAACCACGATTGTCGGTGGCGGCGACTCGGCGGCAGCCATTGCACAAGCCGGTTTCGACAAGGCGGTTTCCCACGTATCCACCGGCGGAGGCGCTTCCCTGGAGTTCCTTGAAGGGAAAACGCTTCCCGGTCTTGCTGCGCTGGATAGCCGGTGAACTTTCGCCGGGGTTCCATTGTTCTTTAGTGGGACGTGACGCTAGTACGAGAGACGAGGGCCAGGAAGCAATGTCACCTTCATATGAACGCTCGGCCGGTGGATACTACCGGCCAAGTTTTTTCGGAGGGTTCACGTTCTTCCCCCCGATCATCAAGGCGTTGCTGATCAGTAACGCGGTGATCTGGGCGTTGCTGGACGTCTTCCTGGCCCCCCTGAAACTCGGTGGCGTGCCGATCTTTTTCCTCTTCTCCGAGTACCTCGCCCTCTGGCCGATCGGTCCGCACTTCTGGCCGTGGCAGTTGCTGACCTACATGTTCATCCATGGAGGGTTCTGGCACCTTTTCTTCAACATGCTCGCCCTCTGGATGTTCGGATCAGAACTGGAGCATCTCTTGGGATCACGGAGATTTCTGGTCTTCTATCTCCTCTGCGGAATCGGTGGCGCGGCGACGAATCTCCTTGTTGCCCCCCTGTTAGGGCAGGCAGCCCCGACGGTCGGTGCCTCGGGCGCGGTCTTCGGCGTGTTGATTGCCTTCGGCATGATGTTTCCCGACCGACCCATCTACCTGTGGCTTCTGCTTCCCATCCGTGCGAAGTATTTCATCGCGGCGTACATCGGACTGGAGCTCTACTTTGGCGTGACCGGCACCACCGACGGTGTCGCGCATTTCGCGCATCTGGGAGGCGCAGCGGCGGGATTTCTCTACGTGATGATGTGGAGGCGGGGTCTGACGGCAAAGAAGCTCTGGGCACGCGTGAGCGGCGTGGAAGACGCAACGCCGGTTGAGTCGAGCCAGTACGGACGGCCCGCCGGACCGATCCAGGATGCCACGTTCTATGACATCCATTCAGGGAAGCCGATGGACAACGACGAGGAGATTACGCAAGAAGTCATCGATGCGATCCTCGATAAAATCGGACGCGCCGGGTACCAGAGCCTGTCCGACAAGGAAAAACGCATCCTCAACGAAGCGAGTCGAAAGTTCCATTGAGCGGACAGCAGCGGATGGAAGTTCCCATTCTCAATCTGGCAGATCAACCCGCGAGCGCACAGCACCCGACGTACCGGGTGGGTGTGCGCCGTCGGACGCGGCAGGTGACGATCGGCGGCGTCAAGGTCGGCGCTGGCGCCCCCATATCTGTCCAGACAATGACCAAGACAAAGACGTCCGATGTGGAGGCAACGGTCTGCCAGATCGTGGCAGCGGCCGAGGCGGGGTGCGACATCGTCCGCGTAACTATCAACGACAAGGAAGCCGCCGAGGCGATTCGAGAGATTGTCCGGCAATCGCCCATTCCCGTGGTCGCGGACATCCATTTCAACCACATCTTTGCCCTGAAGGCGATCGAAGCGGATGTGGCAAAAGTGCGTATCAACCCAGGCAACATCGGCAACCGCGACAGAATTCACCAGGTCCTGAGTGCCGCGAAACACAAGGGTATCCCCATCCGCATCGGCGTCAATTCCGGATCGCTGGAGGAGGATATTCTTCAGAAACACGGGTATCCGACCGCCGAGGCGCTCTTCGAAAGCGCGATGAGGCACGTGGGCATCTGTGATGAATTCGGTTTCAAGGATGTTGTCGTTTCAGTCAAGTCCACCGATGTCCGCCTGATGATCGAGGCCTACAGGCTCGTTGCGCAGCGGACTGACATCCCGCTCCACCTCGGAGTGACCGAGGCCGGCACGACGAAAATCGGCACCATCAAATCAGCCGTTGGCATCGGGACCCTTCTTGCCGAGGGAATCGGCGACACGATCCGTGTTTCGCTGACCGATGACCCGGTCAAGGAAGTGGAGGTCGGAAAAGAGATCCTGCGCGCACTGAGCCTCGCCACGAGGAACGTCGAGCTTATTGCGTGCCCCACATGCGGCCGGCTGGAGGTGGATCTGTTCGGCATCATGGCCGAACTCGAGAAACGCCTGGAGGGCGTAAAGAAACCTGTGAAGATTGCCGTGCTCGGATGTGTGGTGAACGGTCCCGGCGAAGCGAGCGAAGCTGATATCGGCATAGCCGCGGGGAAGGGCGTCGGCATTCTGTATCGCAAAGGAGAAGTGGTCCGGAAAGTGAAGGAGTCCGAAATCGTCGATGTCATTGTCCAGGAGGTAATGAATTTCCAGCCGGAATCAGAATCCGCGCCGTAGCACCGTCTGGTGATCCGCACGGTGTGCCCGCCTTCCCGGAGATCATCGGAGAGGCGGTTTTTTCTGTCTTTTCGCCTCCAACTTTCGTATATTTTTCCCAATCAACCATCACAAGCTTGCGCTTCGGTGCCTTCCTCCCTCAATATTCTGTTTGTCGGCGACATCGTCGGTTCACCCGGTTTGGAACTTGCGACCACGCTCATTCCCGGTTTTCAGAAGAAATACAGCATCGACCTGCTCATTGTCAACGGCGAGAACGTGACGGAGGGGAAAGGTATCGCGGAAGAGCATGCGCGCAAGATTTTCGACCTCGGCGCACATGTCATTACGACCGGCAACCATGTTTGGGATCGTTGGGACAGCCGGAAGGTGCTCGGTGGTGATCGGCGCATTCTGCGCCCGCTCAACTACCCCCGGGACAACGGCGGAAACGGGTTCATTGTTGTTGATCTTGGGGAGAAGGGGAAAGCCGGCGTCATGAACGTCCAGGGAAGAGTGTACATGCAGCCCATCGATGACCCGTTCCGGACTGCGGACTGGGCTGTGGCGAAGATGCAGGAAGAGGCGAAGGTGATCGTTGTTGACTTCCACGCGGACGCGACCGCGGAGAAGATGGCGATGGGCTGGTACCTGGACGGCAAAATAACTGCGTTGCTGGGAACCCATACCCACACGCCCACGGCCGACGGCCGGGTCCTCCCCCGCGGAACCGCATTTGTCACGGACGTCGGCATGACTGGACCATATGATTCCGTCCTGGGAATGAAGAAAGAGCAGGCGATCAAGAGGCTGCTCAGTGCCACGCCGCACAAATACGAAGTGGCGACACATGACGTCCGGCTCTGCGCGGTGTTTGTGGAAGCTGACAGGGAGACCGGGAGGGCGCTCAAGATGGAACACATTATCTTTCCCGCATTCGGGTAGAACCAATGGCAGCTACGTTGATCGACGGCAAGGCGATTGCATCACAGATTCGGGCCGAAGTGCAGGCGGGTACCGCTCGCTTGAAGCAAAGCCGCGGCATCACCCCCGGCCTGGCATTCATTCTCGTTGGTGATAATCCTGCCTCCCAGGTTTATGTTCGCTCAAAGGGGAAGGCATGCGAGGAGATGGGATTCTATTCCATCACTCGTTCCCTCCCCGCACAGACCACCCAGTCTGCCCTCGTTGACCTCATTCGTTCCTACAACGCCGACACGCTCATCCATGGCATTCTGGTTCAGCTCCCTCTTCCGAAGCACATCGATGAGAATGCGGTGATCGAAGCGGTCGACTACAGGAAGGATGTCGACGGGTTTCATCCGGTGAATGTCGGGCGGCTCATGATCGGCCAGGAGTGCCTGCGCCCGTGCACCCCGGCGGGGATCCAGGAACTGCTGCTCAGGAGCGGGAACGATCCATCCGGCAAACACGTCGTGGTTCTTGGCCGGAGCAATATCGTCGGCAAACCGATTCTCAATATCCTCCTCCAGAAGCAACCGGGGGCAAACGCGATTGTCACCATCGCCCACACGGCGGCCAGGGACCTGACGACCTTCACGAAGCAGGCGGATATCCTGATCGCCGCCATGGGAAAGGCGGAGATGGTCACCGGTGATATGATCCGGCGAGGGTGTGTCGTGATTGATGTGGGAATCAACAGAGTGCCGGATCCATCCGCGCCGAAAGGCTCGCGGATCGTCGGTGACGTCCATTTCCCGTCGGCCCTTGAGGTCGCAGCCGCAATCACACCGGTGCCGGGTGGTGTCGGTCCCATGACCATCGCGATGCTGATGCGCAACACTCTCCGGGCGGCGGAGGGTACGCTGTACCTCTCATGAACAATGATCAAGCAGTGAGGAAACCATGAAACTTCCGAAGTTCAAGAATGAGACATACACAGATTTCTCCAAACCCGTCAACCGGAAAAAACAGGGAGAGGCTCTCGCCACTGTCCGTGCCGGCATCGGCAAGGAGTACCCGATCGTGATCGGATCGGAGAAGATCACCACAACGGACAAACTGCTCTCCTACAACCCTTCGAAACCCGCCGAAGTTGTGGGGGTGTTTCAGAAGGGAACCACTGACCTGGCGAACAAGGCCATGGAGGCAGCCCTCAGGAAGTTTGAAGAATGGAGGATCGTGCCGTATCAGAAGCGTGCGGATTACCTCCTAAAAGCGGCAACGCTGATGCGGAAGAAACGGTTTGAACTGAATGCCGTGATGATTGTGGAGGTGGGCAAGTCGTGGGTGGAAGCTGACGCTGATACTGCCGAGGCGATCGACTTCCTTGAGTTCTATGCCCGGGAAATGCTGCGGTACGGTGTGGAGCACCCCGTGGTCAAGAATCAGGGCGAGAAAGGGAAGCTCGTGTATGTTCCCCTCGGGGTCGGCATAGTGATCCCCCCGTGGAATTTCCCGCTGGCAATTCTGGCAGGGATGAGCTCGGCGGCCATCGTTGCGGGAAATACGATTGTTCTGAAACCGTCAAGCGATTCGCCCCTGATCGGGTGGAAGTTTGTAGAGATCATGGAAGAGGCCGGTCTCCCGGCAGGTGTGTTGAACTTTGTCACCGGGCCCGGGGGCGACGTTGGCGACACACTCGTGACGCATCCCAAGACGCGGTTCATATCGTTTACCGGTTCGAAGGAAGTCGGCATCCATATCAATGAGGTCGCAGCGAGGGTCCAGCCAGGCCAGATCTGGCTCAAGAGAGTCGTTGCGGAGATGGGTGGCAAGGATTCGATCATCATTGATGAGGGAGTGGACCTTGAAGATGCAGCGAAGGGTGTGATCGCATCAGCGTTCGGGTTTCAGGGGCAGAAATGTTCGGCCTGTTCCCGGGCCATTGTCCATGAAAAGGTATACGGGAGTTTCGTGGAGATCCTTGCGGCGAAGGCGAACGCGCTTGCCGTGGGGAATCCTGCCGAGCCGCAGGTCTCCATGGGACCTGTCATCAACCGCCCTGCCTTCGAAAGCATCCTGGCGTACACGCAGAAAGGTGTTAGCGAAGGAGGCCGGCTGGTGGCCGGAGGCACACGCGTTGGCGATGAAGGCTGGTTCATCCGCCCCACGGTCATCGCGGACGTGAAGCCGAAGGATACCATTGCACAGGAGGAGATCTTTGGACCCGTATTGGCGGTGATCAAGGCGGGGAACTACAACGAAGCAATGGCGATCGCGAACAACACCGAGTATGGTTTGACCGGGGCGGTCTACACGAAAAGCAAGAAGCACCGCGAACAGGCCGAGAAGGAGTTCTTTGTCGGTAACCTCTATCTCAACCGGAAGTGTACGGGAGCGCTGGTGGGAGTCCATCCCTTCGGCGGTTTCAACATGAGTGGTACCGATTCGAAGGCCGGCGGCACCGATTATCTCCTTCTGTTCCTGCAGGCGAAGTCGATCGCGGAGAAAATCAAGAAATAGGCGAGTCTGAAGAGTCCGCCGGCCGGAGGGATGCGCTTTCCTACGGGGAATCCCAGCTGCGTGAACACCGCCACAACGTCCGGGAGCGTTCATGAAAGTCCATGAGTATCAGGCCAAAGAGATCCTGAAACGGTTCGATGTTCTCGTCCCCCGCGGCAAAGTTGCCTTCACGCCGGATGAAGCAATTCTCGCGGCGAAGGAGCTCGGAGGCAGCGTCTGGGTTGTCAAGGCCCAGATCCATGCCGGAGGCCGGGGCAAGGGAGGCGGGGTAAAGCTCGCCCGTTCTCTGGACGAGGTGGGAGCCCTTGCGCAACAGATCCTCGGGATGCGTCTCGTGACGCATCAGACGGGTCCGGAAGGCAGAATCGTCAAGCGGCTGCTGATCGAGCAGGGGATCAGCATAGCGCGCGAGTTGTATGTGGGTGTTACCCTCGATCGCGCGACCTCCCGCAATGCTGTCATGGCGTCGACCGAAGGGGGGGTGGAGATTGAGAAGGTGGCCTCAGAGGCGCCCGAGAAGATCCTGAAAGAATTCATCGAGCGCTCCATCGGCTTTCAGTCGTTCCAGGCGCGGGCGCTGGCATTCGGGCTCGGCCTCGAGGGAAATGCGTTCAAGAACGCGGTGAAATTCCTTGATGGTCTCTACCGGGCGTACGAAGCAATGGACTGCTCCCTGGCGGAAATCAATCCCCTGGTCGTCACAACGGACGGCGACGTGCTTGCCCTTGATGCGAAGATGAACTTCGATGACAACGCGCTGTACCGCCACCCGGAGCTTCATCAGCTGCGCGATCTGGACGAAGAGGATCCGCTCGAAGTCGAGGCATCGGCATCGAACCTGAACTACATCAAGCTGGACGGCAATGTCGGGTGCATGGTGAACGGTGCGGGGCTTGCGATGGCGACGATGGACATCATCAAGCTGGCGGGCGGTCAGCCGGCAAACTTCCTGGATGTCGGCGGCGGGGCGAGTGCGGAAACCGTTGCCGCCGGGTTCCGCATCATTCTGGCCGATCCGAATGTGAAAGCAGTGCTCATCAACATCTTCGGCGGAATTGTCCGCTGCGATCGCGTTGCGACAGGTGTGGTGGAAGCGACGGGCAAGGTCAAGGTGAATATTCCGGTTGTTGTCCGCCTTGCGGGGACGAACGCCGACCTTGCGGCAGGGATTCTGAAAAACTCAGGCCTGAACTTCCTCGTGGCAGGAAGTTTCAAGGAAGCCGCAGAAAAGGTAACGCAGGCGATTCGCAACTGACTTGCGGCCCGGGCAGGCGGCGTGTCGGACCCTCCCGGCTGCGCGTCCGCACCCACAGGGCACATGCACGGAGCTGGATTCGTGAAGCCGAACGAGAATTTTGAGCCGGTGATCGGCCTGGAAGTCCATGCGCAGATGCTTACCCGTACGAAAGCATTCTGCGCGTGCTCGGCCACATTCGGGGACGAGCCAAACACCAACGTCTGCCCTGTGTGCCTGGGGATGCCCGGGGCGCTCCCCGTGCTCAACAGGAACCTTGTGGAATTCATTCTCCGCATGGGAATTGCGGTTGGCAGCCGCATCGCGCCACGCTCCTCGTTTGCCCGCAAGAACTACTTCTATCCAGACCTGCCGAAGGGATACCAGATCTCCCAGTACGAAGACCCGATCTGCGCCGGCGGATCCATCACGATCGATACAGAGGAGGGCGGCCGGAAGCGGATTGGGATCACCAGGATCCACATGGAAGAAGATGCGGGGAAATCAATTCATGACCTGGATGTCGATACGCTGGTTGACGTCAACAGATGCGGGGTGCCGCTGATAGAGATCGTGAGCGAACCGGATATCCGTTCGCCACGCGAAGCCGCTCTCTATCTTGCGCGGGTCCGGCAACTGGTGACATATCTCGGGATCTGCGACGGGAACATGGAAGAAGGCAGCCTCCGATGTGATGCGAACGTGTCCGTCCGCCGGACAGGGGAGAAATCGCTGGGGACAAAAACGGAAGTGAAGAACATGAACTCCTTCCGGCATGTCGAGCGCGCTCTCGAGTATGAAATTAACCGGCAAATCCAGCTGATCGAGGATGGTGGGGCGGTTGTCCAGGAGACACTTCTCTGGGACGCAGACAGGAATCTTGCCCTCCCGATGAGGAGCAAGGAAGAAGCGCATGACTATCGGTATTTCCCGGAGCCGGACCTCGTTCCGGTTGCGGTTGATGAACGCTGGATCAACGAGGTGGCAGGACACCTCCCCGAACTCCCGACGGCCCGGCGCGACCGCTTTGTCAGTGTTCTCGGCCTGCCACGGTATGACGCCGATGTGCTGACGGTCGAGAAAGACACCGCTGACTACTACGAGGCGACGCTCCGGGAATTGTCGGGCCCCCCACGTTTCTCCCACCAGGAGAATGCCAAGGCTGTTAGCAATTGGACAATGACCGAGGTGTTGCGGGTGGTCAGCGAGACGAACACCGCGATTCGCGCCTTTCCGATCGCTCCGGAACGGCTGGCGGCGATGATTCTCCTTGTCCAGAACGGAACCATCAGTGGCAGGATCGCGAAAGACGTCTTCGAGGAAATGCTCCACACGGAAGAAGACCCTGCAGCCATCGTCGCCAGGAAGGGGATGGTGCAGGTGTCCGACGAGATCGTGATCGAAGAGGCCGTTGATCTCGTCCTGTCAGCCAACGCTCTGCAGGTCGAAAAGTACCTGAAAGGGAATGAGAAGATCCTCGGCTTCTTTGTCGGGGAGACGATGAAGGCGATGAAAGGCAGGGCCAACCCACAGGTGGTGAACGATGTGTTGAAGAAGAAGCTTCGCGCACAGGGCAGGATTCCCAACGACCATTGACCGAAAGGACGTTCCTCCATGAGAAACTACATCATTGCAGGCAACTGGAAAATGTTCAAGGATCTAAAGGAGAGCACCGAGCTCATCAAAGGTCTCACGGCAGAACTGCCAGCACCTCTCCCCGGCACGACGGTTGTGGTGTGCCCGCCCGCGACGTCGTTGAGCCTGGCGGCGGAGTTGCTCGCCGGCTCACACATCAAGCTCGGCGCACAGAACATGTCTGAGCACGACGAAGGCGCATACACCGGTGAAATTTCCTGGAAGATGCTGAAGGGGACCGGCTGCGAGTATGTCATCCTCGGACACTCCGAACGTCGGCGGTACTTCGCCGAGACGGATGCTCTCGTCAACAGGAAGGCATTGAAGGCCATCGCGGCCGGTCTGCGTCCCATCATCTGTGTCGGCGAGACCCTTGAAGAGCGTGAGAAAGGAACGACGATGGAGGTGGTGACGCGCCAGGTGAACGGCGTGCTTGCCGGAATGACGGCTTCTGACCTCGTATCGGTCGTCATTGCGTACGAGCCCGTCTGGGCAATTGGAACAGGGCGAAACGCCACCCCGGCACAGGCCCAGGAAGTTCACCTTTTGATTCGCTCGCTCTTAACGAATCTGTTTGGGAAAGAGCTTGCCACACAAACAATAATCCAGTACGGCGGGAGTGTCAAACCTGACAATGCGACACAACTGTTGAGCCAAAACGACATCAATGGAGCATTGGTGGGTGGTGCCTGTCTCAAAGTCGACTCCTTTTCGGCTATTGTGAGGTCTGCAAAACCGTAAACTGTCAAATCCCATACAGAATCCGCTTTTTTCGTTGCTTTCCGGCCTTTCAGTGGTTATATTTCCATATTCTACATAATCCCACACCCTAGGGGCGGTTGCAGCTAATTGCCGAACCAGAATATCAAATCTATACGTTTTCTGCTTCGAAATTCGTCCGTATTGCTTTTCAACACTCTCCTCCTCCATTTGTTGCTAGCGGTCGGGAGCTTCGCTGAGGAGCCCCGTTTTCTGGAGGGTGGTAATTCTGCCGAACCGCGATTCGACCTCGGGTATCTCCCCATCCCAACAACCCGCGTGAAACTGGATCTCTCAGGGCCGTGGAACTACATCATCGAAGGGGGCCAGTCCGGCAAGGTACAGGTGCCGAGTGCGTATGATTTCCAGGGTAGGGTGACATTTGAGCGGACGTTCGATGTGTCGCCTGAGATGCTCGACCGTTACCGCTTCCACCTTGTCATGCTTGGGGTGAACTACAGTTGTGATGTCTATATCAACGGCGAATTCATCCTGAATCACGCGGGCGGATATACCAGTGTTCTCCAGCCGCTGCCGGAAAAGGTCCTTCAGGTAGGGAAAGAGAACAATATCAGGGTAGACGTCAACAATGCCCTGGACGGCCGGTCCACTCTTCCCCTCCGTGTTCCCGTATGGGGGATTCGGAACTACGGCGGGATCACACGGGATATTTTCCTGCTTGGGACCCCTGGACTCTGCATCAAGGATGTGATCGTTCGGACTGAATATCCGGACAGCAAAGGCGCGGCAAAGATTTTTGTCGCCCCGTCGGTCGACGGCCAGTGGACCCCGAAAGGGGAGGGGAAAGAGCGCGAGTCTCTCGGTTTTACATTCCAGGTGATTGATCGGATGACCGGAGCGCCCGTGGCTCAGAGCGCCGTTGTCCCGCTTACCCAGATCGACGGTGAATGGAGAGCGCCGGAGGCGGAAGTCTCCCTGGCAACCCCGAAGCTCTGGGCGCCCAAGACTCCGGAATTGTATCTTCTCCGGTGTAGGCTGGTATTGACGGTTGCCAAGATTTCGTCCCTTCTGGACGAGTACGATCTGAACGCCGGCATCCGGACGGTCAACCTCAGCAATGGCGACATCGTTCTGAACGGGAAGCGTGTGATCCTGAACGGCGTGGTCTGGTATGAAGACCACCCGACGTGGGGAAGCGCGATGACGTACGAGGAACGTGAGCGAGACATCGTGCTGATCAAGAATCTCGGCGCGAATGCCGTCCGTTTTGTCCATCACCCTCCCGATCCCTATATGTTAGATCTGTGCGACCGCTACGGGTTGCTCGCGCTTGTGGAACTTCCCGTAGTGCAGGCGCCGGGATCCGTGCTCGGCCAGGAATCGTATGCGGATCTGGCACATGTGGCGTTGAAGGAGATGATCGTGCGCGACCGTACTCATCCCTCAGTCCTCGCATGGGGTCTCGGGAGCGACATCGAATCATCGCATCCCGCCGCGCGCCGGTTTATGGAATCGCTGGTGGACCTTGCGCGCTCCCTTGACACCCGTCCGACGTACATTGCCACAGGGATTGTCGACGGTGATAGTTGCACGGACGTGGTGGACATCGCGGCATTGAATGTCAGCACTCATGACCCGAAGGCATTTCAGGCAACGCTGGATTCCTGGCGGAAAAGCCACCGGACGAAGCCGGTGATCCTGACCCGATTCGGGACGGAGGTCCAGCAGGAAAACCGCAACGGCTACAGCGACCCGCTCTCCCAGGAAGCGCAGGCACGCTACTACATCCAGCGGTTTGATATGCTCCGCGCCGCGGACTTCGATGGAGCATTTGTCTGGTCGTTCAATGACTGGCGGGGAGACCATCCATCGTTAACGGTCCGTACCGGCGATCCGTCAATGCACACGATGGGTCTCGTGAGCTCGCGTCGAGAGAAACGCCTGGCATACGATGCTGTTCGTGCCGTCTTCCATGGAGAGAAGTTTGCGGCCCTTCCCATCGGCAGCTATTCGATGAGCGCACCGATTATCTACGTCGTGGTCGGGTTTGTGGTTTTGATCGGCATGGCCTATTTCTATAACGCAAACAGACGTTTCCGGGAGAACCTGAACCGGTCGATCCTGAATTCGTACAACTTCTTCTCGGATGTGCGGGACCAACACTTGGTGCCCGTTTTGCACAGTACCATTCTCGGTCTCGTGGTATCCCTGGCCACGGCCATTGTGCTGTCGAGTATCTTCTATCATTTCCGCAGCAGCCTCTTCCTTGACAGCATGCTCTCATACCTCCTCGTATCGGACGGATTGAAGCGGGATGTTGTCCGGCTGATCTGGAATCCATTGAAGTGTATTGCCTCCTGTTCCGTCGCACTTTTTCTCGTCCTCTGCCTCATCAGCTGCAAGGTATACCTGTTGCGTGTGCTATTCAAGACACGAATCTACTTCTTCCATGCGTATTCTGTGACGATGTGGGCGACCCCACCGCTGCTTGTGCTTATCCCGGCGGGCATGATTCTCTTCCGGATCATGGAAAGCAGCATCTATGTTCTCCCTTCACTGGCCGTTCTTGCGGGTCTTCACGTCTGGGTCCTCCTGCGCCTGTTGAAGGGGATCTCGATTGTGTACGATGTCCTCCCGTTTCGGGTGTACGTTCTTGGCTTTCTGTCGTTGGCATTGGCCTGTGTGCTTGTGTATTTCTATTATGACGTTACCCAGTCTGCCCCCCTGTACGCATCGTTTCTGTACAAGCTGGTCGGTGGCGGACGGTGAGCGGCGTACCACCATGTATCTCTCAAAACTCGAAATCATAGGTTTCAAATCGTTCGCCCAGAAGGTGAATCTGACCTTCGACAGCGGGATTTCCGCGATCGTCGGGCCCAATGGCTGTGGCAAGACGAACATCGTGGATGCGATCCGCTGGGTGCTTGGTGAGCAGCGATACAGTGCGCTGCGTTCTGAGAAGATGGAGGACGTCATCTTCAACGGCACCAAGGCGCGTAAACCGCTCGGCATGGCGGAGGTCTCGCTTGTCATAGAGAACACGAAGGGGATTCTGCCGTCGGAATACTCCGAAGTGACTGTAGGCCGCCGCGTCTACCGATCGGGCGAGAGTGAGTACCTTCTGAACCGGGTCCCCTGCCGGCTGAAGGACATCCTCGACCTCTTCATGGATACCGGTATGGGCGCAGATGCCTATTCGGTAATCGAACTGAAGATGGTCGAGAGCATCCTGAGCGACAAGACCGACGAGCGACGCCATCTCTTCGAAGAGGCGGCTGGCGTGACGAAGTACAAACACCGGCGAAAGGCAGCCTACCGGAAACTCGAGAGCGTCCAGGCGGATCTTGTCCGGGTGAACGACATCGTGTCGGAAGTCCAGAAAGCCGTCAGCGCGTTGGAACGCCAGGCACGCAAGGCGGAGCAGTACAACGGGGTGAAGACCCGCCTGCGATCGCTGGAAATCGACTTCATGGAACGGGAATTTGCCCAGCTGATCGGACGGACCGTGCCGGTGAAGGATCGGCTGGCGGCCCTCACCGATGAGAAAGCCCGGAGCGATGCTGCCCTGGCCACGGAAGAGGCCGCCCTCGAATCCCTCCGCGACCGGATGCTGGACGTCGAACACCGTCTGGGTGAAGCGCAGCGCGACGTCGGGCTCCACCGGGAGAAGATGCACCGTGTGGAAGAAAAAAACCTGGTGGCGGCGGAGCGCATCCGCGCCCTGCGCGCTGACGTCGCGCGGTTGGAACGGGAGATCGTCGATCTCCGGGCGGAAGAGCAGCGTCAGGGGGAGCACAAGCAGGTCTGCCGTCAGCAAATCGAGGAGCTCTCGGCCCGGGAGGAGAATCTCCAGGGTGAGCTCGAACGACGCCATTCGGAGCTTCAAGACGTCGAATCGCGACTGGAAGCAAAAAAGAGTGAAGCGCGTGAGCTGAACGAACGGATGATTGCTCTTGTGCATGAGATTGCCGACGGGCAGACAGAAGTGGACCGCACGAAGGGGCGTGTGGAAAACCTGAACGGAAGGATAGAGCGTGCGGAGGAGGAAATCGCAGCGTATGAAGGAGAGATCATCCGGCTCGACGCTGCCCTTGCGGAACTGACCGACGAAGACAAGCAGCTGAGGCGTTCGTTTGCCGAAGCTGAAATGCGTTTCTATGACGCCGAAGCACAGAAGAAGGAATTGCAGTCGAAATTCGAGGATCTGCAGAGGACAACTCTTGACCGGCACAGCGACATCCAGCGCATCAAAGCCCGCGTGGACTTTCTCAAGGGGCTGGTCGAATCTCGCGAAGGACTCTCGGAGGGAGTGAAGTACCTCGCATCATCCGGGAAGTGGAACCCGTCCCGCAATCTGACCGTGGCTGAAGCCGTGCACGCGGACGAGCGGTACCGTGTGGCCGTCGAGGCAGCACTCGGCGATATCGCGGGCTACCTCGTTGTCGATTCGGTCTCCGATGCAGACGCGGGGATCAGGTTGTTGACGGAAGATCAAAAAGGGAAAGCAACGTTTGTCTGTCTCGACCGGCTTCCGCAGATCCATGCCCATGATGTCCTCCCGGACATCCCCGGCGTGCTCGGGTGGGCGGCCGACCTTGCGCGGTTCGATGACGCATACGCCCCGCTGTTTCGATACGCTCTCGACCGAGTCCTCGTGGTTGATGCGCGTGAAACCGCCGCCAGGGTCGCCTCGACGCTGTCCGGTCTCCGGTGTGTGACTCTCGATGGGGAAATTCTGACCGGCGTCGGGGTCTCGCGCGGCGGCAGCCGGCGCGAAGATGAAGGGGGGACGATCGGCAAACAGCAGCAGATCCACGATCTCGAACGCGAATTGGCCTTGGCCCAGGAAGTCGTCGAATCCCTGGAACGATCCAGGGAGGACATTGCCCGCCAGCGCGATGCGGTCGATCTGAAAAGCTTCTCCGATGCTGTGAAGGCAATCGAGAAGGAAATGAACGGCGTGGAAATGCGGATCGCGCAGCTGGTGTTTGAGAAGAAGCGGGCGGAGGATGTCATCGGGAGAAATCGTGACGAGACGGAGCAATTGAGGTCCGAGCTTGCCGAGCTGCAGTCCACGGTCGAAGCCAGTCTACCGGAACTCGAGGTGCGCAAGAATCAGAAAAGCGAGGTCGAACGGAAAACCGGAGCGCTGGCGCAGGAAGTGCAAACCTTCGAGGCTGAATGGAACGACCGGGCTTCGGTGGTTCAGGATCTGGGTATCGAGCTCGTTCGTGCCCGGGGAGAGATTAAGAACGCGCGCGAAGCGTTGCAGCGGGCTGAACATACGATCGATGATATCACGGCGATGCTCCAAAAACACACGGCCGGCATCCGTGCGGGGGCGTCAGAAATCGGGACGATGGAGGCCGCGATTGGCGACAACGCCGGCATGCTGGAGGAATATACCGCCGAACGCGAACGGCTTGAGGCGCATCGAACGGCGATCCAGCAGGAAGTAAACCACGGCCGCGAGGAGATGCACCGGCTTGAACTCGCGATCCGGGACTACCGGAAAGCAGGCGAGGAAATCCTCCGGGGGTTGCATGAGAACGACCTGAAGCTGGCGGATCTGACGGCGAAGGCAGACCATATCCGTGCCCGCGCCCTCGAGGAATTCGAGCATACCGTCGAGTTGAAATCGTATCCCGACGAGGAATTCGTTGATTTCGCCGCCCTCCGCGACGAGATCCAGTCGCTGCGGGAACGAGCGAAGGCCCTCGGGAATATCAACTTCGCTGCGTTTGAGGAATATTCCACCGAGAAACAGCGCCTCGAATTCATGACGTCCCAGCGGAAAGACCTGATTGAGGCCGAGAAAACGCTGCTGGCAACGATCGACGAAATCAATTCCACCGCCCAGAAGCAGTTCCTCGATACGTTCGGCAAGATCCGCCAGAATTTCATCGAGACCTTCAAGAGTCTCTTCGACCCCGGGGACGAGTGCGATCTGAAGCTGGAAGAGAATGTCGACCCGCTCGAGGCGCGCATCGAGATCGTCGCCAAGCCGAGAGGAAAAAGACCGACCTCCATCGACCTTCTCTCCGGCGGAGAAAAAACCCTCACCGCCACGGCCCTGTTGTTCGCAATCTACCTCGTCAAGCCAAGCCCCTTCTGCATTCTGGACGAGGTCGATGCGCCGCTGGATGACGCCAACATCGACCGGTTCACACGTATTCTGCGGAAATTCTCCAACAACACACAATTCATCGTCGTCACCCACAACAAGCGGACGATGGAAGCGGCCAATGCTCTGTATGGCGTGACAATGGAGGAGGAAGGCATCTCTAAGATTGTGACCGTACGGTTCAACCAGGCCTCGCAGCTGGCCGCTGCCGCGGTGGCCTCCTGAGGATCGATGGGACTTAAGGTCTTTGTGGATTTTGACGGCACAGTGACGACGGAGGATGTCGGGGACGTCTTCTTTCGGACCTTCGGGGGGCCTCTCTGCGACACATACACGGGAGCATACCGTGACGGGCGCATATCCGCGCAGGAATGCTTCCGGAGGGAGACGGCGGCAATCCGGTCGCTGGACGAAGAGGCCGCCGGCCGGTTTCTCAAGGAACGTGAGATGACCGCCGGATTTCCGGAGTTCGTCGGGTTCTGTGCGGGCCGGGGGATCGGGCTCCATATTCTCAGTGACGGTCTGGATTATTACATCAATACGATTCTGCAGCACCACAATCTTGGATCCGTGCCGTTCTCCTCGAATGTCTTTACCGCCAGTGCTCCGGGCCCCGACGGCCGCTCCGCGGTCTCCATTGCGTTCCCGCACAGTGATGTGGAATGCGACCGCTGTGCGTGCTGCAAACGAAATCTGATGCTTACCATGACCGGAGACGACGATATCCTCGCCTATGTCGGTGACGGGTACTCCGACCGGTGTGTTGCCCGGTATGCGGATGTCGTCTTTGCCAAGGGCGATCTTCAGAGGTTCTGCCAGGAAGGCAACATCTCCTATTACCTCTATCGTTCGTTTCATGATGTGCAGGACCGGCTCGGGGAACTCCTTGACCGACGGCGGGTGCGCAAGAGACGGAGCGCACAGGTCCTGCGTAACGAGATCTTCCTGAGGGAACCATGACGAAGGGGTTCGACATTCGTGAATGGATGTTCCGGTACCGGAGCTACACGCCTCTCCCGTTTCTCGTGTTGATGGTGGGCTTTGCCCGTCCAACGGTCGCGAGCATGCTCCTCGGGGGTGCTGTCCTGATCGCAGGCGAACTCATCCGCTTCTGGGGCGTCTCCATCGTCGGCGCAGAGACCCGGACAACGGGAAGTGTGGGCGGGACGTTTCTGATCACCAGCGGTCCGTACGCCTACGTGCGAAATCCGCTCTACGTGGGGAACATGTTGCTGTACGCCGGCGTGGGGATCATGTCCATGGCGCTCTTTCCATGGCTGTTGCTCGCTGCCGTCGCCTGGTTTGCGTTGCAGTACTCGCTCATCGTTGCGAGGGAAGAGGAATACCTTGCCTCGCAGTTTGGCGCGGCGTACGATGACTACCGGAAGCAGGTGGGAAGGTTTGTTCCCCGGGCGACGCCGTACCGATCGCCCCAGCCACCCCCGAAGTCGGGAAGCATCGCAGAAGGCCTCGCGTCGGAACGCCGCACCCTGCAGGCGATCGGACTGGTCACCGTTGTGATCATCGTTCTCTACTGTATCAAACGCTGACGGACGGGATGCATGCCTGGTCGGGTTCTGATGATTGCCGGGGAGGCCTCGGGAGACCTTCATGGATCGGGGGTCGTGCGCGAGTTGAAACGCCTCGATCCCTCAGTAGAAGTATTCGGGATCGGCGGGGGAAACATGCGGGCTGCCGGGATGGAGATCCTTGTGGATATCGCCGAACTTTCCTTCATGGGGATCCTCGAGGTCGTGCGGAACATCGGCACGGTTATGAAGGTCTCACGCACAATGGAGGCAGTGCTCCGCGACCGGCGCCCGGAAGTTGTCGTGTTGATCGATTACCCCGGTTTCAATCTCCGGTTTGCCCGCAGGGCAAAGGCGGCGGGTATCCCTGTGCTGTACTATATCAGCCCTCAGGTGTGGGCCTGGAACAAGGGGCGGGTGCGGAGGATGAAAGGTGTGGTCGATGCGATGAAAGTCGTCTTTCCATTCGAGGTCGATGTCTACCGGTCGGAAGGTATCGACGTCGAGTGCGTCGGACATCCACTCGTGGAGCACATCGGTGTTTCGGTGTCGCGCGAGGAGTTTTTTCGTTCGCGGGGGTTTCAGCCCGGAAAGCACCTTGTAGGGTTGTTTCCGGGAAGCAGACCGCAGGAGATCGAAAGTATCTTCCCGGTCATGCTAAAGGCAGCCGCTCGGCTTATGGAAGCGGGTGATGTGCAGGTCGGCGTCGGTGTTGCGCCGAATCTCGGCGCTGCCGTGCTCCGAAAGCATCTTCCGGCAGACTCGCCAATCGTTCTTGTCGAACACGGCACGTACGACTTGATGGCACATGCGGATGCTGCGATGGTGACATCGGGGACCGCGACGCTTGAAACCGGATGGTTCGGCACGCCGATGGCGGTTGTGTACAGAACGTCTTCCTTGACGTTTTTCATTGGCAGGATGCTTGTGGACGTTCCGTACATTGGGCTGGTCAACATCGTGGCGGGTGAAAAGCTGGTCCAGGAATTCGTCCAGGGCGAAATGACCGCAGACAGACTGGCCGGCGAGGTCAACCGGCTGCTTCGCGAACCAGCGTACGCGCAGGCCATCCGCCGGCATCTGAGTGTGATACGCCCTCTCCTCGGAGTTCCGGGCGCCTCTGGCCGTGTGGCGCGAGCGGTTCTCACATTGCGGAATGCCGCATGATGCTTCGGGGCCTGGTCGTTGTCAGTGTCTGCGCCCTTCTCGGGCTCGCATCCTGCGGACCGGCGGTCGAAACGACGAAACCTCCGGTCCCGCTGACGAAGGAAGCGCTCTTCTCAGAAGGGCACCAGCGTTACGTCAGGATGGACCTCGACGGTGCGCAGGGTTATCTGGAACAGGCCCTGACCATGGACTCGCTCTACATCGAACCCGTCCGGGACCTTGCGGCGCTGCACTACGATCTCGGGATGCGCGAGCCGGGGGGAAGCAGCGGATGGACGATGCAGCTCAGGTCTTCCGCGCGCTATTTTGCCCGTCTGGAGGCAATGGGCGTGCATGAGACGGAGGTGTACGAACGTTTGTGCGAGATCGCGGTGATGATGAACGACAGCCCGTCGTTTGTGCGGTATGCGAAAGCCTATGTGGTGCGCTACCCGTACGACCGCCAGTATTACAATCTCGGCGTTGCCTATGTTGAGGCCGGGGATTTTCAAAATGTGATCAAGTCACAGAAAGAAGCGGCGGAGAAATTCAAAGACTCCGACTATGTCGGTTCCTTCTACCGGCTACTCGGCCGGGCATACATGAACGTGGACCGTGACCAGACTGCGGAACGGACATTTGGTGCCGGGCTGCAGGCAGTGGATGCACGGATTGCCGCCGGCAAGAAGGGAGACAAGGGTTATACGACGTCGGCTGCCTACACGAGACTCATGGACGACAAGGTTGCCATGCTTCTCGCGTTGAAGGCGCTCCACAAAACATACGGAGAGGCTGACAAGCTGAAGGCAGTCGAAAAGCAGCTGAAAGAGGCCGGCCATAACGAGTAGAGCAATGCAGAAGGGCGGCAGGTCGGCACTCATCCCGTTCTCGTGGCTGTACGGGTGTGTTGTCTGGCTCCGCAACCGGGGGTTTGACCTCGGAATGCTGCGCGAGGAACGGGTGTCTGTTCCGGTGATCGCCGTTGGCAATCTCACTGCAGGCGGGACAGGAAAAACGCCGCTCGTCGAGTGGCTCGTCGGAAGGTTGCGCGATCGTGGCAGGACCGTCGGCGTCGTGAGTCGCGGCTACGGCCGCGCAACGACCGGGGTGGTTGTCGTGTCCGACGGTACCCGAGTGCTCGTGGACGCGCGCGGCGGCGGTGATGAACCGGTCCAGATGGCGGAGAAATTCCCCGGGACGGTCGTGATCGTTGCCGAACGGCGTGTCGATGCGGCCCGGCTGGCAGTCGTCCGCTACCGCGCAGATGTCGTGGTAATGGATGACGGGTTCCAGCACAGATATCTTCATCGCGACCTCAATATTCTGGTTGTCGACGTACGAAGCGATCTCCGGAAGGAGCGACTCCTCCCTGCGGGGATGCGGCGGGAAGGGCTCTCGGCGATACGGAGGGCTGACCTGATCGGGCTCTCGAAGGTCCCCGAGAAATTCAGCAGTGCCTTCGTAACGGCATCACTCTCGCGGTGGTATGCGGGACCGATGTTTGCCTACCGGATGACGACGGCAGCTGTTCGTCGCGCACCCGAGGGCAGTCGGGAACATGTGGATGTTCTCCGAGGGAGGTCGGTGTTTGCCTTTTGCGGGATTGCCGATCCGAAACGGTTTCTCGAGGAGGTGCGGTCTCTCGGGGGAATTGTGCGTGGCTCCGCGAGCTATCCCGATCATCATGTCTTCACCCGCCGGGATATCGGGGAGCTGATCCGTGCATTCAAGGAGTCCGGAGCCGACATCATCGTGACCACGGAAAAAGACATCGCGAGGATAGGGGCTTTCCCGGAGCATCGCGAGGCTCTTCTCGCCCGGCACCCCGTCTACTGGACGGAGCTCGCGGTGGAGATTGTGGAGGGGGAAGGGGAGCTCATGGGGAGCCTCGACAGGGTGCTGTCAGGGAAGGGTGTACGATGATCATCGGCATGACCGACCCGATGCACGACGCATCACGGGAAGAGAGCTATCGGTCGTGGATCCGCAGCGGCATTCCGGACGCCGAGGTACGGGTTCTCTCGCTTGCGGGGAATGTCAGGGATGAGATTGAGCGTTGTGATGCGATCGTGCTGACAGGAGGAGGCGATGTGGAGCCGAAATTCTACGGCCGAGAGGATGCGGTCCGTGACGTTCGGGAAGTCAGTGAAGCTCGGGACCAATTCGAGTTCCAGGTGATTCGCAGGGCGCTTGAGCGCAATGTGCCGATCCTCGGCATTTGCCGGGGGGTGCAGGTATTCAACGTGGCAATGGGCGGCACGCTTGTTCCGGATGTGGAACGTGCCGGTTTCCCGTCGCACGGCAGGCCCGCGACGGGGGAACGAAGGCACCGGGTCCGGATCGCGCCTGATTCACTCCTGAGCAGAATAGCGGGAGTGACGGAAGGGGAAGTGAATTCCTATCATCATCAGGCGGCCGAGCGGCCGGGTCGGGGCCTGCGGGTTGTCGCTCACGCGGGCGATGGCGTTGTCGAGGCCGTGGAATGGGAGCATCCCTCTGGCAAGCCGTGGCTGGTGCTGGTCCAGTGGCATCCCGAACGGATGAAGGAACCGGATGACCCTTTGTCGCAGAACATCATTCATCAATTTTTTCACGCAGTCAACACACGAGACGTTTCCTCATCAGCGACAATGTCTCACATGTAATCATTCCACAGAAGGACTCTTATGAAGAAATACGTCTATTATTTCGGTAATGGAAAGGCTGAAGGCCGCGCGGAGATGAAGGGCCTGCTCGGCGGTAAGGGTGCAAACCTTGCGGAGATGACCAACATCAAACTTCCGGTACCCGCAGGATTCACCATCACCACAGAAGTCTGCACGTATTACTACGTGAACAAGCGGAAGTACCCGAAGACCCTTGCGAACGAGGTGAAGACGGCCCTGAAGAAAGTTGAAAGAGTCATGGGCGCGAAGTTCGGTGACAAGAAGAACCCCTTGCTGCTTTCCGTCCGCTCCGGCGCTCGTGCATCGATGCCGGGGATGATGGATACCATCCTGAATCTTGGCCTGAACGACACGGTGGCCGAAGGTCTGGTTGAGAAGACAAAGAACCCGCGGTTTGTCTATGACTCCTACCGCCGGTTCGTTCAGATGTACGGGGATGTGGTTCTCGGCCTGAAACCGCAGCACAAGGATGAGATCGACCCGTTTGAAGTGATCATCGAGGAGAAGAAGAAGCAGAAGGGTGTCCATCTCGACACCGATTTGAGCGCTGACGACATGAAGGATCTGGTGCAGCTCTTCAAGAAGGCGATCAAAGAGAAGACGGGCCACAGCTTTCCCGAGGACCCGCTGAAGCAGTTGTGGGGCGCCGTGAGCGCCGTCTTTGGATCATGGAACAACGAACGCGCCATCGCTTACAGGAAGATGTATGACATCCCCGAAAGCTGGGGAACCGCAGTGAACGTGCAGGCCATGGTGTTTGGCAACATGGGTGACGATTCCGGCACAGGCGTTGCGTTCACGCGCGACGCTGCCACGGGCGCGAATGTCTTCTACGGAGAGTTCCTCATGAACGCGCAGGGCGAGGACGTCGTCGCCGGCATCCGGACGCCGCTACCGATCGCCAAGCTGAAAGAGGAGAATGCGAAGATCTACAATCAGCTGGAGAAGATCCGGAAGACCCTGGAGAAGCATTATCGCGAGATGATGGACATCGAGTTCACGATTCAGCAGGGGATACTCTACATGCTCCAGTGCCGCGTGGGGAAGCGGACGGCGTTTGCGTCGATCAAGATTGCTGTGGACATGGTGGACGCAAAGTTGATCAGCGACCGTGAAGCGCTCGAGCGTGTGGAGCCTGCGCAGCTGAACCAGTTGCTGCGGCCGGTGTTCGATGCGAAGGAGAAAGATACAGCGATTACGTCGGGCCGCCTGCTCACGAAGGGGCTGAATGCCGGTCCGGGCGCGGCAACCGGCCGGGTGGTGTTCAACGCCCCGGATGCGGAAGAATGGGCTGCGCGTGGGGAAAAGGTCCTCCTTACCAGAATCGAGACATCGCCGGAAGACATCAAGGGCATGGACGCTGCTGTCGGGATTCTGACCGCCCGCGGCGGCATGACCTCGCATGCGGCGCTCGTAGCCAGGCAGATGGGAAAAGTCTGTGTGGCAGGGTGCTCCGCGCTCGAGATCGACTACGGCACGCACACCATGCGCGTGAACGGGAAGGTCGTCCGTGAAGGGGACTGGCTCTCGATCGACGGGACAACCGGTGAAGTGATTGAAGGCCGTGTCGCGACGAAGCCGTCCGAGATCCTCCAGGTGCTCGTCGACAAAACCCTTGACCCGAAGGATGCGCCCATCTATCAGGAGTATGCCAAGCTGATGAAGTGGGCAGACAAGTATCGCCGGCTCAAGATCCGCACGAACGCGGACCAGCCCGACCAGGCGAGCAACGCTGTCGCGTTTGGGGCTGAAGGGATCGGTCTCTGCCGCACCGAGCACATGTTCTTCGGTGAGGGAAAAATCGGACCGATGCGGGAAATGATTCTTGCCGATACGGAGGTGGACCGGCGGAAGGCGCTTGCGAAACTGCTTCCCCTGCAGCGGGAGGATTTTGAGGGCATCTTCGTCGCGATGGAGGGACGTCCGGTGACCATACGCACAATCGATCCGCCGCTCCATGAGTTCCTGCCGCATGAGGAGCCAGCGCAGCGCGAGCTCGCGGCCCAGATGGGAATCGCCTACGAGAAGGTCCGTCAGCGCGTGGAAGGCCTGCATGAGTTCAACCCGATGCTGGGGTTCCGGGGGTGCCGGCTTGGGGTGATCTACCCCGAAATCACCGAGATGCAGTCGCGGGCGATCTTCGAAGCCGCAGCGAATGTTATGCAGCGAGGGATCAAGGTAGAGCCCGAAGTCATGATCCCGCTGGTCGGCCATGTGAAAGAGCTTGCGGACCAGGAGGCGATCGTCCGCCGCGTGGCGACCGAGGTCATGAAGGAAAAGGGCGTCAAGTTCCCATACCTCGTCGGCACGATGATCGAGATCCCGCGCGGGGCAATCACGGCGGACGAGATCGCGACGGTGGCGGAGTTCTTCAGCTTCGGTACGAACGATCTCACCCAGACGACGCTCGGCGTGAGCAGGGACGATGCCGGAAGGTTCCTTATCCCGTATGTCCAGAAGGAGATCTATGCGAAGGATCCGTTCGAGTCTCTCGACCGGGTCGGCGTCGGGATGCTGATGAAGATGGCTGTCGAGAAGGGTCGTTCGGTGCGTCCCGGTCTGAAGGTCGGGATTTGCGGTGAACATGGTGGCGACCCGTCCAGTATCGAATTCTGCCATCAGATCAATCAAAACTATGTAAGTTGCTCGCCGTTCCGTGTCCCGATAGCGCGGCTTGCTGCTGCGCGCGCTGCGCTTGCAGACATGAAGGGTAAACGGAACGCGTGAGAGGGCACGCAATTGATCAGTGGGAAATGTCTGCGGCGCGCACCGTGTTGGCTCGGTGCGCGGCCGCGCCCACCGATCGCTAAACCTCAGAGACTTCACAATGGAGGTGTAGAGGGCCGATGAAACTGTCCGATTTTCGATACCCGTTGCCGCGGAACCTGGTTGCCAAATATCCGGTGAGTCCACGCGATAGCTCCCGTCTGATGGTGGTGAACCGGATGGATGAGTCCATCACCTCGCTCAAGCGTTTCTCCGAGATTGCCCAGTTTTTCAAAAAGGGCGACTGCCTGGTGGTGAACGAAACACGCGTCTTTCCGGCGAGGCTCTTCGGGAGAAAGGAGAAAACCAACGCAAAGATCGAGGTCTTTCTCCTCCGTGAGCTGAACAAGGAGGAGAATATCTGGGACGTCATTGTCGACCCCGCCCGCAAGGTCCGCATCGGGAATAAGATCTTCTTCGATGAAGGGAAGCTCTGGTGCGAAGTGATCGACAATACAACCTCGCGCGGGCGGACGGTACGGTTCAACATCCAGGCCGATCTCTTCAAGATCATCGAGAGGATCGGGAAGATGCCGCTTCCGTACTACATCAAGCGCGATCCCACGGAAAAGGACAAAGAAACGTACCAGACCGTCTTTGCGCGTGTTGTCGGAGCCGTTGCAGCGCCGACTGCGGGACTCCACTTTTCGAAGCGGTTGCTGACAACCCTGAAGAGAAAAGGGGTAAGAATCGTGCCAGTCACGCTCCATGTCGGTCTCGGTTCATTCCGGCCGGTGGAGGTGGAGGATCTCACCAAGCACAAAATGGACTCCGAATACTATGAGATCCCGGAAAGTACTGCGGACGCCGTGAACAAGACCATCGATAGCAGGGGGAATGTGTTCGTCGTTGGCACAAGCACCTGCCGGGCGGTGGAGTCGAGCGTCACGACCGACGGCCACCTCAAGGCAAACCGGGGATGGACGGACAAGTTCATTTTCCCTCCGTACGATTTCAAGGTAGCTGACCGGTTGGTCACCAACTTTCACATGCCGGAGTCCACCCTCCTGATGCTCGCAAGCGCTTTCGCGGGGCGTGATCTCATCATGCGGTCCTACAAAAAGGCAATCAAGGAGGGGTACCGGTTTTATAGTTACGGAGATGCCATGCTCCTCCTGTAGGAGCTCCCAGGCTATGAAGCTCATTCTGCTTGGCACTGTCGCTCTGGGTGTCATTGCCCTCTTCTCCTGGCTCTTCCGGAAGAAGAACCTCCTGTCATACTTCAGCGACGGACGATGGTGGTTGACGTGGCTTTCTGTCGCGGTCATCACCCTGATGGACGAGTTGACGTCCATTTTCTACGCGCCGAGCGAGGCATGGCGATTCATCGGCATCCACGCGATCACATTTATCGCGGTCACGTCTCTCCTGATGCGCTTCCTGTCGACCCGCATGGTGGAAATTGCGGAGATCCTCGAGCATCACAAGATCCGAGGAGGAGGGGTGTACTCCTTTTCCTACCTCGTTCTCGGGCCAAGCTGGTCGTTCATCGCGGTTGCGTCGATTCTGGTTGACTATGTGCTGACCGCGTGTATCTCCACGGTAAGCGCCGTCGAGAATGGACTGACCTTCTTTCCTCTCACCCAGATGCATAAGCTTGGCATACAGTTTTCTGTGGTCTGGGGCATTGCCGGCCTCAACATCCTTGGAATCAAGGAAAACGCGCGATTTACATTCGGTATTTTTTTCGTCGTTGCCCTCGTCCTCCTCACGCTGCTTGCCTCCGGTTTGTTTGAAGCGTCGGTGCCCTCATGGGGAATGATCGGCCAGAGTTTTGAGAACGCCTCCTCGATAACCGTCGGGAAGGGCTTCTTCAGCGGGTATGGTTTCGTGATCGTGTGCGTTGCCAGCTGTATCCTGGCCTATTCCGGGATCGAATCGGTTGTCCAAACCGCGGGACTGACGAAAAGCTGGAAGGATTCCGCGAAGGCGTATGTGTTCCTCGCCGTTACCACCGGTGTGTTCACGCCCCTCATCTCGGCACTCGTGCTGAGTTCTGGTATTGATCCGGCGAAACATGAGACAGACCTGATCACGCAATATGCTGCATCGCTCAACGGCGTGCCGTTTGGCCTTGTGGTGGGCGCGATCGCGAGCATTGCTTTGATTATGGCTGTCAACACCGCTTTTGTGGCGTCGAGTGAACTGATCGAGCGTGTCGCCCAGCGGTACAATTTTACCTGGATTAGTCACACGAACGCCCGTCAATCCCTCTACAGAGTTCATATCCTGAACGCCATTTTCTTTTCCCTCATCATTCTCCTTACGGAAGGAAGCCAGAAGATCCTTGCCGAGATGTATGCCCTCGGCCTCGTGGCCAGTTTCAGTATCAACCTGGGCAGCCTGCTGATGTACCGCTACGGTACCGGCACCAAGGAGATCCGGGCATTCAACACTTCACGCGTTGGAACGTTGCTGCTGTTTGTCGTGCTGTTCAGCTGCTTCATCTATCTGGCGATCACGAAGCCCTACGGGATCGCCCTGTGGTCGGTGGCGGTTGTGTTCTTCATGACGGTGGGATTCCGTGTTGCGAAGCATCGCGCGCCGGAGATCGTGCACGTCGCACAGACCGACTCTCCCATGCAAATGATCTTTGCCCTTGCCGACGCGCCCGGCGAGGTCCTGCACATCTACTTCAAACGGCCGCAGGAGGGGGGCGAACTCCTCGACCCGAACGTCGCCTATGTTAGTTTCTACTCGCCGCGACAGGGAATCCCCGATCGGGTTGCACCAAACCACTACCGGTTTGCCAGTTCCCGACAAACCCTTTTCGAAAGCATCACCGAATTGCTTTATGTGTTGAAATATGAACTGCCGGACAAGCAGCTGACGGTGCATGTCGGTTGGCCGATGTCATCATGGCTTGACCGACTTGCCATCGGGGTGATGGTGTTCAGCATCATGAAGCTACCGAAAATGTTTCCAGAACTCACGTTCGCTATTGAGTACTTCGGGAAGAAGAATGCGTGACGTCGGGGTGATCATCGCCGCGGGGGGGAGTGGACGCAGGATGGGTGGCACGCTTCCGAAGCAGTTCCTGCGGCTTGGGCAGGAGACGATTCTCGAACGGACAATAGCCGTTTTTGAGCGGGTCCCTGATGTCTGCGAAATCGTCATCGTGACTCCTCGCCAGTATCTTGACCGCGTTGTGAGGCTCGTTCGCAAAGCCAACGTTTCACGACAGTGCACCATTGTGGCGGGGGGCAGGGAGCGGCAGCATTCGGTCTGGAATGGGCTGCGGGCGTTTTACACATCCCCTTCGATAGTGCTTGTCCACGATGCCGTTCGTCCGTTCGTCCGGCCGGCTACCATCCGGGCTGTCATCTCGGCAGTGAGGACGCATGGCGCGGCCGTGGTTGGGGTTCCGGTGGGGGATACCGTCAAGCTCGCGGGGACGAAGGGATTCTACGCGCGCACGCTCCCACGGGAAAGAGTATGGGCGGTCCAGACTCCTCAGGGTTTCCGGTTGGAGCTTCTCGTCCGGGCTCATGAACGTGCACGGCAGGATCGGTTTCTCGGGACCGACGAGGGTTCCCTCGTGGAGCGGCTTGGGCACCGGGTGAGGATCGTCACGGGAGAAACCGACAACGTGAAGATCACCACAAGAAGAGATCTGAAATTGGCCAAATTGCGGGTAGATTGCAGGGTTTGACCCTTTTCCAGTCTCGCGAATTTGCATGTCAGGGAATCGTTGAATATATTTACATTCGCCTGCCGCTAAGGATAGGTTCGAGAACTCAGGTGCTTCGTCTATGCTGCCAATCAGTATTATCGTAGTGTTGAGCTACCTTGTCGGGTCGGTCCCGACCGCCATCATTGTGGCGAAGCATGTTCGCGGCATCGACATCCGGCAGCATGGCAGTGGCAATGCCGGTGGCACGAACGTCTTTCGTGTGCTCGGATGGCGGGCGGGAGTTTTCGTCATCGCCATGGATATGGCCAAAGGCCTGATA
>Ga0315275_10000265_pt1 | contig 42965 bp, 36 predicted proteins | sample YL17G03_0_MG_FD_205557 | JGI IMG/M metagenome (GOLD analysis project Ga0315275, IMG submission 205557) | Sediment microbial communities from Yellowstone Lake, YNP, Wyoming, USA - YL17G03_0 | ecosystem: Environmental > Aquatic > Freshwater > Lake > Sediment | place: USA: Wyoming | collected... | reverse complement strand
CCCTCGCTTGCGGGGGAAGGCGGGGATGGGGGCATGTTTAGCGTGCACGTGCGGGATTCGCCCCCACCCTACCCTCCCCCGCACGCGAGGGAGGGAAAGTTCCGGTAATTCAGAAGCACTACACTAGCGCCCGATGATCTTGCCGAACCGCGCCCACTCCTTGCCGTCGAAGCGGGCAAGCTGTGCCGACTCGATCAGGAAAAAATCATCGGGGCCGGTGTTCCACTTGATTCCCGGCAACATCATCGGCAACTGCAGATCGCGGATCGAGGCCATTTGTTTCATCACGTTTTCGCGGCTCAGATCGTCACCGCAGGCCTTGAGCACGTGCACGACTCCCTGCGCTATGAGGTAACCGGATACGTTGAAGCTATCCCTGATGTCGCCTTCCGGATAATACTTCTTGAACCAGGCGGCATACTCCTTGAACCCAGGGTCATTCTGCCACTGCGGATCCACCGGATCCTTCCAGTAGGCTGCGCTGATCAGCCCCACGGATTTGTCCAGACCCGCCGGCGTGAGTACCGAACCGACCGAAATCGACACGTTGTTGAGAATGTGCAGCGGCTTCCAGCCCATGTCGTAAATCTTGCGGATCGCCTGGGCGGCGAACTTGGGCGTCGTGACGTTGTAGAAAGTGTCCGCGCCCGACGCCTTGAGCGTAACGATCTGCGAGTCCACGGTAGGATCGGTGACCTCGTAGCTGACCTCCGCCACGATCATCTTCGCCGCCTTGTCGCCGAGACCGTCCTTCAACCCCTTGACGTAGTCCTTCCCGTAATCGTCGTTCTGGAACAGGATCGCGATCTTCGCATCCGGCTTGTTATCGAGGATGTATTGCGCGTAGATGTGACCCTCGGCCTGATAGTTGAGATTGAAGCCCATGGTCCAGGGGAAATTCTTCGGATCTCCCCATTTCGTCGCGCCGGTATTCACAAAGATGTGCGGCACGCCCTTGGCGTTGACGTACTTGTGGATCGCCGAATTGGGCGGTGTACCCAGCGTGCCGGCCAGGAACAGCACCTGTTCCTGCTCGATCAGCTTGCGTACCTGCTCGACCGTGCGCGGCGGACTGTAGCCGTCGTCCAGGCTGATGAAGTTGATCTTGCGGCCGTTGACCCCGCCCTGGTCGTTGATCATCTTGAAATAAGCGGATTCCGCCCGGCCGATGGTGCCGTAGGCCGAGGCCGGTCCGCTGTAGGGATTGGTGCTGCCGATCTTGATCTCGGTATCACTCGCCCCCGGACCGTATTTTTTCTCCGCATGGACGAATTGCGGAACAGCGGCTACGAGAGCAACCGCGAACAGTACTCGATGGATGCGCATCATGATCCTTCTCCTTTCAGTAAATTGACCCCATAGTCCCACAACCTGCGCCGCAACCCAAACTGATTCTTCGCGGTGGACGAGGTCAAGCTACTTGCCCAGCACCTCTCCGAAATGCACCCAGCGCTTACCGTCGAAGCGCATGAGCTGGACCTGCTTGAGTGGATAGAAGTCGGTCGGGCTCGTGTTGATGCTGATGCCGGGGAGCAGCCCGGCCACTTCCAGGTTCTTCAAGTTCGCAGCCTGGCGCATGACATTCTCGCGGGTCAGATCGTCGCCGCACAGCTTGAGCACCTGAACAAGCGTCTGCGCGGCGGCGTAGCCGTAGACATTGATAATATCGTCCGGGTTACCATCCGGGTAGTATCTCTTCATGAGGGCGACATAGTTCTTGATCGCCTTGTCCTCCCTCCAGGCAGGGTCGGTCGGGTCTTTGAGATAGTTGCTGGAGATCAGACCCATCGACTTCTCCAGCCCGGCCGGCTGAAGCACCGACGCGATTGAGTTCGATACATTGTTGATGATGTGCAGCGGCCTCCACCCGATGTCGTAGACCTTGCGGATCGCCTGCGCGGCGAATTTCGGTATCGATATGTCGAACAACACGTCGGCTCCCGACGCCTGCAACGACACGATTTGCGAGTCGATCGTCGGATCGGTCGCTTCGTAGCTCACCTCCGCCACGATCATCCTCGCGGCCTTTTCGCCGAGACCATCCTTGAAGCCCTTGAGATAGTCCTTACCGTAGTCGTCATTCTGGTACAGCACTGCGATTCTGGCGTCGGGCTTATTCTGCAGCAGATACCTGGCATAGATCCGACTCTCATGTTGGTAGGGGGGCAGCCAGCCCATGGTCCAGGGGAAATGTTGAGGATCGCCCCATTTGCTCGCGCCGGTTGACACGAAAAGCTGGGGCACTTTCTTCGCGTTCATGTATTTGTGGATCGCGGTGTTATGCGCCGTGCCCAGGTTCCCGAAGGTCAACAACACTTCCTCCTCTTCCACCAGCTTGCGGATTTGCTCGACTGTGCGCGGCGGGCTGTAGCCGTCGTCGAGGCTGATGAAGTTGATCTTGCGGCCGTTGATCCCGCCCTGGTCGTTGATCATCTTGAAATAGGCCACCTCCGCCTTGCCGATCGTCCCATACGTTGAACCCGGACCGCTGTAGGGCATGGTCTGGCCGATCTTGATCTCGGTGTCGGTGGCGCCCGGGTCGTACTTTTTCTCGGCAAGTGCCACACCGGATTGCAGCAAGAAGGAAATGGACAGTATGCTCTGCGTCAACGCGCTTGATGCCAGCCATCGGCCGGCTGCTTCCTGCTTAGTCCAGAACGCCGAGTCCTGCTTCTCTGCAAGCACCGAACACTCGCGGGCCGACCCCGGACGGGACGGCCCGTTCAAGTTTGGTCGCGGCATGCCGTCGATATCGTCGGGCATCGAGATGAGCCGGCTTCAGGCGGCCGCGCATTCTCCAGGCAATGGCGAATCAATATTTTCCTATATCAATTTTTTTATCATGCTTTGTTCAATAGCCGCATGGTAACTGCCCGGCAGCGGCGTCCGGGAAGGCGAGCGCAAGATTCTCACCGTCGAGGTTGGTTGCTACGAACCGTATTCGTCGCCGTGGCGTTGACGGGGTGCGGTTCGACGGCTGCGCCCGTCGACGCCAGTCAGGGCGTGGTTGGCGGGGCCGGCGACGACGCACCCGGAAATTCATCGAAGCTAAGCGGGCCGGCAGCTTCGTGGTTCCATCTCGATGCGCTCGAGCTCAACGTGTACGGGCTCTCGTACCATCCCGATCGCGAAACCGTTCACCGCGAGGGTCTGGACAACCAGGTCAATCCCGGGCTTGCCCTTCACTACGAGTTGGTCAATGACGCGCGAAGCGTAACCTTTACCGAGCTGGGCGCGTACCGTGATTCGGGACGAAACCTGGCGAAGTTTGTCGCCCTGGGCTACCAATTCAAGTACGGTCAGCACTGGCGGATTGGGGGCGCGCTGGCTGCCATGGATAGCGAGACCTACAACAACGGCGTTGCCTTTGTCGGCATGATCCCGCTCATTACCTACGACGCCGGCCCGCTCAAACTGAACGCAGTCTATTTTCCGAAATTCGCGAATTACAACGAGATCGCTGCCTACGGCTTCTACATCACGCTTCCGTTGGGGCGCTGGCTGCGGTAATCCCGTCAGAAACGATACGCGGAACCGGCCGGCAGGAAATCGGCGTCTGCGAGTCGCGCGTCGAGATCGAGGTTCTGGTACCCGTTGTTCTTCACGAGTCGGTTATTGCGTTCGTATACGCGTTACTAATCGACGGTCATCTGGTTATCGACGGACTTCGCACCCGCCGCGCCGCGCGCGATGGCGACGGCCCGATGCGATTCTTTCCAGGTCTCGACGTTCCCGCTCAGTCTCACCACGCCGGCCGTTGAGGTCACGCTGATATTGCGAGCGCTCACGGTCTTAATCGTCGTTTGCGCCCGTACTCTGGCGATTACCTTCGGCCGCGCAACCGCTCAGGGCAATTGCCAAGACCGCCGCCCGCGTCCACCTACTGTTGCAAATCGTGGTCATGGCTATCCCCTCGCAATGCATTCCGGGCGGCAAAGGCGCGTGGTTTGAAGCCATCACACCCGCGCTCAATGCCAGTTGATACCGATTGTGGAATGAAGTCGGTGCGCCAACGAACACAAACGCTTTTTCGAAGCGCACGCTCCGCGGTCGAGCGAATTTCACGCGGTGTCTGCCGGCGCACGTGCGACAAGAATCACCTGGGCGATGAGTTGATCGGGCATATCAGTCGCGATGGCGCCGCCATCAAGCGAGCATCTACGCCATCGTGAGCAGATTCACCTGAGAAATGCCCCCCCCGAAGGCAAATGGCGCGGCGCAGTATCGACGAATTTAGACTTTTGCAAGCGGCTCTGGCCGATATTCAGCGGGACTTTATTTGAGCTGCAGCTCGAAGCTGCCTTCGTCGCGCTGGACCGAAATCATCCGCAGCAATGGGGTAAGTTGCTCCTGATACTGGGGAGGGACGCGCACAGTCGCGTGGAACTCAGGGTTTGCGCCATTGGTCCATGATCCCGAACCGTCGAGCTGCATCGGTCCCTGCAAAGTACTCAGCAAGGCATGTACCGTATTGCCTTGGCCGTCGAGTCGTAGTTCATAGCTGCCGATAGGGGACACCGGAGAGAACGCCGAGCCGGCGGCACGCCACTGCAGCGTGACATTGCCGTGCATGCCATCTCGCCCGATGGACAGGTTGGTCGCGTGCAGCAGCACATCGCCCGAAAGTCGCAGGGGCTTCAGTCGGGGTTCGGCCAGAGCCAGCACCGCCGCCGGAAAACTTAACTCGGCACTGGCAAGTTCGACTTGCGAGAAAGATATCGTGACGGGAAATTGGCGCGCCGCCCGATCCAACGCAACCTCGCAGACCAGGCGCCCGCGCAGCAACGATTGCGGCAACACGCGCCAGGAAATATCTCTTGCGATTGCGTTTCGGCCACTCACATCGCGAATTTCGATCAGTCCGTCGCCTGCCCAAATCGTGCCTTGCGCCTGCGCGAGACGCAGCCTGCCGTTGCTGGCCCGCTGAAGACCGGCGTCGACCAAGGTCCCCGGCGCCGTGGCAACCAACACTACCAGGTAAGTGCCGAGCCCGACCGCAGCCAGACCCCAGCGCTTCATGGGCGTCCGGCGCGCACGAAAGTCGCTGTTGCGCTGACCAGGCCTGGCTTGGACAGCGCTTCGATGCGGCAGGTGTCCAGGCGAATTTGCTGCGCATTCAGCGTGGCAACCCAGTAGAGCCAGTTCGGGAACGGCACCGCTCCGAATACCACTTGTACCCGGTTTGCCTCCGGCGCGTCGATGCGAACCAACGCGCTCGCGAGTCCTGCCGACCCCGCCTGAGCCTGAATGGGCGTGCGCAAATCAGTTTGCGATGCCGCCGGTGGAGGTACAGCGCGCAACCGTTCAATTTCATCCGCCTGCCGCTCGAGCAGGGCGGCGTCTGCACGAAGCGCTAACACACTGGCACGTAACGGCGGACGAGCCCGACTGGCTGAATACAGCAGCGACGCGTACAGCGCCCCAATAATGATAATGGCCAGTACCGTGACGATCACTCGCTCCCGCGGTGCCCGTGCTTGCCAGAGTTGGCGCAGACGCTCCTTCATGAAGCTCGCACCGTAATGACAGCGTTGCCGCGCCCGCTACCCGCCGCAGATGAAGAGCTATCGGCGCTCAGACCCGCCTGCCGCAGCCGGGTCACGATTCGAATGACGCTCGGCTCGTCCAGGGCCCGGACTTCAAGCGTCATTCGTCCGCTTTCGTAGGACACGATGCGCACGGCCCCCATGGGCAGATCTTTCATCTCCGAAACCACCTTCTCGATCATGGGCAGGAAATCTCCCACATCAGGCTGACCCGCGGCATGACGCGCTTCGGCGAGTTTGCGGCGCATCTGCAGCAGCGGGTCCACCACCGCGACAGCGTCGGGAAACGCGGCGCGGAACTGCGATTCCATTTGCCGCCGCAGACTTCGTTGCTCGCCGGCAAGCAGCGTCCAATCGACGACCAGCGCGACCGCGTGAACCGCGAGCGCAAGCCCCGCGATCCAGGCCGCCCCGCGCAACTGCGAAGCGACGACGGGAAGACCGCGCCAGCGCGGGCTTTCCTGCGCCAGGCTTATCCCCTCGCCGGACGCTGCCTCTCGCCAATCCCATGGCCCGGCAAGACGAATCGGCACGCCAAGACTGTCCTGCCAAGCCTCTACTTCAGGCAGCGCATCTGCGCCGGTGGTGTAGAGCGCGAGGGAGCGTGGTCGATTCGCGTTCGTTTCTGCCCGTTCAAGCATGAGGCGCAATGAAAGTGGCGGTGACTCGCGGTCGCCGGCGTCGGTTGCTGCAGCTTCCAGTTTCCCGGTTCGTACAAATCCCTCCTGTCCATTCCAGGCAACGCTCCATTCGCCGGCCGCCCAGGGCAAGAGCAACATCTCGCTGTGCACTTCATAGCTGCGGATGCCCACCTTGTCGAGCGCATTGCGCCAGCGCTGCAGACCCGGCCTGTCGAGGACGGCAAGTACGTCGCCGTCGGCTACCGTTCCGAGCCAACTCACGTGGTTGGCATCCGGTTCGCTGACGGTCCGCTCCTCGACTGCGAAGGCAAGCACCGATCCTGCGGCGCGACGCGCCCCGGCCGGCAGACGCGCATGAGTGATCAGGACGTCCGCCGCCGGAATAATCAGTTGCACGCGATCCGCACGCCGGGGCAACCCCGTAAGCGGACTTTCCCCGGCCGTACACTTGCCATTGTCGTTCAGCAATGCCCACTGGCACTGCGGCGGCGATGCTCGCAATGGACAATAAACTCGAAGCAGATTCATTGGTATTTACGCCACACGATGACCGGCCACCCCGTATCGGACCGCGCCAGCAGCGCCGCGCCGCGCGCTTGCGCACCGCCGATGGTCACGTGCACCCGCGCGACGAAGTAACGACTGGTTACCACGAGGTCGTTGCCTGCGATTTCAATGCCGCGGGGCAACCGGCTCGTGAAATCGGCGTAATCACGAAAATAAGCCCGCTCACGCTGTGCGGCCAATGCGCGCGCCGCATCCAGATCCAGACCCTCGATGACAGCGGAAAGGACCTCGGCTGAGGCCGTGTTCACGTTGATGGCCGTATTCGCGGGCAGCGCACTCACAAATGGGCGCAGACGCGCGCGCACCTGGTCGTTGAATCCGCGCACCAGGGCGAGTTCTGCCACGTCGGTGAGGGGCCGGTTTGCCGCGAGGTAGGGCGGCTGCAGCGACAGGTAGTATTCGTCTTCGGCACCTGCGTTTGGCTGCGGCTCGTTGTCCGCATCGATCCAATCGGCAAGCGAGTAGGCAAGGGTCGCCGGAAGGCCCAGTATCGCCAGCAGACGCCGGAACCGCTCAAGCTGCACGACGCTGATTTTCCCTCCCCTAGCCAGATTATTGAGATTGAATGCGCCCTGCTGGTCATCGATATAGCCGGCAAGTTCACCGTTGTCGACCGGCATGGGCGGCAAGCGCAGTGCCCAGGGTTCCTTCAGGTGATCAACATTGTTCAAGCGGCGATCATCGCTCAGTACGGCGCGGGCCCAGTCCACTCCGGCCTGAATCAGGACTTGTGCCTGGGCGTGATCGACCGCGAGTTCACTTTCACGCGACCACGTGCTCTGCGTCACCATCATGGCGGTAGTGGCAATCGCTGCAAGGGCGACCACGCTCATCGCCATGACAACGGCCACGCCGCGTTGCGCGGGGTTCATAGTTTCAGCGCAAAAACGCGCACGAGTTCTTCCTTGGAGGCGAGCACAATGCGCAAACGCACCGCCTGGGGGATGGGCGGGTCGAGCCGCGAACTGGGCCAGACATTCACCCAAGCAGAATTGGCATCGAGATATTGGAGGTCAAGCGTCGTCACACCGGCCAACACCCGGTAACGCGCCGGCCCTGACGCCGGCGCAATATCAAGGCTGGGCCACAACCACAACTCGACCTCCTGCTTTTCGTTCAGCCGGTAGCCGACGCGTCGCGCGACATCGATCCCTTCGAGAGAGCCGAAGCGGCTGAATTCCAGGCGCGGATCGGGTGAGGGTTCCGGTCTCCCGAGCCACGCCGGTGCCTCGTCGGCGGCAATCCGCACGCGGCGCGGCGCGGCGAGCTGGACATCGCGCTCAAAGCGGGCAAAAAACGCAGCGACTCGCCGCCATTTCTCCGTCTCTCCGGTAACGTGAGCGCGCGCATCGAGTACCGCTCCGAGTCCGCGATAAGACATCAGGGCGAGCAGGGAGAGAATCAGCACGGCCGTCAGTAATTCGATCAGCGTGAAGCCGTCTATTCGTGCGGCGGCAGGCGATCTCATCGCACAATGCCGGGAGGGAGCACCAGAAATCCGGTCATGTGGGCCACCGCACGTGATTCCTCCGGCGCCACGAAAACAAAGATATCGGCTCGGCGGAATGCACCGTTCGGGGTCGCAATGACTTCTTCCCGCCAGGTGAACTCGATCCCGCCCTGACGCTGCGTGCCGCGCAGAATCCCGGTTGATGGCCAGTCGCCGCGAACACGCTGCTCCACCAGTACGTTCTGTGCCACCCAGCCGGCCAACAGGTGCGCGCGCAGTTCGCTGACATTGCTGGTTCCTTGCCCCGCAGCACGCATTGCCGCCAACAAGGCGATGGAAATGATCGCAAGAGCCACCAGCACTTCGAAAAGCGTGAATCCCCGATGACTAGCGCAGCGCCGTCTCGCCATGCGTTTTCCGTTCGTCCGGCAGCACGCGTACCTCGCCGATCGGTGAGCCTTCCACCGCGTCGCTGGCGGCGCCAAGAGATAGTTCAATGACAAAGGCCAGCGTCGGGCCAAATGAGTGGAACTCCAGCCGCATCTTGTCCTGATACAAGGTATTTTCCACGCGTAAGCCGGCGATCTTCATTCCCGGCGGCAGAGTTCTGGGGCGCAAAGAATCGACATCGCGGATCTCCGACCAGTCGGTTTCCGTGCCGAATCGCCAAAACCGGTAGCCGGAGCCTTCCGTTGTCCAGGCAATGGACTTGCCGGTCAGCCGCGATTCGGTGGCGGCAAGGTCGAGAAGTTGCGCCAGCCTTGCGGTCTCGAGTCGGAGCAGGGTACGGTCGTCCGGTCTGATGATCGTGCTGACGAGGCCGACAAAAAGACCCATGATGACCAACACGACCATGACCTCTATCAGCGTAAATCCCCTATCCATACCCGGCGCTGAGTTTGGTCGCGTGTGCCGGTAATCGATATTCTCCATGCTTGCCGAGAAGATGCGCGTAGTCCTGCCTAAAGAGACCAGGAGCCGATATCGGCGTCGTTACCCTCACCGCCCGGCGCACCATCGCCACCGAAACTGTATACGTCGATTTCCCCATGCACGCCGGGATTGAGGTATTGATAGGGATTGCCCCAGGGATCTCGAGGCAAGCGCTCGATATAGCCGCCGGCTTTCCAGTTAAGCGGTAGCGGGGTCGTCGCCGGCTGCAAGACAAGTGCCTGCAACCCCTGTTCCGTTGTGGGGTAACGCTGATTGTCGAGACGGTAGAGCTTGAGTGCCTGCATCAGGCTTGCCATATCGTGTTTCGCCGCGATGATCCGCGCCTCGTCCGGGCGGCTGATTATTTTCGGTACGACCAGCGCAGCGAGAATCCCCAGTATGACGACGACCACCATGATTTCGAGCAACGTGAAGCCACATGGCCTGCGAGCCGCTTTCGACATGGCCGATGAACCTTGGCAATTTATTCGGGAGTAGCCCATCAGCAGAGTCTACCCATTTAGCCCCTACACTCCAATAGCCGCCCCGCGTGTCGTGTGCCGGAATCCGTGGATCGAAATCCTGGCCATACCCCCAACCTTGCCGACATCTCTCGCCATCGTCGCCAGTTGGCGACGGAGCAAGTTACGCGATCAAATCCATGAGTGTGGCCCTGGCCCGGGCGCTCATGCGGCTGCTCGACTCGACGTCCCCGTTAACGTCGATGTTTCCCCCTGCAATGGCGTTGCCCCGTAGAGTAGGGATGGCAGCACATACGTGGTAAATTAAGGCTCCGCCGTTCACTGAAGCCTGAGGCTCGATTGCCCCGCGCAGCCGCCCCGCGCAACGACGCCCAAACTGCAAAAGAATGCGACTCTCACTCGGTCCGACCGATTTCGCCCAAACGGCGGTTGTGGCCGTGGCAACGATTGCGTCACTGGCATTGCTGGGCCTGGTGGGAGGGTACTGGACATGGCAGTGGCTGGCGCCGCGCGCGGAACCACACGGTCAAGCCCAGGCAGAACCAGGCGGCCAGATTGCATCCGCCCTGGAACTGTTCGGGAGCATTCAAAAGGATGCGAGCGCGCCCGCACCGACGGGCATTGCGATCCACCTGCTCGGCGTCGTCGCCGCCGCTGCGGGACGAGGCGGATATGCGATCATGATCCTGGACGGGAAACACATCGTCGCCACACGCGAGGGCGAGGACATTGCCCCCGGCATCGGGCTTGCGGAGGTGGCGCCCGATCACGTCGTCCTCGAGCGCAATGGGGTTCGTGAATCGCTTGCGTGGCCGGAAAAGACGCCGAGCGCGGATCCCGCCGCTCAACGAGTCAATAAATGAACTGCATTGCGCCCCCACTGTGGCGCGTCCGGCTAGATCGACGCAAACCATGAAGCGACGCGCGCTACGTGGCGGACTGATATGGATAGCCTTGTTGGCGATTGTCGGCCCGGGCTGGACTGCGGACAGGGGATCATCGAAGCCCGCGGGCCCCGTAAGCCAACCCGCGGCGCCGTCTGCGCAAATCGCGGCCCCGATTACCAAGCCAGCCGGCGCGCCGCCGTCCAATCAAACAGCACGCCGCGCCGAATCCGATGTCGTGACGTTGAATTTCATCAACGCGGATATCGAAGGCGTCGTCAAGGTGATGACCGAAATCACCGGCAAGAGCTTCGTGCTCGACCCGCGGGCGAAAGGCACCGTTACCATCATTTCGACGAAGCCAATGCAGCGCGCCTTGGTGTATGACGTATTTCTCTCGGCTTTGCGCCTGCAGGGTTTTGCGGCAGTCGAGGACAGCGGGATTGTCAGTATTGTCGCCGAGGCCGACGCCAAACTCCATGCGAGCCCGATATTCGCCTCAGGCGAGAGCGCACGCATTGCCGGGGACAGGATCGAGACACGAATATTCATCTTGAAGTACGAATCGGCCGCGCAGCTCCTGCCGGTCTTGCGGCCGTTGATCGCGCCCAACAACACCATCACCGCCTACCAGAACAGCAACACATTGGTTGTTACCGATTACGCGAACAATCTGCGGCGCATCGCGAAGATCATCGATTCGATCGATCAGCCAAGCGGTATCGATCCGGTCGTTATTGCGCTCAAGTACGCGTCGGCGGTCGATGTGGCACAGACCGTCAACCGCCTGTTCACGGAAATCGGTCAGGGCCAGGGTGGGGCTGATCCGACCCAGCGATTCATCGTGATTGCGGACGTGCGTTCGAATAGTTTACTGGTGCGTTCGGGCGATCCCTCACGGCTCGACCGGTTGCGCAAATTTGTCACTATTCTCGATTCTCCCACCAGCGCCGCCGGCAACATTCACGTGGTCTATCTGAAGAACGCCGAGGCGGTGAAACTGGCCGAGCTGTTGCGGGCGATTTACAGCGGAGAGGTCGCAGCCCCGGCTGTTGCTTCGCGACCGATGACGCAAACTGCCCTCGCTGCTTCCATGTCCTCGGGACAGAACCCAGGGGTGTCGCCATCGTTTGGCAACAACCAGGGCGCCTCCCCGGCAACCGCACCCGGCATCATCCAGGCGGACCCAGCGACCAATTCCCTCATCATCACGGCCCCGGACGCCATCTACAACAATATGCGGGCCGCGCTGGAGAAACTCGATGTGCGCCGCGCGCAGATCTTTGTCGAAGCGTTGATCGTCGAACTCACGGCCAGCAAGGCTGCCGAATTCGGCATCCAGTGGCAGAGTCTGAAAGGCCTCAGCGGCAACAGTACCCAGGCCTTCGGGGGGACGAATTTCGGCTCCACCGGTCAGAACATCATCGGCGTCGCCGCGAATCCGAGCACCATCGGCACCGGTCTGAACGTGGGAATCGTCGATGGTACCCTTGCCATTCCCGGGTTCGGTACCATAGCAAATCTCGGCGTCCTGGCCCGTGCCCTGGAGACGGACGCCGATGCCAATATTCTTTCGACGCCGACTCTGCTGACCCTGGACAATGAAGAGGCGAAAATCATCATTGGCCAAAACGTGCCTTTCGTCACCGGTTCATACGCGGTTTCGGGTGCGGCAACCACGCCCACGCCGTTTACAACCGTCGAGCGGCATGACGTAGGACTGACGTTGCAGATCAAGCCGCAGATCTCCGAAGGGGGCACGGTTCGACTGCAGATCTACCAGGAAGTATCCACCATCGACGACAAGACGAATCTCACGGGCATTATCATCAACAAGCGCGCGGTGCAATCGACGATTCTCGTCGACGACAAGCAGATCGTGGTCATCGGCGGGTTGATCGACAACAGGGTCACCGAAGGCGTGCAAAAGGTCCCGCTGCTTGGCGATATTCCGGTTCTGGGCGCGCTGTTCCGTTACAAGACACGCTCATATACCAAGACCAATCTGATGATTTTCCTGCGCCCAACGCTGGTGCGCAACAGTGAGGATTCCGCCACCTACAGCGGGGAGCGCTATGACTACATCCGCGGCGAACAGATCAAGGCAAGCCCGGTGTTGAACTCAATCCAGCTCGACATGAAATCCCCGATCCTCGCCCCGCGGTCGAATTCCTCGGTCCCGGCCCCGTCGAAAGATCAGAAGCCAGCGCAGTGATCCCAGCCATTGCATACAAAGTCTCCTACGCTTTCGCCAAGGCCAACGGCGTAGTCGTCACGTCCCTCGGCGCCGGTCTTGCCGAGGTGGCGGTACGCACCGATGCCCCGGCGAGTGCGATCGTCGAACTGCGGCGGGTCCTGGGCGTACCGGTGCAGGCCCGCCGCATCGGCGTTGATGAATTCGACGAACTGGTGTCGAGTCTATACAGCGGCGCGGAGGAGGGGGCGGCGGCGCTTGCCGGGGACCTTGCGCAAGATCTGGATCTTTCCCGGTTGTTGCAGGAAATTCCCAAGATAGAGGATCTGCTCGAGAGCCAGGACGATGCGCCGGTCATCCGCCTGATCAATGCACTGTTCACCCAGGCGCTGCGTGAGCGGGCGTCGGATATCCATATCGAGCCCTTCGAATCGCGCTCCGTGGTTCGGCTGCGCGTCGACGGAACACTGCGCGACTTGATCGAGCTGGCGCGCGCCCTGCATGCTGCCATCGTCTCGCGCATCAAGATCATGGCGCAACTCGATATCGCCGAAAAGCGCCTGCCACAGGACGGTCGCATTACGTTGCGCGTAGCCGGCAAACCGGTCGACGTGCGCGTATCGAGCATTCCGACCGGGCACGGCGAACGAGTCGTCCTGCGCCTGCTCGACAAGCAGGCGGGACGTCTCGACCTCACGCATTTGGGCATGGACGACTCAACCCTCGCCCACATGGACCGACTCATTCAGCAGCCGCACGGCATTGTCCTGATGACCGGGCCAACCGGCTCGGGCAAGACCACAACGCTGTACGCTGCATTGTCACGCCTCGATGCAACCGCGCTCAATATCATGACCGTCGAAGACCCGATCGAGTATGACCTCGACGGCATCAGTCAAACCCAGGTCAATGCCCGCATCGAGATGACCTTTGCGCGCGCGCTGCGCACCATCCTGCGCCAGGACCCCGACGTGGTCATGATCGGCGAGATCCGCGATCTCGAGACCGCGCAGATCGCGGTTCAGGCGAGCTTGACGGGCCATCTGGTACTTGCAACGCTGCACACCAACGATGCGGTCAGCGCCGTCACCCGGCTGGTTGACATGGGAGTCGAACCGTTTCTGCTGGCTTCCAGTCTGATCGGCGTCGGTGCGCAGCGTTTGGTGCGCAAGCTGTGCCTGGAATGCCGCAAGCCCCTCGCCGCCGATGCGGCGCAGTTGCGCACTCTTGGGTTGGCGCCGACCGGCGGTACGTTGTATTCGGCGCAAGGTTGCGCCGCCTGTAACCGTTCCGGTTATCGCGGCCGCACCGGCATCTACGAGTTGATGACGGTGGACGATGATCTGCGTCGGTTGATACACGACCGCGCTTCGGAGCAGACTTTGCGAACGCATGTGGTTTCCCGCGGCATGCGCTCCTTGCGCGATGACGGCATGCGCTGGGCTGCGCAGGGGTCGATCAGTCTGGAAGAAGTCGTGCGCGTGACGCGCGAATAGCCGTTGCCGTGGAAGCCTTCCACTACGAAGCGCTGGATGCCGCGGGTCGACCCGTAACGGGCGTAATTCAGGCTGATACGCCGCGTCAGGCCCGAGCACAGTTGCGCGCCCAGGGGTTGCTGCCCGCGTCGATAGGCCAGGCGCACACGCGCGAGCGGGCGCGTCAACTTTGGGTGCGCGGCATCTCCGCCGGGGAACTGAGCCTGGTGACCAGGCAGATGGCCACGCTGCTCGCCTCCGGCCTGACAGTGGAACAGACGCTCAACGCTCTGATCGAGGAAGCCCCCGAGACGAAGACACGGGAAGTCCTTGCCGGGGTCAAAGCCGAAGTGACCGCCGGGCTCTCCCTCGCCGGCGCGCTGGGCAGTTACGAGAAAAGCTTTCCGGATTTCTACCGCGCGCTCGTGCAAGGCGGGGAGGATTCGGGTGCGCTGCCGACGGTGTTGCAACATCTTGCCGACTATCTCGATGCACGTCAGGCCCTTAAACAGAAGACCGGGCTTGCACTGCTGTACCCGGCACTGGTCACACTCGTGGCGTTTATGGTCGTCACCGGGTTGCTGGTCTATGTCGTCCCGCAAGTGGTTCAGGTATTTCAGCAGTCGCGCCAAAGCCTGCCCTGGCTGACGCGCGCGCTGATCGCATTGAGTGATTTTCTGCGTGCAGCATGGCCAGCCATTGCCGCCGTCGTAGCCGGCGCAGTCACCGCCGCGCACTTTGCGCTGCGTCGCGACGCGACACGACGCCGCTGGCACGCGCTGATGCTGCGCATGCCTCTTGTAGGGCCGCTGGTTCGTGGCATAAACACTTCGCGGTTTGCCAGCACGTTGGCTATACTGGTGGGGGGCGGCATACCGCTGCTGTCCGCCCTGGTCTCCAGTGCGCGAGTGATGACCAACATGGTCATGCGCGACGCCGTCGAAACCGCCGTCGAGCGCTTGCGGGAGGGCGCCAGTCTGGCGCGATCGCTCAGTGCCACGCGTGCTTTCCCACCGTTGTTGATCCATCTGGTCGCAAGCGGCGAGTTGAGCGGAAAGCTGGAGCAGATGCTCGAGCGCGCTGCGCGCCTGGAGAGCCAGACACTGGAGCGGCGCTTGGCAGTTTTGCTGACGCTGCTCGAACCGCTGATGATTCTGCTGATGGGAGGGATCGTGCTGTTGATCGTGCTGGCCATTCTGCTGCCGATCATCGAGATCAACCAATTGGTCCGTTGAGCGGGCAGTTGGAAAGAATCGGGTTTGCCAGACTGAAAAACAAGCCAAGACGTTGGGTGTCCAAGAGACGCCACTCGCCGCCGGCAGTGCGATGAAACAGACAAACTCAAGGCCCTGAGGACCGTGTCATGCGATGCAATGCAAGAAAAGTGCTTGTTGTACTCCTGAGCCTGCTTGGCGTCGCCGCCTGCGGCGGGGGTGAGGGTGGGGGTGGAAGCGGTTCCGACACCGGGCAGCCGTCCAGTCGCGTGGCGCGCTTCGCCTACGTGGCGAATTTCAACGCCAAGGACGTCTCGGCCTACACCATCAGCGCGGCGACCGGAGCGCTCACCCGGATTCCTTGCGAGTTTGGTGGTGGGGATTGCATCGGTACTGATTTCGCGGCGGGGACCGGTCCCCGCTCCGTCACCGTCGACCCCTCGAGCAAGTTCGCCTACGTGGCGAATCAAACCTCCAACGACGTCTCGGCCTACACCATCAACGCGGTGACTGGAGCTCTCACCCGGATTCCTTGCGTGGTTGGGGTTGGTGTGAGTTGCAACGGTAATAATTTCCTGGCGGGGACCGTTCCCGCCTCCGTCGCCGTCGACCCCTCGGGCAAGTTCGCCTACGTGGCGAATCAAACCTCCAACGACGTCTCGGCCTACACCATCAATGCGACGACCGGGGCGCTCACCCGGATTCTTTGCGTGGTTGGGGTTGGTGTGAGTTGCAACTTCAACGGTGATTTCCTGGCCGGGACCGTTCCCGCCTCCGTCACCGTCGACCCCTCGGGCAAGTTCGCCTACGTGGCGAATTTCAGCGCCAACGACGTCTCGGCCTACACCATCGGCGCGGCGACCGGGGCGCTCGCCCGGATTCCTTGCGAGTTTGGTGGTGGGGATTGCATCGGTACTGATTTCGCGGCGGGGACCGGTCCCGTCTCCGTCACCGTCAACCCCTTGGGCAAGTTCGCCTACGTGGCGAATCAAACCTCCAACGACGTCTCGGCCTACACCATCAATGCGACGACCGGGGCGCTCATCCGGATTCCTTGCGTGGTTGGGGTTGGTGTCAGTTGCAACGGTAATAATTTCCTGACGGGGACCGTTCCCGCCTCCGTCGCCGTCGACCCCTTGGGCAAGTTCGCCTACGTGGCGAATCAAACCGCCAACGACGTCTCGGCCTACACCATCAATGCGGCGACCGGGGCGCTCACCCGGATTCTTTGCGTGGTTGCGGTTGGTGTGGATTGCAACATCAACAATAATTTCTCGGCGGGAACCGGTCCCGTCTCCGTCGCCGTCGACCCCTCGGGCAAGTTCGCCTACGTGGCGAATTTCAACTCCAAAGACGTCTCGGCCTACACCATCAACGCAGCGACTGGAGCGCTCACGCAGATTCCTTGCGCGGAGTTTGCGGGTTGCATCGGTAGTAATTTCCAGGCGGAGAACGGTCCCCGCGCCGTCACCACCACCCACTGAACCGAATGAAAAGGCCACGGCTTCTGGAATATTTGGGCGGCCGGGCTGCTACGCAGGAACGATCGATTTCTCTCGCCCTTTCTCCGACCCCACTTCTCCGGACCCATTTTTTCCGCGGTGACTTATGACGGCAGGGAAGTCGCCGACGCAGCGGGGGGCGGGAAGCGGTTTTCGGCCATGACAGCGCGGATTCTCGAGCACACCAAGCCGGCGCACTTGATCCTCGTCAAGAGCCGGCGCTGCCGGGCGATTGCAGTCGAGACGACGGCGCCTTCACGCCAAGCTGATGTCGTCTTCGTGGAAATTGACGTGGATCAACATGGCGAGCGGAGAATCGCCGTCCAATGACGGCATAATCATGTTCAACTCTCCCTTGCATCACTGTCCGGCCTGCCGGCAGTACGTGGCCCTGGACCAGAGCCAGCGCGAATGCGCGAGCGAGCACGGCTGCTCGCCGGAGCAGCCTTGTCCGTTGGCGCACCTGTTTTCTGTCCGTGACTCCGCAGCGGCAGCCGGCAAGTCCGAGGACACGCCGGCGTCCGTGGCGCAAAGCGGGACGCCCGCACCCAAGCGCTGAAGGCGAGCGTCGCGGTCGTCAGCGCTGGTAGGCCTCGGTGACGTAGCGGCGCATCATGCGCTGGCTGTTGAAGGAGACCGCGTTCTTGGCGATGACCGACTTCATCGTTCCGAGCCAGCCCGGCCGGTCTTCATAGAAACGCGGCAACACGGCCTGTTCCAGCTTGTCGTACAGGGCTTGTGCGTGGGCCTCGGGTGTTTGTGAAGGCTCGCCGATCGCCCACCCCGTTACGCCTTCGATACAGCCCTCGATCCACCAGCCATCCAAAACGCTCAATTGTGGAACGCCGTTGAGGGCCGCTTTCATTCCGCTCGTACCCGAGGCTTCCAGGGGTGGCAGCGGCGTATTGAGCCAGACATCGACACCCGCAACGATCGTCGCCGCCGACTGCATGTCGTAATTTGGAATGAAAGCGACGGTAATCGCGCCCTGAAGCTCCCGCGCGTACTCGTGCAGGCGTTTGATCAGCGCCTTGCCGGGCTGGTCCTGCGGGTGCGCTTTGCCGGCGAGGACAATCTGGAAAGGGTAGCGGCGGGCGATGCGGCGCAGCCGCTCCAGATCGGAAAACAAGAGTTCCGGCCTCTTGTAGGCGGTCATGCGCCGCGCGTAGCCGATGATGGCCACGTCTCGATCCAGTGCCACGTTCGTCGCGCTCTTCACGGTGGCGACAAGCCGTTCCTTCGCTTCCAGGTGCGCGCTGAAAATTTTATCGTCCGGGAGGGTGTCGGCGCGGATCAGCAGTTCGGGCGCGTGGGCCCAGCCCGGCGCGTAGGTATCGTAAAGCCTGGCGAAACTGGGGCACGTCCAGGTAAAGGGGTGGACGCCGTTGGTGATGGCGTGCACCTGAAACCCCGGAAACAGTTTCTGCGACACTTCCGCATGGCGCTTGGCGACGCCGTTGACGTAATCGCTGAGGTTGAGCGCGAGCATGGTCATATTCAGCACCTGCTCTCCGGCCAGCGCCTTCAGGGTCGGGATCTCGATGAAGTCTCCCAGCACCTGCTGCACCAGTTCGTAGGAGAACTTGTCGTGGCCCGACTCGATCGGGGTATGGGTGGTGAAGTTGCACAACTGGCGAACGCGGTGCAGATCATAGGGGGATTCGCCGCTGCGCAGTTCGTGGCGCGGGTAGCGATAGGCGCGCAGCAGGCTCAGCCCGAGCAGCGCGGCATGCCCTTCGTTCAGGTGATAGCGATTGATGGTGAAGCCGAGCGCCCGCAGCATGTGCATGCCGCCCATGCCCAGCACGGCTTCCTGCTTGAGCCGATAGGCCGGATCGCCGCCATACAAGTGGCGGGTAATCGCGCGATCCTCGTCGCGGTTCATCGGCAGATCCGTATCGAGAAGGATCACCGGTGTCGTTCCGGTTGAACCGGACGCGACGAACAGCCAGCCGAAGACCCACACCGGACGACCCTCGATCGAGATCGCAACAGCGGCATTCAGCGGCCGGCAAATCTCTGCCGGGTTCCAGGCATCGGGCTGTTCGATCTGCCGCCCTTCGCCGTCGATTTCCTGGCGGAAATAGCCCTCGCGGCTCACCAGCGTGACCGCAACCATGGGTAACTCGAGGTCCGCCGCCGTGCGCACCACGTCGCCCGCCAGCACGCCAAGGCCTCCGGCATAGGTGGGAATGTCGCTGCGCAGCGCGATCTCCATGGAGAAATACGCGGTGCGCGGATCGCGGGTGAATTCTTCGAGCAAGGCGAAGTCGTCAGGCATCTCATCTCCAAGGCGGCAATGCAAAGCGCTGCTCGGAGCAATGCTTCGACAGCCGGTCCGTCACACGGCTCATAGCGACATTATCGATCATGATGGGGTCGGCTTCAGGCGACCACACGTCCGTCCACCAGCTCGACGATGCGGTCGCACTGCGCCGCGAGCGCGTGATTGTGCGTCACCAGCAGGATCGTCGTGCCGTGCGTCTGATTCACCCGGTGCATCAGGTCGAACACCAACTGCGCGGACCTGGTGTCGAGATTCCCCGTAGGTTCGTCCGCGAGAACAAGCGCGGGATTCATCGCAAGCGCGCGCGCGACCGCCACGCGTTGCTGCTGCCCGCCCGACATGTTGTTCGCCAGGTTATCCCGCCAAGGCGTCAGGCCCATGCTGTCCAGCAATTCGTCGGCGCGCCGCCGCATCTGGTCGTCCGGCCGGCCGCGATCGACGAGCATCGGCATCAGCACGTTTTCCGCCGCGGTGAACGCCGGCAGCAGGTGATGGTACTGGAACACGAAGCCGATGCTGTGGCCGCGCAGGCGGGTCAGCGCGCGGTCGTCGAGATCGCTCGTCTCCTGGCCATTGATGAAAAGCCGGCCCGCCGAAGGGCGGTCGAGCAATCCGATGAGATTGAGCAGCGTGCTCTTGCCTGAACCCGAGGGCCCCATCAGCGCGCAGAATTCACCGCGCGGCAGCAGCAGATCGATGCCGTGCAGCACTTCGGTCTCGACCGGCGTGCCGACGTTGTACGCCTTGCGGATGCCCTCGAGCCGCAGGACGTCGTCAGCCACGGATCGCCACCACCGGGTCGAGCCGCGCGCCGCGCAGCGCCGGCGCCACCGCCGCGGCGAGTCCGGTCAGCATGGCGAGAACCGCGGACAGGATGAACAGGCGCGGTTCGAAGCTGATCGGCACGAACGGCGTGCCGTCGGGATTGCGCATGTAGGTCTGCCACAGCAGGAGCGCCGTCGCGCCGAGCGCCGAGCCGAACACCGAGCCCGCCAGCCCGAGCACCGCGCCTTCGAGCAGAAAGATGCGCAGGATCTGTCCCCGCGCGGCGCCCATCGCGCGCAGGATGCCGATCTCCTTGGATTTCTGCACCACCGATACGATCAGCACCGCGGCGATGCCGAACGCGACCGAAAGCGCGACGAAGAAGCGGATCGCGGTATTGCCGATGGTCTGCGCGGTGATCGCGGAATAGAACTGGGCATTGGTCTTGATCCAGCTGTCGGCCTGCACGCCGGTCGCCGCGGTGATCGCCTGCGCGACTTGTTCGGCGGCGTAAACGTCGCGCACCGCCAGATCGATGCTGGAAACGCCGCCGCTGAGGCCGAGCAGCGCCTGCGCGGTATGCAGCGCGACGTAGGCGTTGCGCTGGTTGGCGCTCTTGGCGCCGAGATCGACGATGCCCGAAATCGTCAGTGTCGCGCCCTCGCCCGTGCCCTTGGTGATGCGCAGCTTGTCGCCCGCGATGACGCCGAGGTCGGCTGCGAGCTCGGTGCCCACGACGATGTCTTCCGAAGTCAGGCGCATGCTGCCGGCGACGATTTTCTCGGGCAGCGGCACGATGCGGAAATAGGTGTCGGGTTCGATGCCGATCACGGTGATCGCGCGCACCGCCTCGCCGCGCACCGCGAGTACCGAACCCGAAGCCATCGGCGAGACCGTCGTCACCTCGCGCATGTGCGCCACTTGAGCGATGATTTTCTGCCACTGGTCGATGGACCGCACCCGCTGGTACGGCTTCTGCACGATCGCCGCTTCAGCAACCTGCGGCGTCGCGCGCAACGGCCTGGCGATCTCCTGCGCAGGCAGCAGCACGACATGCGATTGCACGCTCAACACGCGGCGGATGAAATTCGCGCGCATGCCCTCGAGCATCGCCGACATGAAGATGATCACGCCCACCCCGATCGAGACGCCGATGATGATGAACAGGGTCTGCATGCGGCCCTCGCGCAGGAAGCGGCTGGCGGCGATCCACTCGAAAGGCAGCCAGTCATTCATTGGTCACCGGCCGCATGCGCTGGCCGGGCTTGACCTTGGCATTGCCGGCGCTCACCACGAGATCTCCTGCTTCCAGGCCCTCGCGGATCTCGATGGCGCCTTCGCCGCGCAAGCCGAGTTTTACCGGCTGCGCGCCGGCCCGGCCGTTCTTCACTTTCAGCACCCAGGGAGAAGGACCGGTCGCGTCGTGCACCGCCTCCGCCGGCAGCGCGAGCGCATCGCGGTGGCGCTCCACTTCGATGTCCACCGACACCGTCATGTCCTGGCGCAGATATTCGGGCGGGGCGGGCACGCGCAGTTTGACCTCGACCGTGCCGCGCTGCGCATCGATGCCGGGATTGATGTAGACCACTTCGGCGGGAAATTTCTGCGTCGCATACGCATCCGCGGACGCGAGCGCCTGCTGGCCGATCTTCAATTTGGCCAGATTGCGCTCGTCGATCGCGAGCACGAGCTGGGTCTCGCCCGTGGGAGACAGCACCATCAGCACCTTGCCGGGCTGCACAACGTCGCCGCGCTCGACGGCACGCGCGATGAGCGTGCCCGCCGCCGGCGCCCGGATCATGGTGTACGCGAGTCTCGCCTGCGCCTCCTGCAAAGTGGCGCGCGCCTGGTCGAGCGCCCTGAGCGCCATCGCATAATCGCTGCCGGTGGGTTGCGCGGTTTCGACCTGCTTGCCCGCGGAGTCGAACTGCGCCTGCGCCACGTCGAGGTTGCGCTGCGATTCGTCGAGCACCGCGCTGCTGATGAAGCCGCGCTCGTAGAGCGTCTTGTTGCGCTCGAGCCGCGCGCGTGCATCGATCAGATTGGCTTGCGCCTGGCGCAGCGCGAGCGAAGCGACCGGCAATTGCAGCTCGCGCAACTGCCGCAGCCTTGCTTCGGCCTGCGCTACCGCGACCTGCGCCTGATTGACCCCCGCCCGCGCTTCGCCGGCTTCGAGCTCCACCAGCGTCTGGCCGGCCTTGACCGTCTGGCCCTCGGCGACCGGCACTTGCGCCACCGTGCCGACGATCTGGCTGCCGATGTCCACGCGGTAAGGCGTGGCGACGCGTCCGCTCGCCACCACCGATTGCACCACTTCGCGCCGCACCACTTTCACCGCCTCGACCTTCGGCCCGAAAGCAATGCCAAACAGCAGATAACCGGCGCCAGCAAACACAGCACAGCCGGCAAGGATTCGCCAGCGCATTGCCCAAAATCTTGCGGATGTCTCGCGCGCGTTCACTGCGTTTCAGCCCTCCACAGACGAATTGACGCTGATGCGTCGGGCAGCCTTGGGCGGACCCGAATCCACACCCGCCGAGCATCGCTTCATGCAGGGCCGGCATGAACCGGGTGGGCGAGCAGATGGCGCGTGAACCATTGGTTCGCCAGGCTCGCCGCCGCCTCCAGTGCGCCGCGCTCCTCGAACAGATGCGTGGCGCCTGGAACGATCGCCAACTCCCGCTCGCAGTGCGTGAGCGCGTGGCGCGCCGACTCGTTGAGCGCGATGACCTGGTAGTCGAGTTCGCCGACAATGAACAGTGTCGGCGCCTGCACCTGTGCGAGCAGTTCGCTTCCCGTCAGGTCGGGGCGTCCGCCGCGGGATACGACGGCGGCTACATCGTGCGGCATCTTGGCGGCAACTCGCAGTGCTGAAGCCGCACCCGTGCTGGCGCCGAAAAGGCCGACGGGCTGTTCGCGAAAAGCCGCGTAGGTTCGCACGAAGCGCACGGCGTAACCCAAGCGCTCGGTCAGCAGATCGATATCGAAGCGCGCCGCGTAGTCCTGATCCTCGGTCTCGGTCAGCAAGTCGAGCAGCAGCGTGGCCAGCCCCGCCTTGCGCAACTGCGCGGCAACAAAACGGTTGCGCGGCGAGCCCCGCCCGGAGCCGCTGCCGTGGGAGAACACCACCACGCCGGCCGGCTGCGGCGGCAGCGCGAGGTCGCCTGCGAGCGTGACTTCGCCCGCGGGAATCAAGACCGATGCTTCGCGTTGTGGCGCGCTCATGCCCCACCTCCCGCGTGCTTTTTCGCGCGCTGCGCCAGCACGGCGACGACCTCCTCGTCCTCGACCTGCGGAAACTCCCGGTAATACTGGCTAACGGCATAGAAGTCGGCGGGCGCGGCGAGGCAGGCCACCTCATCAGCGTAAGGCTCGATGCGCTTCAGGCTATCGGGCGCGGCGACCGGAACCGCGCAAATCAGCCGCGCCGGCTTTCTGGCGCGTACCGCGTGCAGCGCTGCGATCATGCTGGCGCCGGTGGCGAGCCCGTCGTCGACCACGATCACGACCCGGTCTTTCGGATCGATCGGGGGGCGGGCGGGCGTGTACTGCAAGCGGCGTTTGCGCAGCGTCTCGAGCTGGGCCTGCTTCTCGCGCTCGAGGTACGCCGCGTCAGCACCGGCGCGAGCGGCGTGCTCGGCGACGTACGCCCAACCCGATTCGTCGATCGCACCGACGGCGAATTCCGCACTGAAGGGTGCGCGCAGCTTGCGCACCAGCACGACGTCGAGTTCGCCCTCCAGTTCTTCGGCAAGCACCTTTCCCATGCCCACCGCGCCACGCGGAATCGCGAGCACGAGCGGGTTGCGGCCGCGATGGCCGGCGAGCGCCTTGGCGAGGCGCCGCGCCGCATCGGTCCGGGAGTCGAACTGGATGGTCATGGAAGACACATGATCCGCCTGCCACGGCCGGCGGGCTTGCGCCAAGTCAAATCCCGATACGCATCGCTACGACGCCACGCGCCGCTTTACCCCTGCCCGAACCCGGATCGAGTGACCGGTCCGGCGCAGGCTTCGGCCTGCTCGACGCTGTCCACCGCCAGCGCCGGCAAAGTTCGCACAGACAAGTGCTCGACTTCGCAACCCATGACGCTCACCGCGGTTTCGAACTGGCGGGGGGAAACCCTGAACGCGTCGTATATCACGGTAACGTGGCGCCGGTTCGGGACCATCCAGACTTGCGCGACCCCGTGTATGCAATTCAGTGCGCTGCGCACGCCCCGCAATGCCGGGCCGGAGCCCAGCCCGCTGATTTCCAAGTCCGCTGTTTGCATCGAGGTCAGCATGATCGCCTTATTGAGCCTTCCAGAATACATGACAGAACTTCAATTCAAAATCGCTTCCCTCATCCCCACCCTTCTCCCGGAGGGAGAAGGGCTTTTGCCTCCCTCGCCCTCCGGGAGAGGGAACGAGGGTGAGGGAAGAATGTGTCGTGAATTACGAAAAGATCAATAGTATCCTGCATTATCGAACCACCAGCACCGGCAGCTTGCCGTGCGTGAGCACTTTGTTGGTTTCGCTTCCCAGCACGATGCCCCGGATTCCGCGGCGCCCGTGCGAAGCCATGACGATCAGGTCGCAGCGCGACTTCTTCGCCGCCCGCAGGATGCCTTCGTAAGGGCGCAGCGCCAGACTGAAGCTGGTATCGCAGGCGACGCCGGCTTTGTTCGCTTTCGCCGCGACTTTTTCGAGCATGTGCCGCGCACGCTTTTCCTCATCCGCCTTCCACATTGCCGGCGTCAGCGATTCGGCGGCGACCGGATATTCAGGGAACGGCATGATCGGGTAGTCTGCGGTGGCGTAAAAAGCCGTCAGCCGGGCGCCCACGCTCTTGGCCAGGGCGATCGCAGCGGCCACCCCCTTGTCGGAAAGCCTGGATCCATCGGTGGCAACGAGTATGTGCTTGAACATGATTCCTCTACTGCAAGTATGCACACTGATCGGCCGCACTCCTTGATCTACGTCAACCTTAAGGAATAAAGAAATAACTCGTTCACCGCGGAGGACGCAAAGCGGCGCACGGACACGTTACCGATGAAGTCGGCCGTTTGCGGGCAGTGCGCCGAAGCGCCGCCTCCCGCCCCGGATGGCTACGCCAACGCCGTGTCGGCGGCGCCGGGGGAAAGCCAGACACGAAGAAAACCATGTGGACGTTAAGAACAGGCCCGGTGCCGAAATGACCACCGATACCAGGTATTGACTCTCGAATGTCTTTCTGCTTTTGCCCTTCCTTTGCGTCCTTTGCGGTGAGAGTTTCTTCTCGCCTGGTGTGGAGGCGGGAGCCGGCAGCGGCAGGGTTCAGGCCGGCACCGGCAGCGCCGGGTCGCGCGCCGTGGCCATGTGGCGATAGAACAGACGCTTGACGGCCTCGACGACGAACAGATAGACCACCACCAGGACGACAAGAACGGCGTAGAACAGCGGCGCAGGGGTTTCGAATCCGAAATGGCGTGCCCATGGCAGGAACGGAAAGGCGAAGGCGAGCATCACGACGGCGACAGAGGTTGCGACCAGCGCACGGCTGGGCGCGCTGGCGAACGGATTGCCGCGCGTGCGGATGACGAATATCACCAGCACCTGGCTGACCAGAGATTCGATGAACCAGCCGGTATGAAACAGCGCCTCGCCGGCATGCATCACCGCGAGCAGCACATAAAACGTGAGGAAGTCGAACAACGAACTGACCAGGCCGATCACCAGCATGAAATTGCGGATGAACCGCATGTCCCACACCTGGGGCGTCAGGATCCAATCCTCATCGACGCGGTCCAGCGGCACCGGCACCTCCGAGATGTCGTAGAGGATGTTGTTGAGCAGGATCTGCACCGGCAGCATGGGCAGGAAAGGCAGGAAGACCGACGCGGCCGCCATGCTGAACATGTTGCCGAAGTTCGAGCTGGTACCCATCATGATGTACTTGCGCACGTTGGCGAAGGTGCGCCGTCCTTCCAGCACGCCGTCGTGCAGCACGCGCAGGTCGTGCCGGGTGAGAATCAGGTCGGCCGCTTCCCTGGCCACATCGGCCGCACCTTCCACAGACACGCCGACGTCTGCCGAATGCAGGGCCGGCGCGTCGTTGATGCCGTCGCCGAGATAGCCCACCACGTGCCCTCGCGACTTGAGCGCGAGAATGATGCGGTTTTTCTGCGCCGGGGACACCCGGCAGAAAAGATTGGCCTGTTCCGCGCGCGCGGCCAGCGCGTCGTCGTTCATGGGCTCGATTTCGGCGCCGGTCAGCGTCCCGGCGACCGCGATGCCGAGCGTCGCGCAAAGATGCTCGGTGACCAGTTCGCTGTCGCCGGTCAGGATCTTGACCTGCACGCCGCTCGCGGCCAGTTCGGCGAGCGCCGCGACCGCGCTCGGTTTCGGCGGATCGAGAAACGCCGCGAAGCCGCAGAATACGAGTTCAGTCTCGTCGCCCACCACGGCGTGCTCATGAGACATCGGCAGTTCCCGGTAAGCCACGCCGAGCACACGCTGGCCCTGGCTCTCCAGCGCCGCGAGTTGGCGCCGCGCCCGGTCCCTCGACTCGTCATGCCACGCGCGCTCGCCGCCGGACTCGTCCGCGCGATAGTGCGAACACAGGCGCAGCAATTCCTCGGGTGCGCCTTTCACGATCAGGACGCGCCTGTCGCCGTCGTCGAGCAGCACCGACACCCGCCTGCGTTCGAAATCGAAGGGGACTTCGTCGACCTTGCGCCAGGCGCCAAGCGGCGGCGCCGGTCGTTCCAGAATCGCCGCATCCAGCGGACTCTTGATCCCGGTTTCGAAATGACTGTTGAGGTAGGCCAGCTCGAATACCTTCGGGCTCGGCGCGCCCACGAAGTTCATGTGCCCCGCCAGATGAATGCGCGCCTCGGTCAGCGTGCCGGTCTTGTCCGTGCACAACACATCCACGGCGCCGAAGTTCTGCACCGCCGCCAGGCGCTTGACCACGACGCCCTTGCCCGCGAGGCGCAGCGCACCCCTGGACAACGTCACCGAAACCACCATTGGCAGCAGTTCCGGCGTCAACCCCACGGCAAGCGCCAGCGCGAACAGGAAAGAATCGAACAGCGGCCTGTGCCACGCCGTGTTCACCAGCAGCACGAACAGCACCATCAGCAGCGTCAGCCGCATGATGAGCATGCCGAACTGCCGGGTGCCTCTCTCGAAAGCGCTCGGAGGGGGCGTGACGTCGAGAGAATGAGCAATCTTCCCCAGCGCGGTACTGCTGCCGGTTTGGCCAACCAGCATTTTCCCCGTGCCGCTGATCAGGGAACTGCCCATGAAGAGCGCATCGCCGTCGGGCCCACTGTCCCCGCCTGCGGCGCCGACGCTGCGCGCGCGCTTTTCCACGGGAAAGGATTCGCCGGTCAGAATGGACTGGTTCACGAACAGGTCGCGCCCCTCGACCAGCACGCCGTCCGCTGGAATCAGGTTACCGGCAGCCAGGAGCACCAAGTCGCCGGGTACGATGCCGCTCACCCGGATGCGGTGAACCAGCCCGTCGCGGACTACGCTGGCGCGTACTTGCACGGACTTGCGCAGGCGCTCCGAGGCGCGGTGCGCCCGGTACTCCTGCGCGAAATCCAGGGTGACGCTTGCCACCACCATGACGACGATGATCACAAAACTGGCTAGTTCCCCGGTCAGTCCGGCGATCAGGCTCGCTACAAGCAGGATGAGAACCAGCGGATTGCCGAAGCGCTTGAGGAATTCCACCGGCAGCGAATGCACCTCCGGGTCCCGGAACGTATTCGGACCGTAGCGTCGCAGCCGGGCGCGAGCCTGGGCGGAACTAAGCCCTGCCGATCCGGCGCCGGGACCGTCCTCCGGTCCGTATAGTCGCGGGCGCGACCTCACATCACTTTCGAGTAACGCGCCTGCTGCCGGCCCTCACGCAGATAGCGGTCGAACACCATGCAGACGATCCGCACCAGCAACCTGCCCTTCGGTGTCACCACGATCCCGTCGGGCTGCAGTTCCACCAGCCCGTCCTGCTCGAGCCGCTTCAACTCCTGCAGTTCGTGGGCGAAGTAGCTGCGAAAATCCAGCCGGTAGGCACGCTCGATCGATTCGATCGACAGCCGGAACTGGCACGCAAGAACCTGGATGACGGCGCGCCGGACCAGATCGTCCGCGGTCAGCACGATGCCGCCCGCCACCGGCAGATGTCCGCTATCGAGTGCGGTGTAATAACCGTCGAGATCCTTCAGGTTCTGGCTGTAAGTGGGCCCGACGCGCCCGATGGCGGAAACGCCGAAACCCAGGATGTCGCATTCCGGACGCGTCGAGTAACCCTGGAAGTTGCGCTGCAGCCGCCCTTGGCGCTGCGCCACCGCCAAGTCGTCACCGGGCTTGGCGAAGTGATCCATGCCGATGTACACATAGCCGGCGCCGGTCAGGCGGCCGATCGCCAGCGTCAGGATCTGCAGCTTGGTCTCGGCCGAAGGCAGGTCGGCGGCGGCTATGCTCCGCTGCGGCTTGAACCGGTGCGGCAGATGCGCATAGCTGTATAGCGAGATGCGCTCGGGATCGAGGGCGAGGACCTGGTCGATCGTGGTATTGAAGCTGGCGAGGGTTTGTTTCGGCAGGCCGTAGATCAGGTCCAGATTCACCGACCCGAAGCCGGCCGCGCGCGCTTCGTCGATCACGCGCCGTGTCACGCTTTCGGGCTGCATGCGGTGCACCGCCTGCTGCACCGCCGGATCGAAATCCTGCACGCCGACGGAAACGCGGTTGAAGCCCAGTTCGGCGAGATACGCCATCATTCCCGGTTCGACGCTGCGCGGATCGACTTCAATAGAGCATTCGCAATCGGCGCGGCGATCGAACTGCAGATCGATGGCGTTGCACAAGACGCGCATCTCGTCACGCGCCAGGAAGCTGGGCGTGCCGCCGCCCCAGTGCATCTGACTGATGCGATGGTCGCCTTCGAGCGCGCTCCCGACCAATGCGATTTCCTTCTCGAGGTAGGTGACATATCTCGCCGACTTGCCGCGGTCGCGCGTCACCACCTTGTTGCACGCGCAGTAGTAGCAGATGGTATTGCAGAACGGCAGATGCACGTACACCGAAAGCGGCTGGCTTGCGCCCTCGATATTGCGCCTGGCCAGCCAGTACTTGTAGGTGCCCTCGCCGAATGCGCCGACAAATCGGTCCGCCGTAGGGTAAGACGTGTATCGCGGTCCGCTCACATCGTGTTTGCGGATCAACAGCGGATCAATCACCAGTTCTGAAGCAGCCGTGTTCATCGTTTATGCGTTCGCAGGCGGCGTTCCAGCCGCGCCAGTTCGATGCAGACTATGCCAAACTCCGCGGTGACGACCTTGACCTGGATCAATCCCGCAGCCACAAGGGTGGGCAAACTGGCGGCGGAAGACAGCAGGACCCCATTACGCGTGCGCGCCTGCGAAAGAGCGACGATCTTGCTCCCTTCCACCTCGACTTCCCAATGCGACAGATTGCCGAAACACGACCAGGCCAGCGCTCTATCGAATGCCAATTCCGCTGCAGACACGCACTCTGCGTTGGTGCCGAGGCCCTTGAGCCAATCGGCATGAACCTGCCCGAACCAGCGAAAGCTCTCGGCGATATGCGGCAACACAAGCGGATGCGCGGGAGCAAGGATGACCGACGCGCCCAGCAATGCTGCGCCTCATCGGCGGGCTGCATTGGTTCAGATCAACCATGTGCGATGCCGGTGACATCTCGATCAATGGCGGCGGTATCATTGGCGCATGCGCGCGCGGACACCTCCTCACAGTGAGCATCCCCGGGAGCCGGTCGAACAGGGGCTGCTGGCGAAAGCCCTGACCACGGCCGCCGATCCCGTATTCATTACCGACCATACCGGCCGTATCGTCTGGGTCAATGAAGCGTTCGGCGAACGCAGCGGATACTCCCCGCGGGAAGCAGTCGGGCAGACGCCGAGCTTCCTGAAATCGGGAAGACACGATGAATCGTTCTATGGTGAACTCTGGCAAACCATCCTGGCGGGCCGCGTCTGGCGCGGCGAAGTCGTCGAACGGCGCAAGGACGGCAGCCTCTATACCGCGGACGAAGTCATCACGCCGCTGCGGGACGACAAGGGCGCCGTGACCCACTTCGTCGCCATCCTCCAAGACGTCACGTTGCGCAACCAGAAGGCGCAACGCGAGCACTATCTCGCCTACCACGACGCTCTCACGGGCCTTTACAACCGTGTGCTTTTTCTGGATCTCGTGAAGCAGGCCATAGCGCATTCCAAGGACAGCCTGCGCCCGCTTGCGCTGCTGTTTTTGGATCTGGACAACTTCAAGCTGGTCAATGACACGTTCGGGCATGAAACGGGCGATCGGCTGCTCGTAGCGGTTGCGGAGCGGCTGAGCGCTGCCGTGCGCAAGACCACTGACGCGGTGGCCCGGCTGAGCGGGGACGAATTCGCCATTCTGCAGACCAGCCTCGGGGATTCGCAAGCGGCCCTGTCTCTCGCGCGCAAACTGCTTCACTGCGTTTCGCAGCCCTTCGTGCTGGAAGGCCGGAGCGTTCAAACCGCCGCCAGCATCGGCATCGCGATGTATCCCACCGACGGTGAGTTACCCGAAGAACTGCTGAGAAACGCGGACAAAGCCATGTACCTGGCGAAGAGCCGGGGAGGCGGCAACTACCAGCTCTACGAACCCGCTCTTTGCCAGACCTGACCGACTGGTGCGGAAGTTACCAGGCAGTTGAAGTCCCCGGCAAAGGGTCATCCCCGGTAATAAAGCGGTGAACGACCCTCGCGGGCTTCAAATTACGGCTCAACCCGGTAACAGTCGGCCTCGCGGCCGACTCGCGAAATCTCCCTTCTGCTGCGCTTCAAGTGTTCCCTTGTCCCCCCGGGATACCCTGGCGCAGCCCGGAGTTATGGTCGCAGACCGGTTATGGTCGAAGATCGGTATCCCCTTGTGGGAATCCCCCGGAACCCGTTTAGAAGGGCCGGGGATGAGGGAGCATTTCACATTCTTTGCCATCTTCCCTCACCCGCCGCTATCGCGTCGGCCTCTGCTCCGCTTCAAGTGTGCCCTTGTCCCGGAAGGAGAGGCAATACGACTGCACCCTCTTCTCGCAGTTCCCGCTCTTCTACAAAAATGCTTTCCCGTCGCCTAAAGGCGAGGGGTTTACGGACCTCCCTATCGGGGACTCTAAAGGGTCAGCCTTATACTTTACAGTTTTAAGACAATCTTTTGCAAGGTCAACCTGACCCCTTTATTGTGCGATGACCCCTTTATTGTGATCGTCGAGCTTGTGCGTGCGCAACCAGCAGGACCCTCCGTTTTTTCGTTCTCCGACAACAGCCGGATTCCACGGCCAGACGAGAATGCGACCAGTCAGAAGGTGTAGGTCAAAGTGAGCCAGAGTTTGAGCACGTCGGGCTTGCCGGTGACCGAGGTTGGATCGCCGGTGTGATAGTCGGCGAATTCGATCTTGCCTATCAGCCCCTGGGCCAGTGGGTAGGCGGCGCTCAGGTCGATTTCCTGCCCAAAGTTGATGTTGCCGAAATCGGAGTTGAACCAGTGGTATTCGCCGTAGAGTTGGACTTTCTTGAACACCGTGGCCCCCGCATTCACCCAGGTGTCGACAATCCCTTGCTTGGGCGTGACGACAAACACATCAGCCCAGCCCTGGAACAAATGCAGCGTCGACAGCGGCGTCTGGAAGGCATACAGCCCGTTGTTGCTGCTGAGCTTCTCCTGGTGGAGCATTCCATAGTAAGAACTCCATCCTGCGCCCAGCGCAACGTGATAGTAGGAGGCGTCGATGGCCGGGTTGCCGTCGGCGTAAGGTGTTTGCTCGGCATACTCCGCGGTGTAAAGGCCTTTCCATTTCTCGCCGAAGGGATGGCTGCCGTCCAGACGCACGCCCAGAATCCGATTGGAGTTATCGGTGAAACCAGTGCCGGCGTTCTGACCGGTATTGGGCTGGTCCTGGAACTGGCCGTAGCCGATGAGGCTCTCCCCAGGCAGGAACGTGTAGCGCACGTTGACGACCGGCGTCTGCGTATCGAACTGCGTTCCCTGCGTCGTGTTCTGGCGAAAGAGGTACGCCGCGTAGATGTCGGTGTCAGGCAGGCTCGTGGTGGTGAGTGAAAACGCGTTAAAGGTCTGCGGCGTCTGTCGGAAGTTGACGTCACCGAGCACCCGCAGGTTATTGAGCTTGGCGATCTGGCGGCCGTACTTGATCGAGGTCTTGTCCAGCCCGGTCCAGTCCAGGTACGCCTGGGACACGCCCGTATTGCTCGGATCCGGGACCGTCGGATACGGCGAGCTGACGGCAGTCGCGGCACTGCTGTTGAAATTGTGGTTGAACTGGTAACTGACATTGACGAATTGCAGGACGCCGGTGAAGTCGTGGTAGGGCTTGGTTTCCCAGCCCAGCAGTGTCCGCAGGGTGAATGCGTTAGCCTGATCGGGCTTGTTGCTCTGGTCCACGTATTCGTACCGGGGGCGCAACTGAAACAGTAGTTTTCCGCCGCTGATCGCGTCCCGCACGTCCTGCGCCTGCGCTTTCACTTGCTCTTGCGGCTGCGCCGGCGGCTGCTGAGCCTGTGCTGCCACCGGGCCGCAAACCGCGGCAGCAGCCAGCAGCCCGAGTGTAAGCACAGGTACCGATATGGATCGCATGCGTGTCCTTTCCTTTGGATGTCGCCTGGCGCGATGCGAGCGCCGGGCTGTTGCGGAAAAATCATCACCACCGGTGCCTGTCCCCGCGCAACTTCGGTGTCGATTCCCCTGCGAAGCCGCATTGGCTGCGCCTTCCCGACGAATTCTGGCCCCGCCGCGACAGCGAGCGCTTTGACATAGATCAATAATCTTCAACGAACATCCGTGTAACGTGCCGCTCGACTATGCGTTTTGGGAATATTCCAACCGGTCGCGAGCAGGTCGCGGATGCTCTGCCGGCGGACAGTCCCACCGACGACAACATCAACCTGGCGACGTCACGTCTCGTGAACGACGCCGAAGCAGACGGAGGCAGGCATGGGGTCACGAGCGCAACAATCGCTGTCGGTGCTGGTTGCCAGCACTGTCGCTTTCACGATCTGCTTTGCGATCTGGATGATGTTTGCCGTGATCGGCATTCCGCTCAAGGCGTCGCTGGGGCTCAACGAAACGCAGTTCGGTCTGCTGGTGGCCACCCCGGTTCTGAGCGGCTCGCTGGTCCGCTTGCCGCTGGGCATGCTGACCGACAAGGTGGGCGGGCGCATTGTCTTCTTCGTCTTGATGCTCGCCTGCGTGGTGCCGATCTGGCTGATCGCAGAGGCGTCAACATTCACGCAGTTTCTGCTGCTGGGGCTGTTCGTCGGGCTGGCCGGCGGCTCGTTTTCAGTCGGCATCGCCTACGTCGCGCGTTGGTTCTCGAAGGGCCGGCAGGGGTTTGCCATGGGCATCTTCGGCGCGGGCAATTCCGGCGCGGCGCTCACCAAGTTCGTCGCGCCCACGCTGGTGGTGGCCTACGGCTGGCAGATGGTGCCGAAAGTCTATGCCGCCGCCATGCTGGTGACGGCGTTGCTGTTCTGGTTGCTCAGCTATCAGGACGCAGGACACAAGGTCGATTCGAGTATCACCGTGAAGCATCAGCTTGAGGCGCTGAAAGACCCGCGGGTGTGGAAATACTGCCAGTACTACTCGATCGTTTTCGGCGGCTATGTGGCGCTGGCGCTGTGGATGACCAAGTACTACATCACGGAATACGGATTCGACATCAAGGTCGCGGCGCTGCTGGCGGCGTGCTTCTCGCTCCCCGGCGGGGTGCTGCGTGCCTTCGGCGGCTGGCTGTCGGACCGCTTCGGCGCACACCCGGTGACCTGGTGGGTGATGCTGATTTCGTGGGTGTGCCTGTTCTTCATGTCGTATCCCCAGACCGATCTGATCATCAAGACCGCGCACGGCGACATGGCGCTGCACATCGGCCTGAACTGGTGGATGTTCACGGTGCTGCTTTTCACCATGGGTGCCGCCTGGGCATTCGGCAAGGCGTCGGTCTTCAAGTACATCTCCGACGAGTATCCACGCAACATCGGCGTGATTTCCGGAATCGTCGGCCTGGTGGGCGGATTGGGCGGGTTCGTGCTGCCGATCATGTTCGGCGCGCTGGTCGATCTCACCGGCGTCAACAGCAGCGTGTTCATGCTGCTGTGGGGCATCACGCTGGTGTCGCTGATCTGGATGTACTGGACCGAGATCGTGCCCAAGCGCAGCAGCGTCGGGGTCGAAACGACGAACTACAGCCGCGCCACCTGATCAGGAGCCACGATGAACAATCAAGAAAAGGCGGGCTCGACGGGCGCAGGCAGAGCGGCCGGCTCCGCCGATATCGCGACGTGGGACGTCGAGGACACTGCCTTCTGGGAGTCGCGGGGAAAGCGCATCGCCTACCGCAACCTGTGGATCTCGGTGCCCGCACTGCTGTGCGGCTTCGCGGTCTGGGGCATGTGGGGAATCACCACGGTCCAGATGCTGAACCTGGGCTTCCCGTTCACCCAGGCCGAGCTGTTCACGCTGACGGCGATCGCCGGCATCTCCGGCGCGACGATGCGTATCCCGGCCTCCTTCCTCATTCGCCTGTCCGGCGGGCGCAACACCATCTTCCTGACCACCGCCATGCTGCTGGCCCCGGCCCTCGGCACCGGTTTCGCCCTGCAGCACAAGGACTGGCCGCTGTGGGTCTTCCAGTTGATGGCGCTGTGGTCGGGCGTGGGTGGCGGCAACTTCGCCAGTTCCATGTCCAACATCAGCACCTTCTTCCCGAAGCGCCTGCAGGGCACCGCGCTCGGGCTGAACGCCGGCATCGGCAACTTCGGCGTGACGACGATGCAGGTCGTCATCCCGCTGGTGATGACGATGAGCATCTTCGGCGCCCTGGGCGGAGAGCCGATGACGCTGGTCAAGGACAGCGGCTGGATCTTCGGCAAGATCAAGGCCGGCACGCCGACCTGGATCCAGAACGCCGGCTTCGCCTGGGTGCTGTCGCTGGTGCCACTGTCGATCCTGTGCTGGTTCGGCATGAACAACCTGAAGACGGTCTCGCCCGACACCGGCAACCCGCTGGTCGCGTTCGCCAAGATCACCTACCTGTACACGCTGGCCTTCGTGCCCTCGATCCTCGGCCTGTACTTGTACCTGCCCAAGCCGACCGGGCTCGGCCTGATCAGCATGTGGGTGGCCATCCCGCTGGACATCGTGAGCGCGTTGCTGGTGATGAAGCTCGCCGCGTTCGGCGCGATGAAGGAAAACGTCGCCAGGCAGTTCCTGATCTTCCGCGACAAGCACACCTGGTCGATGACGGCGCTGTACATCGTGACCTTCGGTTCGTTTATCGGCTTTTCGATGGCGCTGCCCTTGTCGATCACCGTGATCTTCGGCATCAGCCACGTCATCGACGCCAACGGCGTGATGCAGCACACGCTGAAGAATCCGAATGCGCCTTCGGCTTTCACCTATGCGTGGATCGGCCCCTTCGTCGGCGCGGCGGTGCGCCCGATCGGCGGCTGGATCTCCGACAGGCTGGGCGGCTCGATCGTCACCCAGGTCATCTCGGCGGTGATGGTGATCGCGTCGGTGGCGGTGGGCTACGTGATGATGCAGGCCTACGGGTCGGCCACGCCGGAGCAGTACTTCCCGGCCTTCCTCGGCCTGTTCATCCTGCTGTTCTTCGCCAGCGGCATCGGCAACGGCTCCACCTTCCGCACCATCGGTGTGATCTTCGACCGCACCCAGGCCGGTCCGGTGCTGGGCTGGACCTCGGCGATCGCCGCCTACGGCGCGTTCGTCGCGCCGATCGTGATCGGCAACCAGATCAAGGCCGGCACGCCGCAGGTCGCGATGTACGGCTTCGCCGTTTTCTATGCCCTGTGCCTGGGGCTGAACTGGTGGTTCTACCTGCGCGCCAACGCCTACGTGAAGAACCCTTGAGGGAAACGACATGAGCCATTTTCTGGATCGACTGACCCACTTCTCGCAACCCAGGGAAGCATTCTCGGGCGACCACGGCGTCACCACCGGCGAAGACCGCACCTGGGAAGACGCCTACCGCAACCGCTGGGCGCACGACAAGATCGTGCGCTCGACGCACGGTGTCAACTGCACCGGCTCGTGCTCGTGGAAGATCTACGTCAAAGGCGGCATCGTCACCTGGGAAACGCAGCAGACCGACTACCCGCGCACGCGCTGGGACATGCCCAACCACGAGCCGCGCGGCTGCTCGCGCGGCGCCAGCTATAGCTGGTACCTGTACAGCGCCAATCGGGTGAAGTATCCGATGGTGCGCGGGCGGCTGCTCAAGAGCTGGCGCGAGGCGCGTCTGGCACACGACCCGGTGCAGGCCTGGGCGTCCATCGTCGAAAACGACGCCAGGCGGCGTGACTATCAGCAGATGCGCGGCCTCGGCGGCTTCGTGCGTTCGAGCTGGGACGAGGTCAACGAGATCGTCGCTGCCGCCAACGTCTATACCATCAAGAAGCACGGACCCGACCGCGTCATCGGTTTCTCGCCGATACCGGCGATGTCGATGGTGAGTTATGCCGCGGGCTCGCGTTATCTCAGTCTCATCGGCGGCGTGAGCATGAGTTTTTACGACTGGTACTGCGATCTGCCGCCTTCCAGTCCGCAGGTGTGGGGCGAGCAGACCGACGTGCCCGAGTCGGCCGACTGGTTCAACTCCAGCTTCATCATCGCCTGGGGCTCCAACGTGCCGCAGACGCGCACGCCGGACGCCCATTTCTTTACGGAGGTACGCTACAAGGGCACGAAGACCGTCGCGGTGACGCCCGACTATTCCGAGGTCGCCAAGCTGGCCGACATCTGGATGCACCCGAAGCAGGGCACCGACGCGGCCGTCGCGATGGCGATGGGTCACGTCATCCTGAAAGAGTTTTACTTCCCCGATGGCGGCAGGCAGCGCAGCGCCTACTTCGACGATTACGTGCGCCGCTACACCGACATGCCCATGCTGGTGATGTTGAAGGAGCACACGCTACCCAGCGGCGAAACCGTCATGGTGCCCGACCGCTATGTACGCGCGTCCGACTTCAACGGCAAACTGGGCCAGGCCAACAATCCGGAGTGGAAAACAGTCGCCTTCGACGAGGCGGGAAAAGTGGTGCTGCCCAACGGCGCCATCGGCTTCCGCTGGGGTGCGGACGGCCGCGCCGACCAGGGCCAGTGGAACCTCGAAGCGAAGGAAGCGCGCCACGGCCACGATGTGAAGCTCAAGCTCTCGTTGCTGGAAGGTGAGCGCCCCAGCACCGAGACCGCGAAAGTCGGCTTTCCGTATTTCGGCGGCATCGTCAGCGAGCATTTCCCGAACAACGAACAGACCGACGTGCTGGTGCGCACCGTACCCGTGCAGCGCATCGCGCTGGGCAAGGAAGGCGACAAGCGCGAAGCGCTGGTGGCCACCGTGTTCGACCTGCAGGTGGCGAACTATGGCGTGGCGCGTGGTCTGGCCGGCGAACTGGCCGCGAGCGACTTCGACGACGACACACCTTACACGCCGGCCTGGCAGGAGCGCATCACCGGCACGCCGCGCGCGCAACTGATCACGGTGGCCCGCCAGTTCGCCGAGAACGCGCACAAGACGCACGGCAAGTCGATGGTGATCATCGGCGCGGCGATGAACCACTGGTACCACAGCGACATGAACTACCGCGGCGTCATCAACATGCTGATGATGTGCGGTTGCGTCGGTCAGAGCGGCGGCGGCTGGGCGCATTACGTGGGCCAGGAAAAGCTGCGCCCGCAGACCGGCTGGACCGCGCTGGCTTTTGCGCTCGACTGGATCCGCCCGCCGCGGCAGATGAACAGCACCAGTTTCTTCTATGCGCACACCGACCAGTGGCGCTACGAGAAGCTGGGCATGGAAGAGGTCATCTCGCCGCTGGCCGACAAGAAGCGCTATGGCGGCAGCATGATCGACTACAACGTGCGCGCCGAGCGCATGGGCTGGCTGCCGAGCGCGCCGCAGTTGCAGACCAACCCGCTGCAAGTGGTGCGCGATGCGCAGGCCGCCGGCATGGAGCCCGGGGACTATGCTGTCAAGGGGCTCCAGGACGGCTCGCTGAAGATGAGCTGCACCGACCCCGACCACCCCGACAACTGGCCGCGCAACCTGTTCGTGTGGCGTTCCAACCTGCTCGGCTCGTCGGGCAAGGGCCACGAGTATTTCCTCAAGCATCTGCTGGGCACCAGCCACGGCGTGCAGGGCAAGGACCTCGGCCGCGACCAGGCCAGGCCCACCGAAGTGGTGTGGCACGAGCAGGCGCCCGAAGGCAAGCTCGACCTGCTGGTCACGCTGGACTTCCGCATGAGCACGACCTGCATGTACAGCGACATCGTGCTGCCGACCGCCACCTGGTACGAGAAGAACGACCTCAACACCAGCGACATGCACCCCTTCATCCACCCACTGTCCACGGCGGTGGACCCGGCCTGGCAATCACGCAGCGACTGGGAAATCTACAAGGGTTTCGCCAAGAAGTTCAGCGAGGTGTGTGTCGGCCATCTGGGTGTCGAGCGCGAGCTGGTACTGACGCCGCTGATGCATGACAGTCCATCGGAGCTGGCCCAGCCCTTCGAGGTCAGGGACTGGAAGCGCGGCGAGTGCGACCTCATCCCAGGCAAGACCGCGCCGAACATCGCCGTCGTCGAGCGCGACTACCCCAACGTGTACCGACGTTTTACTGCGCTCGGGCCCTTGATGAACAAGGTTGGCAACGGCGGCAAAGGCATCGCCTGGAACACGCAAACCGAAGTGAAGCAACTGGGCGAACTCAACGGTGCCGTTACGGCCGAGGGGGTGACCTGCGGCATGCCGAAGATCGAGACCGACATCGACGCCTGCGAGGTGATCCTGCAGTTGGCGCCCGAGACCAACGGCCACGTTGCGGTCAAGGCCTGGGCTGCGCTGGGCAAGCAGACCGGCCTCGATCACACGCATCTGGCGATCCATCGCGAAGACGAGAAGATCCGCTTTCGCGACATCCAGGCGCAGCCGCGCAAGATCATCAGCTCGCCGACCTGGAGCGGCATCGAGAGCGAGACCGTTTCGTACAACGCCGGCTACACCAACGTGCACGAGATGATCCCGTGGCGCACGCTGACCGGGCGTCAGCAGTTCTACATGGACCACCCGTGGATGCGCGCCTTTGGCGAGGGCTTCTCGAGCTACCGCCCGCCGGTGGACCTGAAGACCACCGCCGGCATTTACGGCATCAAGCCGAATGGCAACCCCGAGATTGCGCTGAACTTCATTACGCCGCATCAGAAGTGGGGCATCCACTCGACCTACACCGACAATCTGCTGATGCTCACGTTGAGCCGCGGCGGCCCCTGTGTGTGGTTGAGCGAGGACGACGCGAAGCGAGTGGGCATCGCCGACAACGACTGGATAGAACTGTTCAACATCAATGGCGCGATTGCGGCGCGCGCGGTGGTGAGCCAGCGCGTCAACCCCGGCATGGTGATGATGTACCACGCGCAGGAGAAGATCGTGAACACCCCGGGCTCCGAGATCACCGGCGCGCGCGGCGGCATCCACAACTCGGTGACGCGCATCGTGCTCAAGCCCACGCATATGATCGGCGGCTACGCACAGTTCAGCTACGGCTTCAACTACTACGGAACCATCGGCACCAACCGCGACGAATTCGTCGTGGTGCGCAAGATGAACAAGGTCGACTGGCTCGATACGCCAGCCACGACCGAACCCGCTCTCGACGCCCAGCAGGCGTAGGCCTGAACCTCAACGCAGAGACGCAGAGAGCGCAGAGGACGCAGAGGAAAACCATGAATGGTCTTATCAGAAATGAAAGGTGTCCCCAGCCTCACGCGCTGAGAAAATGTCCGTCGTGTGGCGTCGGATATTCGATTTGCATCGGGGGCAGAATTTCCTCCGCGTCCTCTGCGTCCTCCGCGGTGAGAGTCGTCCTGGGAGCAAAGCGATGAAAATCCGCGCTCAAATCGGCATGGTGCTGAATCTGGACAAGTGCATCGGCTGTCACACTTGTTCGGTCACCTGCAAGAACGTCTGGACCAGCAGGCCGGGCGTGGAGTACGCCTGGTTCAACAACGTCGAGACCAAGCCCGGCATCGGCTACCCGAAGGAGTGGGAGAACCAGGACAAGTGGAACGGCGGCTGGGTGCGCAAGGCCAACGGCAGCATCGAGCCTCGCCAGGGTGCCAGGTGGAAGCTGCTGATGCGCATCTTCGCCAACCCCAACCTGCCGCAGATCGACGACTACTACGAACCCTTCACCTTCGACTACGATCATCTGCAGTCGGCCCCGGAAATGAAGGCCATGCCCACCGCGCGCCCGCGCAGCCTGATTACCGGCAAGACCATGGAGAAGATCGTGTGGGGCCCGAACTGGGAAGAGATTCTCGGCGGTGAATTCAGCAAACGCAGCCAGGACAGGAATTTCGACGACATCCAGAAAGACATCTACGGCCAGTTCGAAAACACCTTCATGATGTACCTGCCGCGGCTGTGCGAGCACTGTCTGAATCCGGCGTGCGTCGCGAGCTGCCCGTCGGGCTCGATCTACAAGCGCGAGGAAGACGGCATCGTGCTGATCGACCAGGACAAGTGCCGCGGCTGGCGCATGTGCGTCAGCGGCTGCCCGTACAAGAAGATCTACTACAACTGGCAGTCGGGCAAGGCCGAGAAATGCACCTTCTGCTACCCACGCATCGAAGCGGGCCAGCCCACGGTGTGCTCGGAAACCTGCGTCGGCCGCATCCGTTACCTCGGCGTGCTGCTCTACGACGCCGACCGCATCCAGCAAGCCGCCAGCGTCGAGCACGACCGCGACCTGTACCAGGCGCAGCTCGACATCTTCCTCGACCCGAACGACCCCGGCGTGATCGAACAGGCGCGCGCCGACGGCATACCTGACGCGTGGATGGAATCCGCGCGCAAGAGCCCGGTCTACAAGATGGCGGTGCAATGGAAAGTGGCGCTGCCGCTGCACCCCGAATACCGCACGCTGCCGATGGTGTGGTATGTGCCGCCGCTCTCCCCGATCAGCGCCGCGGCCAATGCCGGGCAGGTGGGCACCAACGGCGAAATACCGGACGTGAACCAACTGCGCATTCCGGTCAAGTATCTCGCCAACCTGCTGACCGCCGGTGACACGGCGCCGGTGGTGCGCGCGCTCGAACGCATGCTGGCGATGCGTGCCTATCAGCGCGAGAAGCATGTGGAGAATCGCGTCAACACGGCCGCATTGAAACAGGTGGGCATGACCCAGCTTGAAGTCGAAGACATGTACCACGTGATGGCGATCGCCAACTACGAAGACCGCTTCGTGATCCCGAGCACGCACCGTGAGTACGCCGAGAACACCTTCGACATCCGCGGCGGCTGCGGCTTCTCGTTTGGCAACGGCTGCTCCGATGGCGCCAGCAAGGTCAGCCTGTTCGGGGGCACCAAAAAGCGCACCATTCCCATCAAGGCAAAGGTTTAATCCATGACCACCACCTCGAAAGTGCCGCACGCTGCCTTCAGCTTGCGGGTGCTTGCGCGTCTGTTGAGCTATCCCGACGCCGAGCTGCGCAATCATCTGTCCGCGATGCGCGAAGCCCTGCATGCCGAGCGCGCCGTCACAGCGGGGCGCCTGGCGGAACTCGATGGGCTGATGGATACGCTCGCAAGCGGCGAGCCGCTCGACACCGAGGCCGACTACGTGCAATTGTTCGACCGTGGTCGCGCCACTTCCCTGCACCTGTTCGAGCATGTGCATGGCGATTCGCGCGACCGCGGCCCGGCGATGATCGACCTGGCGCAGACCTATGACAAAGCCGGTATGTACCTCGCGCCCGGTGAACTGCCCGATTACCTGCCGGTGGTGCTGGAATTTGTATCGACCCAGCCGCCGCGCGAAGCCCGGGCCTTTCTGGGCGAGATGGCGCACATTTTCAATGCCCTCTTCGGCGCGCTGCGAGAGCGCCGGAGCGCTTACGCCAGCGTGATCGGCGCCTTGCTGGAACTGGCGGGTGAGAAAGCGCAAGCCGTGAAGCTCGCGCCAGAGGAGCCGCTGGACGAGAGTTGGGTCGAGCCGGCGGTTTTCGGCGGCTGTTCCTCGACAGGCCAGGCCACGCCCGAACAGCCGCAGCCGATCCACATCGTGCGCAAAGACAAATCCGCAAAAGGAGCGCTCGCATGAGTACGCTGTTCGGATTCGTTTTCGGCGTTTATCCGTACATTTGCTTCACGCTCTTTCTGGTGGGGAGCCTGATCCGCTTCGATCAGAATCAGTACAGTTGGAAGAGCGACTCGTCGCAGATGCTGCGCGCCGGCAGCCTGCGTTGGGGCAGCAACCTGTTCCACGCGGGCATCCTGTTCCTGTTCTTCGGCCACCTGCTGGGCTTGCTGACGCCGCATTCGTTCTACGGCCATTTCATGCAAGCCCCGGTCAAGCAGATGGTTGCCATCTACTCGGGCGGCGCCGCCGGCGTGCTGTGCTTCATCGGCTTGTCGTTGCTGATTCATCGCCGCGTGTTCGACGCGCGAATCCGCGCCACCAGCCACGCCACGGACATCGCCGTTCTCGTGATCCTGTGGGTGCAACTGGTGGTGGGCCTGATCACGCTGCCCTATTCATGGGCTCACTCGGACGGCAGCACGATGCTGATATTGGCCGACTGGGCGCAGCGCGTCGTCACCCTGCGCGCGGTTGACGCCGCAGTGCTGGTCAACCTGCCGTGGCCTTATCTTTTCCACCTCGTGCTCGGCATGACCATCTTCCTGCTGTTCCCCTTCAGCCGGCTGGTGCACGTATGGAGCGGTTTTGCATCGCTGGGATACCTTTTTCGCCCGTACCAGGTGGTGCGAAGCCGGCGGCTGAACCTGCCCCCGGGCCACAACCAGCCGCCGCAGCCCGGCGCCGGTGTCTAGGGCGAAACCTCGACGGTAGAGTAGAGGAGGAGGCGTGCGAACGATAAACCATAAGCAGTCCCCCTCCCCCCTCGTCGAACCGGACGTGCGGATTTCCCGCATCCGGCTCTCATGCAAGCACTCCCCGTCA
>Ga0315275_10000264_pt1 | contig 42995 bp, 32 predicted proteins | sample YL17G03_0_MG_FD_205557 | JGI IMG/M metagenome (GOLD analysis project Ga0315275, IMG submission 205557) | Sediment microbial communities from Yellowstone Lake, YNP, Wyoming, USA - YL17G03_0 | ecosystem: Environmental > Aquatic > Freshwater > Lake > Sediment | place: USA: Wyoming | collected... | reverse complement strand
TGTATCAGACCTCTCCAGGCAGCCTTCATGCTCGCAACTTATTGAAGACACTCAAAATAGATCCGTTGCCCTCGGTCCTGGCCGTGGAATAACCCCCCCAAAAACCTAGATACAAGACTCTTTCCTAGAAAAACGACTCATCCTTTTTGATTACTGTGAGTTACGAGCCTTTTGCGTGACTAGCCGTGTCAAACTCGGGTCAGAGACCCAGAAGAGAACCGAGATAGACGAGGCTCAAGGCAGAGAGAACCGCGACGGTCGCCCAGGATATCCAGTTATAAACGCGTTTGTTCGCATGTTCTCCCATGAGCTTTTTATTATTAATAAGAAGCAGCATGAAGATCAGGATAACGGGAAGGACGATCCCGTTAATGACCTGGGAAATGTACATCACCGGAATAAGGGGAATCCGGGGGATCATGATGATCCCGGCGCCGAGGGCTATGAGCAACGAATACAGTCCGTAAAATTGGGGCGCTTCGGAGAACTTCTTGTTTACCCCGTCCTCCCAGCCCATGGCTTCGCAGACGACGAAAGCCGTTGACAGAGGCAATATCGACGCGGCAAAAAGGGACGCGTTGAGAAGTCCGAAGGCGAAGAGGGCCGAACAGTATTTTCCGGCGAGAGGCTTCAAGGCCAGGGCGGCGTCCGCCGCCGTCTCGACCCGGACGCCTGCTTTGAAGAGAGTGGCACCGCACGTCAGAATGATGAATCCGGCGATGAGCGTCACGACAAAACTCCCGATGATCACATCAAACCGGGAGAGTTTGTAATCCTTGAGGGGGATGTTCTTTTCGACGATCGCAGCCTGCAGATAAAACTGCATCCAGGGAGCAATCGTCGTCCCGACAAGGCCGATCATCATCCCCAGACTTTCCGTCGAGAGCTTGAAGCTCGGCGCGACGAGGCTTTCCCCGATCGCGCCCCAATCCGGCTTAGCCAGAAAGCCGGCGACGATATACGTCACGTAGAAGAGGCAGGCATAGAGAAAAATCTTTTCGACCGACCGATAGGTTCCTTTGACGACCAACAACCAGACAAAGACCGCGCTCAAGGGAACGGAGACGTACTTCGGGATATGGAAGATCTCCAGACTCGCCGCCACTCCCGCGAATTCGGCGATGACGTTTCCGAAGTTGGTCAGGACGAGGGCGAGGAGGAGAGAAACCGTGATCTTCACGCCGAATCGCTCGCGGATCAAATCCGAAAGGCCCTTACCCGTCACGACCCCCATTCGGGCGCTCATTTCCTGGATGATGATCAGCGCGACCATGATCGGGATAAGCGACCAAAGGAGGTTGTAGCCGAAATGGGCGCCGGCCATCGAATACGTGGCGATGCCGCCGGCATCATTGTCGACGTTCGAGGTGATGATCCCCGGGCCGGCTACGGCGAGGAACACGAGGAGGGTCTTCCACCGGCGCTTGAGCCGCGAGCGGGCCGTCGTCGCGAGGTCAGCCGCCATCTAATCCTCGAACGTCGCCTTCATGATGTCTTTCAAGGTGATGATACCCTTGAGGGTGTTGTCCTTGTCGACGACGGGCACCGACATGAATTTGTATTTCTGGAAGAGTGCCGAGACCTCCTTGATATCGTCATCCTGCCGGACGTTAATCAGGTGGGTATTCATCAAATTTTTCAGGGGCGTTTCCTTAGCGCAGGTGATGAGGTGGCGGAGCGTGGAAACTCCGAGGAGATGGCCCTCCTTGTCCGTGACATAGATATAGGCGACGGAATCGAGGGGATACGTCGTTTTTCGGAACTCCTCGATGGCCTCTCCGATCGTTCGGTCCTTCGCCACGGAGAAGAAATCCTTGGTCATGATACTCCCCGCCGTCCCTTCCTCGAATTGCAAGAGCTCTTTGACGACATCCCGGGAGGATTTCTCCATTTTCTCAATGAGCTGCTCCTTATGTTCCCGGGGGAGGTCGGCGAGCAGGTCGGTGGCCTCATCCGGGGCCATTTCTTCGAGGATATCCGAGGCTCGTTCGACCGGCGCGGATTGGATCAAGGACGCCTGGAGCTTCGGGTCTTCGACTTCCTCGAGGGTTTGGGCGGCCGTCTGGAGGTCCAGGGAGCGGAAAATGGATGAGCGGTTCGCGCGGTCGAGCTCTTCGATAATATCGGCCAGGTCGGAGGGATGGATTTCGTGGATTTTGCGCGCCCCAACGTTAAGCTTCAGGTTCCGCTTGAGCGGGTCATTGAGCAGGGGCTGGACGTATTTCCACGAAATCATTTTCTCTTCGAATCGATAGGCGAACAACCACTGCATGACCCGGTCGATGGAGCCAAGCCAGCCCAGGCGGCGGAGAATACCGCGGATCCCGAAGTCGACGTGGACGACGCGCAGCTCCTGCTTGACGATGAGAAGATGGACGTCGTTGACCCTTTCGATCTTGGCTCCGAACGTGTCCACGACCTGCTTGTCCAAAAGTTCGTCGCGAAGCATGATTTCGTCGTTGGCCACCTCGAGCGGTTTGAGCTTGTTTTCGGCCTCCGGCTTGAGATGGATGACGGCTTTCTCGAGGAGTTGGACTTCTTGCCAGTCGAGCTCGAGGAGGGTCTTGGTTCTTCTCTTTTTAACAGCCAGGCTGACGACTTTCGGGAAAAGCTCGCCCATCCGGATTTTGATATCGGACAGTTTGCCGACAGGGCCCCCAGCGGCGCTGATGACGAGGCGGCCGAGAATATCGGAAATGAACAGGAACGTATTGAGATCCGCGGTCTGACGTTGGATCAGGGAGCTTTCCGCGAGCGACATGGCCGTTCTGTCCTTAACGCGCTTCTAGAGGTGCTTATAACACTAAAAAAGGCCGGAGACAAGGAATCCTCGTTCGGGGATTACCAGCGTTTGATCTTCCAGAAGAGCATGAACGAACCGACCGAGACGGCAGCCAGGCCCATGATAATCCAGAATGCCAGCGGGTGGCGGGCGAACGGGATCCCGACATTCATCGAAAAGGCGCTGACGACGAATGTCGGGACCATGATCCCGATGGTGATGATATTAAGGGTTTTCATCAGAACGTTGAGATTGTTGCCGACGATCGTTCCCCGCGCATCCATCAGCCCGGTGAGAATGTTCGAATAAATTTCGGCCTGTTTGAAGCACTGGCCGTTTTCGACGATAATGTCATCCAGAAGCTCGAGCGCCTCTTGGCCGAAGCCGATCTTGGCTGCGTTATGCCTGATCTTTTCGATGACCATGGCGTTCGAGTTGATGGCGTTGAGATAATAGACAAGGCTTTTTTCCAAGGTGAAGAGATTGATGAGATAGCGGTTTTCCATGGCTCGATTGACCTTCAGTTCAAGCTCGTCCGAGATCCGGTTGATGATCTTGAGATGCTCGATGAAATGGTAAATCGTCCGATAGACCATTTTCAACATGACTTCCGGGAGGCTGGTCATCCTGGCAAAGATCTTTCCCTCGAAGAGGGGGATATCTTCGGACATCAGGCAGATGAGTTTGTCCTTGAACAGAAAATACCCGGTCGAAGTCACGCGGAAGAGAAAAAGGTCCGCGGCGGAATAATTTTTCGGCCGCTTGAAAATAAGAGCCAGGTGCTCCGGTTCGAATTCGAGCCGGGACAGCTCGTCCGGGTCCAAGGCCGAAGCCAGCGTATGCTCGTCGATTTTCAGGGCGTCGATGAGATATCGTTTTTCCTCGTCGGTCGGATTGATATAGAATTGGATGGGGGCTTCGTCGGCCGGGCACTCTTCGATGCGGCAATCGATCAGGTGGAACTTTTTTAACATCGCGACGTTCTCCTCCGCCCTTGATTTTCAGCCGGCATGGCCGTATAAAAATTCATTCTGGCATAAAGTCAGGAGGGACACAAGACTTCGTCCGCGCTTGTCCTGATGTTTTGGCGGGACCATCAATGATCGAGGAAAAAGGGGCGAAAGGATTCTTCGTTTTCCCCCTTTTATTTCGCTTCGGCCCAGGACGAACCCCAGCCGAGCGACACCTTGAGGGGGACCTTGAAGGGACAGACGTTCTCCATTTTATCCCGGACCAGACGACCGACTTTCGTTCGCTCCTCTTCCGGGACTTCGAGGACGAGCTCGTCGTGAACCTGGAGAACGATCCGCGTCGCGAGCTTGTTCTTGCGAAGCGCGCCCCAGACGTCGATCATCGCCTTCTTTATCAGGTCGGCGGCCGTCCCCTGGAGCGGCGTGTTGAGGGCGATGCGGCGGCCCGCTTGCTGAGCGACTTTGTCGGCCTGGCGGAGATCAGGAACCTGGCGCCTTCGGCCGAAGAGCGTTTCCGAATAGCCGAGCTTTTTCGCCTCCTCGACTTTCGTTTCGAGGAATTCCTTAACCCGGGGATATTTCTCGTAGTAGCGGTCGATGAATTCCTGGGCTTCGTGGGTCGAGGTCCCGAGCGCCTTCGCCAGGGAAAAGGCCGACGTTCCATAGATGATGCTGAAATTGATGATCTTGGCTTTACGCCGTTCTTCGTCCTGGAAAAGCCCGGAGGAAGGGCCGAAGACGCGGCGGGCCGTCTCTTCATGGACATCCCGGTCTTTTTTGAACGTTTCGACGAGAGCCGCGTCGCCGGACAGATGGGCGAGGACGCGAAGCTCGATTTGGGAGTAATCCGCGGCGAGGAAGACGCAGCCTTCGGCCGGGACGAAGGCTTTGCGGAAGCGCTTACCCCATTCTCCGCGGACGGGAATATTCTGAAGGTTCGGGTCCGAGCTCGAGAGCCGTCCGGTCGCGACCACGGTTTGATTATAGGATGTGTGGATCCGTCCGGTCGCTTCGTCGATGAGCCCGGCGAGGGCGTCCGCATAGGTGGATTTGAGCTTGGTCATCTGCCGGTATTCCAATATCATTGGGACCGCGGGATGGCGGCCGGAGAGCTCTTCAAGGACGTCCATCGCCGTGGATGGACTTCTGGTCCCCTTCGTTTTTTTCGACGAGCTGAGTTGAAGCTTGTGGAAAAGAACCTGAGCCAGCTGCTGGGGGGAATTGATGTTGAAGGCGGCGCCGGTGAGCTCGAAAACGGCCTTTTCGAGGCGGGCCAATTCTGCTTCGAGTTCCGCCGATAGCGCCCGGAGCGATTCCGATTCGACTTTCACTCCGGCCATTTCCATATCGGCCAGGATTTCGATCAGCGGCCGTTCGATGTCCCGGTAAAGGGCAGCGAGCTTCTCGGCCTCGACCCTGGGCCAGAGGCGGCGGCTGAGCTGAAGGGCGTAATCGGCATCCTGGCCGGCGTAAGGTGTCACTTTGTCGATGGCGACGCGGTTCATCGGCAGCTCGCTTTTTCCCTTGCCCACGACATCGTTGTAGGGAATCGCGGGAAGTCCGAGGTAGGCCATCGCCAGCCGATCCAGGCTGTGCTTTCCCCAGTTCGGCTCAAGGAGGTAAGAGAGAACCATCGTGTCCTGGTCGATGCCCTGGAGGTGGATGCCTTCCCGCTTGAGGACGATGAAATCGTATTTGATGTTCTGCCCGATTTTCTTGATCTTGGAATCTTCGAGGACGCCCCCCAGAATGTTGAAAGCCTTTTCGAGCGGAATCTGGGCCGGCGCGCCGAGGTAGTCGTGCCGCAGCGGCAGATAGAAGGCTTCCCCGGGCTCGAGGGCGAAAGACATCCCGACAAGGCGGGCTCGCGTCGGAAAGATGTTGTCCGTCTCGGTATCGAGCGAAACGAATCCGGCCTCTCGAATGCGCCTGGCGAGCGAACGGAGGTCTTTCTCTTCGAAGATCGTCCGATATTTCCTTGCGGCCGGCGTTGCGCGCTTCGTATAGGCGGAGAGGAAGGAGGTGAATTCCAACTCCTTGAAAAGCCGGACGGCCTCGTCGTAATCCGGCTCGACCACCTCGAAACGCTTCGGTTCGAAGGCGACGTCGAGGTCCTTTTCGATGACAACCAGCTTCCGGCTCATCTCGAGCTTGTCCAGGTTTCGCTCGATTTTTTCCCGGAGACGGGGATTCTTGATCCGGGCCAGGTTCTTTAAAAGATTCTCGACCGAGCCGAATTCCGCAATGAGGCTTTTCGCCGTTTTTTCACCGATCCCCGGGACGCCCGGGATGTTGTCCGAAGGGTCGCCCCAGAGGGAGAGAATATCGATCACCTGATCCGGGCGCGCGCCGAATATTTCGCTGACCTTGGCCTCATCCAACATGATCTCTTTGGACGGATTATAGACGACGACCGCTGCGTTCACGAGCTGAAGGAGGTCTTTGTCGGTCGTGACGATGACCGTCTTCATCTTCTCCGCCGTGGCCATGCGGGCGAGGCTCCCCAGGACGTCGTCGGCTTCATATTTTTCATGGACGAAAACGGGAATCCGGAGAGCGGCAATGACTTCGCGCAGCTTGGGAATCTGCTTGACCAGGTCCTCGGGCATCGGTTTCCGCTGGGCCTTGTAATCCTTGAAGATCTCATGACGGAACTTGGGCCCGGGGGCATCGAAGACGATGCCGAGGTAATCGGGCTTGGCTTGGTCGGTCAGCTTCTTCAGGGCGGCGATAAAGCCGTAAATGGCATTCGTCGGAAAACCCCGGGAAGTGGAAAGCTTCTGGATCGCGTAGTAAGACCGATAGAGGAGAGAATTCCCGTCGATGAGATAGAGTGTTTTTTCGCTCACGTCTCCCCTATTATACCGCAGATCGCGACGAAAAGAGGGGCGCGGATCCGGGCCGGCGCGATTCTCCCGGAAAAAAGGGAGTCCAGCCCCCCTATGTATTGAGAATCAATGGGTTTGGGGGCCTTTTGGTTGACATCGGGGCGGAAATTGATATAATAAGGCGATTTCGCAGGACGAAACCAATGATGATCAGCGTCGATAAAATACCCAAAGAGGGCTTGAAGTTCAGCCGGGATTTCGAGTTCCCCAGCGTCGAGCTTGTCGAGGAGAATGCCGTCTTCCTCAAGCCCGCCCATGCCGACCTGGTTATCAAGAATGTCAGCGAGGAGATCTGGATCAGGGGCCGCATCACGACCCTCCTGAGCTTTGTCTGCAGCCGGTGCCTGAGTCCCTATGAATTTCCGGTCGACTCCAAGTTCGACCTGGTCTTCCTTCCAGAAGAGATGGACGAGCTCAAAGACGAGCTCGGTAACGAGGATATCGATCAGATTTTCTACCAGGAGGGGAAGATCGACCTCCGCGAAGTGGTCCTGGAGCAGCTCAACCTGACCTTTCCGGCTAAACCCCTCTGCTCCGAGACCTGCGAGGGGATCTGCGCGGTTTGCGGCAAGATCCGGCGGGAAGGTGACTGCGGCTGTTCGGTCAAAGAGCCCGACCCTCGTCTGGACAAGTTAAAATCTTTAGTGAAAGATAAGAGATAAATGCCTAATCCAAAGCGAAGACACTCCCATTCCCGGAAAGGTAAACGGCGGGGGGGCGATGCTCTCGTTGTCCCGTCCTTTTCGGTGTGTTCCAATTGCGGAACACCCAAACTCCCCCACAAGGCCTGTCCGAGCTGCGGCTACTATCGCGGTCGCCAGGTCGTCAAAGAAGCCGAAGAATAATTTGGGGCGAAGATGAGAATTGCCGTAGACGCCATGGGGGGAGATTTTGGGCCAGGGATCACGATCCAGGGCGCCGTCCAGGCTTCCCGGGAGTTCGGCCTGGAAATCCTCCTCGTCGGCGTGGCAGACATTGTCAAGAAGGAATTCGACCGCGTCCGTCCTTCAGGATCGAAGGTGACGATCATCGATGCGCCGGAATTCGTGGGCATGGGCGAGGGGCTTTTTTCGATCAGGCGCAGGGGTCGGTCCTCGATCCGGGTCGGCGCCCAGCTTGTCAAGGAACGTCAGGCCGAGGCCTTGGTCAGCATGGGCAACACCGCCGCCGTGGTCTACATCAGCCGCAAGGTTCTGGGCGCCCTCCAAGGCGTCAACAAACCCGCCCTCTCTCTCCTCGTTCCGACTCTCCGCGGGCTGACCCTCCTTCTCGATGTCGGGGCCAACGCCAACTGTGTCCCGGAAGATCTGGAGCAGTTCGCGGTCATGGGCAAGATATTCATGACCCAGGTCATGGGTTGCCGCAATCCGACGATCGGGCTGATGAGCATCGGCGAGGAAGAGACGAAGGGGAACGACTTGACGAAAAAAGCGTTCGAGAGGCTTCAAGCCTCGTCTCTCAACTTCATCGGCAACCTTGAAGGCAAGGATTTGTATTCGGGCAAGGCGGATATCATCGTCAGCGACGGGTTCACCGGGAACGTCGCCCTTAAGGTCACCGAGGGCGTCGTCGAGACATTTTTCCATATCGCCCGCCGAGAGATCATGAAAGATTTCTTCGCCAAGATCGGTCTCCTTTTGATGAAAAAGCACTTGAAACGGGTTTATAAGAAAATCGATTATTCCGAATACGGCGGAGCTCAGCTGCTCGGCCTTAACGGCGTGTGCATTATCGGCCATGGCCGGTCCAATCCCAACGCCGTGAAAAACGCGGTCCGCCTCGCGCGGGACTTTGTCGCCAACCGCGTCCAGGAACGGATTCAAGAGGAAATCGCCAAAACGGCGCTGGCCGGCGGCGGATCGGGGGCCGAATGATCTTTCGCGATAGGGTTACGATCATCACCGGTGCTTCCCAGGGAATAGGAGAAGCGATCGCCGAGGAATTTGCCCTCGGCGGGGCGACGGTCGTCCTGGTCGACATTCAAAAAGCGAAGCTTGATGAGGTCGCCAGGCGGATCGCGGAAAATGGCGGCCGGGCCGCGGTTTACGAGGCCGATGTCTCCAAGTTCAGCCAGGCGACGGCCGTGGTCGAGTCGGTCCTCAAGGAATTCCGGAAGGTCGACCATCTCATCAACAACGCCGGCATCACCCGCGACAGCCTTCTCCTTCGGATGAAGGAGGAAGAATGGGACGCGGTCATCGCTGTGAATCTGAAGGGCATCTTCAATTTTTGCAAAGCCGTGGTCCGGAGCATGGTCGGCGCCCGCTACGGGCGGATCGTCAATCTCGCTTCCGTGGTCGGGCTGATGGGCAATGCCGGGCAGGCGAACTATGCGGCGGCGAAGGCGGGGCTGATCGGCTTCACCAAATCCCTGGCCCGCGAAGTGGCCTTGCGCAACATCACCGTCAATGCTGTCGCCCCCGGCTACATCGCTACACCCATGACCGCCGCTCTTCCAGAACAGATCAAAAAAATGTTTCTCGGTCTCATCCCGATGCAGAGGTTCGGTCAACCGGCCGAAGTGGCTCATGCCGTGAAATTCCTCTGCTCCGATGATGCCGCTTATATCACCGGACAGGTCATCCAGCTGAACGGCGGGATGTATATGTAGGATTTTTCAAATAAAATTTAGCGGAGGTTACCATGGAAAGAGACGACTTATTGAAGAAAATGAAATCGATCGTCGCGGACAAGCTGAGCATCAGCGAAGATCAAGTGACGGAAGAAGCCTCTTTCATCGAAGACCTGGGCGCCGACTCCCTGGACACAGTGGAGCTGGTCATGGCCCTTGAGGATGAATTCAGCCTCGACATTCCCGACGAGGAAGCCGAAAAGCTGACGACGGTCGGCAAAGCGATGGACTATATCGTGAGCCATGTCAAATAATCGGGGGGAGAGAAAGAGAGCTAACGAAAGACGAGTCGTTTTAACGGGAATCGGGCTCCTGAGCCCCGTGGGCATCGGTACCCGAACGAGCTGGGAGGCCTTGCTCGCCGGACGGAGCGGCATCGGGCCCATCACCCGATTCGACCCGACGAGGCATTCCACCCGGTTTGCCGGGGAAATCAAGGATTTCGACCCGCTCGTGTTCCTTGACCGGAAGGATGTCCGCAAGATGGACCTCTTCATCCAGTTTGCTCTCGCCGCCGCAACGCTGGCCGTCGATGACGCGGAGATCGATCACGCCTTTCTGGAAAACGACCGCTGCGGCGTCTATGTTGGTTCCGGAATCGGGGGCATCGGGACGATCGAGGAATGGCACGGGGTTCTCATGGAGAAGGGCCCCGAACGCGTGACGCCATATTTTCTCATCGCGGCTATCATCAATGAGGCCTCCGGCCAGATTTCGATTAAATACAGGGCCAGGGGGCCGAACTCGGCAACCGCCACGGCCTGCGCCACCGGAACCCATGCCATCGGAGACTCCTTCCGGATCATCGCCCGCGGAGACGCGGACCTGATGATCGCGGGCGGGACGGAAGCGCCGCTCACGCCCCTGGGTGTGGCGGGTTTCTGCTCGATGAAAGCTCTTTCCGAGCGGAATGATGCCCCGGAGAAAGCGTCCCGGCCTTTCGATGCCCGGCGCGACGGCTTCGTCATGGGAGAGGGCGCGGGCGTCGTCCTCCTCGAAGAGCTGGGGCACGCCCTCAGACGCGGGGCCGGGATTTACGCCGAAGTCGTGGGCTATGGGATGACGGCCGACGCCTTCCATACCGCGGCTCCGGCCGAGGACGGCCGCGGGGCGGTGAGCGTTATGCAGCGGGCCCTGGATGACGCCGGCATCTCGCCGTCCGACATCCAGTATATCAACGCCCACGGAACTTCGACCCCCCTCAACGACAAGATCGAAACGGCGGCGGTCAAGAAGGTCTTCGGCGCGCACGCCCATAAAGTGGCCGTGAATTCGACCAAGTCCATGACCGGCCACCTGCTGGGCGCGGCCGGAGGGATAGAAGCGGGAATCACCGCGCTCTGCATCAAGCACCAGATCATGACGCCGACGATCAACTATGAATATCCGGATCCGGATTGCGACCTGGACTATGTTCCGAATAAAGCGCGTCCGGCTGAAATCATATACGCCCTGAGCAACTCCTTCGGCTTCGGCGGGACCAACGGCGCGCTGCTGTTGAAGAAATTCGAAGAATAAAATAAAGTGGCGACAGGCTCCGAATTTGAGAATTCGGCGCGAGTGCCCGGTTTTTTCTGAAAAGCGGAGAAGGAGCGGAAGATGAACATCCTTGTTTTCGTCAAGCGCGTTCCCGACACGGAATCGCGGATCCGGATCAATCAGGAAACCCGTTCGGTCGTCGAAGAAGGGCTCAACTTCGTCATCAGTCCGTTCGACGAGTACGCGGTTGAAGAAGCCCTCCGGCTCAGGGAGGCCAAGGGTGGGCAGGTCACGGCCATCTCCGTCGGTCCCGAAGAAGCGACTTCCATCCTCAAAAAATGCCTGGCCATGGGCGTGGACGAAGCCGTTCTGGTCAAGGATAGCCTCAAGGAAACATATGACGGGCTGCGCATCGCCAAGATGATCGCCAAAACGGTCGAGAAGCGGTTTCCTTCGTTCGACCTGCTGCTCTTCGGCAAACAGTCGGTGGGCGCCGACGGAAGCCAGGTCCCGGCCATGGTGGCGGAGCTCCTGGGTCTCCCCCAGGCCAACATCGTGACCAAGCTTGAAGTGGAAGGAAGCGGCGGCGCCGCCCGCCGGGAGATCGAAGGAGGCATGGAAAAGGTTGTTTTCTCCCTCCCCGCCGTCGTCTCGGCGCAGAAAGGGCTGAACGAACCCCGCTACGAGACGCTGAGGGGGATTATGGCGGCCAAGAAAAAAGTCATCCCGGTCGTGACGCTCGAAGAGCTCGGCCTGACCGGGGACGATGTCGCGCCCCGGGTCGAAGTTGTCAGGATGGAAACTCCCCCGGCGCGCCAGGCGGGAAGAATCATTCCCGGCGCGCCCGAGGAAGCGGCCAAGGATCTGGCCCGGCTTCTCCGCACGGAAGCCAAGGTCATTTGAGGGAGGGGATCATGATTCTGGTATTTATCGAAACCCGCGAAGGCAAGGTCAAGAAGAGTTCCCTCGAAGCCCTCGGCGAAGCGAAGCGCCGGGCGAGCGAGTTGAACCAGCCCGTCGGCGCGGCGCTCGTCGGCGCGGATATGGACTGCCTGAATCCCGAAATTTTTTCCTGCGGCGCCGATACCATTTTCCTTCTCGGGAATCCGCAATTGGCGTCCTACTCCGCCCAGGGATACGCCATCGCTCTCGACGCTTTGGCCAGGGAAATTCGTCCGCGGGCCGTATTCTTGGCCGCGACGGCGATGGGGAAAGACCTGGCGCCGCGGCTGGCGGCCAGGCTCGGCGTCCCCCTGGCCTCGGACTGCACGAAAGTCGAGGTGAAAGACGGGGATCTCGAATTTACCCGTCCTGTTTTCGCCGGGAAAGCGTTTTTAACGGTCAGGCTCAAGGGCCTGCCGCAGCTGGCGACCTTGAGGCCTAACGTCTTTCCCCTGGCCGAGAAAATGGAAACAGCCGGCGAGGTCGTCAAGAAAAATGCGGCGATTCCGGACGGCGCGATTAAAGGAAAGGTTGCGGAAATCTCGAAGGGCGAAGGCGGAGACATCGATGTCACCGAGGCTGAAGTCATTATCAGCGGAGGACGGGGAATGAAGGGCCCGGAAAATTTCGCTCTGCTGAAGGAGATCTCGGCGATCATCCCCCGGTCCGCCGTGGGCGCCTCGCGTTCGGCTGTCGATTCCGGCTGGATCGGTCACCAGCATCAAGTCGGCCAGACGGGAAAGACGGTCTCCCCTAATCTCTATATTGCCGTCGGCATCAGCGGCGCGATCCAGCACCTGGCGGGAATGTCGTCCTCCAAAGTGATCGTCGCAATCAACAAAGACCCGGAAGCTCCGATCTTCAAGGCCGCCGACTATGGGATCGTCGGCGATCTCTTCCAGGTGCTCCCCGCCTTCCGCGAGGAATTGGCAAAACTCTTCGCCTGAATCCGGGGACACTAACCTTATTTCTGAATTTCGAGGTTATTCCGGAAGGAGAAGCTGGTTCTTTTCTGAGCGCTGTTCCCCGACACTGGTCACGTAGATCGCCGGGTCGTCCGTGACCGGGCATTTATTTTCGCAAATTCCGCAGCCGATGCACAGCTTGAGCTCGATGACCGGGGCTTTTTGCGTCGCGACCGTTCCATCCGCTAATTTCGTCTCGACCATGACGAACTTGATGGCCTTGGGCGAGGTCGGGCAATGCTCCTCGCAGACGATGCACGGCCGGCCGAGAAAATAAGGAATGCAGCGGTTCTTGTCGATCCAGGCCGTGCCGATCCTGACGACCGTTTTTTCAGGGACGGTGAGCTCCTTGATCGCTCCCGTCGGACAGACCTGGGAGCAAAGCGAACAATAGTATTCGCAATATCCGATCTTTGGGACAAGGACCGGGGTCCACAATCCTTCCGGCCCGGCTTCGGTCATGGCCGGCTGGAGGCCGTTGGTCGGGCAGGCCTTCAGGCACTCGCCGCACTTGATGCACGTCTCCAGGAATTGAGGCTCGGGCAGCGCGCCGGGCGGCCGGATGAGCTTCTCGTGAGCCCTCTTCACCGCCTGGGAAATCCTGAACAATGGCACCGAGAAAAGCGCCAGAAACGACGCGAGCAGGATTTTTCTCCGCGACAAGTCGATGGCCGGGAGCTTTTCCGGAGTTCCCCTCAGGGGAAAAGTGATGGCCGCGGTCGGGCAGACGGAAGCGCAGGTCTCGCAATAAATGCATTCCGAGCTCTTCCACTCTTTTTCGGGATAGGGATCGGCTTGCGTCTGGCAATGGAGCGTGCAGAGGTTGCATTTAATGCACTTGTGCTCATCGACCCTCAGCTTGAACAGATTCCAGCGGCTCGCCACTCCGAGGAAGGCGCCGGCCGGGCAGATATAACGGCACCAGAACCTCTCCCGGAGGATGTTAAGCAGGATAAAACCGAGAAAGATCAAACCGATGAGGAAACCCTGGCGGAACGTCGCGTTCACGGTCAGTGTTTCAAGAAATTGGGTGAGCGCATCGCCGACGCCTGCGAGATGGAGGGCATAGGCGCCGCCGATGAGCATCTGGAATCCCTGGGCGAACGTCGGCAGGACGCTCGTCACCGTCGTTCGGGTGAGAAAGGACAGTGGGTCGAAAATCCCGACAAGGTCGAGGGTGAAAACCGCGCTGACCAGGACGAAGGCAAGGGCCAGGTATTTCCAGCTCAGCCCGCCCCGCGCGACTTTTTTCGGGCGGAGGAATTTCGTTTTCTTGAAGAGCCAGGAGAAGAATTGATGGACGGACCCGAGCGGGCAGACCCAGCCGCAGACCACCCGGCCGAGGAAAAACGTGACGACGATCGTGAGCGCGGCCCAGCCGAAGGCGATAAACACGGCCCGCGAGGCGATGGATGTCGCAACGGCGAGAAGGGGGTCGAAATGGAAGAACGCCTCGACATTGCCGATATAGTCCTTCCCGGTGAAATGCGTGCCGAAGAGGAGGAAGACGAATAAACCGAAGAAGAAGAGCTGGACGCCGGCCCGGACGAGCTGCAGCGCCCTGTATTTTTTAGACCGTTCTTTTTTCAATGCGCAGCTTCTCCAGCTTGATTTCGCCGAATCCTTTCTGATTGGCGAGGCTGAGGAACGGCAGCTCCTCCGGAGGAATCTCGAGAAAGGTCGCGCCCATGGCGTCGATCGCGACGTAATCGATTCCGGCAACGACGGTTTTCAAGAGCTTCGTGTCCGATGGCCTCCCGCCCTGGGGTCCGTTCCGGACGAGGATGCGATAGGCATCGAGCACGGTCAGGGCCGGCTTGAAGAACGCGGCCAGGTCGACCTCGGCCTGGTCGAGCTTCTGATGAAGCTGGTTGCGCGGATCCCCGAGCGCTCCGAGCCAGTTTTTCATTCCGAGCGTCGCCCGGCACAGGCTGTGGTGCTTGACGATCGGGACGTTGATGATCTTGTCCGCTTCGACGAAATCCTGGATGACGTCCCATTCCTTGAGCCATTCGCCCTTGACGGCCATCTTCTTGATGCGGCGGGGATTGACAAAGGGGACGTCGGCCCCGGCCGCTTTGGCCGCCGCCTGAATTCCGGAGCGGGCGTAGCAGCGCTGGGCCTGGTTTGTCGTGTTGTCCATGACCACGACTTTTTTCGCGCCCGCGGCGAAAGACAGCTCGACGAGCGTCCTGACGATGTCGGGATTCGTGCAGGCGGCGAGCTCCGGAGTCCGGTCCCAGCCGATGTTCGGCTTGATCATGACGACATCGCCCTTGGCGACGAAGCGGCTCATCCCTCCCAGGACGGCGATCGCCTCCCTGGCCAGAGCCGCGGGCGAATCGCCCTGGATATAGGCCAAATCCGGCGCTCCGCCTCCCCCTTCCGCGGTCCGGCCGGCGAGCCCCGGCGCCAGTTTCAGAGCCAGGCTTCCGAGGGCCATGTTTTTCAAGAAGTCACGTCTATCCATGTCACCGTCATCCTTTTCCGAGCGATTGCATGTAGGCCATGATTCCGTCATAGATTCCCCGGGCGATGTTCTGGCGATAAGCCGCGTCGCGGAGACGCTGCCCTTCCTTAGGGTTGGAGAGGTGCGAAACCTCGACCAGGACCGAGGGCATCTCGCAGCCGATGAGGGTCCAGAACGGACCGCCCTTCGTCCCCAGGTTGAGAATATCCGGGTACTGCCGGGAGAGGTATTTTACCAGATTGTCCTGGATTTTTTGAGCCAGTTCCCGCGATTCGAGGATTTTGCTGTTGCGGACGATTTGGCGGATGATCTTGTCCATTTCGCCGATGGTCTTGGCCGTCGTCGCGTTCTCGCGCGCGGCGAGGGCGTTGACGGCGGGGTCGGCGCTGAAATTGAGGTAGAAGGTTTCGATCCCATGGCGGCGCTTGTCCCCGAAGGCGTTGATGTGAACCGAGAGGAAGAGGTCCGCTTTCATCTGGTTGGCGACCACGGTCCGGTTCTCGAGGGGAACGTAGATATCGGTTTCCCGGATCAAGACCGCATTGAGCTTGGTATTGGCCCGGAGCAAATCCCGGAGGCGGAGGGAAATATCCAGGGCCAGGTCTTTTTCCTTCGTCCCGCCGGAGTCGAGACATCCCGGGTCGCTTCCGCCGTGGCCGGGGTCGATGACGATCGTTTTAATCCCGAGCCCGAGCTGGCGGGCCATGCTGTATCCGGATTGGGCCGGCTGGGCGGGCTGAGGCGCTTTCGCCGTTTCCGGAGCGGGGGGGGGTTCCTGAGGGTAGATATCGACGACGATCCGGAAAGGGTCGAGGACGTGATAGACTTGATAACGACGGACCTTGGAGAAATCCACTTCGGCCGTGACCCGGACCGTATTGGGAGTTTTCTGGGAGATCCGGATGAGTTTGATGTAATCGCCTTGAGCCGGAACCGCCTCCTCGCGGACGATCGGGTTGAGCCGCGTTTGAAAGATGTCGACATCGATCCTGCCGCCTTCGCGGTTTTCAAGGGGCGCGTATTCACGGAGCACGCCGATGTCGACGACGATCCGGGTGAAGTTCGGATGGGTGAAATGGCGGAGGTTATAGACCTCGGCGAACGTTTCCTGGGCGGGCGGGGGAGAGAGCGCCGAAGCAGCGAAAAGAAGCCCGGAGGCGGATAAAACGAAGAGAAGAGGGAAAGACGCCGCGGTATTCCTCGGGTTGAGTCTCGCGCGCGTTGGCTTCAATTCCCATTAATTATATAAAACCTATAAACTGAATCAAAGAAAAACCTTCAGGCCCCAAATTTCTTAAGCTTGCCGGCATGGGCGAGCATGAGCGGCATGGCGTAAATCGAACGGAACCGGCCGAACAGGCCCCGGGCGCATTCCCGCTCGGTGAAGACGCCGGCCGCGTCGGGCAGGGCCGTAGGGGCGACGAGAAGAAACGGGTTGGGATGGAAGGAATGGCCCTTCGCCAGCGACGGCGTCGAATGGTCGGCGGTAATCACCAGGACCTCGGGCGCGAGGGCTTCAATCCGCGGGATGAAGGCGTCGATTTCCTCGATCGCCCGGACCTTGGCCTCGAAATCGCCGTCCTCGCCGGCCGCGTCCGTTTTTTTGTAATGGATATAGAAGAAGTCGTGTTCGGCCCAGTGGGCTTCAAGTGTGTCGAAGAGGTCTTTGGTCGTTGGCCCGACGGGATAGGACATCATCCCGAGGAGCTTGGCCAGGCCTTTGTACATAGGATAATTGGCGATGGCCGCCGGGCGGAGGCGGTAGAGGTCGGGAATTTGGGGGATGGACGGCTGGACGGCGAAACCGCGGAGGAGGACGGCGTTGGCCACGGGCTCGCTCTTGAGGATGCTCAGCACGTCTTCGAGGAAGCGATTGACGACGCCCGCCGCTTTTGCCGATTCGGGAGCGAGCGGCTGGGCTGGGACGGGCGGCCGGCGGTCTTTCTGCGGGTCGGCGTCGGTGAGCCGGTCGGCGAGGCCGGGCGCCCTGAAGCGCGCGACAAAACGATGTTCTTTTCCCGGGAAAAGAGCGATCTCCGGGTCTTCCCGGCCGGAAAAGGCTTTGCTGAGGATGTCGCACAGCCGTTCGCATTCGCTCGTCGGGATGCGGCCGGCTCGCCGATCGGTGATCAGGCCGTTCTTGAACGTGGCGAAATTTCCCCGAGCGACGAGATCGCCCTGCTTGACCTCGACATCCGAGCCGAACGCTTCGAGGATGCCCCGCCCGAGCCGATAGCGGAGCGGGTCGTAGCCGAAAAGGGCGAGGTGGGCCGGCCCGCTTCCGGGCGTGATGCCCATAAAGACCGGGTCGGTGACGCCGCAGGAGCCGCGCAAGGTGAGCCGGTCGAGGTGCCGGGTCTCGGCCGTTTCAAGCTCGGTCTTATCGCGGACGGGAAGGCCGCCCAGGCCGTCGATGACGAGCAGGACGATTTTAGAATCCGTTTGAACCGATAATTCCTTGGCTAGTTCTTCCCAGGTCATAGTGGATTTACTATACAATGAATGCGCGAGGGGAGACAAGTGTTATCAAGGGACGCGCATCCCTGGGCCATGGCTCTTTGCCCAGGGACAGGGATGGAGGTGGCGGAATCACTCCCAGCTCCCTGGGGAACCAGTCCCGTCGGTTCCCTGCTTCGGCCCCCGCTATGGGGGCCTCAGGGTGATTCCGCCACCTCTTAGAAATGCTCTGCTTTACCTGCTGTTCTTGGCATCCTCGGAGATAAATCGAGGCTATCGGGTTATGTCATCTGTTTGATCTTAAAGCCGAGACGGCGGACGATGTTGGCCGCGTCCATGGTCGTGAATTCGACTTTGCCAAGTCTGAGCATATGACTGATGACTTGCTTGAGGGGGAACTTTTTTCCGTTGATTTCGACGTAGTACAGCCTTATAACCTCGGGCGCCACTCCGATGAGCTCCCGCTCGACCTGTTCTTTTGTCATTTCGTAAGCATTTTGCCTTAAAATAAACCTCGTCATATTCTTCTCCTCCTATTATTCTTCTTCTATTAATAAACAATAATTATAAAATAGTCAATAGAATAAAGATTATTCGCACTCTTTGATTTTTTCTGAAAAAATGTGAAATATTCAATAACATCCTCGGGATAATGGCGCATAGGAGAAATCTAAGTGTCACAATCAAATCGGACTTGAAAATAAGCCTGCGCTTTCCTTTTAAAGGCTTCGTCCTTAGAAGTTCTGCGGGCTTCCCCGCGTCCAGGATGAACTAGCTGACCTAATGAATAATGGATCGTGGCCATGACGGAATCCGAGAATCCGAAAAAAATGACGTTTTTTTCCTGCAAATCTGTTGCAATTCCGCTTGTCCGCCGCGCGGGCGAATGATAAAATCCGGGCATGAACAAAGTCCTCGTCCTCGATTTCGGCTCGCAGTACACACAGCTCATCGCCCGCAAGATCCGCGAGCTCAAGGTCTACTCGGAAATCCTGCCTTTTGACATATCGATCGCTCGGTTGAAAAAAGAGCGCCCCCAGGCGCTTGTTCTCTCCGGCGGACCGCAGAGCGTCTATGAGAAGGGCGCGCCCCTGCCATCGAAGGCGATCTTCGACCTCGGCATTCCCATTCTCGGCATCTGCTACGGCCTCCAGCTCACCGCGCATCTCCTCGGAGGCGAGGTCCGTTCGTCATCAAAACGGGAATATGGTTTCGCCTCTCTCTCCGTTCTCGACCGCGGCGGCCTTCTCGCCGGAGTCAAAGATAAGGAACAAGTCTGGATGAGCCACGGCGACAGGCTCGAAGAGGTCCCCCCCGGATTTTGCATCACCGGCCGGACGGTGAATACCCGGGCGGCCGTCATCGAAAACCGCGATCGTCGCTTCTACGGCGTCCAGTTTCATCCCGAAGTCATCCATACCCAGGAAGGCAAGAAAATCCTGGCGAATTTCCTCTTCAAGCTCGCCGGCCTGACCCCCGATTGGAGCATGAGTTCTTTCATCGAACGGAAGGCCGAAGAGATCCGGAAGGCTGCCGGGCGGGACAAAGTCGTGTGCGGGTTGAGCGGCGGCGTTGACTCCCTTGTCACGGCGCTTATCATCCACAAGGCCATCGGCCGTCGCCAGGTCTGTATTTTCGTCGACAACGGCCTTCTTCGCAAAGGGCAGTATAGCGACCTTATGGGTAAATTCCGGAAATCGCTCGCGCTCAATGTCATCGGGGTGGAGGCCGCCGATGAATTCGTCTCTTCCCTCCGCGGCGTCGTCGCGCCCGAGAGAAAGCGGAAGATCATCGGCAAACTTTTCATCCGGATATTCGAGCGCGAAGCGGCGAAGATCGGCGGTGCCAAATATCTGGCCCAGGGGACGATCTATCCCGACGTGATCGAAAGCAATCCGGTCAAAGGGCCGTCGGCGACAATCAAGTCCCATCATAACGTCGGCGGCCTCCCTAAGGACCTCCGTTTCAAGCTGGTCGAGCCGCTCAAAGAACTCTTCAAAGACGAGGTCCGGGCCTTGGGCCTGGAGCTCGGTGTGGACCGCGAGTTCATCTCTCAGCACCCGTTTCCGGGCCCCGGTTTGGCGGTCAGGATTCTGGGCGAAGTGAACAGGGAAAGCCTCGAAATTCTGCGCGATGCCGACGAAATCGTGATTCAGGAAGTCAAAAAGGCTGATATCTATCATAAGCTGTGGCAGGCGTTCGCCGTCCTTCTTCCGGTGAAGTCCGTCGGAGTGATGGGGGATCAGAGAACCTACCTGCGGGTCGTCGTCGTCCGCCTCGTCCAGAGCGTCGACGGCATGACGGCCAACTGGTTTCCCGCCGCCCCCGCCCTCCTCGCCCGGATCTCGACGCGCATCGTCAACGAAGTCAAGGGCGTGAACCGCGTCGTCTACGACGTGACAACCAAGCCGCCAGGCACGATCGAGTGGGAGTGAGATGTCCGGAAGCTTCATCCACCTCCACAATCACAGCGAATACAGCATCCTCGACGGCGCGGTCCGGATCAAAAAGCTCGTCGAGGCCGCCTACGAACACAACATGCCCGCCGTGGCCCTGACCGACCACGGCAATATCTTCGGCGCGGTCCAATTCTTCAAGGAAGCCGCGAAACGAGGGGTCAAACCCATTCTCGGCTGCGAAACGTATGTCGCCCCCAAGAGCCGGACCGAAAAGCAGAGCGGAAACCGGGAACAGATCCATTTCCATCTCGTCCTTCTCGTCAAGGACGAGACGGGATACCGCAACCTCTGCGAGTTGCTCAGCAAGGCTTATCTCGAGGGTTTTTACTACCGGCCGCGGATCGACAAAGAGCTTCTGGCTGAACACAGCAAGGGATTGATCGGCCTGTCAAGCTGCCTCAAGGGCGAGGTCGCCTTTTTTTTGGGAAAGGGCATGGACGAAGTCGCGGAGGCCGCGGCCGCGGCTTATGCCGACATCTTCGGCCCGGGCCATTTTTTTATCGAGATCCAGGACCACGGCCTGGAAGCCCAAAAGCAGGTCAATCCCAAGCTCGTCGGCCTGGCCCGCAGGCTCGGCCTGCCGCTCGTGGCCACGAACGATGTCCATTATCAGAACAAGGACGACTCGGAAAGTCATGACGTCCTTCTCTGCATCCAGACCAACAAGAAGCTCAGCGACCCCGACCGGATCCGTTTCGGGACGACGGAATTCTATTTCAAGTCCGGCGAGGAAATGGCCCGGTTGTTCGGCGAGATCCCCGAGGCGCTTGAAAACACGGCCCATATCGCCGGTATGTGCGACTTCCGTTTTCCCGTGGGATCCTATTTTTTGCCCCAGTTCAAACCGCCCGAGGGGAAAAGCTTGAAGGACTATTTCGAAGAGGTATCCCGGGCCGGCTTCGAGAAGCGGATGGAGGCGATGAGGGAGAAGGCGGAGAAAGGGCTTCTCTCCCATACCCCCGAGGAGTACGAAGACAGGCTCAAACTGGAAATCCAGCTCATCGAACAAATGGGTTTCGAGGGCTATTTTCTCATCGTCTGGGACCTCATCCGAAAGGCCCACGCCGAAGGCATTCCCGTCGGGCCCGGACGGGGTTCGGCGGCCGGCAGCCTTTTGGCCTATGGCCTGGGCATCACGGATATCGACCCGATCGAATACGACCTTCTCTTCGAACGATTCTTGAACCCGGACCGGATCAGCCTTCCCGATATCGACATCGATTTCTGCGGCCGGCGGCGGCAGGAAATCATCGAATACGTCACCGAGAAATACGGGCGGGAGAACGTCAGCCAGATCATCACCTTCGGAACGATGGCCGCGCGCGCCGCGATCCGGGACGTCGGCCGGGTGCTCGAAATTCCGCTTCCCGAAGTCGACCGCCTGGCCAAGATGATTCCCTTCGGCCAGGACGTCGATATCGAAAAAGCGCTCGAAACGATTGCGCCGCTCAAGGAATTGCGTGACAAGAACCAGAAGATCGCCCACCTTCTTGCGATCGCCCAGAAGGTCGAAGGCCAGGTCCGCCATCCGTCCATCCATGCTGCGGGAATCGTCATCACCCCCAGGCCGCTGACCGAATTTCTCCCCCTCTATCAATCAGCCAAAGGCGAAATAACGACCCAGTTCGAGATGGGGGACGTCGAAGCTCTCGGCCTGCTCAAGATGGACCTCCTCGGCCTGCGCAACCTGACCGTGATCAAGGATGCTCTCGAAATCATCGATAGAGACTTGGGGGATCGGATCGACATGAAAAGCCTTCCCCTGGACGACTGCCCGACGTTCGACCTGTTCAAGGCGGGCAACACCGACGGCGTCTTCCAATTCGAAAGCCGCGGGATGAAGGAGCTCCTCCGGAGCTACCGGCCGGACGAGTTCAGGGACTTGATCGCCCTCAACGCTCTCTACCGGCCCGGCCCGCTTAAAAGCGGAATGACGGCGGAGTTCGTCAAGCGCAAGCACCATCCCGAAGAGATCACCTACGAAATTCCCGAGCTCGAGCCCATTCTCAAGGAGACGCGGGGCATTGTCGTTTATCAAGAGCAGGTCATGAAGATCGCGACCGAGCTTGCCGGCTTCACCCTGGCCGAGGCCGACATCCTGCGCAAAGCCATGGGCAAGAAAGTCGGCGAGATCATGAAAGCCCAGAGGGACAATTTCCTCAAAGGGGTGAAAAAAAAAGGCTTGATCAACGCCGACAAGGCGAAAACCCTTTTCGAGAACATCAAGAATTTCGCCGAGTACGGCTTCAACAAATCCCACAGCGCGGCGTATGCGGCCCTCGCCTATCAGACGGCCTATCTCAAGTCCCATTATCCCTATCATTTCATGGCCGCCCTTCTGACGTCCGAGGCCGAACGGGGCGCGACAGACCAAGTCGTCAAATATATCAATGAATGCCAACACATGGGAATCACCGTCCTTCCTCCGGATATCAACGAAAGCGATTTCAACTTCGCGGTAGCGGGCGAAGCGGTCCGTTTCGGCCTGGCCGCGATCAAAAACGTGGGCGAAACCGCAGCCCGGACGCTTATCCAGATCCGGCACGAACAGGGAAAATTCATGTCGCCGTTCGATTTGTGCCGGAACGCCGACAGCCGGGTCCTCAACCGCAAAGTTTTGGAAAGCCTGATAAAGGCCGGGGCATTCGATTCCCTGGGCTGGAAGCGCTCGCAGTGCTTCCATCTGATCGATACGATGATTGCCTATTCGCACGATGTCCAGAGAGCCCGGACGACACGGCAGACGTCGCTCTTCGGCGGCGGGGAAACCGAGCCGCCGATGATTCCGTCCGAAGTCGAGTCCATGAACGAGTGGAACGAGTCTTTGAAGCTGTCCTACGAAAAAGACGCCCTGGGCTTTTTCATCTCCGGCCATCCCCTGGCCGGATATAAAAATCTCCATCGTCTCGTCTCTCACAGCGTGAGCGAGCTTGACGACGAGAGAGATTTCAACAGCGACGTCCGGCTGGCCGGCCTCATCACGGGATTCAAGGCCCTGAAGACGAAAAAAGACGAGCGGATGGCCTCTTTTTACCTCGAAGACATGACCGGCCGGGTCGAAGTCGTCGCATTTCCCGACGCTTTCCGGAAGAATTATGAATATCTCCATGACGACCTGCTTGTCTGGATCAAGGGAAAATTTTTGGGCGAAGGCGACAGCCGTAAAGTCCACCTTTCTCAGGTCATGCCCCTGAACGAAGCATTCCAGAAGCAGGCCAAGCGGATGGTCATCCGCATCTTTGTCCCCGGGCTGGAAGACTCGCTCCTCGCCGAGCTTCGCGATATCCTCGATCGAAATGGCGGAGAATGTCCGGTCTTTTTTGAACTCGAAACCCCACACGCGTACCGGGTGATCTCGCAATCCGTCGAGGTCAAAGGGGTTTGTCCCTCGGCTGAGCTGACGAAGACGCTCGCCGCCTTGCTCGGCGAAGAATCGGTGTATATCGAATACTGAGCTCGGGGTATACCGCTCATCGCCACGCGGATTTTCCCCGGCGATGCGCGGATAAGTTCCTCTTCCCGTCAATCATGTCCTTGAACTTAGTCCGGGCTTGGGATACATTGTTCCGGAAGGATTTCATGAATCGGGATGACTTATAAAGTTGTTGTCGCCGACAGTTCGCCTTCGGCGCTCAAGGCCGCGGAGCTGGCTCTCGCCGGACCGGAGTTCGAAGTCTATACTTTCGGCGATGGCTTGGACGCGATCGAGGCGATCCGGGATATCCGGCCGGACGCCGTCCTGGTCGGATTTTCGCTGCCCTCTAAGGATGGACCCGAGATCGCGGCATACGTCCGGTCGGAGGAAGGCGGCCGGCAGACGGCTTTGTTTTATCTTCGGGGAACGTTCGAATCCGCGGATGTCAGAAAAATCGCTCAGGGGAATCACGATGGAATTATCCAGAAACCGTTCGACGGGGAGACTCTTTCCGGCGGTTTGAGGGAAATGATCGACCGGAAAAAAGACCTTCCCTCGCTTCCGGAGGAACCCGCCTTGGAAGAGGTCGCGGCCCCGGAAAACCGGCCGGAGAAACCCGCCGCCGGGTCCTGCCCGCTCGTGGCGCCAGCCGATCTGGAGGATCGAATTCGGGCCGTCGTCCGGGAAGAAATCCTTTTAAGCAAGGAGGATATCCGGAAATGGACGGAGGAGATCGTATCCGCTGAATTCAATAAAATGCTCGTCGAAGAACTCAAAAACGTCGATACGCGAAAAATTTAGGGGGGACGACGGAGAGAACTCTCTCCATTTTTGCCGGCACAAACCATGACATATCGCCTGATCCGGCTGGAAAGCTGCACTTCGACGAATGACGTCGCCCGGGTTCTCGCCCGGGATGGAGCTCCGGAGGGGACAATCATCGTCTCGGCCGAACAGACAGCCGGCCGGGGGACCAAAGGCCGCTCTTGGTTTTCCGTCGGGGGCAAAGGATTGTATCTGACAGTCATTTTAAGACCTCCGGCGGCGAATCTCACCCGCCTGCCTCTTATGGCGGGACTGGCGGCGCGCGATGCGGTCGAACGTTCCCATGGGTTGTCCCCGAAACTCTTTTGGCCCAACGACCTGGTTTGGAACGGGAAAAAATTGGCCGGAGTCCTCTGCGAGAACGCATTCACGGGAGAGGCCCTTGACTATGCTCTCGTCGGCGTCGGTATCAATGTGAATCATGAGGAATCCGGTTTTCCCGACGAGATCCGCGGGCTTGCGATTTCTCTCCGGATGGCCACCGGGAAAGCCGCGGATCCGGAATCTCTTCTTCGATCTTTTCGTTGGACCTTAGAGGAATGGTATGGCGCGTTCATCGACGAAGGCAGCGCCCGGATCGTTCCCGCATTCGAGCGTCAATCCGCTTTTAGCCGCGGCGAATGGATTACCGCTGAGACGGGGAAGGGTCTTCTGCGCGGAACATATCATGGCCTCGGACCGGGGGGAGAACTTCTCCTGGCCTGCCCCGACGGAATCCGCCGCTTGACTTCGGCCGAAGTCCTCCGCGTCCTCAATTCTTGATCGAGGACACCAGTTTCTTGATATTCTCCTGGCCGGGGTTGATTTCCAGCGATTTTTTCCACGCCTGGAGGGCGGCCTCTTTCTCTCCGAGTTTCAGATGGCACTCGCCCAGAGCATTCAAAATCTCCGCGATATCCCCCTTTAGAGCGAGCGCCTTCCGGTACCAGGAAATCGCCTCTTTCGGCTCGCCCGCCCCCTGCGAGGCCTTTCCCAGAGATTCATAGAGGTCGAAGCTCGCCTTTTCTGTCTCGGCCAGGGGAAGAAGGATTTCCTTGGCTTTCGCGGGGGCATGATTCAGGAGGAGAGCGCGGGCGTACCCGACGGCGTATTCCACGGAATCCGGCTTGGCCGAGTAAGCTTTGGCCAGCGCTTCGCTCCCCTGGTCGGCAGAGCCGATATTCAGGAATTGCGTTCCCAGGATATAGGAATAAGAGGGATCAAAGGTCGGAGGATTGGCCTGGGCGAGAACCCAGGGGCTGAGCGTCGTTTTGGGCGAAACGAGAAAATCCGTCCTTCCGGCCAGGGTTTCTTTTCCGGCTTTATCCTTGAGGACGGCCCTGAGCGCATACGTCCCGATGGAGAGCTTGAGGGCCGAGAGCTCCTCCAGGTAGTTCGAACCATCTTGATATTCGCGAACATATCTGCGCCACAGCGGAAGGAGCTGGCCTTCTTTGGAAAGCTGGAATTCCAGAATGCCGGAATCCGCGAGATCCCGGCTCAGGCCGTAAATTTGGAAGAAAAGAAAGATCGGGCTGTTTTCCGGGAATGAATTGTTGACCGACGGATAGAGTTGGGTTCTTCCGATTTGATAGGCCCGGAACGGGCCCAGAATGGACGGCGCCTTAAAGGCTTGGTGGGCGAGGACGAGCGGGCTCATCCGGAGCTCATCCCCTCTGGGGATGTAGATGGACTTATCGAGCGAGGTGAATTCCTTCGTGACGGTGTTTTCGAAGAGGATGCTGAAGGTATAGGTCCCGGGGACCACCGGAACGGCATCGTAAAGCTGGAATGAATTTTTTTCCACGGCCTTCAGCTCTTCCTTCCGCAATTCGACCGGGATGAATTTTTCCTGCTGAAAGAGCGTTTTTCCCTGGAGGTCCGCGAGGCGGAAGGTGGTTTTCAGGTCGGCGACGTATTTGTCCTCGAAGATCTCGAGAGAAAGGTTCTCCGGGACGAGGACGTAATTGAGGAAAAAATAACCCGATGGATCCCGGAGGACGCAGACCGCGGACTGGTTTCCCATGAAATGGATCGAATAGCTGACTTCAACGGTCGGTTTGTGCTCCAGGAAATCCAAAGCGTAGGCGTCATTGACTTTTTTCCGGGGATAGTCGTTGATCTCGCCGAGAAGGACGGATGACGGAACGGTCATCCGGGCGTCGCGGTTGCCCGGGATCACGGAGATCGTGGCTTCGGCCACTTCGGGCGCGATATCGTCGTTCAAGAGCTGATAGACCTGCCTGTCCGTGCCATCCCAGCTGTCCGGGAGCGTGGGCAAAGGCGCGCTGGGCAGCAGATCCTCGCTTCCGCGGAGGGCAGCGGCTCGGCTCATGGCTTGGAGCGCCGAAAGCCGGTCGCCATAGGGAAGAAGCTCCTTGGGCCGGTCCGAGGAAGGGTTGTAGAGCCTGAAGTCTCCCGAGCCGCCGGGCCGGTAGAAGAGAAGGCGGATGAAGGCAAATTGCCCAAACCGTGGATTTCCCCGATAGAGCCAGAGCTCCATTGGATAAGCTTCAGGCGCCGAGATTTTCTGGACATCCATGGGCATGCCCAGGATGACAAAGATCCGTCCCTGGTCTGTCCGCCAGCCTTTGCTTTTTGGCCCGTGGCCGAACCTCTTGGCGGCGAAATCGAGGCGGCGGGAGTGTTCTTCGCGGAATTCGTTTCGCGGCGTTCCGGGCGTCGGGTCGCGCTGTTTCCAAAATTCTTCGATGAACAGGTCCCGGTCCTGGTCGGTCTCGAGCTTCATAAAAACGTCCTTCTCCCGCGGGGTGATGATGTAGACGGCCTCCTCTTTGAGCCAGGCTTCGTGTTTATTGGATAAGGAGGATTCTTTTTTTTGGGCCGGAGCGAGCACGGGGAAGACGGCGACGCAGAGAACGATGATGCCGAACATCTTGATTTTTTTCATGGTTGTCGATCCTCCCTAGAATTTCACCCGGATACCTATGACAAGGTCAACTCCGGTGAGATCGAGCACGGCTTTCCGACCGCCTTCCGGCGCCTGGGGGCTGACGCCAAGTCCGGGATGGGGAGAGCTCGAAACGTAATACAAGACTCCTTCGGCCTTGACTTCGGGGAGGTTCCAATCACTCTCTGTTTCGGAGATGATTTCCTTCCCTTCAAGGCCGGAGATCTTGGCATAGCGGCCCATCGCCTGGAGGAAGAGCCCGACTCTCTGGTCGAGGCGGAGGACAATCTCCGCGCCCCCTTGAAACCCGAGGCGAGTGGCCTGGGCTTTTTGGTAGAAGTTTTGCTCGACGGTCAGGGTCGAAAAAGTCCGGTCGTATTCATATTGAACGAAAAAGAGCGCCGGACCGCCGCTGAGGTTCAGGGTGAAGGCTCGATTAAGCGGCAGGGCATAATCCAATCCAAGCCTGAGGATATACGTCCGGACAATCGGAACGCTCGAGAGATATTTCTGGAAGTGGTCCAGGTCCCTGTACCGGAGATTGCTGTCCCGGGCGACATGGATGAAGTTGAATCCGAGTCCGATCCCGAGACGGGGCCGAAAGCCATAACTGACTTCGAGTCCGATGTTAAAGCCGGAGTCCACGGCTCTGAAGTCGCGGTCTTCGATGGTCATGCCCAGAGCCGATATCCGCTCTATGCCCTGGTCAAACAAGCCTCGCGTGCCCGTATTCACATCGCCGCCGCGAAGATAGGCCCATCCTCCGAGGATTTTTGCGGTCAGCCCGATCCCGGCGTATTCCTCGGCTTCGGGCTTCCAAAAATCGATTTTTTCCCGGGTTTTTTCTTCCACGATCTCGACGTCGCTCGTGGTGATATAGCCGATGATCGTGATCTCTTCTCTGGCGGGTTTGAGGACGACCCGAAACCAGGAACCTTCCGCTTCATACGAATTCAGGATCGTCCCCATCTGAACGATCGCGATAGCCGGGCTTGTTTCGGCCGGCTGAAGACGGATGGCGGCACTTTTGACAGAGACCTTCAACTTCCATTCGGTGGCTTGAAGATTTCCAGCGACCGCGGGCCACGTGGCGAGGCACAGAGTCCAGAGCGCCGAAAGGATTTGCCGCTTGCGAAACCGCATGTTGTGTCCCTCCGTTGTCATTGCCGAACCTAGACGCATAGTATGTGCCAGCGAGGCCTGGTGGATGCTGTCATATAGAACCGAAGGATGCCGGTCACCTCGTATAATTGTATCATATTGGACATATCTTCGTCATAGCCCGTCATCCCGAGGGGGAAAATACACCGTGCCCGGATTCGGATCCGCGATGCGTCTTTGAGCAACTCCCTGGGAGCGCCGGTTCTCGGTCCAAGCTCGAGGCCGCCTGTTCAGGCAATACCTGGAGGGCGGTTTATGGTCATAGGCGGCCTCTCGGGATATAATAGACGGACCGTCGATCCCGGACGCGGGCGATGGACCTGGCGAGAATGAGCCGGCGCTTGGATCCGCAGTGAAGGAGAACGACAATGATCATCGCTTTCGATGTTGGCAACACTACGGTCGCCATCGGCCTGTTCAAAGAAGGGAAGCTCGTTCATAACTGGAAAATCCGGTCGGACCGCGACAAAACGGGCGATGAATATGGATTGATTCTCCGGAATCTTTTGGCTTTCACCGGCCAGGACACGACGGCGGTCAAGGGAGCGATCATCTCCAGCGTCGTTCCGCCGCTCACTCCGATCTTTCAAGCGTTGAGCCATGATCTGTATCGGGTCAAGGCGCTGGTCGTCGGCCCGGGCCTGAAAACGGGAATGCCCGTTCTCTATGAGGCGCCCCTCGAAGTCGGCGCGGACCGGATCGTCGCGGGCGTAGCCGCCTTCGAGAAATACGGAGGGCCCTGCATCGTCGTCGATTTCGGGACGGCGACGACGTTTGACGCGGTTTCGGCGAAAGGTGAATATCTCGGAGGCGCGATCGCCCCGGGCGTCCAGATCTCGGCCGAGGCGCTTTATCTGAAAACGGCCAAGCTGCCCCGGATCGAAATCAAGAAACCGGGCAAAGCCATCGGAAAAACCACGGTGGCCAGCATGCAGTCCGGACTCTACTTCGGCTATGTCGGTCTTTGCCGGAATATCATCGACGAAATCCGCAAGGAACTCGGGGATGAGGCGCGCGTTGTGGCCACCGGCGGTTTTGGCGGGCAGATCAGCCCCGATATCAAAGACGTCCTGGCCTACGAGCCGCACCTCGTTCTTGAGGGCCTCAGGATCATTTATGAGCGAAACCGATAGCCGCCGCTATTTTCAGGAAATCGCCAGGCATTTTCTCGCCCGGCGCGGCGCTCCGTTCTTTCTTTCGGCCAGGGACCTGGCCCTCGTTGCGGCCTGGGATGAGGCCGGGATCCCCCTTCCCGTGGTCCTGGAAGGCATCGAGCGGGCTTTCGAGAATTATCGAAAATCCGGCCCGAAAAAAGAAAAAGTCCTTTCCCTGTCATTTTGCGAGCGGCAGGTCAGGCGGGCGTTCGAGCGGTTCCGCGAACGGAGCGTCGGGGGGACGAGGGCATCCGGAGAAAAACCGGAGAGGCGGGCAAAGGTCAGGTCGGAAGCTGAAAAATTCTTGGAATGCGTTGCCCCCGAAGCTGCTTTCCTGAAAGGCATTTATCTCGACGCCCTTCGCGAGCTCAACGACCCGGATGTTCCCGCCGAAGTTCTTGAGCGGCTGGACGACGCGGCCGAGGAGCGGCTTTGGATGAGCGCTTCTGCCTCGGAGCGCGAAGCCGCGAAATCGGAATTGCGGACGGCGGCGGAGACGCTGCCTGAAGCGGACCTGGAACGGGCCGCCATGCGCCGCGTCGTTAAGCGCCTGAGGGAAAAATATCGAATTCCCTATCTCTCTTTTTATTATTACTAAATGTCATCCTCTATCGACGAACGCCTCTTGGACCTTCTGCGCCGCAACAGGCAGGGGTTGACCCTCCAGCAGATCTTCAAAGACATGGGCATCTCCCGCAAGGAGCGGGCCAAGCTCGAAGCCCACCTCCTCGACCTCGAAAACAAAAAGCTCGTCCGGAGGGTCAGGAACCGCTACCTTTTGCCGCTCGCGTCCGATCTTCTCCGCGGCCGGTTCGAGACGACGGGACGCGGATTTGGTTTTGTCATTCCCGAAGTCGAAGGACGGGCGGATGTGTTCGTCCCGGCGCGTTTCGCCCAAGGGGCTCTCCAAGGGGACACGGTCGAGATCCTTTATAAAGAACACGGCCGGGGAGGACGGCCGGAAGGCAGGGTCCTCCGCATTCTCAAGAAGGAAAAGAAAAACCTCGTCGGCCTGTATCAGGAGCGGTTCGGGTCTCCGTTTCTCGTGCCGTTCGAGGCCCCGTCTCTTGTCGAGATTCCGCTCGTTTCGCGCGGATCGTTTTTTCCCTCGGCCGGGATGATTGTCGCTGCGGACCGAAGCCGGCTGGTGATTACCGATGTTTTCGGCATGCCGGACGAGCCCGGCGTCGATACGGAGGTCGTCATCCGGAAATACGGTCTGGCCTCTTCGTTCTCGAAAGCGGCGCTCGAAGAAGCCGTGGTCGCAGCCGCCCGCCCCGCGGAAACCGCGCCTCGCGTCGACCATCGCGATTGGGCCGCGGTCACGATCGACGGCGAGACCGCTCAGGATTTTGACGATGCGGTCAGCATCCGGAAAATGGGGGACGGCCATTTCCGCCTCGGAGTGCACATCGCCGACGTGGCGGATTATGTCGAAGAAGGATCGGCGCTCGACCGGGACGCTTACGCGCGGGGGACGAGTGTTTATTTCCCCGACCGAACCTTACCCATGCTGCCCGAGGAACTCTCGAACGATGCCTGCAGTCTCCGCCCGCGAGAAGATCGCCGGGCGGTCTCGGTCGTGATGGACATCGACCCTTCGGGGAATGTCATCGGCGCCGATTTTCATCCCTCCCTGATCCGGACGGCCGAACGGTTGACGTATACCTCGGTATTCAAGGTTTTCGGGGGCGATGATGCCGAACGGCGTCGACTCGGGAGCCTCGTTCCCGACCTCCTCCTGATGCGGGAGCTGGCCCTTTCACTCCGCGAAAAGCGCATCGCGGAAGGAAGCCTGGATTTTGACTTGGTCGAACCCGAGCTTGTGTTCAAGGAGGGTCGACTCCATTCGGTCGCGGCTTTTACCCGGAATGAAGCCCACAAGCTCATTGAAGAATTCATGGTCGCGGCCAACGTCGCCGTCGCCCAGTTTTTGAGCCGGAAGGGAATCCCGGCGATCTACCGGATCCATCCCCGTCCGGCCTTTTCCGACCTGGAGAAGCTCCGTGAGACGCTCTTTCATTTCGGAATTTCTCTGCCGAAGCCGGAAAATATCCGTTCCCGCGATCTTTCCGCCGCCGTCCAGGCCGCCTCCGGGAAGCCGGCGGAGAAATTCGTCAGCGTCCAAGTCTTGCGGGCGATGAAGCTCGCGGTTTATGCCGAGGAAAATATCGGACATTACGGCTTGGCGAAGAAGGATTACCTCCATTTCACTTCGCCCATCCGGCGCTATCCGGACCTCGTCGTTCACCGGATTTTAAAGCGAGCCCTCCGCGGCCATCCCAGGGAGACGATGCAGCTGGCGGCCGTCGCCCGTCATTCCTCCGAGCAGGAGCGGAAGGCGGACGAAGCCGAAAAGGACCTCATGGAATGGCGGATCTATCGCCATTTGAAGGAGAAGCTCGGCGAGGAATTCGGAGGGATGATTGTCGATATCACCCGGTCTGGTCTGGTGGTGGAGCTCGAGGACTATTTCGTCAGCGGCCTGGTCGCCGTCGACGATCTCGGCGCTGATGACTTCCGGCGAAAATCGCCGGCCGTCCTCTCCGGACGAAGGACGGGAAAGACATATGAACTCGGCCAGATGGTTCGCGTGACTATCGCCGCCGTGGATCCCATCCTCCGCCGGATGATCCTTGTTCTCGCCGGATAGCCGCGGATTCGCGGATTCGGGCCTACACATCGGGCCTAATATTTCATACAATAGAAGGCAGCGCGAAGATGCCGGCTCCGTGTCCTTCGCCCAGGCTGTAACATGAAGAAGAAATTGTCCAGAGACGACGAAGCCCTCCTTGGCCTGGCCAGGGAAAACGGCCTTCGCGGCGTCAAGGAAAGCCAAGCCCAGATATTGCTTCCCCTCTCCCGCGCCGAGCTGATATCGCTCGCCCAATATCTCGAAGAGGAGGGGCGGATCCGGATCCTCGGGTTTTCTCCGCTTTTTCTCATTTCCCGGGAGAGCGTGGACTTTCTTGGACGGAAAATCGTCGCCTATATCGCCAAATTCCATCGGAACCATCCGGGGGAAAACGGGGTGTCGCTTGATCAATTAAAGAACCGGTTCGACATACCGGTGAAAATTCTCCTCCTGGCTTTGAAGGCGCTGGTCCATGACGGAACGCTCCGGGGGGACGGCAGCGGCTATGCCTTGGAGGGATTCGAGCGGCAGCTTCCGCCCAGAGAAGAAAAAATCCTGGGGGCGCTTGAAGAGATGTCCTTGACTTCCGAACGACCCGCTCTCTCTTCGAGGGATCTCCAGGAGAAGCTCGGCCTTACTGCGGCGAAACTCGAGAGTCTCTTGGACATTCTCGTCGAGCGAAAAAAAATCGTTCGCAGCCGGGACGGCTTTTTCCTTCATTCCCGCTGGCTCGACGATCTCGTCGCCAGGATCCGAAGTTCCGCCCGGCGCGAACTGACCGTGGCGGATTTCAAGGCCATGACCGGCCTGAGCCGCAAATATGCCATTCCCCTTCTCGAACTCCTGGACGAAATGGGCGTCACCCGGCGCCGCGGCGCGACGCGCGAAATTCTTTGAATGAACTATAGGCCAAAGCTTATTAGAGCTGGCTGGGAGGAAAACGTTCGCGGCGGATATGGTGAGCGGGGCCGGCTCGGAAACCAGGCGGCCTTTTTCCTGATATGCACCAAGCTTCCGCGTGGCTCCGAACGATATATTCCGAGGTTCTAATCGAACCAGGCGAACAACCCGGCGCCGGCCGTGAGCCTGTTTTTGAATGAATCGGAGATCGGCGGGCCGCCGGCCAGACTTCGGATATTGCGCAGGCCGGCGAAAGGCCTGATCGAGACGTCCCGCCCGAATGCGGCAAAGAGCTTGAGCTCAAACGCATTTTGTCCGCTCACGGTTCCCCAGCGGACATCCGCACCGAAAAAAGGCCCCTTCCTCGGGAGGGTATTGAGGCCGAACTTCAAGCTGAAATCATATGCGTATCGGAAATTATACCCCGCTCCCGCTTCGAACCGGACCCTCCTCTCGAGCCGGTCGAAATCCGTTTGATTGCGGATAAGAATTCCCGTGCCGAGGCTCGACTCGAACGGGAGGGCCGTATCGGTGGGCATATCCACGCTGTAGCGCGTGTACCAGGCGGCGAACAACGGTCCGATTCTGAGCTCGTATTCGGCGGAGAGGTTATAAAGCATCCGGTCGGGCCAGAACTCGACGAAGAACCCGCTCCCGCTCAGGATCGGGGTGCCGAAGCCGACGTTGAAGAAAAAGCGGCGATCGCTCTTGCGTATAAAATCCAGCCTGTAGCTGCCGGAGACGAGGAGTTTATGGGCGTTGAAATAGGGATAAAATCCGGAGACGAGATGGAATTGATCGAGGATTTTTGCCCTGCTTCCTTCGGACGAGAGGCGGAGTCCGAGAGATGTTTCTCCGGGAAGGTTATAATATTTCGCCGTCCGGACGTAGAGCGCGGCGCCTTCGGAGAGATCGACTGCCAGTCCCGCCTCGTAATAGAAGTTAGAGAAGTCAACCCATTTCCATTCGCTCTCGAAGGAGAGTTCTGGAAAGACGAGACGCGGCACGTTCAGGTTGAAGACGAGGAGCTGGTCGAGGCCCGGGCTTCCTCCGACATACCGGCCGTACCCGGCGGCACAGGCGAAGGCGCTCGTCCGCCACCACAATTTTCCGACGAGCTCGTTATAATTGAGAATGGCGGGATAAGGCATGGATGTCAGGTGCCGGCAGAAATGGTTGAGGCTTGCTTCGAGGGCCAACGAACCGAGCAGCGGGCGCTCGAGCCCCCCGCGGAGCCAGAAGTCGACGGGACCCCTCAGGCGGCCGTTGATCCGCTGGAGATAGCTCAAGTCGAAAAAGAGGCGCCCTCTTCCCGCCGGCGGGAAAGGCCAGGTAAAGTTGAATTCCGGACGATAGGACCTTCGCTCGAAGGAATCGATCCCGAATTCCACCGTCAAACGCGCCGCCGGCTTTTCCGATTGCTGGGAGAATGAAAACGTCATCAAGCCCAGGGCGAACCAAACGAACGCGCCGACACTGGCCCGGAAGCGGTGGCGGGGAAACATGAAAAGGAGGTGATCCCTATTCCGGCTTCTTCTCCGCGTCTTCCTTGCGTTTTTTCGTCAAAGCGGATTTGAGCTTCTCGGCGAAAAGATTGCCAAAGGTCAGGCCGGGAGAGGGTGCGGGCTTGGCTTCCGCCGCTGGCGCGGCTCCTCCCGTTTCCAGAGGAGCCTGCGACGGAGCCTCCTCTGCTTTCTCCGGGACGGATTCCCCCGCCGCCGCTTCGAGCTCGTCCACCTCTACGGCTTTTTCGGCGAAAAGCGCTTCCTTTCCGGATTCCTCTTCTGCAATCCGCTCTTCGATCACCCGCCGCTCGCTCTTCCGGGCTCGGGGATCTTTCTCACCCTCGCCTTTGCCCTTCTTTTTCTTGTGGGGTTTTTCTTTTTTTGCCGCCGGCGCTGGTTCCGGCTTGGCTTTCTCGACGACGACCGGAGCTTCGATTTCCGCTTCGGCTTCGAATTCCTCCAGAACTTCCTGGATCGGGATCTCCTCGAGGCCGACTTCCTCGGCTTCGAGCTCGACGGGCGCGGCCGCGGCGGGCTCTTCCTTGACCGGAGCGGCCGCCTGGTAAAAGTAGAGGCCCTTTTTTTTGTCCGATTTGGAAAATTCCGGGGAATTGAGGAGCGTCAACTCGACGTCTTCCTGAGAGGTTTTTCTCAGGATATCGATGAGATGGTAAGCGCGAAGATAGTGGAGCGAATGGTTCGTCGAGGCGATGCTGAAGTTTTTGAAAATCAGAACGAGGAGGTCCTTGAGGTTGAGTCCCTCCCGCTGGGGGTAGAGAGCGAGGAGTTTAGCCAGGATTTCGCGTTCAAGATAAATGATTTTATTGGGGAGAGCCAGGGTCGCGGCTTCGCCCGCGTCGGCGAACATTTCGCTGTTCAGGTCGTAGGTCAGCCTGGCCACCGACAGTTTCTTCTTGGACTTCTTGAGCCAGAAATGGAATTGAACCGGCCCCTTCCGCTCGAGCGTCATGCTCGTCCCCTGGGGGATATTGTTGGCCGCGAAAAAGTCCTTGAGGCCAAGGAAGTATCCGTTTTGGGGGAAAAAATAAACCGTGTAATTCTTATTGTCGTCCGCGTCGGTGAAGATGTATTCGCGGGACGGGGCAAGCTCTTTGTTGAAAGCCTTCGGGATCCTGACTCCGCCGGAGCAAATCTCCCGCCAGGAAAGATAGACCTTGAGCGGGAATTCGTGGAAGGGCGTGACTTCGACCTTTTCTCCCGTTTCGAAATCGGGAAGCGAGGCTTCGGCGGCGGCTAGAGGCAGGTTTTCGGGGAGAGAGTTTAAAACGGTTTTGAGGTGCCACTTGCCCCATTGAAGAGGCGAGACCTGAACGAAATCTTTCTTGTATTTGGTCTCGAACAGATGGTTGAGCCCGAGGCAGTGAATGTCGTACAGGTCATTCGAAGGTTCGAGCCCGATGACGGCCTTGACCAGGTCGCCGGTCGCCGCGGACTCCTTCGTCGCGGCGAGGCGGGCTTCGATCTCCTGGATTTTTTCTTCCGGAACGGGCGGCTGGCTGGCCGTGAGCTGCCAGTAGTCGTTCCAGGAGAAAAACGCCGGGGATTTCGTCATGGCTATTTTCAGATTTCTCTCCAGGGATTTCAAATCCTTGTCGGTCATCGGCAATTCGGTCAGACGGGGGTCATGGTCCCTTCCCATAACCGGCGGGGCTAGGTTGGCGTTGCCCTGGTTGGACGGGAGCAGGACTTGGGTTTTCGATTTCTTCATATAATCGATGTACTTCCGGAAAGTCCCTCCGCCCGCGTAATCGACCTCGAGCATCTCGGAACCGAAGGCCTTGTAGTAAATCTTGTTGACGACCTTCAGAACCACCGCGCCATGGAACGTCTCGACGGTTTTGGAGCTTACCGTCAGGGGTTCGTTGTACTCCTTGTATATCGAATCGCCGATTTGATAAACGCAATCCGGGTCATAAATCTTGACAGCCTGGGTGCGTTGATGAGCGGTTTTGCGGAAAGCCAGCATCTCGGCCAGGTCGCGCAGGTTCGCCGCTTTCGGAGATCGGGCCAATTCCTGCTCGATATAGGAGATATCGTCAGGCGTGATTTGGACGAGAGTGTTGTCCTTATCCATGTTTCTCTTTTTTCCCCATTAATACTAGCATAATCGCCTTCTGGACGTGAAGCCTGTTTTCGGCCTGGTCGAAGACGACGGATTGCGGCGAATCGAGAACCGCGACGGCAACCTCCTCTTCGCGGTGGGCGGGAAGGCAGTGCATGAAGATCGCGCCGGGCTTTGCCGCGGCCATGAGAGCCGGACTGACTTGAAACGGGGCGAAGATCTTGGCCCGTTCCTCTTTTTCTCCTTCCTGGCCCATGGAGGCCCAGGCATCGGTATAAACCGCATCGGCGTTTTTCACGGCTTCGACCGGGTTGTTGGTCAGCGTCAGGGAGAATTCAGCTTCGCGGCCGTCTTGGAGGGCACGTTGGATCATATCCGGATTCGGCTCATATCCCTTGGGCGTGGCGACGGCCATAGCCGTTCCCGCCTTCGCCGCGGCGAGCATGAGGCTGTGACAGACGTTGTTGCCGTCGCCGACATAGGCTAATTTCGCCTCCGACAGGCCGCCCTTTTTTTCCCGCAAGGTGAGAAAATCAGCCATGGCCTGGCACGGATGGCTGAGGTCGCTCAAGCCGTTGATGACCGGAATCGAGGCGGCCCGGGCCAGGCGGACGACATTGTCGTGGCCGAAGGTCCGGATCATGATCCCGTCGACCCAGCGCTCTAGATTGTGGGCGACATCCTCAACGGTTTCGCGTTTGCCGATCTGAATCTCGTTGGGGCTGAGGTAGATGGCCTTGCCTCCGAGCTGGAGCATCCCGACCTCGAACGTCATCCGCGTCCGGAGAGAGGGCTTCTCAAAAATCAGAGCGAGGATTTTATCGTTGAGCCGCTTCCGATATTTTCCCGGGTTTTCTTTGATGTCCCGGGCCAGGTCCAGGAGCTCATGGAACTCGTACCGGGAGATATCGTGAATCGAAATAAAGTCCTTAGGCATCCTTGGCTCCTCCATCAAAAACGTCAAGGCGCGTTCTGCCTTGAAAAAGTCGCGCTCTCTCCGTCGGGGCGACGGCCCCGCCGATTCGCTCTTCGCCTGGAGAGCAGCTGAAAGGCCTCCGGCCCGACGTCCTGATCCGTGTTCGCATGTTATGTGCCCGCGACGATCCGCGTGCCGGAACGCCCCAAGAGGGCGGCTTTCAGGTGCCCGGCCGAAGTGATCAAAACTTCCCTGCCGCCGGCTTGGATATATTCGATCGCCGCCCGGATCTTGGGGCCCATGGAGCCCGGAGGGAATTGCCCCCGGTCCAGATGTCCCTGGGCTTCGACGACGGTCATGACCGGAATGCCGGCCTGGTCCGGTTTGCCGAAGTCTATATAAACCCGTTCGATCCCGGTGAGAATAATGAACAGGTCGACCTTGACTTCGCGGGCGATCAGGCTGGCCGCGTAATCCTTGTCAATGACGGCTTCGATGCCTTCATAAAGGCCGCGGCCGTTGAGAATGACCGGGATTCCGCCGCCCCCGGCGGCGATGACGATCCGCCCCGCCTGGACAAGGTCCCGGATGATCCATTTGGGGATGACGTCGATCGGCTTGGGCGAGGGGACGACTTTCCGATACCCCCGGCCCGCGTCTTCGACCATCGCCCATTTTTTTTCGCGGGCGAGCTCGCGGGCCCGGAATTTCGTGTAAAACGGGCCGACCGGCTTGGTCGGCAGTTCGAATGCCGGGTCGTTCCGGTCGACGAGGACCTGGGTGACGAGGGTCGTGACCTCTTTATCGACCGAGTGCCGGCGCAGCTCGTTGATGATGGCCCGTTCCAGCATGAAACCCATGCTGCCTTCGGTCATGGCGTCGCAGACATCCAGGGAATATGGCGGAATTTTCGTTACGGCTTCTTCCATCTGGATGAGAAGATTCCCGACTTGCGGACCGTTCCCGTGGACGATGATGAGCTCATAGCCCTTGCGGACGATATGGGCCATGAGCTGGGCGGCTTTTTCGGCATTCTTCGCCTGTTCGCTTTGGAGGCCGTGCTGGCTGTCCGGGAGGAGGGCGTTTCCCCCAAACGCGATCAGGGCGAGGCGCTTGTGGTTGGGCATGCGTTCAGAAACTCTTGAGCACGTCCTCGAGCGTCGGAGAGCCGATTTCTTCGAGCTCATACCCGACCGAAAGCATCGGCCGGCGGGTTGTGATCAACCGGCTGAGGTCGATCGGCGTGGCGCTGATGATGAGGTCGCAATCGATCTTGTCGATGGTCGCGGCGAGCTCATGAGTCTGCGTTTCGCCGTAGCCCATGGCCGGAAGGACTTTTTCCAGATGAGTGTATTTTTCGAGGGTGGCTTTGATACTGCCCACGGCCGAGGGTCTCGGGTCGATGATCTGGGCGGCGCCGTATTGCTGGGCGGCCACGACGCCCGCTCCGTAGGGCATGCCGCCGTGGGTCACGGTCGGGCCGTCTTCGATGACGAGGACGCGCTTGCCGCGGATCTGTTCGCCGTTATCGACGATGATCGGGGAATTCGCCCGGATGATCACCGCCCCGGGATTGACCTTTTGGATATTGGCCATAACTTTGTCGATGTTTTGGGACGAAGCGGTGTTGAGCTTGTTCAGGATGATCACATGGGCCCGTCGGAAATTCGTTTCTCCCGGGTAGTAAAGCATCTCGTGTCCGGCCCGGAGGGGGTCGGCGACGACGATCTCCAGATTGGAAACGTAGAACGGGAAATCGTTGTTGCCGCCGTCCCAGAGGATGACGTCGGCCTCTTCCTCGGCGTTGCGTAAAATCGCTTCATAATCGACGCCCGCATAGACGATGAGTCCGTTCTTGATATACGGTTCGTATTCTTCGCGCTCTTCTATCGTGCACTCGTGTTTGGCGAGGTCCTCGTATGCGGCGAAGCGTTGGACTTTTTGTTTGGCCAGGTCCCCATAGGGCATGGGATGGCGGATGGCGGCGACCTTCCGGCCCTTATTTTTGAGGATCAGGGAGACCTTCCGCGACGTCTGGCTTTTGCCGGATCCGGTCCGGACGGCGCAGACGGAAACGACGGGCTTATGGCTCTTGATCATGGTGTCCCGGGGTCCGAGAAGGACGAAGGATGCGCCCGCGGCCTGGATTTGCGAGGCCTTGTGCATGACATATTCGTGGGAGACATCGCTGTAGGAAAAATAGACTTTCGTCACGTCATGTTTTTTGATAAGAGCGTCGAGCTCCTCTTCGGCATATATCGGAATGCCGTTCGGATAGAGCTTTCCGGCGAGCGGCCCGGGATATTTCCGGCCATCGATATCCGGAATCTGGGTCGCGGTGAAGGCCACGACCTGAAAATTCGGATTGTCCCTGAAGTAGGTATTGAAGTTATGGAAATCGCGCCCCGCAGCGCCCATGATGATGACCTTTTTCATATAAACTTCTCCTTCATTTCCAAACTCAAAAATCAATTGTTAAAAAAATGGTAGTATATCTGAAATAAGGGCTTTCCTCAATACTTTTCGCGTTTCCAAGCTTGGTCTCTGCGGCCATATCCCCGCTTACCCTTCTTGGTCGAATGGGGCTTTCCGGGTGGCGGCACGGGCTTGCGGACCTGCTGCCAGACGGGTTTTTGACGCCTGTTGACGGGGTGAGCCATGGTTTCTACAGAGCGACGATATCCGCTTTTCCCGTTGTTGGGTCGAATAAGGCGGCCGTCCGCCTGCCCGTCAGCCAACCTCCCGTCTCTCCGGGGTTGACGATCAATGTTTTTCCGCGTTTTCGGACTTCAGCCTTGTGGGTATGACCGAAGATAATCAGGTCGTGGTTGCGTTCGGCAAGATGCTTTTCCACGGCCGCGTCCGAATGGATTATTAAGATGTTGAATCCGCTATAATTAAATTCAAACGGCCCTTCCCTGATTTCGCCGAAATGTTCGATCACGGCCGCCAGTCCCGTTTTTTCGCCGTCACAGTTGCCGAAAACCGCCTTGACCGGACAACCCGCCTTTTCGAGTTCTCGGGCGGTAAAAGGCGCGACAAAATCCCCGGCATGGAGGAGAAGCCGGCAGTCCGCGTCCTTGAACAGGCCGACTACGCTTCGGACGGCGTCCAGATTGTCATGAGAATCGGACATGATCCCGATCATGTCTGGAATTATACAATAAAAATTCTGTTTCCTTCATTCCGCCGCATCGTCTTTATCGTGCTGGTCATCTTATTTTAACGATTTCACTGCCGGACGGATAGGAAGGTCTCTCTCCAGTTGGATTGACAATTTTTTTCTATATAGATATCCTTTAGCCACGCCACCCAAAAGGGCGAAGGAATATGAAATGTCCGCAATGCGCTTTTGACAATCCCGGCGAAACCCGCTATTGCGGCAAATGCGGCTCCTCTCTTCGTCCCTCGGAAAAAACATCCCCGCCTCCGGTTGAAACGCTGCGGATGCCCCTCAAAGAATTATCCACGGGGATCATTTTTGCCCGAAGATACGAGGTCATCGAAGAGCTGGGCAAGGGCGGGATGGGCAGAGTCTATAAGGTCTTCGATAAAAAAATCAAAGAAAAAGTCGCATTGAAGCTCCTCAGGCCCGAAATTTCCTCGGATGAGGAGACGGTCGAACGTTTCTCCAATGAGCTCAAGTATGCCCGGAAGATCATCCACAAAAATGTCTGCCGCATGTTTGACCTGGGCGAGGAAGAGGGGACGCATTACATCACGATGGAATACGTCTCCGGGGAAGATTTGAAGAGCATGATCCGGATGATGGGGCGGATGAGTCCGGGGCAGGCGGTTTCCATCACCAGGCAAGTCTGCGAAGGGCTGGCGGAGGCCCATAAATTAGGTGTCGTCCATCGTGATTTGAAGCCGCAGAACATCATGATCGACCGGGAGGGGAATGCGCGGATCATGGATTTCGGGATCGCCCGCTCTCTCAAAGCGAGAGGGGTCACCGATGGAGGAATCATCATCGGCACTCCCGAATACATGTCCCCGGAACAGGTGGAAGGCAAAGAGATAGACCAGCGAGCCGATATCTATGCCTTGGGCGTCATCCTTTATGAGATGCTGATCGGAAGGGTGCCGTTTGAAGGAGAGACTCCTTTAAGCATCGCTGTGAAGCACAAGACCGAGGCGCCCCAAGACCCGAGAACGCTCAATGCTCAGTTGCCTCTGGATCTCAGTCAATTAATCCTAAAATGTCTGGAAAAGGATAAAAAGAAGAGGCCCCAAAGCACAGAAGAAATCCTTTCTCTAATCAGCAGAATTGAGCAAGAAGTCCCCGCCGCTGAAAGGGCTCTTCCGCAAAGGAAGCCTTTTACATCAAGGGAAATTAAAAGCGCTTTCGGCAAGCGGCGGGGATTGATCGCCGCTCTCTTATTCGTGGCCCTCGCGGCCGGATTGGCCTTTATTTTTCTCAGAAAAGAAAAGCCGGTTCCTCCGCCGGCCAGCAAGAGGATCGTCGTTCTGCCCTTTGAAAATCAGGGAACGCTTGAGGATGAATATTTCGCCGATGGCATGACGGATGAGATCACGGCCCGGCTCAGCAGTATCAGCCAACTGGAGGTCATCGCCCGAACAAGCGCCTATCAGTACAAAAAAACCAGCAAAACTCCCCAGAAAATCGGTGAGGAATTGGGCGTGGGCTATATCCTCTACGGAACAGTACGCTGGCAGAAGCAGCCCGGCGGAGCAAGCCAAGTGCGTGTGACGCCTTCCCTTGTCAGAGCCGCTGACGCGACGCAAGTTTGGGCCAATCCGTATGATGGGGCGATCGCGGAGGTGTTTCAAGTTCAAGCCGATATTGCCAAGCGCGTGGCCCAAGCGCTCAATATCGCCCTTCTTGAACCTGAGCAAAAGGTGGTGGAGGCGAAACTTACGAATGACCCGGAGGCCTACGACTTTTACCTCCGCGGCCGGGAATCGGTCAACCAGGGGCCGGAAAACAGGAAGAATTTATTGACATCCATTGAAATGTTCGAAAATGCCGTTAAGTTGGATCCCCGGTTCGGTCAAGCTTACTCGGGCCTGGCCAGCTCTCACGCCTATATGTACTGGTTTCGATATGACCACACGGAAGAACGAGCGGCGAAATCTAAGAATGCCGCTGATAAGGCTCTCCAGCTTGATCCTGACTCACCCGAAGCTCACCTTGCCCAGGGGAGGTATAATTATCATTGCAAACTCGATTATGAGCATGCCCTCGAGCAGCTCTCTTTCGCCTTAGAAAAACAGCCGTGGAACAGCGGAATCCTATCGCAGATCGCCTACGTCAAGCGTCGCCAGGGAAAACTCGATGAAACGATTGCCAATTTGAAAAAGGCCGTAGAAATCGACCCTCGCGATGTGGATTTATCATTCGGCCTGGCCGATACATACTTCCTGTTGCGAGATTATACCGAGGCAGAACACTATTATCGGCAAGCTATTTTACTGTCCCCAAACTATCTGGCGAGTTCTATC
>Ga0315275_10000261_pt1 | contig 43259 bp, 28 predicted proteins | sample YL17G03_0_MG_FD_205557 | JGI IMG/M metagenome (GOLD analysis project Ga0315275, IMG submission 205557) | Sediment microbial communities from Yellowstone Lake, YNP, Wyoming, USA - YL17G03_0 | ecosystem: Environmental > Aquatic > Freshwater > Lake > Sediment | place: USA: Wyoming | collected... | reverse complement strand
CGGACTCAGCCCTCAAGTTCGCTAACAGCCTCGCCAAGGGCGATCTGACAGCCGGCTGGCGATTGTTGTCCGCAGAGTCTCGCTCTCAGATCAACGCGGTGCAGTGGGAGGAAGCGTTCCGCAGTCGCGGGCCGGCAAGAACGCCCTCCGGAAAAGATCTTCTGCAGGCCCTCGCCAACTCCGACGAGCCCCCCACGATAGGCGAACCCTTCGTCGGGCCCGCCGAGACGCTCGTCGCGGTCAGCGGGACAGTCCGCGTTACCGAGCAGCTCGCGCTGGTGAAGGAAGACGGCGCCTGGCTCATTGACCTCGCCGCCTCCGACCAGGTCAACAGCCGGGAGGCGGCGCAGGCATTCGTCGAAGCGGTAAGATCCGCCAGCGCGACGCCGCGCACGATTCGGACCGCCGAGAGCAGCCTGCCCATGTTGCGCGTCTGGATGACCCCGGAGGCGAAGGCCTTCTACCTTCTCGACGGGTCGGTCTCCGGCGATCGGGCGGAGATCACGGTCGCTTGCGATATACCCGTCAGCGTCGTCCTTCGTACGGTCCGGTCCGGGGGTGGGTGGATGGTGGACCTCACTCGCACGTTTGTCAACACCAGCCCGACCAGCCCCGATCCACTGAAAGAGGCGGCCGAAAGCAACATCCAGACCACCTGCCAGGACCAGCTCCGGCAGCTCGCCCAGGCGCTGCAGATGTACGCAGCCGCGAACAACGACATGCTCCCCGACCCCGATCACTGGATGGATCGGATTCGGCCTTTCGTGGGTGAGAGTGGCTTGCTCCACTGCCCCGCCGACAAGACCCCGGGCGTGAGCTACGCCATGAACCGCAACCTTGCTGGCAAGAAGCGCAGCCTGATCGCCAATGCTCCCACCACACCCATGCTCTACGAGTCTACGCTCCACACCGCCAACTCCGCCGACACCGGCGAGAGCTGGCCGACAGAGGCCTTCCACGCGGCCGGCAATACGGTTGCCTTCGTTGACGGCTCGGTGCGCCCCATGGCGGCCAAGCCCTCATTCGAGGTTACCGAGGGAGCGCGGCCGGCCCCGTCGGTGGGGCAGCCTCAGCCGTCGGTCCGCCGCCAGCCCGGCGCACCCCGGCTTCGCCCGCCGCAGTAGCAGTAGCCCCTGTCCTCTGGGCTGGCTCGGGAGGAAACACAACGGGGGCCCGCTTCCGCGGGCCCCCGTCTCTGTTCTCCCGTTGGGCAGGAGCGGTAGCTCCTGCCTCTCTGCGTCCTCTGCGGCTCCGCGGTGAATCTGCTCCCTAGAACTCCTGCCTCACCCCGAACGCAAAGAACCTCGGCGGCGTCCGCGAGAAGGGCACGTAGTGCAGCTCTTCGCCCGTTACGTCGCCAAGAATGCCGCCCGTCTGCGGGTGGTAGAGGACATAGCTCGTGACGTCCTCTCGGTTGAACACGTTGAAGATCTGGAAGTAGACCTGCTGGCCCTCCCGGACCTGGTAGGCCAGGTTCAGGCTCACCGTCAGGTTCTTCCCCGTCTGAAGCGAGTTCGGCGTGATGAACTTCTCCGGATCGCTCGGGTCAACGCAGTTCTCCGGAACAAAGAACTCCTCCGGGCCGGTCGCCGGATCGTCAGGGTCGAAGTCCGGATTGGGCACATGGGCCGGATCGCTCCCGCCGGCATCCAGCCCGCTCTGCCCATAGGGGAAACCGCTCCCATAGGTGGTCCACGGGTTGATGGTCAACTTCCCCGTGCGGTACTCCAGCGCCATGATCCCAGTGTTCTTCTGGTTCCACTCGACCGGGAACTCCTGCGCCAGACTCGCGGCATCGATCTGGTCCAGGAAGCCGAAGCCGAACGGGTAGACATTGTCCCGCTGGCTGGTCGCCTTGGCGTCCATGTGGGTGTAAGCGACCCAACCCCGCGTCCGGTTGTTCATCCTCCGGTCAATCTTCAGCTCCAATCCCCGCGCCGTGCCCGTTCCGTTGCCGGCGAACCAGACCGGCGCGTTCAGGTCGAAATCCGACAGCGCGTCGGACAGGACCGGGTTGCCCTCCGCGTCGAGGACGATGTTCCCCGATGCATCGTGCAGCGCGCCCTGCCAACGCTGCGTCACCTGCCTGCTCTGCCGGTCGAACCAGGTCGCCTCCAGGAGCGTTCTGTCATCCAGCTTCCATTCGACGCCCAGATCGCGGCCGCGATCTATCTGCGGCTTCGCCGGGAAGCTGGGTGCAAGCATCGAGAACCAGCCGAAATCGGCGCCCGCGAACTGGTATGCGAGCAGGTTCGCCCGTGGGAAGTGTATGAACTGCCCGTAGCTCGCCCGCAGCAACGCCCGATCCGAGAGCTCGTACGTCGCGCCGGCCCGGCCGCTCGTTCCCTGCAGCGTCAGATCGTCGGCCCCTGGGCGGTCGTAGTTCATCCGATCCAACCGCGCCCCCAGCCTCGCCACCAGTCGGCGACTGAGCTGCCACGTGTCCTCTGCGTAGGCCTGCGTGTTCACCGTGTCGTTGTTCGAGATGAAGTCCACGGGGAGCAGGCCAACCGAGTACTGGGAGTTGTTGTCGCCCGCGATCTGCCAGAGGCCCGCCCGCAGCCGGTGGTCGCCCCGTTGGGCCTCGTAGTCAAACTGGCCAGTGTACATCCGTTCGTTGCGGTGTTGCCAGTAGACATTGCCCAGGTCGCCCAACTCCAGTTGCAGGAAATGATTCAGCCTCGACGCCCGAAGCGTCCAGAACGAGTCTGGGCTCACCGTGTGGTTCAGGGTCAGCGCAACGATATCGTGTCCCTGGCGGGCGAAGTCGTCGCCGGCCTTGGCCGGCACCCACTCCAGCGTCTTCGGGTCGAAGGTGAACATCCGCTCGAACGGCAACAGGTATCGGGCATAGCCGTGTGCAGCCAGCAGTGTGACGCTGTCGCGCTCGCCCGCGTCGTAGATAACCTTCGCGATGTGGTCCGAAACCGTCGGAGCGGCCGAGGTGAACAGGTTCTCGGGCAGTTCCGTGTGCCAGTTATACTGGCCGTAGTACCAGTTGACCCGGTCTTCGACATCGCCCGACTCGACGATCAGGCCGCCGAAGTTGTAGGGACTGCCCGCGCTGATGTCCACCACATGGCCTTTGATCTGATCCCCACGCTTGACCACCTGGTTGATGATTCCGCCCGTCCATCCACCGTACTCGGCCGGATAGCCCCCTGTGAACAGCTCCAGGCGGTCCAGTCCGACCGACACGATGTTGTTCGCGAACACGTTCGTGTTCGGCTCGGTGATGGGGATGCCGTCGAGGTAGTAGCCCACCTGGTTGGATCGCGCGCCCCTGATGTGGGGGTAGAAGGTGTTGTCGGGCACCACCCCTGGCTGTGCGAAGACAAGGCCGGGGAACTGATACCGGTCGTTGGGCTGCGACAGTGTCAGCTGCTCATCGGCCGAGGTGACAACGTAGACCGAGGAGGTCACATCCGGGCGCAGTGACACCCGCGGCGCCGTTACCGTCACCTCCGCCCCGGCCGCCGTCACCACCGTCGCCTGAAGTGACACCTTCAAGGTCGTCGTCTCGCCCTGAACGACGGCGATGTCAGTCACCTCAGCATCGGTGTAGCCGATCAGGCTAACTCTTACATTCCAGCTTCCGGGCGGAAGGTTAGCGATCACAAAACGCCCACGGGCATCAGTGACCCTCGCCAACTCCGAGCCCACCACGCCGACGTTGGCGCCGGACAGCACCGCGCCGGTTGCCGCGTCCGTAACGGTGCCCGAGATAGCTCCCGTCACCGCGCCCCACCCGGCGACTGCCGTCAGCGCAATCAGCAGCGCAACAAGGGCCGGTGCGGCCGCGAAGCGGCAACCGCGCCGCCTCGGCCCAATCGTTCCTCCGAGCGTCGCGCAAGCGAAGCTTGCGCACTTCGTGCGTGCCCTCATGATGCTCAGTCCCTCCGATACTCAGCTCTTGCAGTTAGATAACACAAGTCCCACGACCAGACGCGCTGTGGCTGCACCGATCAGACAGGTACTCCCACACCACGTAACCCTTGCCCCTGCGGAACGGGCAAGGTGTCTGCCAGGGCAGCGCCGCCCGCCTAGCGGGGGCCGGTGCCCGAGTGGCAGGTCTACCTGAGCTCGAACTTCACCGCCGCGCCAGTGTAGACGCTGCGCGGCTTGCCATCCTGTGCGGCCGGCTTGTAGCGCCAGCCCTTCACAAACTCGACTGCGGCGGCATCCAGCCGCCGGTCTCCGCTCGACTGGATGACTTTCACCTCCGCCACCGCCCCCGACTCCGTTACCAGCACCTTCAGCTTGACTGTCCCCTCAATGCCGTCCTCTACCGCTGCCCGCGGGTAGTCCAGCCTCCCCTTGGCCACCACCATCGGCTCATCTCGGTCGGCTGTCCGCGACCCGGGGTCGGCTTCTCCGCCGGCATTGCCGCCACGTGATCCCTCGCCAGGCCCCTCGCCCGTGCCCTGTCCTGCTCCCGTGCCGCCCCCGGAGCCACCTCCGCTGCCGCCTCCACTGCCCGAACCGACACCCGATCCGGACCCGCTCCCGCTGCCGGGGATCTCTCCAATCGGCGTCCCGCCAGTGGGCGCTCCGATGAGATCGCCGTTGTTGCTCGGCGTTCCAAGATCAACCTCGCCCCCGCCTCCCCCGCCGCTCGCAGGCGCTGGCGGACGCATCGCCGTGGGCGTCGCGGCAGGGCTTGGCCTACTCTTAGGCCTGCCGTTGTCCCGAGGCTGCACGGGGGTCCTCTGAGCGATCCGGATCGTAGGTACCACTTCTGGCGCGCGTGTGACGGCCGGCACCGCCTGAATGAGCGGCTCCGGTCGCGAGTCCGCCGCCGGCAGTTCAACGAGGTCAACTGGCGTCAGTGCTGCTGCCGCCTCGGCGTCGAACACCCGGATCTCGGACAGGTCATCCCGCCCCACCCTCGTCGGCAGGCAGGCCGCACCCGCCAGTGCCACCGCGTGCAGCGATAGCGCGATCACGAACGCCCAGTTGAGCAGTTTCTCTCCCCCACCCTTCATGGGCCGCTCTCGCCCCCGGGCAGGAGCTTGCTCCTGCCATCTGCCGGCAGGGTGGCGATCGCCATGTGCGCCGCACCCGCCGCCTTCGCCGCGTCCATCGCCGCGACCACATCGCCGTGGCGCACCCGCGCGTCGGCGTTGACCACCACAACCAGATCGGGCTGCCGAGCCAGTCTCGCCTTGATCGCCTGACCCAGAGCAGGAAGGGCGACCCTCTCCTTGTTCAGATACACTCGCCCTGCTTCGTCGAGAGTCACCACCAGTTGCCGATCTCCCCAGGTCTGCGGGGCGGCCGCCTCCGCCCGCGGCAAGTTGACAGGCAAGCCAGCCTGCTGCGTCATCGCCAGCGACGCGATCATGAAGAACACCAGCAGGAACGCCATCGTGTCGATCATCGGGATCAACTCGAGACGCGCCTTTTCAATTGGCTGGCGGCTAATGCGCAACCGGGATGCCCTCCCGCTCGCGGGCGCTGGGATCAGGCGCGAAGTCCTTGGCTGAGAGTTCCTCGACAGGACGACGTGCTGCGGCCCCGGAGCCGCCCCGCACAATGCTCTCGAGTTGCGTTGCCCGCAGTTCGATCTCCTCGGTGATCTGCCGCAGCTTGTCCCGACACCAGTTGTAGCCGACCAGGCAGACAATCGCGATCGCCAGCCCGCTCGCCGTCGCAATCAGCGCCTCGGCTACCCCCCCAGTGATCCCCGCCGGATGATTGGTTCCACTCACCGATATTATCTTGAAGGCCGAGATCATCCCCAGCACTGTTCCCAGCAGCCCCAGCAGTGGCGCCAACGTCACGACCGTGTCAAGCACGATCAGGCGACGGTGCAGGATCCTCTGATCGGCCAGCGTCTGCTCCTGCATCGCATCGGTCACCGGCTCGCCTCTCAGATAAGCCCGCAGCCCGGCCGCCAGCACGTTCGCCACCGGCCCACCCATCTGCTCACACTCGTCCAGCGCCTCTGCCCCATCTCCGGCGCGATATGCTTGGCGAATCCTTAGGATGAGCTCCTCGCCCCCCCGGTCCGCGTTCCTGAGCGCCAGAAATCGCTCGATGAGCACCGTCGCGGCCAGCATCGAACACACCGCGAGCGGGATCATCACCGGCCCGCCTCTGGCGAGGGTATTCAGGATATCCAGCACCGCGCCTCCTCCAGCGCGGCGGCTGCGCCGCCGCAACGGTTCCCCGTATCGCTCGCGCCTCGCGGAAGCTCCGCTTCCGCCTTCCTATTCGGCAGCACAGGCGCGCAACTGGTGGCCCCGAATCCCTTCGGCGCCTGCGCTGTCCCCGTGCTTATTCCACGTTTGGCCGCCCGCCCCGAAGGCTTCTGGCCGCCCCTCGGGTGCCCTTTGAGGGGCAATAGCGCCCTGCCTGGAGCGGCCCGGCACAGCTTCGCCCGCATCGCCTGCAGAGCGCCTAGAAGGGCACGTCTCCGGTCTCCGGAACCCTCGGCGCCACCCAGAACACGTAGATCATCTCCACCAGCCCAAAGGGCGGAGCGAGCGCGATCACCACATACCATCCCACCTGGCCGCGTCGGGCCGCCTTCCAGAAGGCCAGGCACTTCCACAGGTAGCTCCAGATGAGCACCGCTACCACAATCGCCGACGCCGCCCACTGTGCCTCAGCCCCTGACACTGATCTCCCCAGCCTACCCCTACCTTGAGATGGCGAGGAAGGATTACCTCGTTTCAGGCATTAGACCCATATCTGCACATCCGGACAGTGATAGCCAGGAGGCCTCCGCTTGCCGGCATCGAACCCCGGCACTACCCGATTCTCCGAGGAGGGGCTGAGATGGCTGAGAAGCAGGGCGCACCAGAAGAGCGGCCGATAGGGCAGGTGACCCACTACTTCAGCAGGGCCGGCGTGGCTGCGATAGACCTGTCAGACAAGCTCGCCGTCGGCCAGCGCATCCACATCCAGGGCCACACCACCGACTTCGTCACCGATGTGCACTCCATGCAGATCGAGCACGAACAGGTCTCCGAGGCGGGTTCCGGCGCCTCCATCGGCATCAAGGTGAGCGACAAGGTCCGCCCCGGCGACATGGTCTATCTCGCCAAGTGAGGCCGACCGCGGCTCCTAAGGCAGGAGCGCGTTCCTGCCCCGTGGGGATCAGTCGGGATCAGCAGCGCCTGACGGAAGGACCCGGCAGGTCTACGAGCAGCGCGCCGGGCGCGCCAAGGGGAAGCGAAGCGAGCGTCTCGCCTGAGCCGGAGACGACCATCGCGCCCCCGAAGTATGCCCCAAGGTCGCTGGCGGAGCAGTAGTTGACCATGAGGGCGGTGCAGCCGACTAGCTTGATCTGTGCGATGTAGCTGGGGAGTTCTTCCACCTCCCACCGGTGCTGACTGTAAGAGCCATCGCTGAAACACCGAGCGAAAGGGAAAAGAAGCCAATCCGGCTTCCTCCGTCGCACCCGGGCGATGATGCTGTCATCGAAGAGGTCTCCGCAAATGAGGATCGCGAACCGGCCGAGGCGGGTCGAAGCGACCGGTACCGCGTGGCCATGTCTGTAGACATGGGGGTCAGCATTCCGGTCATGCCAGCCCGGGTGGATTCGGCGGTAGCGCAATACCATGCGGCCGCCAGGGGACAACAGCACTGCCGAGTCATACAGCCTGCCTCCGGCCCGCTCCAGGAAGCCGACGGCCAGGTGCAGACCGCGCTCTCGCGCAGTGGCGGCGAAGGCGCGAAGAACAGGGCCGTCCATGGACTGACCAAGGGCCAAGTCGCGGTTCGGGTCATTGACCTCGGGGAGCCCCGTAGCAGCCATCTCAGGCAGCACAACAAGGTCTGCGCCCTCGTCGGCAGCCGCGCGGACATCATCCAGCATGTGGGCCAGGGTGACGTCCAGATCCCGGGTTACCTGGTTGACGATCAGTGCAGCTCGCATTGTCCTGCCCACGACTATATCAGAACACCCATGAGAGTGAACACGCGATCTTCTCCTCAGGCGCCGCCGGAGGTGCCAAGAAGAGATCCCCCTGACGCCCGGCTGGCCCCATAGTCCCTTGCATCGTCTCGGCGAGGCCGGAGCCTACATCCTCAGCGCCTCAGCCTACCATAAGCAGCTCTTCCTAGGCACTCCCTCGGGCCGGACACTTCTCGTTGCTTCGGTGGCTTCTGATCCGGAGCCAATCGCTGTTGACGTCACCACCTCATTCCGCTATCCTCTTTCCAGGCTCTTCGGCCCAGGACACATGACCGCCAGCCCGTATATGAACACTGCCATGCATAAGCGCCCCGCTGGCGTTCGTGTGTCCACGGGTGACTGAGCAGTAACCCAACGAAGACCCGGACCACGACGCCAGACCGCAGCCAGCGAGTCTGGCGTTCGCAGTTATAGGGCCGGTGTGTCCGGCCGAAAGCGGGCATCCGAGCCGCATCTACAGGCGGAGTGAGGACAATGCTTCTCGGAACACAACGCATCAACGCTGACGGCGTGCTCGAGATCGGTGGATGCAGCGCAGTCGCGCTCGCGCAGCAGTTCGGCACACCTCTTTACGTGCTCGACGAAGCCTGCCTCCGCGACACCTGCCGCCGCTACCGCGCCGCCTTCGAGTCTCGCTACCCCCACTGCCACATCTCCTTCTCCAGCAAGGTCTTCACCACCATGGCCATCTGCCGCATGGTGGCGCAGGAAGGCCTGGGCGTTGACGCCTCCTCAGGAGGCGAACTCTACACCGCCCTTCAGGCTGGCGTCTCGCCCGAGCAGATTGTCATGCACGGCAACAACAAGTCCCGCCGCGAGATGGAGATGGCCGTTTCCCATCGCGTCGGCCGGATCGGTGTTGACTGTCTGGAGGAGATAGATGCTCTCCAGGCGGTAGCCGCCGCCTATGACGCGGTCATGGATGTCCTGTTACGGGTCGCGCCGGGTGTCAGCGCTGACACCCATACCCACATCCAGACGGGCAAGGTAGACACCAAGTTCGGGCTCACCCTTGTGGACGGCGCCGCGAAGGAAGCAGTAGCGAGAGTTCTCAAGAGCGCGAACCTCCGTATGCGTGGCTTGAACTGCCACATCGGCAGCCAGATACTGGAAACTCGATCCTTCGTCGAGGCGGTAGAGATGATGGTCGGCTTCGCCGCACGGCTCAGGGACGAGCTTGGGTATACTATCGAGGAACTAGACCTCGGCGGCGGCCTGGGCGTTCGGTACCTGCCGACCGACCAGCCTCCCTCTCTCGACGAGTACGCCGAAGCGGTCACCGGAGCAGTGAGAGCCGCCTGCGCCAAGTACGACCTGCCCCTTCCCCGGCTACTGCAAGAGCCGGGCCGCAGCCTTATCGGCGAGGCGGCGGTCACGCTCTACACCATCGGCGTCATCAAGGACATCCCGGGCATCCGCACCTACGTCTCCGTGGACGGCGGGCTCTCCGACAACCCCCGCCCATCCCTCTACGGCGCCCGCTACTCCGCCATCGTTGCCAACAAGGCGAGCAAGCCCCTCATCCGAAAAGTCACCGTCTCCGGCAAGCACTGCGAGACCGACACCCTCATCTCCGATCTCGAGGTCCCCGACCTCGCGCCGGGCGATGTCCTCGCCGTCCAGACGACAGGCGCCTACAACTACTCGATGGCCAGCAACTACAACCGCTTCCCCCGGCCGGCCGTTGTCACGGTCGCGGATGGCCTGGCCGATGTCATCGTGGAGCGCGAGACGCTCGAAGACCTGGTCGAACAGGACCGAATCCCGCGCCGGCTGCAGAACAACGAGGGCGGCCGCGTCGTCTAAGCATTGGGAGTAAGCCCGGCGCGATCCTGACGCAGAAGCCATGAGCTTACAGCTACTCGCCATTCTCACTGCGGCTGGCGGCATGGGGATGCTGGCCCTCACCCATAACGCCGCCGCCGAGTACTTCATGTTCTCGGCGCTGGTGGCCCTCATGGTGGTCACCTACGCCACCTCGCGGCTCTCGATCCGCGCCCTCGTTCTTCGCCGCGAGACATCCTCCAGGGTGTTCGAGAACGAGCCGATCTCGGTCCATCTCGAGGTCGCCAATCGCGGGCGCTTCCCGCGCTTTCTGCTCGACGTGAACGACGCCCTTCCGGAGTTTGTGGAGGCCGACGGCGAGCATGACTTCGTCGTCCCCAGCTTGTGGCCGGGCGAGCGCGTCAGCCTCACCTACACCGCGCACGCCCTCAAGCGCGGCGTCTACAGTTGGACCCCGCTCCAGCTTTCGGCCTCGGATCCCTTCGGCGTCTTCCAGCGATACGTCCCGCTTGACGCGCCCGGCGAGGCCGTTGTCTACCCGCGGCCAGTCGAGCTCCACGGCAGCGTTAGCCGCTCCGGCGTCGAGGCCCACGGTCAGTCAACCGGCGAGCGCGCCCGCGGATCTGAGTCCGGCATGGAGTTCTACGGCATCAGGGACTACTGGCCCGGAGACGAACTGCGCAGGATCCACTGGCCGGCCACTGCCCACCACGGGAAGCTGACCGTGATTGAGTTCGACCGAGGAGCCTCCGAGAACGTCGCGGTCATCCTCGATGCTGCCGCCGGTTCCGAGTTTGGCTCCGGCCTCGACACCTCGTTCGAGGTTGCCATCCGGGCCGCCGCCTCCCTCGTCCACTGGGCGTTGTATAGCGAAGGCATCGGCCATCTCGCGGTGGCCTCTCCCGACGGCCCGTTGTGGGCGAGTGTGGACCAGCCACAGCGCGAGTACGAGATCCTCGAACTGCTTGCCCGCCTCCGCGCAGAGGCCCCGATGCCCGCCTCGGCGCTCGTCTCGTGGGCGGCCGATCGGCTCTCACCCGACGACGATGTCGTCGTTATCACCGCCCTGGCCGACGACGCGCTCGTCGCCGGTGTCTCCACGCTGCTGAGCAGGCGCATGTCCGTCTCAGTCCTGCTGCTGGACGCCCCGAGCTTCGACGCCGCTGCGCCCCGCCACGGCGACGCGGTCGCTGCCCTGAGATCGGTTGGCGTGACGGTCGTCACCCTACACCGCGGCCGCGATCTGAGAGAGGCCCTTAGCGATGTCCTCGCCCGCGATAGCTAGGGAACGGACCGATCCGGACGAGGCAACCCTGTACCTCACTACCGCTGCCGCGCTTGGGGCAGCTCTACTCGCCGCTGGCTGGGCGAGCGGCAGCGCCCGCGTCGGCGCCGTCGGCGGCGCTCTCGCCATCCTCGGCATCTGGACGGGATGGCGGGCCCGAGACTGGCCCCTGGGTCGCAGGGCCGTCGCTGGCATTCTCGGCGCGCTGCTCGCCGCAGGATCGCTGCAAGCCCTCATCTCCTGGGAGGTCAAGCAAGAGGTCGGCGCCATCTACATGGCCCAGGGAGACATCGGCCTCGCCCTTGCCCTACGCATGGGCGTCCTGCTGGTCGCTTTTTCCTTTTTGCTCATCCATCGCGAGATGCTGCCCTTCTCGCTAGTGCCCGGAGTCACCCTCTTCGGCCTCGCCGGCGGACGGGGCGTCTCCGTCGTTGCCTTCGGCTGCTTCCTTGTCTTCCTGCCGGCCGCGCTCGCCGCGCTGGGACAGGCGATGCTGCTCTCCGGCATGCCCGCGCGCAGGCGTACGCTGGAGCCGCTGAGTGAGACAGCCAAAGCCACTGACCCGGGGAATCGCGAGGAGCCAAGCGGCTGGTATACCTCGTCGTGGCGGAGGCGGCACTGGTCGCTGCTCGGCTCCTTGATCGCAGCCATCATCGCCCTCGGCGCCCTCATCTACCTCCCCGTCTACACCTACGGCACCCAGTACTACTGGCCGCTGGCGATGATGTCGTTGCCCTCCGGCCGTTTCGGCTTCCTGGAAGGCCAGCGGTCCTCGGGAGAAGCCCTTCGCAGCTACTCGGTCGGCCAGGGCCCCATCGCCCCAGGCCAGTCCCCTGTCCTCAGCTTCACCGGGGAGCCCGTCCAACTCTGGCGTGGCGAGGCCTTCGACAACTTCACCGGCAACGCGTGGCTCTCCACAGACGATGAGCCGGTGCCGCTGGCTATCCACAGGGGCGAACTCAGCATCCAGAGGTGGTTCCCGCCGACCTCCCAAGATGCACTGGTCGCACACGAGGTGCGGGTCGAGAAGGACATGCCACTGGTCATCTACGGGGCGGGCCAGATCCAGCGGGCGCTTGTCCCTCGCCGGCTCGGACCGCTCATGCCCGCCGGCATCTTCGTGGATAAGTTCGGCTGCGTTGCCGCCCCCGGAGCGACGCTGCGCGCGGGCGCGCAGTATACTGTGGTGTCCGACCAGGGAGCGTACGGCCGTGAGAGCGTGGGAGCATCGAGCGTAGAGCGTAACGCCTCCACGCCTCTCGACGAATCCTACCTCCGCATCCCCCTTAGCTCCCGTCGCGTCGCCGACCTGGCCCGCAGCATCACTGCTAAGGCGGGCTCCACGGACGAGAGAGTCCGCGCCCTGGTCTCCTACCTCCAGCGCGAGTGCGTCTACACCCTCAGCGCCCCTGCCGTTCCCCACGGCGAAGACGCCGCCGACTTCTTCCTTCTCAAGTCCAAGCGTGGCTACTGCGACCTCTTCGCCACTGCATTTGCGGTGATGGCGAGGTCGGTCGGCATCCCCTCCCGATTCGTCACCGGCTACAGCGGCGGCCAGTACGACCCCGACAGCTCGCGCTACCTGTTGCGGGAATCCGATGGACATGCCTGGGTGGAGATCTACGACGGCCGCCGCGCCTGGGTCACAGTAGACCCGACACCCGGTGGGGGCCCGGTCACGCTATCGCTCATCCAGCGGCTGATCGCCTCCCTCCAGACTTTTGTGCGCAGCCATCCCCTGCTCGACATCGGGCTCTGGCTGGCCTCCATCGGCGCCCTGCTTGCGGCAGCAGCGCTGCTGCTGCGCCGCCAGGTCGGCCTCCGGCAGCTCTCGCTGGACCGCAACGACCCCCGCACGGTGGTGCTGCGCGCCTATGCGCGGCTCACCCGAGTGCTGGCCGCCCGCGGCCGCCCCCGGCGCCCCAGCCAGACGCCCCTGGAGTACCTCCGGGCGATGGAGCGTGAGACGACTTCGTCCGCCGAAGCGGAACTTCGTCGTCCGCGAAGGCGGAGCGTCGAGCGTGAAGCGAAGGACATCGGCCGTTCCGAGACCCCAAACCCTAGCCCCGAAACCCTACACCCTGGCCCGTTCCGTGCCCTCACCGATCTCTTCCTCCTCGCCCGCTACAGCCCGCACCCCATCACCGCCGACACCGCCTCCCTCGCTCTTGCCCACCTCACCCAGGCGAGCGAAGCCCTCCGCCGGCGCCGCCGGCGCTCGTAGGGCCGGCGTTCACATCACGACCGCTACAGCCGAGCTTCCTCGGCGGAACACCGCGCCGCTGTCCGGGTCCAATGAGAGGGCACAACATCTCGATTCCGAAGGGGGTCTCACGATGGGACGAACGCGGTGGCTGGTTCTACTAGTGGTTTTCTGCCTCTCCGTCGCAGTGGCGGCCGTGGTCTACGCCACCACGGTCTCTGGTACCTCCGCTCCAATGACGATCCGAGCGCAGCGCTTCGAGTTGGTCGACTCCGCCGGGAGAGTCCGCGCCGTTCTCTCTCTCGCGTCACCCATGCCTCTAGAGGTCAGAGTCGTGGACAGGGAAGGGAACGTCATTCAGAACCGAGTCCTGACGCAACCGGAAGACTCGGTTAGGCTGAGCCTTCTGGACGGGAAGGGACGACAACGGGCCTCGATCAGCCTTGACAACGACGGGAATCCACAGCTCGCGTTGCTCGGCAGGAAGGGCGAGGACCTATTCACCGCGCCTCTGGCTGCCGGGACGAGGATGCTCACCAAGTAACCTCTGCGCCCACAAACACGAGAGCGGCGGATCTTCCCGCCGCTCTCGACTCCTCGACTCCACCAATCGCGGCCGTTCGCTATATCGCCGCGTCCTCATCCTTTTTACCTTCGTCCTCATCCGCTTCATCCGGCGCAGGCAGCCGGACATCCGCCAGGTCACGGATGAGATCCTCCTCGGGCGCCGAGAAGTCCGAAGCGCCGAAAGCCGACCTCAGCAACTCGGCCTCCCGGTCCGCAGGAAGGTAGAGCGACTCTCCCGGAGGCCCTTGCACCCGCAGGTTGCGGTAGACGCCCATGCCCGTGCCCGCCGGAATCAGCCGCCCGATGATCACGTTCTCCTTCAGCCCAACCAGGTTGTCAACCTTGCCCTGGATGGCGGCATCGGTCAACACCCGGGTAGTCTTCTGGAACGAGGCGGCAGACAGCCAGCTCTCCGTCGCGAGCGAGGCCTCGGTGATCCCGAGCAGCACCCATTCGCCGGTCGCCTCCTGGCCTCCCCGCTCTCTGATCTCGCGGTTCACCCGGTCGAAGAAGAACCGATCGTAGATCTTCCCCGGCAGCATCTCCGTATCGCCGTGATCCACCACCCGGCGCTTGCGCAGCATCTGCCGCACGATCGTCTCGACGTGCTTGTCGTTGATGTCCACTCCGTGCGAGCGGTAGACGGCCTGGATCTCCCGGACCAGGTATTCCTGCACCGCCCGCACGCCCTGCATCTGGAGCACCTTCTGGGGATCGAGGGGGCCCTCGGTGAGGGCGTCACCCGCTCGGATCTGATCGCCCTCCTTGACCGGTAGCAGACCGCGGTAGGGCACCAGGTGGCGGCGCTCGGTGCTGACCGTGCGGACCTTGCCCTGGATGAGCGCGGCCAGCAGCGCGGGCGTGAGTTCCTGTCCCGCCTTCACCACGACCGTGCCATCGCGCTTGACAACGTCCTCGGCGACCAGTTCGCCGTAGAGTCGCTCCGGATGGTCGGGGTCAACTGGCTGCTCGGAGTGGATGATGACCCACTTCACGCCCGGGGTGTCGATCCGTGCCACCACGCCATCGGCCTCGGAGACGATGGCCTGCCCCTTAGGACGGCGCGCCTCGAACAGCTCGACCACTCGCAGCAGGCCCTTGACCTGCTCCTCCATCACCCGCACGAGCTGCTGGATGACGCGCTTCTGGTCCTGGGCGATTCGCGCCGCACCTGGCTCTCGCCGCGCAGCGGCCCTTGACTCGCCCTTGCTGGCCTCTCGACGCGCGGCCACTGCCTTGGCGGATCCCCTCGCTGACTCGTCCTCGTCCTCTTCCCTAGGGCTCAGCCGGACGATGCCGGCGCGTACATCTCCCCAGAGCTGCTTGAGGGTGTCCTTTTTCTTCTCCTTCACCTGGGCGACCCCGGTCAGATACTGCCCGGCGACGCCTCCGGTGTGGAAGGTGCGCATGGTGAGCTGCGTGCCCGGCTCGCCGATGGACTGGGCGGCAATGATGCCTACCGCCTCGCCCACCTCGACCATGCGGTTGGTGGCAAAGTCGCGGCCATAGCAGGCCGCGCAGATGCCCTGCGTCAGCTCGCACGTCAGCGAGGACCGCACCAACACCTGGGCGCCTTCGCGGCTCTGGCCCGCTTCGGTCCAGTTGCCGAGCCCGCCCTTATCGGCAAGCTCGTCCGAGAGCTTCCGCAGCCGAGCGGCGTGCGTGCCGCGCACGATCTTGCCCTGCTCGACGATGACCTCACCGGTGAACGGGTCGGCCAGATCGGCCGGGGCTGGCTCGCCTTCCTTCAGGTCGCGCACGCGGCGGTGGAATGTCTCGCACTCATCCGCGACGCGCTTGATCGCCGTCAGCGACGGTGTGACCTCATGAGCCGGGAACTGCTCGCCGCATTCCGCACAGACCTTGAGCAGACCCAGCTCGCCACTGCACTTCGCACACCGGCCCTCTTCCAGCAGCAGCGTCGCGGGCACCTGGCTGTGGCGGGTGCTCACCTCGACACCTTCGTCCTCTTCCTCGGAAGCTTCCTCCTCGTCGGCATCCTCTGGCTCGGTCTCCTGCTCTTCCGCGGCCTCGTCTTCCATGGAGAGCAGCCCGTCGGGCAGCGACGAAACCGGCTCCGGCTCTGGTTCCTCCTCCGGCGCCTGCCTTAGCAGATACTCCTCGGTGACGTCTGCTTCGGTGATCAACTCGCCGCAGGCCTGGCACTGGTAGTGGTTCTCCAGCTCGCCGTCGCATCTCGGGCAGGGCTGGTCGGTGTTCTCGCTGATCTCCATGCCGGCCCGAAGGATGATGCGGTCGGTGCGTGGATCCACCACGTCCTGGGGCACCACCCGGCCGTCTATCCGCCGCTCCAGCGCCTCGATCTCCTCCGCGCCGTCACGGATAGCCGCTACCCAGATGCCATTGGCGGTTCCACAGTCCGGCTCTCGTACGATCACGTCCTGCGCGACATCAACCAACCGCCTTGTCAGGTAGCCCGCGTCCGCGGTCCGCAGCGCGGTATCGGCGAGGCCCTTGCGCGCGCCGTGGGTCGAGACGAAGTACTCCAGCACGCTCAGGCCCTCGTGGAAGTTCGACTTGATCGGCAGGTCCTCGATGAACCGGCCGAACGGATCGGACATCAGTCCTCGCATCCCCGCGATCTGCGTGATCTGCCGAGGCGTGCCGCGGGCACCCGAATTCGCCATCATGTAGATCGGGTTGAACGGGTCGATGTTAGTCAGGATCGCCCTCGACACCGCGTCCGACGCCTGGTTCCACAAGCGGCAGACGTTGTCCGAACGCTCGCCCGCGCTGATAAGGCCGCGCGCGTAATTCTCGTTGACCTGGATCACCTTCGCCTCGGTATCGGCGATGATATCCTCGCGCCTGGCCCTTGGCACGTCCATGTCGGTCATCGAGATGGTTATGCCGGCGATGGTGGCGAATCGGAACCCGAGCGACTTCAGCTCGTCAACCAACTGCACCGTCCGCGCCGTTCCGTAGTGTAGGTAGCACTGGCGCACCAGCCGGCTCAGCTCCTTCTCGTCCACCACCCGGCTGACATAGCGGAGCTTCGGCGGCAGCGCCTCGTTGAAGATGAGCCGCCCTACCGTGGTGTCCATCAGCCCACCGTCAACCCGCACTCGGATGTCGGCGTGCAGGTCGAGCTTGCCCATCTCGTAGGCCAGCCGCGCCTCCGCCGAGTCGCCGAAGCACTTCTGGCTCCCCGGCGCGCCCTCGCGCTTCTGGGTCAGGTAGTAGCACCCCAGGATGATGTCGCGCGTCGGCGTCACCATCGGCCGCCCGTCCGCAGGCGAGAACAGGTTCTCCGTCGACATCATCAGGATACGGGCCTCGGCCTGCGCCGCCGTAGACAGCGGAATGTGGACCGCCATCTGGTCGCCGTCGAAGTCCGCGTTGAACGGCAGGCAGACCAGCGGATGGATCTGGATCGCCTTCCCATCCACCAGCGTCGGCTCGAACGCCTGGATTCCAAGCCGGTGCAGCGTCGGGGCGCGGTTCAGCAGGATCGGATGATTCTGGATCACCTCCTCCAGCGCGTCCCACACCTCCGGCCGCATCCGGTCCACCATCTTCTTAGCGGTCTTCACATTTGTCGTGAACCCGCGCTCCACCAGCCGCTTCATCACGAACGGCTTGAACAGTTCGAGCGCCATCTCCTTGGGAAGGCCGCACTGGTGCAGCTTAAGGTTCGGGTTCACCACGATCACGGAGCGCCCGGAGTAGTCAACCCGCTTGCCCAACAGGTTCTTGCGGAAGCGACCCTCCTTACCCTTGAGCATATCCGAGAGCGACTTTAGCGGCCGGTTGTTCGACCCGGTGACCGGGCGGGTGCGCCGGCCGTTGTCTATCAGCGCGTCCACCGCCTCTTGCAGCAGCCGCTTCTCGTGGTTGATGATAGACTCCGGCGCGTGCAGCGCCTTGATCTTCTTCAGCCGGTTGTTCCGGTTGATGATCCTTCGATAGAGATCGTTTAGGTCGCTGGTGGCGAAGCGGCCCCCGTCGAGCTGCACCATCGGACGCAGCTCCGGCGGTATGACCGGGATCACGTCCATGACCATCCACTGAGGCCGGTTCTTGCTCTTGCGGAACGCCTCCGATACCTCCAGCCGCTTGATCGCCCGCGCCCGTTTCGGGCCCGTTGTCTCCCGGATCTCCTGGCGCAGCTCCCGGCACAGCTCCTCCAGGTCAATCTCCTTCAGCAGCTCTCGCACCGCCGCCGCCCCCAGATCGGCCGTGAACAGCTGCTCGTAGTCCCGACCATGCTCCGCCGTCACCGCCTCTGCCACCCGCACCAGCGCCCGGTGCTCCGACTCGGTGATGAGCTGCTTCTTCGTCAGGCCGGGGTCGGCGTCGAGCTTGGCCCCCAGCAACAGCTTCATCCCCAGATCCATCTCCGCCTGGGCGGATTCGGCCGATCTCTCCTCATCCTTGATCTGCACCTCTGCCGCGTCGGCGATGTCGCCAGGCTCCACCTCTTCGTCCAGCTTCCCCGCCTGGAGCTTGGCCAGCCGGTCGTCTCGCTCGGCCTTGATGCGCTCGATCCGCTCGGCTGCATGCCGGACAATCGTCTGCTTCCTCGACTCGACGACCTGCTGGACGAGCCCCGCGCTCTTGGCCAGCAGTTCGTAGTCGACATTGGTCACGATGTAGGAGGCGAAGTACGCCACCTTCTCAAGCGGCCGGGGCGAGATGTTCAGCAGCAGGCTCATCGGGCTGGGCACGCCCTTCAGGTACCAGATGTGCGAAACCGGCGCCGAGAGCTCGATGTGGCCCATCCGCTCGCGGCGGACCTTCGACCGCGTCACCTCGACCCCGCATCGGTCGCAGGTGATGCCCCGGAACTTGATCTTCCGGTACTTGCCGCAGTGGCACTCCCAGTCCCGGGTAGGGCCGAATATCCGCTCGCAGAACAGGCCGTCGGGTTCCGGCTTGAAGGTCCGGTAGTTGATCGTCTCGGGCTTCTTCACCTCGCCCTTCGACCATCTCCGGATCTCCTCCGATGATGCCAACCCCAGCCTAAGTTGATTGAACCGTGTCGTCTCTAGCATCTGTTTCTCCCGTTCGGCAGGGCCCTGCTGCCCCCGCCGCCTCCCGGCTCTGCTGTCAGCCTGCCCGCCGCAGGCGTCCTACGCCCTCACGTCCTCGCCCTCCGGGCCCTCTAGGCTCACTGGCCCGGCCTCTTCGGACTCCACCGTAAGCTGAAGACCCAGGCTCTGAAGCTCCTTGATCAGGATCTTGAACGACTCGGGTATGCCCGGCTCGGTGATCGGCTCGCCCTTCACGATAGACTCGTACGTCTTCACTCGGCCTAGCACGTCGTCGGATTTGATGGTGAGGATCTCCTGGAGCGTATGGGCCGCGCCGTATGCCTCCAACGCCCACACCTCCATCTCCCCGAATCGCTGGCCGCCGAACTGCGCCTTGCCGCCCAGGGGCTGCTGGGTCACCAGCGAGTAAGGCCCCGTGGAGCGGGCATGGATCTTGTCCTCCACCAGGTGGATCAACTTCATCGTATAGATGTTGCCTACCGTGATCGGCTGGTTGAACCGCTCACCAGTCCTGCCATCGCAGAGCCAGAACTTGCCGGTCTCCGGGTCGAAGCCCGTCACCTCGTTCACCCGCTTGTCCACCAGCTGGACCACGTGGCCTGCCCTTGCCTCGGCCCCCCGGATCTGGGACCACTCCTCTGGGGCAACCGCCACCCACTCGGCCGCGCGCTCCAACTCGGCCGGGTCGCCCTTGGCCAGGAACTGCGTCAGATCCGCCAGCACCTCCACATAGCGCTTCGAGCCGTCGTACCAACTGGCGCGAGCGGGGTTGTCCTGAGCCAGCCGCAGTTGCTCCAGCACATATCTGCGCAACGCCCGCTTCCGGAGCCGCTCGGCCGTGATCTGGAAGTACTCGATGATCTCCTTGTCGGTTGCTCCTTCGAAGACCGGGTTCTCGAACGCCAGCCCAAGCTCTTCCGCCGCCAGCCCGAGGTGGGACTCCAGGATCTGCCCGATGTTCATCCGGGAGGGGACTCCGAGCGGGTTAAGGATGATGTCCACCGGCGTTCCGTCCGGCAGCGCCGGCATGTCCTCAATCGGCAGAATCTTGGAGACCACGCCCTTGTTGCCGTGTCGCCCGGCCAGCTTGTCGCCCTCCATGATCTTGCGCCGCTGGGCAATGTAGCAGCGGACCAGTTGATTCACCCCGGGCAGCAGTTCGTCACCGGGCTCCCGCTTGAGCTCTCCGCCGCATCGGTCGCAATAATGCCGGTGCTGGTTCTTGCCGACCTGGTACTCGGTATCGCACTTCTGGCACCGGTAGCGCATCCGCGAGAACCGCTTGATGTCAACGACCTTCCCCTTCTGGCCGTGAGGCACTCGGAGCGAGGTGTCGCGCATTTCGGCCGCCTTCTCGCCGAAGATCGCGCGCACCAGCTTCTCCTCCGAGGTGAGCTCCTCCTGACCCTTGGGCGCTACCTTCCCGACGAGGATGTCCTCCGCCCGCACCTGCGCGCCAATCCTCACCACGCCGTCTTCGTCCAGGTCCTTCAGCGCCTCGTCGCCCACGTTCGGGATGTCTCGCGTGATCTCTTCAGGACCGACCTTCGTCTCCCGCGCCTCGATCTCGTACTTCTCGACGTGCACGGAGGTAAAGACATCCTCTCTCACCAGGCGCTCGCTCAGCACGATCGCGTCCTCGTAGTTGTAGCCCTCCCAGGGCATGAAGGCCACGATCGTGTTCCGGCCCAGCGCCAGCTCCCCGCCATCGGTGCAGGGCCCATCAGCAAGCACCTGCCGCGCGGTGACAAACTCGCCCTTCCGCACGATCGTCCGCTGGTTGATGCAGGTCCCCTGGTTCGACCGCATGAACTTCTGCAGCCGATACCTGTCGGTGATCCCGTCCGCCCTGGTCACCTCAATCCGCTCCGCGGACACCGACGTCACCATTCCATCCGCCCGCGCCAGGATCACCGCGCCCGAGTCCTGCGCTGCTCTCCCTTCCACCCCGGTGCGCACAAAGGGCGCCTCCGACCGGACCAGCGGCACCGCCTGCCGCTGCATGTTCGATCCCATCAGCGCCCGGTTGGCGTCGTCGTTCTCCAGGAATGGGATGAGCGCCGTCGCCACCGACACGATCTGCTTGGGCGACAGGTCCACGAAATCTATCTGCTCGGGCGGAACCGCCGGGTACACATCCCGGTAGCGGACGCTCACCGCCTCCGCCGTTATCCGCCCTTTCTCATCCACCGGCACCGAGGCCGGCGCGATGTGATAGTTGTCCTCCTCGTCCGCGGTCAGATAGACGACTTCGCCGGTCACGACGCCGTTCTTCGCCTTGCGGTAGGGAGTCTCGATGAATCCGTACTCGTCCAATCGAGCGTAGATCGCAAGCGATCCGATCAGGCCGATGTTCGGCCCTTCCGGCGTCTCGATCGGGCAGATCCGCCCATAGTGCGAGTGGTGGACGTCGCGCACCTCCAACTTCGCGCTCTGCCGGCTCAGGCCTCCGGGCCCCAGCGCGCTCAGGCGGCGCTTGTGGGTCAGCTCCGCCAGCGGGTTCTCCTCGCTGAGGAACTGGCTCAACTGGCTCGAGCCGAAGAAGCTCTTGATGGCGGCGGAGATCGGCTTCGTGCTTATCACCGACTGCGGCGTCACCTGCTCAGGATCGAGGCTTGTCATGCGCTCGCGCGAGATCCGCTCCATCCGCAGGAACCCGATCCGGAACTGGTTCTGGAGCAGCTCGCCCACGCATCGCACCCGCTTGTTCATCAGGTGGTCGATCTCGTCTACCGTCACCCCCTTCTCGCCATCGCCGAGCTGGATGAGGTAGTGCAGGATCGCGATCAGGTCTTCCTTGGTGAGCGTCCGCACTTTCTCGGGCAGGCTCACCCCCAGCTTCTTGTTGAGCTTGTAGCGGCCGACCCGGGCCAGGTCGTACCGGCGGCTGTCCGCAAAGAGCCCCGAGAGACGGTTCCGCGCGATCTCCGGCGTCACCGGGTCCCCGGGCCGCTCACGCCGATAGATGTCAATCAGGGCCTCGTCCTCATTGTGGGTCGGGTCCTTCTCCATCGTCTCATCTATCAGCGGATGGAGCGAGGCCAGCTTGAAGCCTTCCGGCTTGATGTGGACGATCCGCTCCGCCTCCTCCCGGCCGAGCCGCTGCCCGGGCAGCGCCAGCACCTCGCCGGTATCCGGGTCCACGACCCGGTCCCACGCTCGCCGCCCCACCAGCAGCTCCGTCGTGAGCCGCTTGGGCTCCACCGGCTCGCCAAACAGCCGCATCAGATCGGCGTCCGCCGAGCACTTGATCTTCTCGCTTCCCGGCGCCAGGTTGATCGAGTTAAGTGCCCGCAGCAGCGTCGTCACCGGGAACTTGTGCGCCTGCCCGATCTTCACCGACACCAGGTCGTTGGCGTCCGAGTCTATGTCTAGCCAAGCTCCCTCACTCGGGATCACCTGAGCGCTGTGCAAGATACGCCCGCTGAAGTCAATGGTGTCCCTGAAGTAGGCCCCGGGCGAGCGAGCGAGCTGGCTCACCACACACCGCTCTGCTCCGTTGATCACGAAGGTGCCGTTCTCGGTCATGATCGGCAGCTCGCCGAGGTAGATCTCCGACTCCTTGATCTCTCCCGTGCGCCGATGGTGCAGCCACACCCGCGCCTTCAGCGGTGCCTCGTAGGTCGCGTCCCGGTCCCGGCACTCGTAGATATCGTACTTGGGCTCGCCCAGGTAGTATCTCGGCTCGTTGTCCTGCGGGTCGCAGAACGACAGCGCCAGGTTCCCCGTGAAGTCCTCAATCGGCGAGAAGCTCACGAACAGCTCCCGCAACCCCTCCCGCGTGAACCACTCGTAGGAGTTGAGCTGGATCTCGATCAGGTTCGGAATGGGGGCTTCGACTCGGCTGTGACGCGGTATCCGTCCCCTGACCCTAATGACTTCCATCGTGTCTCCTTCCAGGCTCTATGAGGACTCGCTCCCGCCGCCGAAGAGACTTCCATCCACACGCGCGCCCACAGCCGGCCAGAGGCTCGCCGCGCGGCATAGCGGCGCCAACAGACCGGCTTATCAGCTTGCTTCAGTGAGAGGGTACGCGAGCGACGAGACGGTTCTGGTCACCTGTCCCCGGAGGTTGTCGGCACTCCCCTTGAAGAGCCCCCACTTCTTCCCATCTCCTCACCATAGTCGCCACCTCGGAGGCTCTTCCCGTGGCGCACCGAAATGCCTAGTCTGGCGCGCCACGCGTGTCGGCACGAACTGTTAGTATAAGTGTATGCTACCCATTTGTCAACCCCGTCCAACGCCTGGATCTGACTTATCTTCTTCGGTCAAGCGGCCGGACGCGCGAAGTCGCAACGCTGGTCCCAGCGGCCGTTGAGCCGGTCCAGGGGCAGGTGCAGCACCGCCCGCGCGCCCGGCTTGGCCCAGCGGGTGCTCTTCCCCCTGGAACGCAGCCCCACGACATGCTTGCACCCTCCCTCCACTACGCCCGAACTGGTCGGCAGGCCCATCGCTCGGAATAGCGGGTAACGAATCCGATGCTGATGGGTCCGCAGATAGTCGGAGCATTTGCGCAAGGTGTTGCTCTTGTCATCCTTGCCCGCCGCCACCAGCTCCCGCAGATGGTCCTCCACTGCCTCCGAGCGGCCCTCCCATACTTCCGTCCATGGCTACAACAAGCTGGGCGTACTGCAGCGCCGCTGGGTGCATCTATTGCGGGATGCAAAAGAGCTGGCGCAACTCAATGCGGATCGGCCGGAAACGGCGGCCTGGGTGGAGGCGCTGAGGGCGCTGTACCTGGAGGCGAAGGCCTTTTCACTGGCCTGCGGCGAACTCTCCCCCAACGAGCGGCTGCGCCAACGAGAGCGACGGCGCTTAGAGCGACTGGCAGCCCAACTGGCGCGGCCATATGTCAATGATCCCGACGCGCCGCAGCGCGCCCTGGCGCAGCGCATCATTAAGCATAGGCACGAACTGTTCGTCCTTGTCAGACATCCGGAAGTGGCCGGCGACAACAACCTGGCGGAGCGCAGCCTGCGGCCGGCGGCGAGCGCGCCGGTCATGGCGAACACGCCCACCCCGAACAGGTCCAGGAGGTAGATCACGCGGCGATGCTCCTTCCCCACGACACCCGGCTCCCATTCGTAGGGGAGCAGCCAGCCTCCTGCCGATGGCGTAGCGTGGCTGGGCTTCAGGCGTAAGCGCCGCGCCAGCCGCCGAGGTGGTATAATGCCGGTGCACGGATCGAACGGAAGGTTACATCCATGACCACACATCATCTGACCGCGGTTATCGAGCGCGAGGGAGAGGGCTATGTATCCCTATGTCCCGAGCTCGACATTGCGAGCCAGGGCGACTCCGTCGAAGGGGCGCGCGCCAACCTCCAGGAGGCGATCGAGCTGTTTTTCGAAACTGCCTCCGAGGAGGAGGTCCGCGGACGGCTCTCGGGCGAGGTCTACATAACAAGCCTGGAGGTCGCCGTTGGGTAGGCTGCGTGCGCTATCCGGCGCTGCCGTCTGCCGCATCCTTGAGGGCAACGGCTTCAAGCTAGTCCGACAGCGCGGCAGCCATGCCATCATGCAGAAGGCCGTTGCCGACTCCACGGTAACGGTGCCAGTGCCACTGCACGATGAACTGAGGGTTGGCACTCTGCTCGCCATCATCCGCCAGTCGGGCCTGCCGCGATCCGTCTTTGAGGCGTAGTAGGGGGAGGGGGCAAGCTCCTGCCCGACGAAGACAGCGACATGAACTCCCTCGATCGTTGGCTCGATGCCGCCAAGCTCCTCGGCGCGGCGGAGGCGAAGATCATCTCACCCGCCACCGTCATCACCGCGCCCTGGGTGCGCCTCAAGTGCCAGTTCGGCTGCGGAGGCTACGGCCTCCGGCTCACCTGCCCGCCCCATTCCCCGACCCCCGAGCAGACCCGCGCGGTGTTGGACTGCTACGAGTCAGCGATCCTCGTGCACTGCCCGGGCGATGGGGACTGGCGCCCGATCAAGCAGATCGTCGCCGACCTGGAGCGAGAGGTCTTCCTCGCCGGCCACAACAAGGCCTTCGCCTTCAGCTCCGGCCCCTGCGACCTCTGCGATGAGTGCAACCTGGAGAGCTGCCTCCACCCCCACCAGGCCCGCCCCGCGATGGAGGCGGCCGGCATTGACGTCTTCGCCACCGCGCGGGGAAACGGGTTCCCGATCAACGTGGTCACCGACCACAACTGCCCGCAGAACTACTATGGGGTGGTGTTGATCGAGTAACCACGCGAATGCGCCATGTGTGCCCTGGGCGAGCCACCGGCTCGCCCCTACGGTACGATCGCGGCTGCACGGGTCTGTTGGGCAGGAGCTTGCCTCCTGCCCACGTATACCTCCCCATCCCTGCACCGCGAGGAACCCATGCCCCCCTTCACCTACACCGGCGCTCGCACCACCCATATCTCCTTCCCCCTCGGCGGGATCGGGACCGGCTGTATCGGTCTAGCCGGCAACGGCCGGCTGGTTGACTGGGAGATCTACAACCGGCCGAACAAGGGCGGGCTGAATGGGTTCTCGCACTTCGCCATCAAGGCGGAGATTAACCCCGAGCGAAGTCGAGGGGCTAAGGGGCGCGTGCTCGATGCCCGCGTGCTCAACGGGGACCTACACCCGCCTTACACGGGCGCGGATGGGCCGCCGCGGGAGTATCTGACGGGATTGCCTCACTTCCGCGAGTGCGAGTTCCGGGGCGAGTTCCCCATCGCCACGCTCACCTTCAAGGATCGTACGTTCCCCGGCCGCGTACGCATGACCGCGTTCAATCCGTTCATCCCGCTCAACGACCTGGACTCGGGCATCCCCGCCGCCTTCTTCGAGATCGAGGTGACGAACAATAACAAGCAAGCGATCACCTATACCATCGCGGGGACGCTCCGCAACCCGGTCGCCGGCGACAATGTGAACGAAGCCAAGCGCGCCGGGAAGGTGACAGCGCTGCGGCTGAGCGGCGCGGGCGTGAAGGCCGACGACCTCGCCTATGGCGACGTGACGCTCGCTACAGACGCGCGCGACGTAAGCTGCCAGCAGTATTGGTTCCTGAGCCAGCCGCTTTGGTTCGGCGATCTCGATGTCTACTGGCAGGATTTCGCCGCCCCCGGAGCGCTGAAGAATAGGAGATACGACCCGGCTGCGGCCGGGCGCGGCACACATGCCACCCTCGCCGCCCGCGTGCGCGTTGCGCCTGGGCAGACAGCGCGAGTGCGCTTCGTCATCTCCTGGAGCTTCCCGAATTGCGAGAACTACTGGGATACTGGCGCGGCGGAGCGCGCGAAGAAGGCCCGCATCTCGCCGACCTGGCGCAACTACTACGCGACGGTGTTCCCGGATTCGCTCGCCAGCGCCACCTACGCGCTGAAGCACTGGGATCGTCTGCATCGAGAGACGATGCTCTTCAAGGAGGCGTTGTTCTCCTCCGACCTGCCGCCGGCCGCGCTCGATGCGGTGTCGGCGAACCTCTCGATTCTCAAGTCCCCGACGGTGCTGCGAGTGGAGAATGGAACGTTCTACGGCTTTGAGGGATGCCACGAGAAGTCGGGCTGCTGCCCGGGCACCTGCACACACGTCTGGAACTACGCGCAGGCGCTCCCCTTCCTCTTCCCCAAGCTCGAGCGCTCGGTGCGCGAGTCCGATTACAGGCACAACCAAGCTCCGGATGGCGGGATGTCGTTTCGCATGCTGTTGCCATTGGGCTCGGGCCGGTCGCCCTTCCGACCATGCGCGGATGGGCAATTCGGCGGCGTGCTGAAGACCTACCGCGAGTGGAAGATCGGCGGGGACACCGAATGGCTCCGCTCACTATGGCCGGCGGTGAGGAAGTCCATCGAGTTCGCCTGGGCGCCGACCAACGCCGACCGGTGGGACCCGGAGAAGACCGGCGTGCTCTGGGGCAGGCAGCATCACACCCTCGACATGGAGCTGTTCGGTCCGAACTCGTGGCTGACGGGCTTCTACCTCGCCGCGCTCAAGGCGGGAGCGGAGATGGCCGACCGCCTCGGCGAGGCCGACACCGCCCGCGAGTACCGCGCCGTCTTCGAGCGAGGCCGGGACTGGGTCGAGGGCCACCTGTTCAACGGCGAATACTACGAGCAGCGCGTTGACCTCAATGACCGCACCATCCCAGAGAGCTTCGGCGCGCCGGAGTACTGGGACGACGAGCACAAGCAGATCAAGCATCAGATCGGCGAGGGCTGTCTTGCCGACCAACTGCTCGCCCAGTGGCACGCCGATCTATACGGGCTCGGCGACGTCTTCGACCGCCGCCGTGTGCGCATGGCGCTGCGCGCGATCTTCCGCCACAACTTCAAGCGCTCCATGCGCGATCACCCGAATCCGTGTCGGGTCTACGCTCTGGACGACGAGGCCGGACTCGTCATCTGCGACTGGCCAAAAGGCAAGCGGAAGCCGGTGGTGCCCGTGCCTTACGCGCAAGAGGTGTTCAACGGCGTGGAGTACGCGGCCGCCGCCCACATGATCCAGCAGGGAATGGTCAGGCAGGGGATGGAGATCGTCGAGGCCGTACGCAATCGGTATGACGGCGAGCGGCGCAACCCCTGGGACGAGTTCGAGTGCGGACACAACTACGCCCGCTCGCTGGCGAGCTACTCGCTGCTCAATGCTTTCAGCGGCTTTCGGTTCGATATGACGAGAGGCATGATCGGTTTCGATCCGCCTGGGCGCGGGGTTCGTGAACCCCGCGGAAGCTTCGCAGGCTTCACGAAGCCTGCGCCCAACAGGCGGAGCCAGTCCCCGTTCAGGTGCTTCTGGTCACTGGACTCCGGCTGGGGGGTGGTTGAGGTGACGCCGAAGACCGTGACGCTTCGGGTGCTGCACGGCTCGCTGACCGTGCGAACACTCGAGCTGCCGTTCTTGCGTCGGGGCGGTGCTGCCCACGTCAGACTGGGCAAGAGGAGCGTTGAGTTCGCGCACAGCCGCGGGCGGCTCGACCTCAGCACCCCCGTGACAATCACACCTCGCGCGCCGCTGCTAGTGACACTCGCGCCGGACAGACGCAAGCGCGCCTGAGGCTTTCTCCCCCCCTACTGGGGAGGAGGGTAGCTCTCGACATACGAGCCCGGCCGTACCGGTGGGTTATCCCAGCGCGGGCCGGTGCCCCTGCGCACCTGCTCCATCTCGCTGATAGGCTGAAGCTTCTGCCTGACCCAGCGCGCGCGGAGGTCCATCGCCCCCACGCTCAGACCCAGGTAGACTAGCGCAGCGATCACGACGGCGACCGGCAGGCCAGCCCCCAGTGAATCGAGCCACACCCGTGCCCGCGAGGCCTCGCCTCGCCGAATCACCAGCGCGGCGACCAGCGGCACCGCCAGCGCCGTGATCGCCGACGCCGCCACCCCCGCCAGCAAGTCCTGCCCCCGGACAACGCGCAGCGGGCTGGCCGCGCACTCCCGGGAGAACGCGACGCTCACGCCGGCCGCCGCCGCCAAGACGAAGAGGGCCGGCAGCGATGTCAGCATCAGCCAGGGCGAGCGGACTGCCGGCGCCGGCCCCGCCGCGCGCCGCAGCACCATCGCGCCCGCCGACAGGAGCCCGACAACAACGAGGAAACCGGCGGCGAGCTGGCCGAAGAGCAACAGCTCTCCGGCACGGGTGTACTGCTCAGAGAAACCGGCTGCGTCGCGGTAGCGCTCCAGCATCATCGTTCGGGTCTTGGTTCTAACCAGCGCATCCCGCAGTTGCGCATCGGCCTTCTCTCCGGCTTGCGACCGGTAGAAGCGGTGCTGAGGGCCGAAGAAGTACTGGCCTTGCAGCGGCCCGCTCCCCCGTCCACCGGCCATACTGCCGGGCACGAAATGCCAGGCCGGCGCCGCCCCGAGCGCCTCGATCTGGGTGCCGAAGGTGAACTCCGGCATCAGCTCCGCGCACTCCTGGATGTGCCGGCCGAGAGCGACCGTTGCCTGCCAGCACCCGAGCGCCTCTCTTGCCCGCCCCGCCAACTGGGCGCGGCGCCCCTCGTGGTAGGCGATGCGCCCGGAGATGTTCAGCGCCATGAGAGACGGAAGCGTGATCTCTCCCTCCGCGGCAACGATCGCCTCGGGCGCAGGCAGCCCCATTCGCACCAGCAGCTCCCGCGCCGCCGCCGCACGTTCGACCCCGTAGCCGTCCACCACGGCAAGGTGCGCCGCCTGCTGCCATCGGGCAACGGCCTCGTCGCGACGCCCGAGCCCGTTCAGGCACCAGACCTCGACCGCCACCGGAAGCGCATTGTCCGGGTCGGCCTTCCGCCAGCGCGAGAGCGCCGCCAGCAGCGGCGCCGCCTCTGCCTCCGGTAGCTCGGACGGGAGGTGTCGCTTGCGCAGCTCGCGTCGCGCGGCGCCCATGTCGCCGGGCCGTTGGGGGTCAACGCCGAGCGTCGCGGGCGTCTCGTAGTAAGGCCCCTGCTCGAGCACCCCGTCGACATACGCGCTCAGGATGACAGGATCAGCGCTCAGCTCGGCCGCGCGTTGCAGCAGCCCGAAGCCGGCGTCGCGGTCGGGGGCGAGCATGCCTGCCGCCATCAGCATCCGGGGATCGCCGGAGCAGTGGGCCTCGGCGAACTCGATGCAGCCCGCGCGGTAGGAGTTCCCCCAGTCCATGATTGGGTCGGGCCGCGGCGGGTCCTCGCCGGGGGTGGGAACTCGCTCGAAATGCCGCGGCAGGGCCACCCACTGAAACCGCGCCGTCTCGCGCAACTGCGGCACCAGCGCGACAGCCAGCCCCACGGCGATGACAGCAAGCCAGAAACCGTGCCTACGGATCACACTTGTATTCTACCTGTCGAGAACCAGCCGCCGCAAGCAGCGGATCGCCGGGACACACACCGCCTTTGGTCCCTCCGAGAAGGACCAGGACGGCCGCGCACCTAATCGGCGTGGTGACTGCGCCCCAAGGAGCGACCGTATGAGCGCGAATGAGATCGTCTTCTCAGTCTTTACCAAGCCGTGGAAGATGCCGATTCCCGAGCTTGGCCGCTTCGTCAAGGGCCTCGGCTTCGACGCCATCGAGCTTCCCGTTCGGCCTGGTTTCCAGGTGCTGCCGGAGAAGGTGGAGCGCGACCTGCCCGCGGCCGCCAGGCAGTTGGCCGACTGCGGAGTGAGCATCGCCAGCGTGGCAGGCCCGACGGATGAGAAGACCATCGCCGCCTGCGCCGAGGCAGGAGTCCCAACCATCCGCGTGATGGTGCATACCGGTCAGGAGAGTTATCTGGCCGTCGAGCAGCGCACGCGGGCCGAGTACGAGGCACTGACGCCGCTGCTCGACAGGCACGGCGTGCAGATCGGCGTGCAGAACCACTGCGATCAGTTCATCGCCAACGCAGCCGGCCTGCGGCGCCTGGTCGAGCACTTCGACCCCAAGCACGTCGCAGCCGTATGGGACGCGGCCCATTGCGCGTTGAATGGCGAGGATCCGGAGCTCGCCGCCGACATTCTCTGGTCCCACTTGTGCATGGTGAATCTCAAGAACGCCTACTGGCAGCGCACCAATGGGCCGGAGGCGGAGGTTGCTCAGTGGCGGCACTACTGGACCACCGGAAGGCACGGGCTTGCCCCCTGGCCGCGGGTCGCGGCGGAGCTGAAGCGCCGCGGTTATCGGGGCGTCATCTGCCTGACGGCCGAGTACAGCGATGAGGCCTCGGTGGACCGGCTCATCGCCGAGGACATCGCGTTCGCGAAGTCGTTGTTGACGTGAGGTGAGGCAAACATGAGACCCAGGCCCGCCGCGAGAACGCGGCAACGGAAGCGGACGGTGCGCGTCGCCGTGATCGGCGCTGGCGACATGGCGAACTCCGTTCACTACCCGTCGCTCGCTTCGCTGCCGGAGGTCGAGATCGCCGCGATCTGCGACGTGAGTGAGGAGCGGCTGAACGCTACCGCCGACAAGTACCGCGTCGAGGGGCGGTACGCGGACTACCGAAAGATGATCGAGGAGGTCGCGCCCGAAGCGGTCTACGCAATCGGCCACCCGCATATCTTCTACGACATCTGGGTCTGGTGCCTCCGGCGCGGCATGCCGCTCTACATCGAGAAACCGCTGGGCATCACCATGCACCAGGCGCGCTCTCTCGCCCACCTCGCGGAGAAGCACGGCTGTATCACTCAGGTGAGCTTCCAGCGCCGAAGCTGCCCGATGGTGGTGAAGCTGCGCGAGCAGTGCCTGAAGCGCGGTCCCATCGTGCACGCGGTGTGCGAGTTCTACAAGCGCAGCATCGAGCCATACGTCGAGGCCCGCGACCGGCTGATAGACGACGGTATCCACGCGGTGGATACTTTGCGCTGGATGTGCGGAGGCGAGGTCGCCAGTATCGAGAGCATCGCGAAGCGAGTGCAGGTACCGGACATCAACTTCTTCGCCGCGCTGATGCAGTTCGACAGCGGGGCGACAGGACTCCTGTGTACGAGCTGGACCAGTGGTCGCCGCATCTTTCGGGTGCAGATGCACGCCCCCGGCGTTTGCGCCGAAGCCGAGCACGAGAGCAAGGGGTATCTCTATGCCGACGGTGACACCAAGGGAATCGAGTACGACACCCGGCAGGTGGCAGGGAGCGATGAGCTGTTCGTCTACGGCGGGTTCCAGGCCAAGCATCAGGAGTTCATCGAAGCGGTGAGAACCGGGAAACAGCCCAGCTCGCACTTCGGCGACGCGGTGAAGACGATGGAAGTCGCCGAGAGGCTTCTGGCGAAGGCGCTGCTGGCGGGGGAGTGACCGGCGCGGGGACTGGCTCGGGGCCGTACCCCGTGTCTGTCCCCACGCGGCGTGCTCTTGGCACCCCCTCTCCGGACTTGGAGAGGGGGAAGGGGGTGAGGACATCCACGACGCAGCCACTCGCTTCGCAAGTGGCTAGGCCATCCACTCCATCATGTCGCGGGTCACGGGATGGCGCGGCGGCTGGCCGTTGACGAATCGGCGCAGCTCCTCGAGCACGTACTCGCCCTGGCGGTGGACTTCCTCGCCGCCCGAGCCCGCGATGTGGGGGGTGAGAAAGACGTTCGGCAGCGTGTATAGCGCGCTGTCGGGGGCCGGCGGCTCCGGCTCGGTCACATCAATGAAGGCGAAGATGCGCCCCTCCTTCAGCACCTCGATCATCTCCGGCTCGCGGATGATCGCGCCTCGGGCGGTGTTGATGAAGACCGCGCCGTCCTTCATGCTGCGGAAGTGCGCGCCGGTGATCATGCCTTGGGTGGAGGGAATGTTGGCGGCGTGCAGCGTGACGCAGTCGCACGTGCGGAAGATCTCGTCGAGCGCCATCGGGGTTGTCCCCAGCTCGCGCGCCCGCTCGGGCGATAGGAATGGATCGTAGCAGAACGTCTCGACCTGGTAGCCCTTGAGCTTCTCCAGCACCCCCGCGCCGACCATGCCCGCGCCGATCACGCCGATCCTCGCCCGGTATACTCCCCGCAGGTCGGGCGGCACGGCGAAGGTGCACCTTTGGCAGGTGAGCTGGGATGCCTTGATCGCACTCTTCAGGCCGAAGACGATGGCGGCGATGGTGTACTCTATCACCGGCACCGCGTTCGCCGCCCATGCGCTGGTAAGAAGGATGCCCCGCCGCCAGAACTCGTCGGTCAGGAAACCGCGTACCGACCCCGCGCCATAGAGAACCGCCGCCAACCGCGGCGCGGCATCGAGGAACTCGCGATCGAGCTTCATCATTCCCCAACCCGAGATGATGATCTCGGTGTCGGCAAGCGCAGGCCGCAGCGCCTCCAGCTCTCCTACCAGCTCGCAGCAGTCGGTTAGCTCGGTGAGCTTCCTGATCTCGGACATCACCTCGGCACTGTAGATCCGATCCCGGTTCTCCGGCGGCAGCAGCATCACGGCGCGCTTCATGTTGGGACTCCTTAGACGGTCTGCTGTGAGCGGTAGGCGCGGTCGGCTTCCTCGATCGCGCGGCGGAAGCCAGCGACTGCATCCAGGTTCATGCCCAGTCCGGTTCCCGTCATCGAGCGGGTCCGTGCGTACCCATCTCTGATGCTGAAGAGGTCGTGATGGGCCTGGGCGACGATCTCGTTGGCGGCCGGGAAGAACTGGCGCGAGTTCGCCTCCACTCCCTTGATCGGATGGATCCTGGCGGCCAGGCCAATGCTCTCCAACTGGGCGATGGATGGATTCGTCAGATCTTGGATGGCGTACGGCACTCCTGCCAGCTCCGCCGCGCAGACGAGCATAAGATCCGATGACAGACACTTGCAGCTCTTCAGCGCGATGCCCGACCACCCCAGCGCCATCGCCCGGTGCATGTCATCAACCGTGGTCAGGCTCTCGTCCGCGAGCACGGGCTTGAGCGAGGAGATGCCTCGCATGTCGTGGGGGTGAGCCGCGAGATCGCGATGCACCGGCTGCTCGATGTAAAGCAGGTCGCGGTAGACCTCCGGCGCCGTCTCGCTCATCCGCCGCAGATACTCGACCACGTACTCCGGGGATTCGCATTGTTCGTTGAAGTCCACTGTCAGGAACGGTCGCTCCGGAAGGTCGCGCCGGGCAGATGTCCGCACCTCGTGGTAAAGGCGAGCGACCGCGATCGTCCGGGCCAGATCCCAATCCATATCGCGGGCGTGCAGCTTCACTTTGAGGCAGAAGACCCCGTCCCGCTCGATCCAGCGGTCGAGCGAGTTCGGCACACCGTCGTCGGGCAGGTCGCCCTGGACCTCGCCTGTGGTGAGGAAGTCGAGCCCGCCGACGAGATGGAAGACCGGCACCCTCGGCGCGTAGTCCTGGGTCAGGAACTGCGAGGGATAGACGCCGCCGAAGTCCCTGCCCAGAAAGCGGGAGAGGTCCGGCATCCACTCCGGCCCATAGCCGCGGTAGGAATCAATGCCGTTGACGTTGCCGAAAGCATCATGGATGGCGTGGTCTATCGGGCTCGCCGCGACGAGCGCACCGAGGAACGGCATCACCTCGCCGGGCGCATGCTTCGCACTGATCTCCCGGTTGGCGGCGCTGAGCCGCTCTTCGCTCTCGGCGAAGAGCTGGATCGGATGGCCGTATCCGGCCCCCTCGCATACGATCCGCGCATAGGCGTCGAACAGCTCGCAGATGACCCGGCTTCTCGCCTCGGCCGAGGCTCGCGCCACCGGCCACGACCACAGGTGCATCAGGAACATCGCGCCCCAGCCCGTCGCCACCTTCCCCGCGCGGTTCTCGACCGTCGCGCAGGCGTAGCCGATGGGCAGGTCGGTCACGACGACATTGCCGAAGCTCAACGGCGTCCGGGCCACCGCTCGGACCTTGAACACGTCTACCTTCACCACTCTGATGTCGCTGTCCATGGGCACCTTCTGCACGGCTTACCGAACAAGACGCTCTTCGTGGGCGCGGCCCGCCAGTCCTCTCACACGCAGGACCCGCACCTGCACCGGCGAAAGCCAGGCGACGCAGCGATTCCTCACGGAAGGTCACCTCATGGACGTGAAGACCGTCGTGGTCGGCGCGGGTGGCATCTCCGATGCGTGGTTTCCGCCGCTGATAGCAGAGGGCGTCGAGATAGCCGCGGTCGTTGACCTACGCCTCGAAGCGGCCCGCGCCAAGATAGAGCAGCACCACCTGAAGGCCGAGGCATCAACCGACCTCGCCGCCGCCCTCGCCAGTGCGCGGCCGGACTTCGTGCTCGACCTTACCGTGCCGGAGGCCCATCGCGAGGTGACGTGCGCTGCGCTGGAAGCCGGCTGCCACGTCATCGGCGAGAAGCCGATAGCCTCCTCGATGGCGGAGGCGCGGGAGATGGTTCTCGCCGCCGAGCGCACCGGGAAGCTCTACATGGTCAGCCAGAGCCGCCGCTGGGATCCGCGCCATCAGGCCGTCCGTCAGGCTCTTTCCCGTGGCGCCATCGGCGCGGTCACCACCATCAACTGCGACTTCTACGTCGGCGCACACTTCGGCGGCTTCCGGGACGAGATGGCGAACCCGCTTATCCTCGACATGGCCATCCACCATTTCGACCTGGCGCGGATGATGGCCGGCGTGGACCCGATAGCCGTCTATGCGAAGGAGTTCAACCCGAAGGGGTCCTGGTATAAGGGTGATGTCGCCGCGAGTTGCATCTTCGAGATGACCGATGGCGTCGTGTTCACCTATCGGGGGAGCTGGTGCGCGGAGGGCTTTCACACGAGCTGGAACGGAGACTGGCGCTTTGTCGGCAGCGAGGGGACGCTGCTGTACGATCACGACCAGGACCCACAGGCCCAGCTTGTCGCCGGGGGCGCTGGCTTCCACCGGCCGCTGCGCGATCTCGCCATCCCCGTACCGGCGATGCAGGCGACCGGCATGCACGGCGCGCTGCGCGAGATGCTCCGCTTTCTTCGCACCGGCGAAGTACCGCAGACCGAATGTCATGACAACATCAAGTCGTTGGCGATGTGCTTCGCCGCCATCGAGAGCGCGCGAGCAGGTTGCCGGATCTGCGTTGACGTGTAGCGCCCAACGGAAGGGGGCACATGGCCTCGCGGAACCTCCCGGTCAGTGACGCGCGCTCATCACAGGCCTCCACCTGGCTGACGCTCGCATTCACGGGCGCCGCCCTCTGCGCGCTCTGCTGGGCCTTCGCCCACACCGACCGGACGCTCGCCATGCGCGCCCGGATGCTGTGCCTCTTCTTCGGCGCCCTCGCGGCCTTCCTCATCGCCGTCTTCGCGGTCTGGCGCGCCCAGCGCGTAGGGCGGGACACAGAGGTCCTGCCCTACGACCTCCTGCGCCGCCTCGTCTGGTTCATCGTGATCATCGGCATCGCGCTGCGCCTCGCGGTCGCGCCCGTCCGTCCGTCCACCACCTCTGACATCTACCGCTATCTCTGGGAGGGCCATGTCGTGCGCGCTGGGATGAACCCCTATGCCGACGCACCAAACTCCCCTCGTCTCGCCCACCTGCGCGACTGGGTCTGGCCGCTAGTGACGTTCAGGTCGGTGCCAGCCGCCTACCCGCCTGCCGCGCAGTACGTCTTCGCGGCCGCCGGGCTCGTCCCTGGTCCCCCGGTGATCGTCCTCAAGCTCGTGCTCGCGCTCTTCGATGTGGGGACAGTGCTGCTGTTAGTGAGCATCCTCGCGGCTATGAAGCTACCGCGCTCGTGGGTCATCATCTACGCCTGGCATCCGCTCGCGATCTGCGAAGTGGTGGCACGCGGCCATCTCGACAGCATCGGCATCTTCTTCATGATGGTCGCGTTCCGTCTCCTCCTTGTAGGGCGGCCATGCGAGCGAAGCGAGCAGCGCCGCCGCCTCCCGATGGCCGCCCTCTCCGGCGCCGCGCTCACCCTGAGCATCCTCGCCAAGGGGTACGCGATCGTCGTCACGCCGTTCCTGTTCCTCGCCGCCGGCCCGCGCCGAGGGTTGTTCCTTGTCGCGATGAGTGCAACGGCGGCGCTGGCCTACGCGCCGTTCACATCAGCGGGGCTTGGGCTCTTTCGCGGCGCAGCAATGTACGGGCGCGGCTGGCAGGGGAACGCGAGCGTGTTCGCCCTGCTGGACCTCGGCCTGTCTGCAATCTCACCCGACCACGACGCCATCGCCCGGGCGATCTGCCTGCTCGCGATGCTGCTCTGGATCGGGCTCCTCGTGAGGCGGGCACGCGCCGAGCGGGGACTGGCTCCGGCCTGCCCCGAGCGACTCGTCCCCCATAGTCTCGGCGACGGAGGAAGCCGAAGGGCCGTCTCGGTGCCTGTCCCCGCGCCAAGGTCCGCAAGCTTCGCGCTCCTCGCGCTGATCGGCTTCTTCCTGCTAAGCCCGACGGTCTACCCCTGGTACCTGGCCTGGACGTTGCCGCTGCTGTGCCCGGCGGTGGCCGGCGCGCTCGGGGAAGAGGGCCGAGTCCCTGCCTACGCCATCGGGTGGCTCCTCCTCACCGGCACGGTCTTCGCCTTCTACGCCCACGACCTCGCCGGCCATCACCACGAGATATGGTGGGTCACGGCGGCGGAGTATGGGCTGCCGGCGCTCGTCGCGCTTGCCTGCGCCGCCGTCCTTGCACGCCCGCCGGCCGATTCTGTAGGGGCGAGTCGGTGACTCGCCCGAGGGCGACCCACCGGGTCGCCCCTACGACGGCCGACCCCTTCTGCGGCAGCCTCTACAGCCCGAACGCCCTCGCCACGTAGACGGCCATCTGATCGCGCGTGACGGTGATCTCGGGATGGTAGAGGCCATCGTCGTAGCCGTTGACGACGCCGTGCTCGACGCAGTACTCGATGTGCTTGTAGGCCCAGAAGGTGTCGGGCGCGTCGGGGAAGTTGCGCGGGTCGGAGGGGACGTAATCAGCCAGCGCGGCTTCGCCGGTGGGGGCGACCAAGGCGCGGGCGACATACACCGCCATCTGATCCCGGCTGACCTCATACTCCGGATGGTAGTAGCCGTCATCGTAGCCAGTTACCACTGCCTGCTCCACCGCGTACTCAATGTAGTCGAGCGCCCAGTTGTCTTCGGGGACATCGGGGAAGGTGGGCGTGTCGGTGAACTCGGGAACGTTGTCATTCCCACCTGCGAGCGCGCGGGCGATGTAGACGGCCATCTGATCGCGGGTGACGGGAAGCTCCGGCTTATACGTGCCGTCCTCGTAGCCGGCGACCACACCGGCCTCGTAGCACGCGTTGACCGCGCAGACTGCCCAGAAGCCGCGCTCGACATCGGTGAAGGTCGGCGGCGCCCACCACGAGCCGACCCAGTCGAAGATGAAGTCGTAGGTCAGGCGAACAGGCTCCCCCGACCCGTCGGCGTTGATCAGCCAGATCTCGCTGCCGGGCTCATAGGTGTAGGTCGAGTACCAATCGGGGTTCAGCGGCAGGTGGTGGGCGGAGGTGAAAGCGATCTTCGTGCCGGTCGGAGACCAGACCGGGAAACGCGGAGCCGCGCAGCACGCGTACCCTGAAGGTCCGACGAACACCGGCCTTATCGCGCCGCCGGCGCGGCCGACGACCCCAATCCCCCAGAGCGCGTCGCCATCACCCCAGTCCGTGAACCCCGCCGAGAAGCTCACCGCAAGCGACCCGCCGTCGGGCGACCACGAGGGCTCGTTCATGCCATCGAGCTCGATCCCGGGGTAGCCGGTGATCTCAGTAGCCATGAGCGCGTGTCGCTCTGTGCCATCAGGGCGCACGAGCCAGAGGCCTTGCCCAGCGGGGTCAGCGTCGTCTACATAGACGACCCAGTCTCCTCGCGGTGACCATGATGGGTATCGCACTTCCGTATCGAAGCTGCTGGCGATCGCTCGCACGTTCGTCCCGTCAATGTCGGCGATACGGATCTCATATGGTGACAGGCCGTCCTGCGTCAGTTCTCTGTAGACGAGCTGCGTGCCATCGGGCGACCAGCGGGTATCGCCGCCCCATGGGGCAATGTTGGGAATGCGATAGGGCAGCGATCCATCGCCGGGGTCTATCCACGCGCCCTTGTCGCTCGGATGGTAGAGGAGCTTGACGCCATCGGGCGACCAGTCGCCAGGCGCTGCGGTCTCGGGGGCGAGCCACTTTCGGTTCGCCAGATCGGTGCCATAGAGCCACATGGAATAGGAATCGGGATCGTATCCCCAGTCGCCCCACATCGCACCACCGTAGCAGATCTTGCCGGGCAGCTCGGGCAGCTCGGGCCAGGTCCCGTTGATGGTGAAGCGGCCGTTCGCGTAGTGCGAGGTCCAGATCGAGACGCGCGGATCGGTGACGAAGTCATCCTCCGGGAACCATGACTCCACCCGCCAGAAGTAGGAGCGGCCGGGCTGCAGTTCCGGCTGGAGCGCGGTGCCGTCGAAGTTGTAGATCGCCTGATCCGCGTCGCCGACGTCGGCGGACCAGACCTGGCCCGCGTCATCGGCGGGCCAGCCAGACCACTGCGTCCGCCCTTCCTCGCGGACGAGGATGGTGTTCTGCGCGTCGGGCGCGCCGTTCGTCCAACGCAGTGTCGGAGTCGTGTCGGCGACGATGCTGTCCGGCAGCGGAGTGCCGATGGTCGCGATAGTGCCCTCAATCGCCGGGACGACAGGAGTGGTCAGCTCGACGACATTGGCGTCATAGTTGTTCGCCACGCGGATGCGGTACGTGCCGGCCGGCGGAGGAGTAGGGAGGTCGAAATCGTACATGCCCAGGCGCACGGTGTGATCGGGGTCTTCGCTGACCCACCAGTTGAGATCGCCCATGTCGCCGGCCTGCATCCACCAGTCGGGGTCGTCCGACCAGCCACCGCCTGCGCAGACCGAGATCGCCCACTGGCGGCCGGCGGGATCGTTGATGACCACACAGGCGACAGTCTCCGGTTCGGTCGCCGACACGACCATGGAGAGGCGATCATGGTAGAAGGTCATGCCCCAGGAGTTGGTGTCCATGCCGCGGTCTATGCGGACTTCCTCGATGACAGGCGGCGCGGCGATAGCACTGGCCGCGCTAAGCGTGAGGAGGAACACGAAACAAGATGCAATCCACTTCATGGCAGACCTCCCCGAGACGGGAATCGCACTATCGTACCACACAACACGGCCGTTCTGCAGGGCGGGCATTCCCATGCCCACCGGCTGCTGGGTCGTTGCTCTTCGGCCGTCAGCGCTCCGCCGCAGGCGGCAATCAGTGTTCATCCGCGTTCATCTGCGGATGACTTGCTGTCTCACAGCCCGAACGCCCTTGCCACATACACCGCCATCTGATCCCGCGTGACGATGATCTCGGGATGGTAGAGGCCATCGTCGTAGCCGTTCACGACGCCGTGCTCGACGCAGTACTCGACGTGCTTGTAGGCCCAGAAGTCGGATGGCACGTCGGGGAAATCGCGCGGGTCGGAGGGGACGTAGTCGGCGAGGGCGGCTTCGCCGGTCGGGGCGACCAGGGCGCGGGCAACGTAGACCGCCATCTGCGCGCGGTTCACCTCATACTCGGGGTGGTAGTTCCCATCCTCGTAGCCGGTGACCACGGCCTGCTCGACAGCGTACTCGACGTACTTCAGCGCCCAGAAGGTATCCGGGACATCGGGGAAGGTCGGCGTGCCGGTGAAGCCGGGGACCTCGCTGTCGCCGCCAGCGAGTGCGCGGGAGATATAGACGGCCATCTGGTCGCGGGTGACGGGCCAGTCGGGATGGTAGAGGCCATCGTCATAGCCGGAGACGATGCCGGCGTCGACGCAGGCCTTGGTCTGCGAGTAGGCCCAGAAGTCCAGCGGCACGTCGTCGAAGATCTCCGTTCGGCCTTCAGGCACGTCACGAATAGTGATCTGCTGGTTGGCCTGCACAAAGCGGTGGATGACGACGCTGCCATCGGGGAAGCGGACGCGGACGGAGACGAGGGTGGCGGAACCAAGGCCGAACTGAGCGATCTGTTCGTTCTGTGCGCAGAAGCCCGAGCCGCCGTCAATCAAGCGCGTCAACGTCCTATGCCCGGTTGTTGGGAAGCTGTCGTCATTGTCCAGGTTCAACTCGACGCGGGCGCCGATGGCATCGCGAGTGGGATCGCTTCCTGTCGCGTCACCGGTGCCGCCGGTGAGAGTGCGGACGCGGAGCCAGTTGCCGGCCGGGCCGATGTTGTGGAAGACGCGCGTGCGGTCGTTTGAGGTGCCCTGGACGAGGTCGAGTCGGCCGTCGAGGTCCATGTCGCCCCAGGCCGCTCCGTTGTTCTGATAGCTGCCCTCGATCCCCGAGCCCACAACGACGTTGGTGAACGTGCCATTCCAGCTATTGTGATAGAGAAAGGGCTGGTTCTCGCCCTCGAAGTTACCAACATAGAGATCCATGAATCCGTCGTTGTCGTAGTCCGCCCAAGCGGCTCCTTGGGCGTTGTAGTGGTCCCCCGCCATGCCTGCGAGAGCGGCCACATCGGAGAACGTGCCGTCCTGGTTGTTGTGGAAGAGCCAGTCCGGCGAGGACTGCCCGCCGGTGAAGTAGCAGTCAAGCCAGCCATCATCGTCGTAATCCGCCCAGAGTGCGCTCAGCGTGTTTACGGCTGTTGTGACGCCGGCATCCTCGCTGACGTCAGCAAATGTGCCGTCACCGTTGTTGTGGTACAGTTTCGCGGGCTTGTACATACGAGCCAGCAGGAGGTCTGGCCGTCCGTCATTGTCGTAGTCACCCCATGAGGCGGACTGCGCGGCGTCGTTCGAGGCGTCGCCTGTCATGCCGGCCGCTACGGACATCTCCGTGAACGTGCCATCCCCGTCATTGCGCATCAGGTAGCCGGGGCCGAAGATGTTGGAGCAGAAAGCGTCGAGCAGGTTGTCGCCGTCGTAATCGCACCAGGCGGTTCCTCTGCCCGCGCTGAAGGTGACGTGGAAGCCAGCGTCATAGCCGAGCTCTGTGAACCCGCTCTCATCGCGCCGGTACAGCATCGGATACCCGGCGCCTGACCCCACCAGGAGATCGAGGTCCCCGTCGTTATCGTAGTCACCCCAAGCCACTCCGTCCTGCTCAATCGGGTCTGATGCCAATCCCATCGACTCGCTCACCTCGGTGAACGTCAGGTCATGGTCGTTGTGGTAGAGCAGAGGGCCGTGTGGCGTATGGCCGGGATAGCCCTCGACGAGACCAGCCACGAACAGGTCGGCATAGCCATCTTGATCGTAGTCGCCCCAGCCAACGCCCGCAGCGCTGGGGATGCCAGCAGACTCGCTGATCTCCACGAACTGCGCCGCGGTTGCCGGCCCGACGAAGCACAGCGCGGCGAGGAGAGCGAGAGCGATCATCCATCTGGCTGTCATGGCAGCCACCTCCTTGGGGGCGAGGCACAGAGTGGAACCCATTGTGAATCCCCCGAGAGAGTCGTCTCATCAGACGGGCCTATTATAGCACAGGTTCCGCGATTCGCTTGCTTAGCCGGCTTTTTTGCTTGCTTGCTTCGAAACAGGGGCTAGGGGCTGGGGACTGGAGGTCAGGAAAGGCCCGAGCAGCGCGTAGGGGCGCATGGCCATGCGCCCCTGCCGTTCTGTAGGGCGGGCATGTCGTCGTCTGCATGCCCGCCGCTGTGTGGGGCAGGAGGGTACCCGTTGGGCAGGAACGGAAGCTCATGCCCCTTCCGGTTAGTCGCGGATCATCCTCGCCCCCAGCTTCACGCACGCTGCCACCTTGACGACGTTGCCGTCCTTCCCCTCCTCGAACGGTTCGCCCGACAGGGCCTTGGCAAGCTCGGTCACCGGCACCCACGTGGTCGCCATGTAGCCCAGCATCTTCCCCGCGTCGTCGCGGCGCGCCACCTCGATCAACCGCTTCACCGCTGGCTCCTCGTTCCAACCCCCCGGCCAGACGCGGAAGCCCTTCTGCTGGAAGTAGCGCACCGACGGATAGTCATCGCTCGGCATCACCTCGTAGTGCCAGTCACACATCACGATGTCCCCCGGGACCAGATCGAGCGCGCCCTCGGTCTCGTTGTTGCTCCGCTCCCACATGCTGAATCCTGTGGACGGCGGCAGCAGTCGGTCCCCCCACATCATCATCTCCAGCCCCCGCTTGCCGACGACGTGACCGTGGATGTCGTTGACCGCCTTCGCGAAGAGCTGCGCATTCGGCGTGCGCTTACACTGAGGGCACTCTCCTAGCACGAACACCTCGTCCATGCCCACGTGCAAGCTCTTCGCCTCGAACGCCTCGATCAGCTCGTCAATCAGATCGAACACGATTTCGTAGACACCCATCCGGTTCGGGCACCACGAGTAGAAGTTGTGAAAGCTGAAGGCGTGCATATCCATCTCGGGCGCTTCGTTGAACTCCGGGTGTGCCCGCAGCAGCGCGTGCGCCTTCTCCTGGAACGACTGGTGCCCCAGGCAGTTGTACTCGGGCACGAGCGTGATGCCGTTGCCCCGCGCCACCTTTGCCAATCGCCGCGCGCCGGCCGCGTCCATCGAATCCGGCTCCCCGCACTCCGGGTGGCTCTGGTAGGCGAACCGGCCGGTCACTCCCAACACCACCCAGTTGAACCCCAGCGCCGGCGCGATCTCGCCAATGACGCGCTCCGCCGCCGCCACGCTCTCCTTCGTCCCGATGTTGATGTGAAGGCCTTTGCGATCCATCTGTCTCCTCGTCCGGGCGCGTTGCCCTTCGACTTTGCTCGGGGTGAACCATGCGCCCCTACTAGCGCCGCCACCCCTTGCCCTGGCCCTCCAATTCCCTGCGCGCGGCCGCCAGGACTCGCTCGATCTCCCGGTCAACGGCCTCGGGCAGCGGCTCCGGTCCGCCTGAGGCGGACTCGCGGAGCAGCCGCTCCTTTTCCTCCCGGCATCGCTGGGCCATCGTCTTCGCGCCGCCGCTCATCCACGCATCGTAGAACTGCCGGTCGAGCAGCCGCGGGAACCACAGCTCCTTGCGGAAGTGCAGCGCGGTGTGCTCCTGGTCCATGAAGGTGCCGCCAGGACCGACCTGCTCGATCACCTCAAGGCCCAGCCCCTCGTCCGTGAACTCTACGCCCCGCATCAGCCGCTCGACATAGCCAATGACCTCATGCTGCATCACCAGCATGTCGAGCGAGGTCGCCTGGTCCATTCCGCAGATGCCCATGTGCCCGAAGATGTCCGCGCCCGCCATCGCACCGCAGGCCAGCGTGACACCCGCCTCGAGACCCGCCTGGGCGTCGGGGGTC
>Ga0315275_10000260_pt1 | contig 43528 bp, 55 predicted proteins | sample YL17G03_0_MG_FD_205557 | JGI IMG/M metagenome (GOLD analysis project Ga0315275, IMG submission 205557) | Sediment microbial communities from Yellowstone Lake, YNP, Wyoming, USA - YL17G03_0 | ecosystem: Environmental > Aquatic > Freshwater > Lake > Sediment | place: USA: Wyoming | collected... | reverse complement strand
GACGAGCTAGCAGACGACTGCTCAGCCCGCGATTACCTAGCCTTCCGAAGGACGAGCCGTGGGTGGACTGAGGGCGGAGGTTATGAATCGCGCCTCGTCCCTCGGTCCGAGCGCGCAAAACCACGGTCCAGTCTCACCTGACTGCATTTATATAGTACAGTGTATAATACCTAGTCGTAAACAATTTCGGATGGGATGATATGAAGTCGCTTATCGATGATGCTCTCGAACAGCACGAGCTTCAGAAGAGCACAAAGACCGATTTGGGGACGCCGGACGACGAAGAGCTGGCGAAGATTGTTGAGAAACTGAAAGTCAACATCGCAATCGTGGGCTGCGGCGGAGGCGGCTCCAACACGATCAACCGCCTGAGCACATCGGGGATATTCGGGGCTGAGCTCGTTGCGGCGAACAGCGATGCCAAGCACCTGCTGAACGTGCACTCGCCGCACAAGGTCCTTCTGGGGAGATCCACGACAAGGGGCCTGGGAGCTGGGGCGCTTCCCGAGGTTGGAGAGCGCGCTGCACAGGAAGCCGAGCAGGAACTCAAGTCCTATGTGAAGGAGACCAACATCGTCTTCGTCACGGCAGGCATGGGCGGAGGAACCGGGACGGGTTCTGCCCCAGTGGTGGCGAGGCTAGCGCGCGAGTCCGGGGCGCTGGTGATTGGCATAGTCACGCTTCCGTTCAAAGCCGAGGGAAAGGTCCGAATGGATAACGCGCTCAGGGGTTTGGAGAGACTGAGAATGAACTGTGACACATGCGCGGTGATCCCCAACGACAAGCTGCTGGAGCTGGTCCCAAAGCTTCCTCTCGACGCTGCATTCAGGGTCGCGGACGAAGTCCTGATGGAGTCGATAAAGGGCTTGACAGAGATAATCACGAAGCCCGGCTTGGTGAACCTAGATTTCAACGATGTCATGACGATCATGAAAAACGGTGGCGTCGCGATGATTGGAATGGGAGAGGCCAGCAATAGGACGGCGAAGGGCGACAGGATAGATTCGGCCGTCCAGCAGGCGCTCGAGTCTCCCTTGCTGGGGGACATAGACTTGACGTCAGCGAGAGGGGCGCTCATACGAGTGACGGGCGGGAACGACATGACGGTCACGGAAGCCGAAAAAGCCGCTGAGCTGGTAGGCTCGAGGATCAGCCCTTCAGCTAGGATCATCTGGGGCTGCAGCGTGGACCCGAACATGAGCGGACTGGTCAGGGTCATGGCCGTGCTCACAGGGGTGAAAGGCGGGGCGTACATGTCCCCAAAGGACCTCGAACCCAAGAGCAAGCACGGTGTTGACCTGGTCCGCTGAGAGCTTCCATGCCGCGTAAGAACCCAGGCGAGAGGTGGAGGTACGTCGCCTTCAGCATCGAAGGCGAGACGCCTGTCACCAGAAACGATTTCCTCGGTTCTCTATTGCATGCGTCCAAGGGGACGCCGCTGCAGGACTCTTTCAGGATAACCGTCTTTGAGGGCGACTTCGGCATATTGAAGGTGCCTCACAGGCTCAAGGACGAGTCGATAGCCGTCCTGACATCGATGGATTCTGTGAGAGGAGCGCACTGCAAGGTGGTCACGCTCAAGACGTCTGGTACGATCAAGACTCTGAAGCAGAAATACGCAGACCGGATAGAGTCCAGAGAAGACACCTATTAAGCTTTCAGAGGCAAAATCGTTCGCCAAAAAGTTTTATATCGGGTTACCACCTTAGGCAGAATCCAGTTGTAGCTGCAATAGCTGTAGTTATATCACTGTCAGAAGAGGTGTCACACACATGCAACCAGGACAAATGGCATATGACCGGGCGATCACTGTTTTCTCGCCCGACGGCAGACTGTTCCAAGTAGAGTACGCCCGTGAGGCGGTCAAGCGGGGAACGACGACGGTCGGGCTCAAGTTCAAGGACGGCGTCGCGCTCATCGTGGACAAACGGATAGCGAGCAAGCTCATCGAGTCGCGATCCATCGAGAAGATCTTCCAGATAGACGAGCACATCGGCTGCGCGACCTCCGGCTTGGTTGCGGACGCACGAGTACTTGTGGACCACGCGAGGATGCTTGCTCAGGTCAACAAGGTCACCTATGCAGAGAAGATGGACATCGAAACGCTTGTCAAAAGGCTCTGCGACTACAAACAGAACTACACGCAATACGGTGGCGTGAGGCCGTTCGGAACGGCTCTGCTCGTCGCAGGAGTGGACGACCAAGGCTGCCACCTGTTTGAGACAGACCCGAGCGGGGCGCTCGTGGCTTACAAGGCCGGCTCCATAGGCGCTGGCAAGAACGCCATCATGGACGTCTTCGAGGAGCAGTACAAGGAGGATATGTCCGCGGAAGAGGCGATCCTGCTGGGGCTCAGGGCGTTGGCGAAAGCCACAGAGGAGAACCTCAACATGAAGGCCGTTGAGATAGGCGTGGTCATGGTGGGCGAGAGGTTCAGAAGGCTTACCGAGGCCGAGGTCGAGGCCTACGTGAAGAAGATGACGACCTGAGCGGATACCATGGTTGACCTTGAGGATGCAATTGTCGCAAGGTACGAATCACACGGAGAGAGCTTCGAGATCCTGATAGATCCGGCCATCGTCCAGAAGATGAAGGACGGAAAAGAGGTCAACCTTTTCGAGCACATGGTCATTGACACCATCTTCAAGAACGCAAAGAAGGGCACTCGAGCTCCAGAGGACAAAATCAAGGAGATCTTCGGAACGACGGACACGACCGAGGTCGCAAAGACGATCATCCTCAAGGGAGAGGTCCAGCTCACTACCGAGCAGCGAAAGATAATGCAGGAGAACAAGCGCAAAAGGATCGTCGAGTACATCGCGAGGAATGCGATGAACCCGCAGACAGGAACTCCTCATCCGCCCGCGAGGATCGAGACGGCGATGGAGGAGGCGAAGATCCATATCGACCCGTTCAAGTCGGTCGAGGCCCAGGTGCCCGCAGTGATGAACGCCCTCAGACCCCTGATTCCGATCAAGTTCGACAAGGTCCGAATCGCTGTCAAGGTGTCGGGCGAGGACTACGGCCGCTGCTACGAGGACTTCAAGCATTTCGGCAAGCTGACGAAGGAGGAGTGGCAGAAGGACGGTTCATGGATCGGCGTCATCGAGATGCCCGCAGGCCTGCAAACAGAGTTCTTCGAGAAGGTCAGCAACAAGACGCACGGCGAAGCAGAGACGAAGATTCTGAAGTAAGAAACGCCCTGCTGGCTGCGCCCACTGACAGAACATCGGGGGCGCAGGGGTGCAACCAAAACCTTTAAGCAAGGAATGCGTTTTCGGCTCCGACGAGAGATAATGGTAAATGCACTGCGAGCCGCGAAGTAAATCTTTGTGATTTGAAGCCTCGCTGGCAGCGTGTTTATCGCAAACATGCGAGTGAGACAAATGCTAACAAGTGATTCTAAAGAGAACACGAGAGAGATAGTCGTACCTGGAGACCTGCTTGCGATATCCAGCAAGAAGGCCGGGCCCGGGACCTACTCACAGGGGGGCAAGATATTCGCTTCTCAGCTGGGTATAAAGACCGTGAGGCCGGATTCGATCAGCGTCGTCCCATTGGCCGGGCGGTACCTTCCGGTGACAGGCGACCTGGTGGTAGGCAAGATCGTCGACGTTGGGGCTTCGAACTGGCTGGTCGACATCAACTCGCCGTATCCCTCCCCTCTGCACGTGAACGAGGTTCCGTGGAGGGTCGAATTCGGAGAGACTCGCAAGTTCATGCAGGTAGGTGACATCGTCCTGCTGAAGATCGTCGCCGTGGACGAGCTGAAGAGGATCTCAGTCTCGATGCAGGACCATGGGCTCAGGAAGCTTACGGGCGGCATGGTCATCGAGGTATCCCCGTCCAAGGTCCCGAGGGTCATCGGGAAGAACGGGTCGATGATACAGATGTTGAAGAATGAGACGGCCTGCCGGATATACGTGGGGCAGAACGGAAGAATATGGATCGATGGGGAGCTTGACAACATAGTCCGAGCTGTCCAGGCGATCAAGATGATAGAGGACGAGGCGCACAACCTCGGACTCACGGAAAAGGTCAAGGAATTCCTGGAAAAGAGTTCCAACAAGGGAGCGTGAATTGAATGGGTGGAGCACCTACGGATCTTAAGCTGATTGACGAGAACGGCCGCAGGATAGACGGCCGGAGGCCAGACGAGATGAGGCCTCTGAAGATAGAAGCGGGAGTGTTGAAACGAGCGGACGGGTCCGCGTATGTAGAGTGGGGCCTGAACAAGGTCATGGCCGCGGTCTACGGACCGAGGGAATGCCATCCCAGACACCTGCAGAACCCAGATAGGGCGCTCGTCCAGTGCCGCTACAACATGGCGTCTTTCTCCGTGGACGACAGGAAGAGGCCGGGACCGGACAGAAGGTCGCACGAGATATCGAAGATCACTTCGGAAGCGTTGACACACGTTGTGTTCACAGAGTACTTCCCAAGGACTTCGATCGATGTCTATATCGAGGTTCTCCAGGCCAATGCTGGCACTAGATGCGCAGGCCTGACGGCAGCTTCAGTGGCCCTCGCAGACGCTGGCGTGCCGATGAGGGACCTCGTCGCATCCTGCGCGGCCGGCAAGGTCGCTGACACGATGGTCCTGGACCTGGGCAAGGAGGAGGATAACTTCGGCCAGGCAGACATTCCAGTCGGGTACGTGCCGAGGGCCGGAGAGATCGTGCTTCTCCAGATGGATGGCGACCTGACGAGCGAAGAGTTCGACAAGGGCCTACACATGGCCGTTGAGGCCTGCAAGAAGGTGTACGAGGTCCAGAGAGACGCGCTCAGGAGAAGGTACACGGCAAAGGGAGCAGCAACAGAGACCGCGATGCCTTCCGAGACCGACATGAGGAAGGAGGCGGTCTAGATGGGCAAAGATGTCGTCGCCGACCTGAAGAGGGACTACATTTCAAAGCTCCTGGCAAAGGGCGCCAGGGCGGACGGCAGGCAGCTCGATGAGCTACGGCCGCTGACCATCGAAACCAATTTCATCGGCTCGGCGGAGGGCTCCGCAAGAGTCACCCTGGGAGAAACGCAGGTCGTCGTGGGCGTGAAACTCATCCTGGGCGCGCCATTCCCTGACACGCCGAACACCGGTGTCCTGACCACCAACGCGGAACTCATTCCGATGGCAAGTGACACCTTCGAGAGCGGACCGCCAGACCAGGAGTCGATCGAGGTTGCGAGGGTGATCGACAGAGGGATTAGAGAAGGACACGCAGTCGACATGACCAAGCTGTGCATCGAGCCCGGCAAGGAGGTCTGGATCATGTTCGTCGACGTACATGTCTTGGACTACGACGGCAACCTGTTCGATGCTGCCAACATCGCGGCGAATGCGGCTTTCAAGACCGCAATCGTTCCTGCGAAGAGGGCGGGCAAGGGAGAAGACTACCCGCTGCCCGTGCTGCACCAACCGATCTCCATCACTGTAGTCAAGATAGACGGCAAGATACTGCTCGACCCCACCCACGACGAGGAGAGGGTGGCGGATGCCAGGCTCACGGTCGCCACGATCGAGACAGGAAACATGTGCGCGATGCAGAAGGGTTTGGCAGGAGCATTCACGCTGGAAGAAGTGTCCAAAGTCGTTGACATGTCACGGAGAATCGGGGCGGAGATACGCTCCAAGCTCTGAGGGACGGGATAACATGTCCAAGAGAACTAAGAAGGTCGGTTCATCCGGCAGGTTCGGCCCGAGATACGGCGTCACTGTCAGGAAGCGGATAGCGGACGTCGAAGCGGTGAGCAAGGGCAGGCACGAATGCCGGTATTGCAGAGCAGTGGCGCTCGGCAGGACCGCGAGCGGCATCTGGGTCTGCAGACACTGCGGCGCCAAGATGGCCAGCGGCTCCTATAGACCCACGCCCCCCGTCGCCGTGAGGCGCGACGTCGAAGAGGTCCTCGCCAAGGCCGAGGAGGACAAGAAGGAGGCAGCGCCGAGGGAGGAGCTCGCCGGACTAGAGGAACTTGAAGAGTTGGCGGAGAAGGCCGAGAAGCCCAAGAAGCGGAAGAAGAAGGAGTAGATGCCGATGTACAAGTGCTCGAGATGCAAGGAGCCCGTGAGGACGAACGTGAACACGGTCGGGCTGCAGTGCGAGAAGTGTGGCTCCAAGGTCTTCTATAAAGAGCGGCCAAACGTGAGGAAATCAATCAAAGGTAGATGATCTTGACCAGCAGGGCCGAACTGACCGTAAGGACCGAGAAGGTCGACGTGATCGCTGGAGCACTCTCCCCCGAGTTGGCGGAAAGGATCCCGCGCACGAAGGTCTCTGTAGAGAAACGGGAAGGAGAGGTCTTGATCCGCATAGAGGCGGACGACCAGAGCGCCCTGAGGGCGGCCCTGAACTCGTATATCAGATGGACTAATGTAGCAGAGGAGACGGCGAAGGAGGCAGGAAGCAGATGATGGACAACATACCACCGAAGGTCCAGAACCAGATCGCGCAGTTCCAGCAACTGACACAGCAGATACAGATGGTCACCACGCAGAAGATACAGCTGGAGGCACAGGTTCGTGAGCTTGACAGAACGATAATCGAACTCGAGAAGGTAGCGGATGATTCAGCAGTCTTCAAGAACGTGGGATCGCTCTTGATCCAGGTGAAGGACAGGCCTACGCTCATCACAGAGCTCAAGGAGCAGAAGGAGACGGCCGAGGTGCGCGTGAAGACGATCGAAAGGCAGGACAAGCACCTAAGAGAAAGGCACAAGAGCCTTCAGGACCAGATAACACAAGCACTCCAGGTTCCAGCACCCGCCAAGCCGGCCCCCGAGGCCGACGAGAGCTAGGGCGCAAACCATCGATCTTCTCCCGGGGCATCACCGTCCTCGGGAGCTAGGTATCTATTTTATACATCATTCATCCTGACATTGACTCGTGCTTTCCAGCATCGCCGAAGAGCTATCGAAAGAAGGCGGGACGCTTGTGCTCCTGCATGGGAACGCGGATCCCGACGCCGTCGCTAGCGCATTCGCGGTGCAGCAATCGTTTCCTGAGGTCTTGATCGGTCTTCCCGGCGGTCTGGACAGGGTTTCGAAGGTCTTGGCGAAGACGCTCAACATTGAGGCATCTGAGGATATCGCGAAGCTGCCGACGGCCCGCCTCCTCGTGCTTGACACGTCTGGCCCGGAGCAGCTCGGGATCGAGATCGACATCTCAAGAGCTATTGTTGTCGACCACCACACCAGGAACGAAAGGTGGGAGAAGGCGAGGCTGTACTACTGCGACGATACCAAGAGCTCGTGCTCGGAGATCGTTTACGAGCTGCTGAAGGCTGCGAAGAAGAAGCCGAGCCGCGATGTGGCATTGGCACTCTTGTTTGGGATGCTAACGGACACGGGATACTTCAAGTTCGCAAAGCCTACGACCCTGATCATGTTCTCCGAGCTGATGGCCATCCACGACATCGCCATGGACGAGGCGATGGGACTTGTGGACGTTGACACGGACATATCGGAGAGGATCTCGCAGCTCAAGGGCGCTCAGAGGCTGAAATACTGGAAGGTCGGGAACTACATCATCGCTACCTCACAGGGCAGCGCGTTCGAAGCATCCGTCTGCAAATCGCTGCTGTCGCTTGGAGCGGACATAGGCTTCGTGGGCTCCCAGAGGGGAGAACAGTTCAGGATAAGCGCGAGGGCGACGCAGGCCGTCGTGAGAAAAGGCATCCATCTCGGCAAGCTGCTGGGAGTTGTCGGGTCTGAGACCACGAATGGCGGCGGTGGTCATCCGGGCGCTGCTGGCCTCACGGGGATTGGAGACGTCGAAGCCATTCTGAACATATCTGCCGAGAATGCGATGAAGGTCCTGAAAAAGATCGACTCATCTAGTGACTGAGAGTGACTTGACCTTCTCGAGGTTCTCCGGATTCTTCTCGAAGTACTCTCGAACCGGCAGGAGCAATGTTGACATGGAATCGGACACGCCTTTCTTCAGGTCCTGCGGATGGAGCTTGCCAGACGCATAGGCCTGCTGGAGCTCTGCGAAGCTGGCGAAATCGATCGGGCCTCCATACTTCTCGGGCCTGTCGATGTGCACCGAACCTAGCTTCGGGAAGACTATGAGCCTCATTATGTCTACGACGGGGTTGCCCTCGACCTCTGCGGGACAGAAGGCGCCCTTGATCTTCTTCGATATCTCCTGCGGCGAGTCATGCAGGAAGACCGCGCTATTGGGGTTGCTCTTTGACATCTTCGCGTCTACAGGGTCCATCCTTCCTGCGCCCAGGAGGCTCACAAGCAACGGGGTGTGGAGAGCGATGGGCTTCTTCCATCCGAGCTTCTCGGCAGCATCCCTGGCCAGCATGTGAGCCCGTCTCTGATCCATGCCGGCGAGAGCGATGTCAGCTCCCAGCTCAAAGATATCCGCGGCCTGCATGGGAGGATACATGACCTTGGACGCATCGATCTCGGCTTCATCCTCAGTCCTTCCGAGGATCGTCATCGCTCGCTTGATGCGAGTGAGAGAGCTCGCTTTGGATATGCGGATGAACTTCTCCCAGTAGCTTGAATGGTTGATGAGGTCGCTCGCCCAAACGAACTTCGCAGTGTCCCTTACTCCCAACGCCATGAAGCAATCGCGTAGGTACTCTCCACAGGCTCGTATGTTCTCGATCTTCCCTCCCATCTTGTCGTTGATCAGTGCGTGCCAATCCGCCAGGAAGATGGTCATCTCGACGCCGGTGTTCTGTAGGTCGATGATCTTGCTCGCGGTGATGATCTGTCCAGCATGTACGAACCCGCTCGGCTCGTATCCGATGTACCCTGCAGGTTTGGAGCTGGTCTCATAAAGGCTTCTCAGCTCCTCGGGGGTGACGATCTCGATCGCGTCCCTTGATGCCAATTCGACCTTTGAATCGACGTCCATCATTGTGCCCTGTCCCGATAGAAGAATGCGCATGAAAAAGCTTTGCGCGTGCGAATACGAAGGAAAACGTTAAGAAGGGTATGCGCATTAGCTTTAGTCCCGCTCGGGGATTCAAGCGGGGGAGCGTATGAAAGTCTCAGCCTTGCGTAATGGTAAGATGGTCATCAAGGTGTCTGATGTCAAAGACGTGGCCGGAGAGGGCATCCGGATCTCCGAGGAATTCTACTACGAGCTGGACAGAGAGGTCCATGAGATGATCGAGAGTGCTGCGAGGCGGGCGAAGAAGAACGGCCGAAGGACTCTAAAGCCCTACGATCTTTGAGCAGCTCAACGTTTCTATCGGTAAGGACATGAGAGAAGAAACGGGGACCAGGCGCACGCACAAGAGAGGCGCGGACTCACCGGCGGCTGTCTGGAAAGAGAAAGAGTCCCTTGATGGCAAGGTCGTCGAAGCCGGCGTCATCATACTTCAGACGACCGGATGCAGCCATTTTCACAGAGGCGGGTGCTCGATGTGTGGATACAACATCGGGTCGAGCGGGAACATCGCACCAAAGGACATCTCAAAGCAGTTCACGCGCGCGATCGAGGAGCTGGGCAAGGTCGATTTCCTGAAGGTATACACGTCAGGGTCGTTCCTCGACGAGTGCGAGATCCCCGTCGAGCAGGCGGATCAGATACTCCGTCACTGCGCCGACAATCATACGAGACTCCTGTTCGAGTCGAGGCCGGAGTACGTAACGCCAGAGACACTAGACAGAGTCCTCGGAATTCATAATCACATCGAACTGGCACTCGGGCTGGAGAGCGCGAACGAAAAGGTCTTGAGATACTCGATCAACAAAGGATTCGCTGTCAAGGACTATGACGATGCGGTTCGGGTGCTGGCGGACAAACGAGTCGACATCAGGACCTATGTGCTCCTCAAACCGCCGTTCCTGACTGAGGCGGAGGCGGTTGCTGACGCGAAGGCCACGATGATACATGCGGCAAAGAACAGCAAGACCATCTCACTCAACCCAGTCAACGTGCAGAAGGGGACCCTTGTCGAGAGACTCTGGAAGAACTGGGCGTACAGGTCCCCATGGCTCTGGAGCGTGCTGGACGTCCTGAAGGCCAGCAAGGACTGTGGAAAGAAGGTCATATGCGACCCGACGGGCGGAGGCAAGGAACGAGGAGCGCACAATTGCGGCAAGTGCGATGATGTGATACTTGATTCTATCAAGGGCTATTCCCAGACCCAGGACCCATCACGCCTGGGAGCACCAGAGTGCGACTGCAGGGATATCTGGAATAGCGTGATGGATCTCGAAGGATTCGTGATGGGCGGCACATGTGACCTGCAGAGGTTCTTCCGCCGACCAGGATAGATGGCTTTTCGCGTTGTTAGATGGAAGGCCGAGAGCCGATTGATGATTTGGTACTGCTAGCTCTGATCAGGAGCAAACCACAGACTACGTATGCTAGTGCGTAGACGAGCGTGTAGGCAGGCCACCAATCCCGATACCCTGGGTATCGACTTTCCTGGTCTGCGACGACAAGGATATCAATCACGCCTCTGACGACCAGAAAGGCACCAATGATGAGCAGGACGCGGTGGAGGAAGCTCCTGGAACCTCCAAGCGCCAGCTTTCCTCTAGCGACCATCAAGAGCAGATAGCCGACGATGGTCGTGACCGCGTTATTTGTTAAGTTCAGAGCGGTGGAAACAGAGAGGAAGTCGAAACTACCGTATCGCCACACTGCCCGAATCCAATACACCAGGCCATCCAGACCAGTGATCAGGAGCAGAAGGCCTATCACGAGAACGGCGTACTTCAGGATTCTCGGGTCTATCGATTCCCTGTCATACCCCGGCGGACCTGTCTCATTTGGCAAGTACTTGAAAGCCCCTTTTCCTTCCAATCCATCCACCTCATCTTCCGGGAACGAATAGGTCCTTGAACTAGATTTCCATGGATCCCCGTCCATGCGCCGTGCTGGAAAGGTTTTTCAGTATGCAGCGAGCTTAGCTGCTAGAGGGTGAGTCGATGCAGGAATACGAGATCCGCAGAGGCCATCAAGAGAACATACAGCTGGAGAAGCTCAAGGTCCACATGCAGGACGTCTTCGGGAACGTGCAGGAGAGGGACGGGAAGCTCGTGTCATCGTTCGGAGCGCTGAAGGAGATAGCGGTCTGGCCGAGCAAGACAACTGTATGCGTTGATACGAAGATGGACCCCTCGGTCGGGGACGAAGTCGCTCTGAGCACAATCAAGGCGTACAATGTCTTTCTGGAAAGGGCGACGGGCCTCACCGCAAAGGAGCGGGCGAAGAAGGCGCAGAAGAAGGTTAAGGAAGGCAAGCTCTGACCGCTGGGCGAGCGGTCACGTTTATATATCAGTAGCCCATTCAGCGGCTTGCGATACCTGAGGCGGTATCGGCCAGACGCCATCTGGGCAATGCTTCAAGCAACCCAATACTCGCGCTGAAAGAAGTTTTCAGGCACGAACGAGGCGTCACGGCCGAGAAACGTTGCCTCTCGGACGCTGTGCTCGAACACTCGAGGACTCACAGCAAGGTCTATCGAACCGAGACGAGGGATAGCAATGCCACAGACAAGACGTCCAAGAAAGGGCTCAATGGGCTACTCACCGAGAAAGAGAGCCAGGAGCATAACCGCCAGAATATCCCAATGGCCAGAAGGAGCAGACGGAGCGAAGCTCCAGGGCTTTGCCGGGTACAAGGCAGGGATGACCCACGCTTTCATCGTGGACTTTCGGCCCAGGAGCACGACTGCTGGACAGGAAGTCCAGGTGCCCGTAACAGTGCTGGAAGTCCCGCCGGTGAAAGTGTGCGCAGTGCGCTTCTACCAGGACACCGCCTACGGCAGGAAGGCCATAGGAGAGGTGTGGGCGAAGAACCTGGACAAGGAGCTCGCACGCAGGCTGCCGATACCGAAGGAGTACGATGAGAAGGCAGGCTGGGCAACCGCGGAGAAGCTGGAGTACGACGATGTCCGCGCGCTCGTGTATACTCAGCCGGTGCTCATCAGTGGCCTGCCGAAGAAGAGGCCTGAGCTCATGGAGATCAGGATCGGTGGCGCAAAGATGGCCGACCGGCTATCATACGCCAAGGGCGTCCTGGGCAAGGCTGTGACGATCAAAGATTTCATCAAGGAAGGAGAGATGGTCGATGTCGCCTCCATCACCAAGGGAAAGGGGTGGCAGGGCACGACCAAGAGGTGGGGCACGAAGCTCCTGATGCACAAGAACAGCAAGCACAGGAGGCTAGTGGGTACCCTCGGGACCAAGAGGCCGAACTACGTCAGACCGACCGTCCCCCAGGGCGGCCAGATAGGTTACCACCAGAGGACCGAGCTGAACAAGCGCGTCCTCAAGATCGGCGAGAACGGCGAGGAGGTCACCCCGAAGGGCGGGTTCCTGCACTACGGGATCGTGAGGAACAGCTACGTCATACTGCACGGGTCCGTGCCGGGACCGTCGAAGAGGATGGTCCGCCTGAGGGAGCCCGTCCGAGATATTGGCATGAAGCTCTCGGAACCACCGCAAGTGACATTTGTATCTCTTGAATCAAAACAGGGAGTGTGAGCTTATGGCCGAGAAGAAGACAAAGAAAATAAAGGCAGAGGAAGAGAAGCCAAAACACACTCCAGGGAAGCTCAATGTGTACGACCTCGAGGGGAAGGTGTCCGGTGAGGCGTCTCTCCCGGAGGTGTTCAAGGCGGAGCTCAGGACCGACGTCATCAGGAGGGCCGTGACCGCCATAGAGGCTAACGCGAGGCAACCGTACGCGCCGTCGCCGACCGCGGGCATGCGCCACTCCGTGCAGACCTGGGGGAAGGGCAGGGGCGTGGCGAGGGTACAGAGGCTCATGGGCAGCTCGACCGCGGCCCAGTCTCCGAACAATGTCGGGGGCAGGCGCGCTCACCCGCCAAAGGTTGATAAGGATCTTGGCAAGAAGATCAACAAGAAGGAGCTCATGATGGGGAAGCTGTCGGCCCTGAGCGCGACGAGCAACCTCGAGCTTGTCAAGGCCAGGGGCCACAGGTTCGATGAGAAGCTGACGGTGCCAGTCGTCGTCAAGGACGATTTCGAATCGATCAAGACGACACAGGATGCCATGAAGGCGCTCCTGTCACTCGGCGTCTACGACGATGTCCAGAGGGCCATCGACGGCAGGAACGTCCGGGCCGGTCGGGGCAAGATGAGGGGCCGGAAATTCAGGACCCCTAGGAGCATCCTGGTAGTCATCTCCAAGGAATGTGACGGTGGCAGGAGCGTCAGGAATCTCCCAGGCGTGGATGTCGCGACACCGACCAAGCTCAACGCGTCCGTGCTCGCACCAGGAGGAGCACCCGGAAGGCTGATGCTCGTCACTGAGACAGCGCTCCAGGCGATAGGAGGGTGGCACAGATGAGAAGGACCATCATTCTTCATCCGTACGTGACAGAGAAGACCATGAATGCCATGTCCGGTACGCCCAACCAGGACCTCAGGGACGGCAACAGGCTCGAATTCGTAGTCCGCAAGGACGCAAGAAAGCCTGACATCAAGAAGGCGTTCGAGGAGCGGTTCGAGGCGAAGGTCGATAAGATAAACATCAAGCTAATGAAGGACGGCAAGCACGCGATCATCAAGCTGAAGGAGGGCTACTCTGCCGAGGAGATCGGCATGAGGATAGGCATATTCTAGGCGGTGCTGACATGGGAAAGAGACTGATCACTCAGAGAAGGGGACGCGGCTTCGGAAGGTACAGGTCCCCGAGACATCTCAGGTTCACGAGCGCCACCCACCCGAAGATAAGGGAGGGTACTGGCACAGTGGTGGACCTCGTCCACGAGGCCGGCAGGATAGCGCCCTTGGCGAAGGTCATGTACGGAAAAAACGAGCAGTTCATGATCGCTCCCGACGGGATGACTGTCGGCCAGGAAGTCAGCTTCGGCGCACGCGTCGCAGTCGTTGCAGGCAACACGATGCCCGTGGGCAACCTGCCCGAGGGGACGATCGTCTACAACGTCGAATCGCAGCCAGGCGATGGCGGCAAGTTCGCGAGGACCGCGGGCACAGCAGCCACGATCGTCACGCAGGGCGCGAAGACGGTCCTTCTGATGCCCTCTGGCAAGTTCAAGGAGGTCGACCACAAGTGCTTGGCGACAGTCGGCCTCGTCTCAGGTGGAGGGCACAAGGACAAACCGTTCGCGAAATCCGGCAAGAAGTTCTGGGCCTACCACGGCAAGGCGAAGGCTTACTTCAAGGTCAAAGGCGTAGCGATGAACCCGGTCAACCACCCGCACGGTGGCGGTGGCCACCCGCACGTCGGTACCCAATCCAGCGTCGGTAGGAACACACCTCCCGGGCGGAAGGTCGGTAGGCTGGCCCCACAGAGAAAGAAGAAGAAGGTGTGATGAATGGCCGACGAGAAGAAGAAGAAGAAGGAAGAGGCACCGAAGGCGGGCGCGAAAGCACCAGCGGCCGACAAGGGCGCAGCAAAGGCCCCGGTGGCTGCACCGAAGGCTGGAGCTGTGGCGCCAGCAGCCACCCCGGCCGTGGGCGCGCCTTCAGTCGCTCCGCCAGAGAAGAAGATCAAGCCCTCCGCGAGACACCAGGGATCTGCCAAGGCCGCAAGAAGGAAGATGAGGAAGAAGAAGAGCCAGATCCAAGCTCGCAGAAAGAAGGAGTTCACATACCGTGGGCACACGATGGAAGAGCTCCTGAAGCTTCCGTTCGCGGATATCATCGAGCTGCTGCCGGCCAGGGCTCGGAGGACGTACATCAGGGGCCTGAACACCGAGCAGGAGGCGTTCGTGAGGAGACTAAGAGTAGCCGGCGGACCCGTCAGGACGCACAGGAGGGAGATCCCGGTGCTGCCCGAGTTCGTTGGAAAGACGGTCCATGTCTACAACGGCAAGGAGTTCTCACCTGTTGACATCAAGCCGGAGATGATCGGACACGCGCTGGGCGAGTTCTCCATGACCAGGAAGGCCGTGAGGCACTCTGGACTGGGTGTAGGTGCTACCAGATCATCCAAGTTCATGCCGCTGAAGTGAGGGAGGTCGAGAACAATGGGATACTCAATGGATTCGGACCCGGAGAAGACCTCGAAGGCGCTCGGGATTGAGATCGGCGTGTCACCGAAACACTGCCAAGAGGTCTGCAAGATGTTGAAGGGCATGAAGGTCGATGACGCGAAGAAGTACCTGAAAGAGGTCGTCGACATCAAGACTCCAGTTCCATACACGCGATTCAAGATGTGCGTGAGACACAAGCATAAGATCGGCCCTGGAAGATACCCGAAGAATGCCGCGAAGGCTATACTCAAGGTCCTCGAGAGCGCTCAGTCGAATGCTGAGTACAAGGGTCTGGAGGCCGACAACATGCGAGTCAAGATTGCCGCAGCCCACAGAGGGAGGATCCAGAAGTCGTTCATGCCGAGGGCGCAGGGCAGGAGCACGCCCTGGAACGATCAGACTACGAACATAGAGGTCATACTTGAGGAGGTCGAGGCGTTCTAGGACGGCCTTGTGGAGGTATCAGAATGGCAAGCGAGAGAAAGTTCGTCACTGAGAACATCCGAAGGGTCCTGCTGAAAGAGTTCCTGATGAGCAAGGTCGGCAGGGCTGGGTTCGGAGGGCTGGACGTCCAAAGGACACCTATGGGCACGCGTGTGACACTGATCACCGAACGCCCGGGGCTCGTCATCGGCCGGAGGGGAGAGACGATCAAGAGCCTGACCCACGCAATCGAGGAGAATTTCAACTTCAACAACCCGCAGATCGAGGTCCAGGAGGTGGAGAACCCGAACCTGAACGCGCAGATCATGGCAGAGAAGCTTGCCAACGCGCTCGAGCGGGGCTGGCACTTCAGGCGCGCTGGCCACTCGACCGTTCGGAGGATCATAGACTCTGGAGCCAGGGGCTGTCAGGTGATAATCGCTGGCAAGCTCACTGGCCAGAGGCACAGGACGGTGAAGTTCAAGGAGGGCCACATAAAGTACTGTGGCGAGGCGAAACTGAATTTCATGCACCAAGGCTTTGCAGCCGCGAAACTCAAGCCAGGCGTCATAGGCGTGACGGTGCAGATCATGGACCAGAATGCCAGACTGCCAGACGAGATCGACATCATCCCGCCGCCAGAGACTCCAACACCGGCTACTCAGGCACCAGCCGTGCCGGCCGCCGAAGGCAAGGCAGAGGAGCAGAAGGCTGCCCATGCGGTCGAGGAACTTAGGAAGGCGGCGACCACGGAGGCGGCCGCCAAGCCGAAAAAGCCGAGGCTCAAGAAGAAGGAGGGCGAAGGACCCGCTCCGCCGGCACCGGTTGCACCCGGAGCACTGGGTGAGGAGAATAAGCCAGTCCGGAAGCGGAAGAAGAAGGAGACCGCCCCCGTCGCGAAACCGGCTGAGGGCGCGATCACGCAGGCGCCGGTCCAGGCGATAACAGTTCCTGAGAAGACGGCACCTTTGGCAGAAGTCCCGGTGAAGAAAGAGGAGAAGAAGCCCGAGCCTGAAGGGAGCAAGGAGGCCTGAAGAGGATGGCGCTGTTGAAGCCGAAGGAGATCAGGGCCATGAGGCCGGACGACCTGATGGCCAAGTTCAAGGAGATCAACGACGAGCTGATGCACGAGAGAGGCATAGCCGCGATGGGCGGTGCGCCCTCGAGTCCTGGCAAAATCAGGGCGCTGAGGACGAACGTGGCTCGAATTCACACGATCATGCGCGAGATAGATGTGGCAGAGGCCGTCAAGGCCGGCCCCAAGAAGCTCGCGAACGAAGCGAACAAGGATAAGCTGAAACCCAAGGTGAAGAAGGAGAAGGCTGAGAAGCCGAAGAAGGAGGAGAAGAAGTAATGGCAGGAATTTGCTCGGTATGTGGGCTGCCCGAAGAGCTGTGCATGTGTGAGCAGATAGCGAAGGAGCAGCAGAAGATACGGATACTCACGGACACCAGAAGGTACGGCAAGATCGTGACCGTCGTCGATGGAATCGATGCGACGGACATTGATCTGGACGACCTCGCAAGGAAGCTCAAGACCAGGTGTGCTGCAGGCGGGACCGCAAAGGAAGGGCGGATCGAGCTGCAGGGCGAGCACAAGAAGAAGGTCAAAGAGGTCCTCGAGGAGCTGGGATTCTCCGTGGAGTGAAGGAAACCGAGCATGAGTGTAGGAGATTTCCGGAGACGGGAGTTCATCGGACTTGGAGTGGAGGTCCTGGAATCGACCTGCGCCGAGTATGTCGGCGTCAAGGGAAAGGTCGTGGACGAGACCAGGAACACATTCACGATAGAGCAGGACGGGGCCGAGAAGATGGTGCCCAAGGACTGCTGTAGGTTCAAGTTCGTTGAAGGCCAGGAAACCCACATTGTCTCCGGCAAGGAAATCAAGTTCAGACCTGAGGACAGGATCAAGAAAGTGCGGTAGGGTGAGATGCGATGGCAGAGAAGGTCAAGAAGACGGCCAAGCCCGGCGTGAAGGATATAGGACTCGATATCGAGCCACCGAAGGGGACGTGCGAGGACAGCCACTGCCCGTTCCACGGACAGATGTCGGTCAGAGGCACGGTGCTCAACGGCACAGCTGTCTCCACGAAGATGCAGAACACGGTTGTCATCGAGAGGGAGTACATGAGGTACATACCGAAGTTCGAGAGGTACGAGAAGCGCACAAGCAGATACTTTGCGCACTCTCCCCCATGCTTTCAGGTCAAGCTCGGAGACGAGGTCAGCATCATGGAGTGCCGGCCCCTGAGCAAGAGAGTGTCATACGTAGTCATCGAGAAGAAGAAGTAGGTGAGCGCGATGAAAGGCATCCCAGGAAGACAGACGAGGGGCATACCGACCGGGGCGAGGTTGGACTGCATAGACAACAGCGGCGCCAAGATAGTCCAGGTCGTCGCCGTGCCGAAATACCACGGAACCAAGAGAAGGTACCCGAACGCTGCCCTCGGAGAGGTGTGCGTCGTCACAGTCAAGAAGGGCTCGCCCGAGACGAGGAAACAGCTGTTCAGGGCGGTCATCGTCCGCCAGAAACGGGCGTTCAGGAGGCCTGAGGGCACTATGGTCCAGTTCGAGGACAACGCTGTGGTGCTCGTCACCGAGACGGGCGAGACAAAAGGAACGGACATCAAGGGACCGGTTGCGAGGGAGGCCGCTGAGAGGTGGCCGAGGATCGCAGCGACGGCCTCGATGATAGTGTAGGGATGTGAGTGCCATGGCTACCACGAGCACTAAGGCGAGGAAGCAGAGGAAGTGGAGGGCGAACGCGCCCCTGCATATGAAGAAGAGGATGGTCTCAGCGCACCTGAACTCCGCGTTGATGACAGAGTACAACGTTCGCTCGCTCCCAGTCAGGAAGGGCGACACAGTCAAGGTCCTCAGAGGGAACAAGGACTTCAGGGCATCGGAGGCGAAGGTGGCGTCCGTGGACCTGAAGAGCTGCAAGATAATTGTTGAGAACGTCACGATCCCGAAGGCGGACGGCACGCAGAAGCAGAAGCCGGTCGACCCATCGGACGTGGTGCTGACAAAGCTGGACCTGTCGGATCCTTGGAGAAAGGAGAAGCTGGACAGTCTGAAAGGGGGCGTGAGCTGAGATGAAGAAGCACATCAAGAGAATGGCGGCACCGAACAGCTGGGCGATCCCGAGGAAGACCAGTTACTGGGTGACGAAGCCGTCTCCAGGACCCCACGGGACAAGGGAGTCGATGCCTTTGCTCGCGGTCGTGCGCGACATGCTGAAGTTGTGCGACAACGCCAGAGAGGCCAGGTTCATCATCGGGAGCAGAGGCGTCTCGGTCGATGGCAAGGTCGTTACGAACTACAAGTACCCAGTCGGATTGATGGACGTCGTCACGATCCTCAAGACGAAGCAGAACTACAGGATGCTCGTCGACTACAAGGCACAGCTGAAGCTTGTGGCGATCGACGATTCCGAGAAAGGTTGGAAGCTCGCGCGCATCGACGGAAAGAAGGTCATCAAGAAGGGCAAGGTGCAGCTGAACCTGCACGATGGAAGGTGCATGATCCTGGCAAAGGACCAGTACAAGACCGGCGATGTGCTCAAGATCGATGTTCCTTCGCAGAAGCTGGTCAAGAACTTCAAGCTCGAGAAGGGCAGCATGGCTCTACTTATCGGTGGTTCGCACCCTGGTAGCTTACAGACAATCGAGGACTACCAGATAAGGAGAGGGTCGGCGCCAAACCTCGTCACATTCAAGGAGGGGTTCAGCACGATCAAGGAGAACGTCTTCGTGGTCGGCGACAAGGCCCCGGAGATCAAGCTGCTGGAGGCGAAGGCCGCATGACCGAAGCCAACAAGATGAGGGACATCCGACTGGAGAAGACCGTCGTCAACATCGGCGTAGGTGACGCTGGCGAGAGACTCTTGAAGGCGGAGAAGGTCCTGAAGATGATCACCGGCAAGAAGCCTGTGAGGACCGTCGCAAAGGTCACCAACAGAGACCTGGGCCTCAGGGAGGGCATGCAGATAGGATGCAAGGTCACGCTAAGGGGCAAGGAGGCTGAGGAGTTCGTCAAGAAGGCCTTCTGGATCAAGGAGAACAGGCTCGCTACCTACTCATTCGACCCCGCGGGTAACTTCTCGTTCGGAATTCAGGACTACACGGACTTCCCGGGAATGAAGTACGACCCCGAGATCGGCATATTCGGCCTGGACGTCTGCTCGTCCATAGGCAGGGCAGGCAAGAGGATCCAGAAGAGGAAGATCCTGCGGGGCAAAATCTCGAAGCACCACAGGGTCGCTCGGAAGGAGGGCGTCGAGTTCGTCAAGTCGAAGTTCGGTGTGGAGGTGGTCGATTGAAGCCCAAGAAGAAGTTTGGGAGGACTGTCGGATGCACCAGATGCGGAAGGAAGAGGGGCATCATCCGAAGATACGGGATGCACCTGTGCAGGCAGTGCTTCAGGGAGATCGCTCCCAACATCGGATTCAGGAAGTACTCATGAGGTGAGATGACATGCAACACGACACACTCAACGACGCGATGGCGGTCATCAAGAACGCCGAGAAGGTAGGCAAGGGCGAGTGCATCGTCCGACCCTCCTCGATGCTAATCGGTCGCGTTCTCAAGGTCATGCAGGAGAGCGGCTACATCAAGCAGTTCGAGCTCGTGGAGGATGGCCGAAGCAGGATGTTCAAGGTCGCCCTATCTGGTCAGATAAACGACTGCGGAGTCATCAGGCCGAGGTACTCGGTCAAGGTGGCAGACCTGGAGAAGTACGAATCGAGGTACCTGCCCGCGCAGGACTTCGGGGTGCTCATACTCACGACCACAAAGGGCGTCGTGACTCACATGGATGCCAGGAATGGAGGCGTCGGCGGCAAGCTGCTGGCGTTCGTATACTGAGGTGGCCACGATGCGCGAAGGATTCTTGAAGGACGAAATCGAGGTGCCGGAGAAGGTCCAGGTCAAGATAGAGGACGGCATCGTCAAGGTCAAGGGACCTCAGGGAGAGGTGCAGAAGAAGCTCGTGCACCCGCGGGTGAAGATAGAGGTCAAGGGAAAGCACGTGGTGGTCTCGTGCGAGATGCCGAGGAAGCGGGAGAAGGCGCTCGTGGGGACCTATGGAGCGCACATACGGAACATGCTCATCGGCGCAACGGCGGGCCACGAGTACAAGATGAAGATCGTCTACGCACACTTCCCCATCAAGACATCGATCAAGGGAGATACTTTCCTAGTCGAGAACTTCCTTGGTGAGAAGTACCCGAGGAAGGCCAGCATCCTCGGGGCGACAAAGGTGCAGATCAAGGGAGACCTGGTCGTGCTCAATGGGCCGAATCTGGAAGATGCCGGGCAGACCGCGGCCAACATAGAAAGGGCCACAAAGATCAAAGGGTTCGACCCCAGGGTCTTCCAGGACGGCATCTACATTATCGAGAAGCCCGGGAGGTGAATGGTTTGGCAGAGAAGAAGTCCACCCATCATGACGAGTTCATGGAACTCCATATGTTCAAGGAGGAGTACATCGCGAAGCTCGAGGCGATAGGGATCGAGTCGCCGAAAGAGCTCGCAGCTGCGCTCGAGGACGTGGAGAAGACAAAGGAGATACACGAGAACCTCAAGGGCGCTGGCCCGAAGACCATCGAGCACTGGAAGGAGGACCTGAAGGTGCGCGCCGAGCCGAAGGCAGAGAAGAATGAGGATGAGAAGCCGGCTCCCAAGACAAGGAAGGTCAAGACCGCCCCGAAGAAAGCCTCTGAGGAGAAGGAAAAGAAGAAGGAGGAGAAGGAGCCCGAGGAGCCCGTGAAGAAGAAGGGCAAGGGCGAGAAGGAAGAGGAGGAGGTCGAGATCGAGGAGGAGGGCTACCAGGTCAAGCTGAAGCCGAAGCTCTCGAAGGAGACCATCGACGCCCTGAAGAAGCGGGCCGAAGTGGATGCCCGCAGGCCTGAGTTCCTCAGGCAGGAGTGGCACAGGAGGAAGAGGCTCCAGACCGCGAAATGGCGCAGGCCCAGGGGTGGCCATTCCAAGATGAGACAGCATTACGGTTACAGACCACCCGTAGTCTCGATCGGGTACGGCTCGCCGAGGGAGGCGAGGTTCCTGCACCCATCGGGATTCAGAGAGGTAATGGTCTACAACGTGAAGGACCTCGCGAAGATAAGGCCCGAGCAGGAGGCCGCAAGGGTCGCGCACTCGGTCGGCATGAAGAAGAGGCTCGAGATCCAGGAGAAGGCGGACGAGCTCAAGATCAGAGTACTCAACAGGAGCGGATGATCCATGGACCTGAAGAACCAAAGAAGGATGGCATCCCAGTTGCTGAAATGTGGTGAGAACAGGATCTGGATGGACCCGAACCGCGCTGAGGACGTGTCGGACGCGATCACGCGCGCTGACGTTCGCACACTTATCTCATCGGGCGCGGTATCATCCAGACAGAAGAAGGGCGTCTCCAGGGGCAGAGCGGAGTTCCACCTGGCCCAGAGGCGTAAGGGCAGACAGCGTGGTCACGGATCAAGGCGCGGCAGGAAGGGCGCTAGGAAGCCTTCCAAGGAGCGCTGGATGCAGACCATCAGGCCCATAAGGCGGAAGTTGAAGGAGCTCAGGGATAGCGGGAAGATCGACACCGCGACCTACCGCAAGTACTATCTCAAGGCCAAGGGAGGCGTCTTCAAGAGCAGACCGCATCTGGAGGCGCACCTGAAGGCCGAGGGCATCCTGAAGGAGTGATGAAGATGGCTACAGGACCTAGATACAAAGTCCCGTTCAGGAGAAGGCGAGAAGGTCGAACGGACTACAGGCACAGGGCAGCGCTCATCAAGGGCGGCCGCCCAAGGGCCGTCGTCAGGAAGTCGAACAAGAACATGCGAATCCAGTTCATCGATTACTTGGAGAAGGGAGATGTCGTCCTAGCGGCTGCGGTCTCCACGGAGTTGTCGGAGTTCGGGTGGACCGCCTCGGGGAAGAGCACACCAGGGGCTTATCTTACAGGACTCCTTGCCGGGAAGAGGGCTAAGGAGAAGGGTGTCGAGAGATCTGTCCTTGACATTGGGCTCAGAAAGCCCACGAAGGGCGCGGCGATCTTCGCCGCCCTGAAGGGCATGCTCGACGCCGGCATAGAGATCCCGCACAGCGACGAGATGCTCCCGAACGATGACAGGATAAGCGGCAAGCACATGCACGAGGGCACGGCTGCCATGTTCGAAAGTACGAAGAGCAAGATCGGAGGTGCGACTGATGAGTGATTGGGTTCCCAAGACGAGGCTGGGAAGGCTCGTCGTCGAGGGCAAGATAACCACGATGAGCGAGGCGCTCAGGAGCAGGCTGCCGCTGAGGGAGCCTGAGATAGTGGACATACTCCTGCCTGAACTCGCTGACGAGGTCCTGGATGTCAACATGGTCCAGCGGATGACGGACTCGGGCCGCAGAGTGAGGTTCGCGATCACTGTCGTCGTAGGCAACTTCGATGGATACGTCGGTCTAGGCAGGCTGAAAGGGAAAGAGGTCGGGCCAGCCATCAGGGCGGCAATCGACGTCGCCAAGCTGAACATGATCGAAGTAAAAAGAGGGTGCGGTTCTTGGCAGTGCGGATGCCTCACGCCCCACTCGCTGCCCTTCGAGGTATCAGGGCATTCAGGTTCGGTAGTTGTCAACCTCAAGCCGGCTCCGAGAGGCACAGGCCTCGCAGTCGGCGACGTCGCGAAGAGCGTGATCAAGATGACCGGCATAAAGGACGCCTGGGGATTCACGGAAGGGCACACGAAGACGACGATCAATTATTCGATCGCCGCGTTCGAGGCGCTCAGGAAGACCTCGCAGCTAAGGGTCACCGATGAGCAGAAGAGCAGGCTCCAGATCATGTCGGGGCCAGTCCAGATACATGTCGCAGGCGTTCCTCCGGAGCCAGAGGAGCCCGAGGAGCAGCCAGAAAAGGAAGGAAACGAACCGCCGAAGGGGGCGCCGTGAGATGCCTGCTATTGCCGTTGTCCGGATCCGAGGCCACGCGAAGATACAGCACACGGCCGTGAAGACCATGGACATGATGAAGCTCACAAGACCCAACCACTGCGTCCTGCTTCCGGAGAACACCACGACGAAGGGGATGCTCCAGGTGGTCAAGGACTTCGTCACATGGGGAGAGGTCAGCCACGAGACGATCGCCCGGATGCTCTTCCAGAGGGGAGAGATCACTGGAGGAGTGAGACTCACGGACGCCTATGTGAAGGAGAACTCGAAGTACCCGTCCATACTGTCGCTTGCAAAGGCCATGGAGAAAGGCGAGGCGAAGGTCTCCGATGTGAAGGGGCTGAAGCCCGTCATCAGGCTCCCGCCGCCGAGGAAGGGGTACAGGAGCACGAGGAGAAGCTACTCCGACGGCGGTTCCTTGGGCTACAGAGGGGCCGACATCGAGAAGCTCGTGGACCGTATGCTCGCAAAGCCGATGGAGGGTAAGTAGATGGTCAGCAAGACGAGCAAGTTCAGAGGCAGCAGGACCCACGGCCGGGGAAAGAAGGCCGGCAGAGGAGCTGGCCTCAGGGGCGGCCGAGGGAATGCGGGCCTCCACAAGCATAAGTGGATAAGTGTCGTTAAATACTGTCCGGATTATTTCGGCCACCACGGGTTCAAGAGGCCACAGTCCGTCGTTTACAGCAAGGTGACCATGAACCTCTCGGACGTCGAGCAGTCACTCCCGTCGCTGTCGAAAGATGGGTTCGCAGTCCATATGGATGGAAAGTGGAGCGTCGACCTGACCAAGATGGGCATCGACAAGCTCCTGGGGTCAGGGAGGATCTCGACACCGATGGCCGTGAAAGTGGCAGAGGCTTCCGCCTCAGCAGAGGAGAAGCTGAAGAAGGCCGGCGGGAAGATACTCAAGGAATAGGTCAGAGCTAGCATACAATCTAAGATTCGCCTGGTAAAGGAAGGGTGCAGATGGCCGAGGGGGACGAAGAGAAGAGCCTGCTCTACAAGCTCAAGCCAATCACGGACAGGCTGCCGGCAGTGACGAGGCCTGAGGGGCACGTTCACTTCAGGACGAAGATGACCTGGGTCATCCTCATACTCGTGCTCTACTTCGCGATGACCAACATAGTCATCTACGGGCTGGACACGACTTCGGGGGTCGACCTCTTCGCCCAGTACAGGGCGATATTGGCGGGTGCGCAGTTCTCGCTCATGCACCTGGGCATCGGTCCGATCGTTACCGGCTCCATCATCATGCAGCTGTTCACAGGTGCGAAGATCATCAAGCTCAACCTGAAGGACGAGGAGGACAAGTCCGTCTATCAGGGCACGCAGAAGCTCATGGTCATCATCATGATCGTCGTGGAGGCCGCTCCCCAGGTATACGGCTTCATGGAGCCGTCACAGAAGTTCATCAACGGCATGGAACACTTCTCGGTGGGCAACGGCGTATCCATTGCGAGAACGATCATAGTGGTCGAGCTCATCGTCGGTTCATACCTAGTGTTCCTCATGGACGAGGTGGTCTCGAAGTGGGGCATAGGCAGCGGAATATCGCTCTTCATCGCCGCGGGGGTGGCGCAGCAGATATTCACCGGATCGCTCAACTGGCACCCGGTGGATACGAGCATGCCTCTCGACGTAACTCAGAATCCGCCTGCGGGCACCATCCCGAAGACGATCTACCTGTTCCACCATATGTCGGGGCCACAGCTGTCCAACGGAGGCTATGAACGTATATTCCTAGCGCAGCCCAACCCGATGGTCGCGCTCATAGGCACCATAGTCATCTTCCTGTTCGTCGCATACACGGAGTCGAGCAGGATCGAACTCCCGCTCGCGCACGGCGGAGCGAGGGGCGCGAGGGGCAGGTACCCGATCAAACTCATCTACGCGTCCAACATCCCGGTCATCCTGATGGCCGCACTGCTCGCGAACGTGAGCATGTTCTCGATGCTGTTCTGGACACACCCGTCGTTCCAGCACGTGCCAGTCCTCGGACACAACTGGATGCTGGGATACTACGCAGAGGGCCAGACACGTCCTGCCGGAGGGCTCGCATACTATCTGTCATCGATCAACGGAGTCAGCGATTGGCTGTTGCCGCTCCTCAGCGGAGACTACCTGCATGCCACGGGGCTCGACAAAAACCGCCTTCAGATCGGCATTCACGTGAGCGTCTACGTTGGTATCATGATCATCGGCTCCGTCCTGTTCGCCAAGTTCTGGATAGAGACCACGAACATGGGGCCGGAGGCCGTCGCTTCCCAGATCGAATCGAGCGGGATGCAGATACCTGGCTTCAGAAGGGACCCGAGGGTCCTCAAGAGGGTGCTAGAGAGGTACATCCCTGTCGTCACTGTGATATCAGGTGCGACGGTCGGAGGACTCGCGGCCGGGGCTGACCTGATAGGCACTGTGGGCAACGCCTCCGGGACGGGTGTGCTGCTGTCCGTGGGGATCATGATCCAATTGTACGACGCTATAGGCAGAGAACAGATGATGGAGATGCACCCAGTGCTGAGGGGCTTCTTCGGAGGCGAGTAGTCGAATGGCTAGCATGTCCGGTCCTGGGACAGGGAGGCCGCCCAAGCCCGACATAGGGAGCCAGATGGTGGTGATGCTCGCATTCATCACCGCGATGTTCGTGATGTTCGACAATAACCTGAGGCAAGGACTCGGCAGACTCGTCGGCATCCCTCTGGCGCCGCTGGTGGGCTTCGGCGGGAACCAGCCCATACTGACGCTCATGTTCACCGGCCTGCTGATGAGCTTCTTCAGCATAAGCGTGAGGCACTTCTTCGTCAACTGGGTCGACCAGGCGAGGAACCAGAGGATCACCTCCTCATTCCAGAAGGAGCTCAGAGAGGCGAGGGCGAGCAACAACACATACAAGACGAAGAAGCTGACAGAGCTCCAGCCGCAGATAATGGCGCAATCCATGAAGGCATCACAGACTCAGCTGAAGCTCATGCCGATAACGATGCTCGTGGTCATACCCATCTTCGCATGGCTCGCCAACTTCATCTACCTCGACCTGTCGTCCACCACTTTCTCGGTCCCGTGGGCGTTCAGCGCGGACATGAAGCATTCGAGCATACTGCCCAACTGGGTCCTGCTGTATTCCCTGCTCACGCTTCCCTTCGGCCAGATCTTGACCCGCGTGCTGAAGTACTTCAGCTTCAGCAGAAGGTTGAAAGACCTGGAAAGCGGCGGGCTGGACATGGCCGAGGCCGCCGGCGGCAAGGGAGCGGCCTGATGAGAATAGCGATCTCAGGACCACCAGGGAGCGGCAAGACCACTATCTGCATGCTCGTCGCGAACAGGCTCGATTACGATTTCATTCTAGTAGGACAGATATTCAGGCAGATGGCTATGGAGAGGAAGCTCGACCTGGAAACCTTCGGAAGACTGGCGGAGGAGGACGAGACGATAGACAAGGAGCTGGACGAACGGATGCTCGCGCTGGCGAAAGCGAACGAGAACATCGTCCTCGAGGGCAGGCTGTCGGGACCGATCCTGAAGGGTAGGAAGGTCTCGGTCTTCGCAGCGTACATAGACGCGACCGAGCAAGTAAGAGCCGACAGGATAGCCCGGAGAGAAGGTAAGGACGTCCAGCTCGTCCTGAGGGAGATGCTGCTCAGGGAGAGGTCGGAGAGGAAGAGGTACATGGCGTACTATGGCATCGACCCATCAGACAGGTCGATATACGATCTCTGGTTGGATTCCTCCAACATGCCTGCGGAAAAGATAGCAGACACGGTCGTTGAGAGAGCGAAGAAGGCAGAGGCGGAGAATGCTCGTCAAAACGAAGAGATCGACTAGCCAGGGAAAGGGCACGAGACCCCAGGACAGGACTGTCGACGAGCTACTAGCGAACGGCGTTGTTGTCATAGACAAGCCCGCAGGACCTACCTCACACCAGATCACCAGCTGGGTCGGGGACATGATAGGAGCCAAGAAGTCCGCTCACGGTGGAACCTTGGACCCGAGGGTCACGGGCGTCTTGCCAGTCGGTCTTGGGAACGCCGTCCGTGCCATGGATGCACTGCACTACGGCACGAAGGCGTATGTCGGCGTCATGAGGATGCACGGGAACGTCGACCAGAGACGTCTCCAGGAAGTATTCAAGGAGTTCACAGACGAGATCTATCAGACGCCCCCGATGCGATCCGCGGTCAAGCGAGAGCTGAGGTCTCGGAGCCTCGAGTCGCTCAGCCTGATGGAGATTTCTGGCAGGGATGTGTTGTTCAAAGTCGAGTGCGATGCTGGCACGTACATTAGGAGCCTGTGCGTGGACATCGGGGACGCCGTGGCCGTTGGGGCTCATCTCCAGGACCTGAGGAGGACCAGAGCCGGCGCTCTCACAGAAGATGCTGCGGTGTCGTTGCACGACCTTAAGGATGCGCTCGAGGGGCACAAGGCCGGGGACTCACGCCTCCTGAGGAAGATGTTCCACCCGATGGAAGTCCTTATGGCCCAGATGCCGAAGATAGAGATCAAGGATTCCGCGGTCGATGCCATATGCCACGGAGCGAGCCTCGCAGTGCCGGGAGTCGTGACGCTGGACGAACATATCAGAAGAGGCGGCGCCGTGGCCATCATGACTCAGAGCGGGGAGAGTGTTGGACTGGGCTCCGCTCTCATGGACTCGGAGGAGATCATGAAGCGCTCTGAAGGGGTCGCTGTCAGAGTCTCGCGCGTTTTCATGCCCGCAGGAACATACGCCCGCGTCTGGGGCAGCTCTGCGAAGGACGATCAGCAGAAGTGATCCAGGGTGCGTTGCCTGGATATTAGCGGCTGAGCTTGGATCCCCAGGATTCTACGAAGGTGCATGGCATACTCCTTAACGAAGCCGTGTGTCGTGAACACCTGCTTCGGGCTGCACTTCTTCACGAACTCCACAAGCTCATCGAATCCACAGTGGTCCGAGACAGGAAATGCCTCGTCGACCCCTGATCGATATGTGAAACCCTTGTCCAGAGCCCAGCCCGAGAAAGCCGCGGTCTTGGCCCCTTGCCTGACGAGCGACTCGACCCGCTCCGCGTCCTTACCCAATCCAGAAGTGATGTACACGAAGGGCGGTTTCGTGTGATGCCCGTCGAACTCCCTCTCGACAAGGTCGTATCCGTGCTTCCTGAGCAGACGGTTGTTGTCGGCGATTGTTGGGTGGAGAACCAATGGAAGATCCTTCAGCGAGGCTGTGAGTTCCTGCGACTTCCCAAGGGGGTATGCGAAGAGCACCGCACTGCCATCACGCTTCACTATGTCATCCAGCCAATCCCTGACGACGGACATCATCTCGGCATGGTCCGGGAAGACGTACCGAGGCTTTCCATAGGTGGCCTCCGTGATCAGCACATCGCATTTGTGGGGCTTTGCTGCCTTGGTGTTCTCCTTTTCCCGGGTGCAGAAATCCCCTGTATACAGGACGGTAGACTCTCCCTGGACAAGGAACATCCTCGACCCGGCGATGTGCCCGGCCTCGAGCACCTTCACCCTGTCGTCCGAGCATATCTCTATCTCTCTCTTCCTTCGGACCTTCACGAAATCTCTGGTGACGGGCGAACACATCGCAAGTGGCCTCTCAAAGGACGTGGGAAGGTGATCCGTGTGCGCATGGGAGATCATGGACACCTCGTCATTGAGGACGCGTTTCGGGTCGAACCTGAACGAGCATCCGTCCATCTTGACATGGATGCCGTTGCCTTGTTGAATCATCTGACCAGAGCCCTCGATCCTGAGCTGTGCTTCATTCACCACAGGTGACAGAGGGTATAAACTACCTTATCCTCTCGAGTGAAAATGCTCCGATCGTCAGGGCCTTGTTGCTGTGTTTGTACTCTATCCAGTCCCGGGTCTGGGCATCACCGACACCCTGGACGCTCAGCAGGGTCTTCTGCTTATCAGTTTTGAACTGTACAGACCCCGTCATGTGATGCTGGATCGATTCGAGCTGCTGCTCCGTATGCATCCCGCGCTCGACCGCGAACACCGAGATCGCACCACCCTGTTTCAGTCTCCCGGCCAGGCTCTGGATGAACTGGAAGGAGCTCTTCTCGTCCGACTGCGTGATGCTCATCGAGAGGGACATGTAGGCTAACCTGAAGTAGGGCTGCTTCTGCTTCGCAATGGATTTGATGCACGCGTCTACTGCATCGGTGATTGCTTTGAAGTTCCCCGGGCCCGAAACCCTGGTCACTCTCTTCTCGGTCGCAGATTCGTCCCTAACGCCGGTCTGCATGCCGGACGCATCTATCCAGTGAACCAATCCCACCTGCTCGAACTCCAAGAAGGCGGGAAGTATCGGCGCCATCTCCTTGGATATCTCAGAGGGCGGACGAGAGGTCGTGACGATCACGGCCGGAACCCCTTTCCTGAGTCCTTCAGCGATGAACAGGAGCATAGCCACTTCCTTGCCAATGAACGGCGGACCCACGAAGAGCACGTTTGACCCGAACGGCACGCCGCCCATCAGGAGGTCGTCCAGGCGTTCCATGCCCGTCTTGACCTTTTCCTCGGAGTACTCTTCCTCAACGGCCTCCTCCATCCCCTCGATGTCCTTCTGAAGATGCACTCTGAGAGACTCCTCGCGCTTCTCGAGCTCCTTCTCCCGCTGATAGAGCCGCGACTTCGCATCCCTCTCTTTCTCCACCAGGCGCTTCTCGCGGTAATCGAGCGTTCTATCCTGCCCCTCATCCTCCTCGGGAGCCTCCGCCCGGACCTCCTCGACCTCCTCAACGCTCTCGAGAATCCCACGCTCCATGGCTCTGAGCTCTGCATGCCGCAGACCGATCTCCGCCTCCTCTGCCTTGAGGTCCTTCTCCTTCTCCAGGAGCCCTCTGAGCTTGGAGTTCATGGAATCGTGCTCGGTCTTGAGCCGCAATTCCAGTTCCTTGATCTTCTCCTCGCGCTTCTCCAGGGCGGCCATCTTCCTGGCCATCTCCTCTTCCCTGACGGAGACGGCTGTGAGCTTCGATCTCGTCGTCTCGGTCAGATCGAAATACTGTTTCTCATGATCGGTGATCGTGACCTTTGCGCTCTGCATCTCTTCAAGGCCTGAGTTCAGCTTCTCTATCTCTGCCCTCAGTCCGGCTTCCTTCTCCGCAATAGTCTGTTCGCGCTTCAGAAGCGAACTCTCCTTCTCGACAAGCTCGTTCATCTGTTTGTCCGCGCGTGTCGTGAGCCGCTCCGCGCGCTCAGCTTTCTTTCTCAGATCGTCCTCCATCGCCCTGAGGTTGATCTCCTTCTGCGAGAGCGACTCCTGCCTCATCAGCAACTGCTGCTCTACGCTGTGGATGTTCGTCTTCTCCGCGGCGACGGTGCCTAGCTGCTCTCTGGCTGCTACGACCTCGAGGCTCTTCATGTCCAGAGCGCTCTCCCTGACGCCAATCTGCTTCTCCCGCTCCGCGAGGGCATCCTGGAGCGACTCCAGCTCCTTGCTCATCGTTTCCTGGGTGGACTCCTCCTCCTCGATCTCGGAGAGCCTGTTCTTCATCTCCCGATCTTTGGACTGTGCCTCGAGGAGGAGCTTGTTGGCCTCCCTCTCTCTGGACAAGAGCGATTCATCTTTCGCAACGATGCTCTTTGATCTCTTCTCGAGTTCCTTCCTCTGAGAATCTATGTCTGCGAGCTTGATTTGAAGGGTTTCGCGCTCGCTCTCGAAAGCCGCCTCCTGCTGAGAGAGCCGTTCCCTGTCTGCACGCAACTGCTGTAGCCTTTGCTCGATTTCCTTCTCGCTGGCCACGACCTGGGTCTTGTGCTCCTCGACAGACGCCATCTCGTCCGTGATCCCCTTCTCGTACGTCTCGAGGTCGGATTCTCTGGACCTTAGAGCATCTTCGCGGTAGGCAAGCGCCTTTCTTTTGTTGTCGATGTCCTTGAGCTGCTCCTTCAGTTTGCTGTCGCTCGCTTTCAGGACCTCGCGCTGCTGGACCGAGGTCGAACTGGCGATAATGTGCAGCATCGAGCCGCTGAGCTGAATGGCGGCCGCGCTGCCCAGGTACGCCATGGGCAGTATGCGCTCCAAATCCTCACGCTCGAATTCGAATATCATGTAAACCAGGAGCGCGACGGGGAATATCGCTGATACAATGCTAATGGTTTTGCGTGTGCTCGGGCCCTCCCAGGTCATAGCGAGTGATATCTCAGTCAGGCAGATGCCCAGCAACGAGGCTGGGTAAAGCCAGGCTGGGTAAAGCCAATCTGGCATGCCTGTCGGGTCTGGCGTGCTTAGCGGGACGTAACCGTATTTGTCGAGGACTATCAGCCCAATCAAGAATGCTGGGGCGATTAGCGCAATCATGCTCATTACGAAATGAGGCTCTTCCCTGTCAGTGAGATAGGGCTCCCACTTCATCCAGAGCGCGACTGCCGAGACAACCACTCCCGCTACGAGCGGGATTATCCATTTGAGAGTAACCAGGAATTCAACGTCTGGCGCGAGAGGAGCATTCATGGGGAAGTCCCAATTGATCAGGCAATAGTAGGCTATCACAGCTGTCAAGGCGAGTGCGAGCCCGGAGGCTATCCCTATGATATGTGCTAACCTGCCCATCTTGAGCTGCAATATGGCCGCCTTGCGTGAGCGCTTCACCTCTGCCGGCTCCATCTGCTCGCCATAACTCCTGTGCACAGGCGGCCTGGACGACGGCGTAGACTGTCTTCTGGAGGATGATCTCGGGGCCATTTTCCTCAAGTTCCTTGTTTACAAAGCTCAACGATTATCGAGAACCGTTGAGCAAAGAGGGCCCTAAGTGTACTTAAACATTAACTTCTCATTTCCAGAGGAAGGTTTTCTATAGAGGTTCATTTCGTCTCCAGGTTGACTTGCTGGATTATATTCAGCGCACTAGTTTCACTATGCTCCCCCCTGCATCGGTTTAACTCTGGAAGGGGAGATAATGCGGTGCCGGTGAGATCGCTTGAACTTCCAAAAGGTGGCCGCGCTCGAAGAGCCGCTCGCGCACATCGTTGATGAGGAACCACTTCTGCACGAGAGAATTCTCAACACCTCCATCTTGCAGCTGGACGAGCTCACAGGAGGCTTCAGATCGGCCCAGGTGACGCTGTTCGACAGCGACAACAGCTATGCGACGAGCCTGCTGCACCTCCTCTGCATAAAAGCGGTCTCTCAGTTCGATGAGGAGGTCGTGTGGATCGACGGGGGCAACACGATCGACCCGTACGCCATCAGCTCACTGTGCAAGCGTTTGAGGCTGGACAAGCGCGACATACTGTCCCGCATCAACATATCCCGCGCATTCACCGCATACCAACTTGTAACGCTGATAGACGACAAGCTGGAAGAGCAAGTGGAGAGGAGCGCGCCATCGGCTGTTATAGTATCATCGATAACAGAGCTGTTCCTCGACAAGGACATGAAGTGGATGGAGTCGCACCAGCTCCTAAGGAGATGTCTGGAACAGATATCCAGGATAACGAAGGAGCGCGAGACGATATCCATTATCACAAACCACACTCATCAGCCGGTCCGCCCGAGCCCTACGCTCACGACACTGCTGTACGAGCACTCCGACATGGTCATCCAGATGCGCGCGAGAAGGTATGGGCTGTTGTTCCGGTTGCCGCGATCTGATCGGGAGATATTGTTCTCACCGGTTCCTTGGAACCAATTTACGCTGGACGAATTCAGGGGGGGTTTTGACGGGAAGGACGGTGCCCACATACCGCTTGGCGCTTGAGTCCATGGTCCAGCAGTGGAACGATTTCAGGAGAGCGCTAAGGAGCGGCGACAAGGATGCTTTCGACTCGCTCATGAACAGGGCGCGCATGCACGCCTCGGCCTCGACATATGCGATAAGTCTGGATCCAACAGAATCGGCACTCCTCTCCATGTTGCTGGAGCACGAGAAGGAGCTCCTCGATCTGAAGAAGAAGCTAGGACACGAGAAGGATGTAGACGGAGGAAAGGATGGGATACTCAGGAGCAGTGAGTCCGAGAAATGAGAGGCTGGCTCCTCGACATATATCCCGACTACGGGACGAACTCCATCGTCTACTGGGTACGTACGAGGAGGGGTGCGCAGAGGATAGTCGACCGCTCGTTCCTGCCCCAGGTTTTCGTCCACGCAGCCCCTGACAAACTAGACGATCTCGAGAAGGCGCTCCCGATCCTGGATGCCGTCAAATCCACCGAACGAGTCATGAGAAGCATCTGGCTCGGTGAGCAGGAGCGCGAGGTCCTCGCCGTAACCATACGAGACTACGCAAAGGTGGAGGACATCGCACACACGATCGACAATCGCGGGAGATACAGAGACTACTCGCTATTCAACGTCGATCTGCGCTTCAGCCAGAGATACTTCGTCGAGAAGGACCTGTTCCCGATGGGCTATCTGGAGTTCAGGCCGAAGCCGCACATGCTCGACGACCCGTACGCGATCGACTACGAAGCGCCCCCGCTGTCAAGCCTTGAGCTCGGCATACGACCAGAGACCAAGAAAGGCATTCCGACCTTCGACGACAAACTGCTCTCAGCAAAGGTTGGAGAGCATGCTGTCGACGGTGATGAGGAAAGTGTGCTCGAAGGCATCCAGGGCATCCTCAAGGATGAGGACCCGGACGTGTTGTACACGGACGACGGAGACGCGTTCGTCCTGCCATACCTCTACAAACGGGCGAAGCGCGCGGGGATCACGCAGTTCCAGCTCGGAAGGGACCAGGACGACCAGTCCACAGAGCGGAAAGGAAAATCGTACTTCACCTACGGGCAGATAAAGTACAAGCCGCCGTCCTACAAGCTCAAGGGCAGGATACACATAGACAGGACAAGCTCGTTCATGTTCATGGAGAGCGGGCTGAACGGGCTCACGGACTTGTCAAGAATATCCAGCGTGCCCGTCCAAGAGCTGGCCAGGCTCTCGCCCGGGAGCGCCATCAGCGCCATGGAAACCAACCAGGCGCTCAGGGACGGCTGCGTGATAATGTGGAAGAAGAACCTCCCGGAGAAGTTCAAGACCGCCGAGGAACTGGTGATCGCCGACAGGGGCGGGTTCATCTACGAACCAGTTGTGGGCATCCACGACCACGTGCTGGAAGTGGACTTCACATCGCTGTATCCGAACATCATGGTGAGGTTCAATATCTCCCCGGAGACTGTCATGTGCCCGTGCTGTCCAGACCCAATCAGGAGGGTGCCTGTGCTCGGGTACAACATCTGCGACAGGCGCATCGGCCTGATACCGCGCGTGCTGAAGCCGGTGGTCGAGCGCAGGACCAGACTGAAGAGGCTGGTCAAGGCGAGCATAGGTGACACGAAAGCCTACAAAGAGCGCGTGGACATACTGAAATGGCTCCTGGTAACGTGCCTGGATTCCGGGACCGAGATACCGCTCAGGATGGGCGGATCGTTCGATGTCCTCCCCGTGGACGACATCGTCGAGAGGTACGCGAACGGATCCATTGGTAAGACCGAGGTCACCGATAGGCTCGAGGTGTTCGGAATCGACAGTAACCTAGAGCCGTCTCTGAAGCGCGTGTCCACAGTGTTCAAGTTCCCGGCCCCTGAGCAGATGATAAGTGTGGACATCGGAAGCAGCAAGCTGAGCTTCACTCCTGATCATCCATGCTATGTCAAGCGAGGCAAGAGCCTGGGGCTGAAGAGGGCGGACAGATTGGTGAAGGGAGACCTGCTCCCGGCGCTCATGCCCCTGTACAGTCCCGAGGCAAGGTCTGGGACATCGCTCTCACAGATGCGCGTCAGATACGTGCGGAAGGTGAGGCCGGCTGGCGACTACGTCTACTGTCTGGGCGTCTCAGAGCCGCTCCACGGTTTCGCGCTCTCGAACGGAGTGCTCACGCACAACTGCTTCGGGTACACTGGATACAGGAACGCACGGTTCGGAAGGATCGAGTGCCACGAGGCGATCAACGCCTACGGCAGGGAGATAATGCTCCAGACGTCGGAGATGGCCGAGGCGCACGGGTTCGAGATACTGCACGGGATAGTGGACTCCCTTTGGCTCAAGGGCAATGGCGACCCGGAGAAGTTCTGCGAGCATGTGTCCGGGCATATCGGTATCCCTCTCGAACCCGAGGGCACGTACAAATGGCTCGTCTTCCTCCCGGACAGGTCGCACGGAGTCGGGGCGCTCAACCGATACTATGGCCTTTTCGATGATGGCAGGCTCAAGGTACGTGGGATCGAGCTCAGAAAGCATGACACGACCGAACTGGTGAAGGACATGCAGTCTGAGCAGCTAACGCATTTCGCAAGAGCCTCGGACTCCCAGCAGTTCATAGAGCTGATCCCGTCCGCGCTCGAGATCGTGGACCGATATGTAGATGCTGTGAGGTCGGGGACCGTGCCTCTGAGGAAGCTGCTGATGACCAAGCGCGTGTCTCAAGGGCTGGGGGAGTACCGGCAGTTCAATGACAGCGTTGCCGCCCTAGCACAGCTCGACATCGAAGGCTTCAATGTCAACCCAGGAGAGGCGGTGAGGTATCTGATTACGGATTGCAGGAGCAAAGACCCGAAGAAGCGCGTGAAGGTCGATTCGTTCGTGTCCGGGTCCGAAGAATACGATGTCGAAGCCTATGTGAACCTGTTGCTTCGCGGGGTCGAGGGGATGTTACTTCCGTTCGGATATGACATGGAAAGGTTGTCTGAGATTTTCAGCTCGAAGAACCCGCGGAAAGGCTAATGTCGAGTTATGTGCCAAGAACATACTGACTCACCGACAACCCTATATAGCATGGTGACCACACAGGTCATAGGCCAATTGAGGGGGAAACAGAGCAATCCTGATCTGAATTCGCTGTGCGGATTCTAATCATGAAAGCTATGCGTGGCCCTCATGGCCGGGAAGAAGCTCACGATAAAGGAGGAAGGGATACCGTCTTGGGCAGGATGCCCAAAGGCGCTCAGATTTGTCCTCGGCCTCCGTCCGAACAGGACGATTAACAAGGCCAGGGAAGTAGCGCCCAAGCCGGGTACTGCAATTCGGGGGGAGAAAGGCGGTCCCTTCCTCTGTTAACTTCTTCCCTCGATTTTCCTTCATAACAGTGGTTCTGTTGCATTATCGGGTGATCAAGCTGGTCGACCATGCCATCTCTCTCTACATGGTGAGAGAGTGATTCACAGGGCAGAGAGGAGTGACAGGATTATCGGCACCAGCAGGCTGCCCATGAGCAGTATCCTCCGTGTGCCGACAAGAGGGGGAAGGAGGCCGAGCGATGTTGCGGCCATCAATAGAACCGAGCCTCTGATGCCCGTCAGTGCTATTGAAAGCGAACACACGAAAACGAGCGAGGCGATGGCCAGCTCCTTCGAGCACAGGAGCTTCCTCGCTCTGGAAGACCCGGACCCGAACCAGTCAAGGATCTCATAGGATGCCAGCGCCGCAACAAGCATCGACAACAGAATGGCCGAAATCGGTAGAAAGTTGTCAGACCAAGGCACGGGCTCGTCACCATTGTCCATGAAGAACGAAACGGCATCCATCGCCCCGCTCCTCGCGCGCATGATGCCGAATAGCGCTCCAACTGCGAAGACTGCTCCCGATGCCGATATCGCTGAGTACAGCCAAATGAACCTGATCGAGGCATCGATATCGTTCATTCCACTGGTCTCCCTCATCGTGGGGGAACACAATGTCACTGCAGACCCAGATGTCAGCCCCGGCATCCATCCGACGACCGCACCTCCTAGGAGTGAGGTAGCCAGCTCGCGTATCCCAGGCCTATGACGAGAGCGGCCTGAGCATCCTCCGGGGATGTCAGAAACCGCCTTCGAACCCAGGCTCAAGAGCAGGCCGGATATTCCGAACAGACCCGCGAACATCGGCAGCAACAATGACGATCTGGGCACGAAGCCATGCACGATCCACGGGAAGTCCGAGATACTGCATGCGAAGTAGCTGGTCTTGAGGACCAGTGTGCCCAGCAAGCCCGCGACTATGAAAACTGCGGATCCCTTCACGATCTTCTCGAGCGCATCCTTCCGGCGAGGGCGCAGACGAAGGGACGGGAGGCCCTCAGAGACTACGAGGACAGCCGAGAATGCGATTACGATGAACACCATGACTTTTCTGAGTATTTCATAGAGATGAACCGGGTCAGACATGACCATGCAGATCGGAAAGAATGCAAGCGTTGAGACGAGTATGCCGACAAGAGCACCGTCAGCTGAGGCTCTCACAGCAACGGCGCCAAGGCCTGCCTTGGCCAACCTGTGAGCGGGGAGGACAGAGATGACATCCCCTGCCGGAATACCAATGTATGTTGATGTGATAGATTCCGCAAAGGTATGGGCCACGAGCGCGGCGGAGATGAAACAGGAGATGGCTATGCTCGCTTCGGTGGTGCCGAGGAACGAACAGAGTGCACCGAAGAACCCAATGGTGATTCCAACGTAGGCGGTCATGGCAGCTGCAATGTTGTTCATGTGCAGGCCCGGGACCAAACCCGAGGAGAAGCCGATGACCGTTCCTAAGGCGGACGCTGCCAAGGCGGAGACGAGAAGACCTAGCCCCGACACGGAAGGCAGATGATGCGACTCATCGATTCACGCGCGCACTGCAGTAATAGTACACTACTCGAGAGCTCATGGCGTCCTTTTAGGATTCAATCGACTGAGACATCATATTCGTGATGCTCCTAATCAACAATGGAATCCTACAACACAATGACCTTGTTGTTTACGACTTCGACCTTGACCAAGGTCTTGATCGGCATGGATATCTTCCTCTCGATCTCGGGCCTCTTGTCGGTCTTCTCGATCACGACGAGGATGTCGACTATCTTGACCTGCATGGTCTTCAGCGCCTCGATGAGCGCCCAGAGTGTGCCTCCAGTGCTGACGACGTCATCGACGACTGTGACCCGATCGCCAGCTTTGAGACCGTTTATCCAGAGGGGGTTCTTCGAATAGCCGGTCACCTGCGAGAGGCTGACCTCGCCCGGAAGACCATACATCTTCTTCCTCACGATGTTGAAGGGCTTCCCTGTCTTCAGCGACAGTGCGGTTGCGAGCGGAATCCCAAGGGCCTCGATCGTCACTATCATGTCGCAATCGAAATTGCCTATCTCAACCATGGCAGCTGAGATCTCATTTAGAATCGCGGGATCGATGGACGGTATGCCGTCGGTTATCGGGTGTACCATGTAGTCGTATTCGCCGCGTTTTACAATCACTGAATGTTCAAGTGACGCCTTCAACGCTTCAAGGGCCATGGTTGTGGAATCGCAGACCAGATATTAAACCTTCTTTTCGTCATCTCAATCTCGAGATCTGGCTGGCGAGGGCGCTTAAGAGTTGCTCCGGGATCGTCAACCTTGCTCTGTTGTGGTCTTGCAGCTTATGAGCGAATAGATGTCATACTTGCCAGCCAGGTACTCCCTCGGACGAAGGTACTCCAACTCCACCAGGAAGCCCATCCCGACAACCTTGCCCCCCAGTTGTTCCACCAGATCAGCGTTCGCCTTTATGGTTCCTCCAGTCGCCAGGAGGTCGTCAATGAGCAAGACCCTGTCACCTTTCTCGATCGAATCCTCATGTATCTCGATCACGTCTGACTCGTACTCTTTGTTGTAGCTCAAGCTGGCCACCTTGTGGGGTAGTTTGCCTTTCTTCCTTATGGGCACAAACCCGACGCCAAGCTCATGCGCCACGGGTGCTCCGATGATGAAGCCTCTGGCCTCGTTAGAGACAACGACATCGATGTTCTTATCTCTGTAATGATCCGCAAGACCCCTAACGCACTCCCTGAAGGCATGCTTGTCCTTCAGCAACGGCGTGATATCCCAGAAGACCACTCCCTTGTGATCAGGGATCCATCTGATCTTTGACTTCAGGTCCATACTGAATTCACCCTTGGAAAGAGCACCCTTCAATGCACAGCTGTATTCATAGACTCTTCGTTTCGAAGCATCGACAGACTCATACATCATCGCCAACCTGAAACGCTTACTGGCACTCGACATTCATGGCAGGTCAATCCGTCCTCCAGATGGAACGTCAACAAGTCTAAGAACCCCCTAACTATTCGCAAAACACAGAGGAAGATAGCATGACCAAACCAATGGGAACCATATCGCTCGCACCCAACGTTTTCTGGGTGGGCGTGAAGCATCATGACAGGAGGCTGTTCGACGGACTGATACCGCTTCCGCATGGAACGAGCTACAACGCGTACCTTATCGTTGGGACTAACAAGATCGCGCTGATCGACTCCGTGAACCCAGGATTCGAAGGGGAGCTTGTGGAAAAGATATCACAGCATGTGGACCCCTCGAAGATCGACTACGTCATAATGAACCACGCAGAGCCGGACCACGCGAACGCGATCAAGCACATCATGACCTTGGCGAAGAACGCCAAGATGGTGGCTGGCGCGAAGGGGAGGGACGCTGCAATCATGTACTTCGACATCGACCCCGAACGGATAATGGTCGTCGACGAAAGCTCGAAGATAGATCTTGGTGGGAAGACTCTGAGCTTCGTGGACGCACCTTGGCTGCACTGGCCAGAGACCATGTTCACTTACCTCGAGGAGGACAAGATACTCTTCCCCTGCGATTTCTTCGGCTCCCACCTCGCAGTCGGCGCGTTCTACGCGGACGAGTATGGCAACGACCTTTCACTCGACATGGCGAAGCTGTATTTCGCCGAGATCATGATGCCGTTCAGAAAGCCCGGCCAGAACGCCGTCGAGAAGGTCAAGAAACTAGGGCCAAAGGTGATCGCTCCTTCCCACGGCGTCCTCTGGAGAGATCCGAAGATCATCCTGGACGAGTACACGAAATGGACCACCGAGAGGTTCGAGAAGAAAGTCATGATAGTCTACGTCTCGATGTGGGGCAGCTCTCTGAAGATGGCAAAGGCGCTCCAGGAAACGCTGGTGAAGAAGGGCGTGAGCGTGAACATCTTTGACCTGACGGTCACTGAGATCGGCCATGTGGCCAAGGAGCTGGTCGACACGCCAGTTGTCGTCATAGCCGCGCCGACCGTGCTCGGAGGCGTGCACCCAGTAGCCGCATACGCGACCCTCCTCGTCAAGACGCTCAGAGCCCCGACGAAGTACGGCGTAGTTCTGACATCTTTCGGATGGTCTGGGGGCGCGGTGAAGCAGATCCAATCCCTGCTCGATGGATCCAAGCTGGAAGTCCTCGGCGTCGTTGAGGTCAAGGGCCCACCGAAGAAAGCAGAGTTCGACAAGATCTCGGACCTGGCAGACAAGATCAAAGAGAAGCTGGACCAGCTCTGAGATCCTCAAACCTTCGCGCAAACCCTTTGTTCTTCATTTCCCTTTCGTCATAGCTGGCGGGCTGTCCTCCTCGCGTGGAAACGATGATATCTCTAGAACGAGCTGGAGATACAGATGGTCTATCCCAGACAAGTTCTGAACAGACTACGTTGGACCGAGGGCGAGTCACTTGACGATGCCGTGATATGGTACGTCCATAGAGGGGCTCCTGGAGACGTCATGAAGATCGCAGGGCGCGAGATCAAAGCGCTGGGAAGAGGCTTCTTCGAAATCGATGAGGCGACCATCCCATACCACAGGATCCTCAGGATCGACTCGAAAGGAGGAACGCTGTTCGAGAAGGACAAGAGGGCGAAAGGACTCGCCTGATTTCTCCTCTTGACGACACGCGCTGGATTGTGGTGGAAACCCTTATCTAGACAATGCTTATCGCCTGCATTGATGGAGTTCCTTTGGCTACCTTTCTCGATTGCCACCATAATGATGTATGGTTTCGGTCAGGTCTTTGCCAAGGAGACCAGAACACACGTTTCCTCCGCGAATCTTCTAATCATGCTTGGAGCGAACGTACTCGTGATGTGGAGCGCCTACTGGATCGTGTTTCACGAGCCCGGATCATTCCCGCTATCGACCTGGCTCCAGGCGGTGGCAGCTGCCGCCCTCTCGGGTGCTGCGTTCATCACCTACTACGAATCGCTCAAGCACGGCAAAGTGAGCATCGTCGGGACCATTGCAGGGGCATACGCTCCTTGGACAGTAGTCCTTGCGCTCATCTTCCTCGGAGAGACGATGGGCATCAGCGAGGCCGCAGGCGTGGTCCTCGTCGTGGCCAGCATGCTCATTTTCACCTACTCCAGGAATGGGAACAACGGCAATGAAAGGAAGAAGACGGAACTTCTGGGAATCGCATTCGCCATATGCTCCCTATTTTTCTGGGGGACATCCGCTGCCCTCGCGAAGGGTGCGATTTCTGACATAGGCGACACCAATTTCATCGGCGTCTACGCGCTCATATGCCCGACTATCTGGATAGTCTACTGGCTTGCTAGAGAGAAAGGTAAGTTCGAGAGGCCAAAATCGAACGGATGGGTCCTGGAGCTCTCAATGCTCTTTTTCGCAGGAGGGGGCATAACGCTCTACCTTGCGATCCAGAACGGCAATGTGTCCATCGTGTCGCCGATAACGAACCTCTATCCGTTGGTCACGATAGCTGTCGCGAAGCTGAGACTGAAGGAGCAGCTGACATCAAGGCAGATCATCGCCTTGGCGATGCTGTTCATCTCGATCCCGCTATTCTCCATCTAGACGTTCTTGTACTTGCCATCGGAGAATACGATCCTGTCCAGTATCCTTAGCTCTGGAGGCGTCTTTGATGGGGTCAAGTCAGCCACGATCTCGATGTAATCCCTCAACGGGCACTTGGAGACCTTGTTTCCCAGAGTCTCCTGGACCTGGTAAATCCCTGCCGAGTTGGACATGTTGACATGTATCTCAATGAGCTTCGTCTTGCCCTTGTGTATGTCAACTGATTCGATCGAAAGGGCCGATATCGAGTGGATATCATGCTTGCCCATGTCGAAAGACAGCCTTCCCCTGCCTTTGGTGATGTCACACCCGTCTGCGATCACGACGATGGCGCTCTCGATCGTAAGCGCGTTCTCGCCAACATCGTGGGCGTAGAGAGCGTGTAGGATCTGTTCGATCACTGCGGTCCTTTTGGATATCTCAGGATACATGTCCGGGAGAATCCGCTCGAGAAGGCCCTTCGCCAGCATGACGCTGAAGATCTCGTGTTCCTCCCTGTGTATCGCGTTCCCGATGTCATGGAGGAAGCACCCAGCTACCACTATCAGGTGAGCGTCGTCCTCCGTCATGCCCAGGCCATTGATCGAATCGAGCTGGAGATCCTTACTGTCCAGAATGATCTTGATGAGCCTCACGCCGTTGGCAGTGACGATACGGGCGTGGATCGGCCCATGATCGTTGTAGCCCATCTTGCGGACGGCTATGTAGTTCGCCAGGTTCAGAAGCGTGTTCGTCTCCTCGTCCTTCTCAAGAATGTGGAACATCTTGAGCGCATTGGGATAGTCCCTCAGGCCATCCACGATGGTCTTGACCGACTGCTCCTCAAGCACCGTGTACGATGAGGGCATCTTCAATCCGTATAGCAGGCCGTTCTCCAAGATCTCTTCGGACATGGTTTCCCACCAGCTGACCTTTCAGTCCCTCGAATGACGAGGTGGGATATTGAACCATTGCCCGTTTCTGCTGCGAACAAGCTTTAGTACACGCATTCTGCTCTCAATACTACAATATGTCATACATCGACGAGCTCGTGACCGCCTTGGGAAAGGAGAAGGTCCTCTTGGACCCATCAGAGAGGTTCGTCTATGGCGCTGACTGGAGCCCAAGGACTCCTGACGAGTTCATTCCCCCGGATGTGGTCGTCCTTCCGAGGACAACGCGGGACATCCAGCGGATCATCAAGGTAGCTTACGGTAATGATGTGCCTGTCACTGCGGGTGCTGGCCTCACTGGAATGCTCGGAGGGGCAATGGCCATCTACGGCGGCATATACGTCGACATGACCACGATGAACTCCGTTGTGGAGGTAGATCCCAAGAACCAGACCATCCGCGTGCAGGCAGGAGCGACTCTTCAGGAGATCAACGACGCCGTACAGCCCTATGATCTCTGGCTTCCGCATCAGCCTGAATCGAAATGGGTAAGCACCATAGGCGCCGCGATAGCGTGCGACAACGACTCCACGTTCGGCGTCCGGTACGGCAAGATCCTCAACTGCCTACTCAGCGCCGAGATAGTCACGGGCACGGGCGAGGTCCTGGAGCTCGGTCACAGAAAGGCGCACTTCACATCCTCAGGGTACAAGCTGAAGGACCTGCTGGCTGGCAGCGAGGGCACCCTGGGCATCATAACCGAGGCGACGCTCAAGCTGGAGCCTATCCCGGCCACTCGAAGGGTCGACATGATCGTATTCCCGCGCATGGGAGCCGCGG
>Ga0315275_10000259_pt1 | contig 43535 bp, 35 predicted proteins | sample YL17G03_0_MG_FD_205557 | JGI IMG/M metagenome (GOLD analysis project Ga0315275, IMG submission 205557) | Sediment microbial communities from Yellowstone Lake, YNP, Wyoming, USA - YL17G03_0 | ecosystem: Environmental > Aquatic > Freshwater > Lake > Sediment | place: USA: Wyoming | collected... | reverse complement strand
GTCCGGCGGAGCTATCAGTGTGAGCAGTCGCTGAGAGTCGAACCAACTGGCATGTCCGTCAGCGAATCCAACGTTCACGCCTCCCAGGTGCCGGGCATACTGCTTCCCGAAGCTGTTGTTCTCCAGGACGGCATTGTTGTTGGGCGCGAACTGATAGAGCCCACAGTCACCGCCGGTGTTGGCGCAAAGATCCCAGTCGTGGCCGGTGCACCAGTAGGCACAGTCGACCATGCAGATGTCCGGGTAGGCAAGCATGCCGGCATACATCGATATCGCCAGCGGGCCCACCTCGCGCACCACGATGGTTGTCACGGGGTCGTTCAGCGCTGCCATCTTGGCATCCATTAGGTTGCCCTCGTTGAACCCGATGGACTGGGCGAAGGCCTTGTTCGCCGACTTGGAGGTGAAGGAGCTGACAGCCATCCTGTCCTGCAGGCAGGAGTCGGTCACCTCACCTCCCCAACCCGATGGCCAGGCGACCAGGCAGGGGCCCATTCCCGTATAGTCGATGTATGTGGCTATCTCGGGATGCTTGTTGCCCCAGATGCTCTCATTCGCCTGGTACCAGGAGAGCCAGTTGGACGAGCCGACAATGAACCCTGCTCCGGTCCCGAGCTTCGCACTTGGGCACCGATACACATCGCGGTTCTTGGTATACTCGTCGAGGATCACGGACCACCGAAGGTATGGGTTAGCGAACATCGCGTAGGTGCAGAAAGGATCACCCGGTACCTCGTTCGAGCCGCCCCCCGGGAAGCTGTTGAAGTAGTCGATCGCCTCTTGCTGGTGCAGGCCTGGAGGGAAGGTGTCGTTGTTGTCCCCCAGGTACATCTGCACGGCCAGCGCCAGGTTCTTCACATTCGACAAACACACCGCCTTGCGAGCTGATTCCCTGGCGCGTGCAAAGACCGGGAACACCATGGCTGCTAGTATGCCGATGATGGCAATCACTACCAGCAGCTCGATCAGAGTGAAGCCCTTTCGTTTCGTCAACATCGCAGTTTCACCTCTCCGAAGGAAGGATAGGACGACCCGAGTCATCACAGGTGGGGCGCTGCTCCCGGGCACACTCCGCTCACAGCGGACCCTTCTGCCTCACCTCCTCATCACCCGAGGTCACGACGCTGCCGCTCCCGCCGCACAAGCTACACGTGCTGCCACCAAACTCAGTCTACCGAGCACAGACTGGGACGTCAGTGGAGATTTGCTTCCTTTTGTTGTATAATCCCTCGGAAGGTGGAGGGTCCGCGGAGGTTGGGAAGGCGATGTCCATAGTAGCGAACGAGGAGCTCGATCTGCTCCCGGACAGCGGGGAAGCGGTCTGCCCGCGCGTTGTATCATTCTCTTCCCCGCACCCAGTGCTCTGGGGCTTGCACGAGGCCTTTGAGGTATTGGTAGGAGTTAGCGGGCAGTACGACGCGCGCTTCAGGCGCCTCACTCTCAGGTGCCGTCCGGGGGACGTTCTCCTTTGTTCTTCCTGGGAGCCTCACGGCATTAGGATCACCACCCCCAGGGCTGTCCTGCTGTCTGTCCTCTTCAAGCCCGATTTCCTCGGTGAGGAGATGCTGGGCGAGTTGCCATGGCCGACCCTCTTCGCAGCGCTGCCGGGCGACCGCCCGAAGGTGGCGGGGGAGGAAATGCGGCGGCAGGCGCTGGCGGTTGCTTGTGAGATGAGCCGCGAGGTCGAAGAGAGGCACGCAGGCTGGCAGACCGCGCTCCGACTGGGCGTGTACCGACTGCTCTTTCTCATCGGGCGGGAGTGGACTCTCCCAGCGCGTGGCCGAACTCACTCGGCTCTACCGACGCCCCATCCCGCCCGTGTCGGGCCAGCGGTCAAGCTGGTGCAAGCCCGGGGTGGACGCCCGGTGCTTGTGGAAGAGGCAGCGGCGGCCTGCCATCTGAGCCCCTCGCAGTTTGCGTACGTCTTCCGGCACAGCATAGGGGTGAGCTTCGGGAGGTTTGTGCTGAGATCCCGGCTGACGTGTGCGGCCCGGCTTCTGCTCGCCGGTGATGACTCTATTGACGCCATTGCCCAACAGCTCCAGTTCACCGACCGCAGCCACCTTCACCATGCCTTCCAGAAGCGGTATGGCTGTACCCCAGCGCAGTATCGCGCCGGAAGTCGTCAGCCTTACGCCATGGATGAGGACGTGGGTCGCGAAGTCCCCATGCCGCGGTTCAGCGCCACCCCAGCCTCTGAAGGGGACCGACGATAGAGGTGCCTGCCGAAGAAGCCTGCTCGCTCCTCGAGGCGTGTGGGCCAGGCCGCACGGCATGGGAAGCTGCGCCTACAGCGGTTGGTCGCCGACCTCGGCGATCCATTGCTTCGTCCACTCGACGGTCTCAATGCCGAAGCCGCAGTGGTAGTTGCCAAGCAGGATGATGCCCTCGATACGACCTTCCCTTAGCCACTTGAGCCCCGTCTCGCACTGCTGCCTCATCAGTTCCAGAGGGATCTTCCCCTCACCCTCGGTGCCTTCTGCGGGCTCCCCTCCCCCCATGTCTGTGAAGTAGCATCCGAGCATCTTCCGCATGTGGCCAGCGCGCTGTTCGAGCTGGGCGAAGTCGGGCTCGAGATCTGCTAAGTCCGGTGCCCACCAGTGCCAGTAGGTGACGACGTCACAACAGGCGAGATAATCGTCCAGTGGCAGGTCGAGCTGGTTGGAGTAGATAACAACGTAGAGATCTAGCCTCCGGGGGCCGCCATGAAGTCGGTCCGCGATCTGCTTGAGCTCTTCAAGGCTGAAACGGGCCTGCTGCCTTTGCCCGTCGACGTACCCGAAGAAGTCATCGAGAATGGCGCCGGTGATGCTAGGGAACTGCTCGGCCATGCGTAGCACTTCCTCCAAGTCATTGCGATCGGAGGCGGCTTCGCCAAGGGCGGAGAGGACGACACGCTTGAGGGGTGTAAGAGGTCGTACGTGGGTGTCCCAGGGCGGCTCGGGGAAGTTCCTCTGGACGCCCCATAGGGCATTGGGAATGCCTAGATACATCGCTGCCTCGAGGGTCGTCATGAGCTTGCCCTCTGGGACCCAGGGGGCAGGGCGGAGGATCGGCTCGACAGGCATGCCAAAGAGCCAGAGTCGGTCGCGTACGGTGATCGTTGATACCATTTTGCACCCTTTCCGATGCCGCAATGTACAGGGGCTGCGGTAGCTGAGTCAAGCATATCATTGCCTGACAGCTGGCAGGGCAGGAGCGTACGCTCCTGCCCTACAACACGAATCCCGGGGTATACGAGGGAGAGCATGGCTGAGATGACCACCCGCGAGCGCATGATACGGATGTACGAACACCGAGATGCCGATCGAGTGCCTGTCGTAGATTATCCCTGGGATGCCACCTTCGAGCGCTGGCATCGGGAGGGAATGCCGACAGACGTCGACTACGTCGACTACTTCGGCCTCGACAAGTTCGCAGACCTGAACGCAGACAACGGCCCCCGCTACCCGGAGACCATCGTCGAGGAAACCGATGAGTGGGTCACCAGGACAACAGACTGGGGGGCCACCTTGAGGGAATGGAAGCACGCCGAGGGCGTGCCAGGTTTCCTCGACGCCGCCATCAAGGACCCGGCCAGCTGGGCCGAGGCCAAGGGCCGCATGACCCCCACGCCGGATCGAGTGGGCTGGGAGTGGCTGAAGTCCAACTACAGTCGGCTACGCGAAGAAGGGGCCTGGATAACCGCCAACTTCTGGTTCGGCTTCGATGTCCTGCACTCATGGGTCGTTGGCACCGAGCGGCTGCTTCTCGCCATGGTCGAGCAGCCGGAGTGGGTCGTTGACATGCTGGATCACAGCCTCGATGTTCAGATCGCTCTCTTCGAGCTGGTATGGGAGGCCGGTTACCACTTCGACGCTATCGCCTGGTGTGACGACATGGGCTACAAGCATTCGCAGTTCTTCTCCCTCGACATGTACCGACAACTGGTGAAGCCGGCGCACAAGCGCGCGGCCGACTGGGCGCACGCCAAGGGGCTCAAGGTCAACCTCCACTCCTGCGGCTACATCGCTCCCTTAGTTCCCGACCTGATCGACGCGGGTATCGACATGCTCAACCCCCTCGAGGTCAAGGCGGGCATGGACCCGATCCACCTCAAGGCCCAATACGGCGACGTGCTGGCCTTCCAGGGCGGGCTGAACGCCGTCCTCTTCGATCAGCCCGATAGCCTATGGCGGGAGATGCGGCGCGTCGTGCCCCACCTGAAGAGGAACGGAGGATACGTGCTTGGCTCCGATCATTCGGTCCCCAGTTCCACCAGCCTGGAGACCTTCCGGCGATTCGTCACGCTCGCCAAAGAGCTCGGCTCGTACCAGTAGCTGATGCCGGCGCAGGAGGTGATAAGCGCTCGCATTGTGCCCGGCCCTTGTCCGGACCACGCCGTGAGTAGGTGGCCGCATCTCCGGATCGGCCGTGCGACCGCCGTACGTGTAAGGAGACACCCGGTAAGAGCCCACGACCCGCTGAGGATGGTCCCAAGGCCGCCCGACACCCACAATTTGTGTCGGCTGCGGTTGCCGTTCGGGCCATTCCCGAGGAGCCACAAAGGGTCATTTGGGCGGTCCCATCGCCGCGTAACAACCGCAGCATGGCTGATATCGCGAAAGGAGCGCAGGCATTGTGTCGGAGGCATTCTCAGCCGTTCCAGTGACAATTGACGCCCAGGGTCTGCTACGGTGCCTCCTGAGGAAGGGGGAGCCGGACCGCGTCTACTTCATGGAGCTATTCCTGGACGAGGAGGTGAAAGCGGCGCTGTGCCGGCGCTATCCGATCCTCGACGGTCTGGATCAGAGCGATCCATATTTCGATCTCCAGGCGGAGATTCGCCTCCAGCGATTCCTCGGGTATGACTACGTGCGCTGCGGCGCGGAGATGGTGTGGCCCGAGTACGCGATAGGACGCGAGGCGGGAACCGTCGAGGACACAGCGGAGCCCGGGCTGAGACGAGCCGGCGGCCGGTCATACGCGGAAGAGCACACAGGGTGCCTGACGAACTGGGACGAGTTCGAGCGCATGGAGTGGCCGGATCCCGAACGGGCAACCACGTGGGAGATCGACTGGTACGAGCGACACCTGCCGGATGATATGTGTATCCTCGGGACGGGCGGCGCACACTTCTACGAGATCCTGAGTTGGCTGATGGGCTATGAAACCCTGTGTTATGCCCTCCATGACAACCGCCCATTGGTGGCGGCGATCAGCGAGAAGCTCTTTGCGATGGCCGAGGCGCAGGCCAAGCGAGAGCTGGCGTTCAGCCGAGTGAGAGGCATCTGGGGCAGCGACGACATGGGCTTCCGCACCGGGCCCCTCATAGGCCCAGACAATCTGCGCGATTTCGTGCTGCCGGGCCACCGCCTGGTGGCAGAGCTGGCGCACCAAGCCGGGAAGCTCTATCTGCTCCACTCCTGCGGCGATCTCAGTCTGATCATGAAGGACCTGGTTGAGGAGGTGCGCATCGATGCGCGGCACTCCTTCGAGGACGCGATCGAGCCCGTGGTCGAAGCGAAGCGCCGTGATGGTGACCGGGTGAGTCTGATCGGCGGCATTGACATGGATTTCCTGTGCCGGGCCGGCGAGTCGCAGGTGCGCCGACGCGTACGGGAGACACTTGACGTCTGCCAGCCCGGCGGCGGCTATTGCCTCGGCACCGGCAACAGCGTCTCAAACTACGTCCCGTTTGACAACTACCTGGCGATGCTCGACGAGGGCCGGAGATACGGCCAGGGATGAGTGTCGCTGCCTCCACGTGGGATCATCCTCCAGCGAAACTGAGCGCGCACGATACGCCAGAGGATGCCGTCAGAGCAAAGCTAGAGCGCTATCGCGAAGTGACCACTTCAGGCTGATGCAGGTTGGCTCTCGAGACTGCCGAAGGAGACGGTGATGCGGCCCTGATGTATCACGGAAACGCCCGCCAATAATGATGGTTGGCATTTCCGGGGTCCCAGAAACTGATCGGAGGGCAAGCTATGGCCAAGGTTAGAATCGGACGAGAGCTGATGATCTACGGCGAGCGGGCCGACAGCGACCTGCCGGCGGTGCTGGCCGAGGTCGATCAGGCAGGATACGTCGGGCTTGAACACTGGGCTCCCCGCAGCCCGGAGGAACTGAAGCAGATGCGCGCGGCGCTGAGCGGCACCGGCCTGGCTTTTGCCGGCGGGCACATCGAGTTGACGGGCCTGGAGAAGCCGGCCGAGCTGGGGCAGTGGATCGCTGGCGTCAATGCCCTTGGCGGCAGCTATGTGATCGCCTCCGCTTTTTGGAGCGGACTGGAGGCCTACCGCAAGGCGGCGAGAATGCTCAACGAGATCGGCCAGGAATGCCGGGATGCGGGCGTTGTCTTCTGCTATCATAACCATGCTCACGAGTTCGAGAGCGCTGATGGCACCCGCCCGATTCACCTGCTGATCTGCGAGACCGACCCGGCCCTGGTCAAGCTGTGCCCGGATGTCTACTGGGTGCATGTAGGGGGCGAGAGCCCGGCCGAGTTCATCGCTCGGTACCATGAGCGCTGCCCCTACTTCCATTTCAAGGATGGCACGAAGACCCAGTTCCGGGAGTTGGGGCGAGGGGAGGTCGATCTGCCCGCCGCGCTCACCGCGGCCCTTGCCTGCCAACCCCAGTGGATCATCGTGGAGCAGGATGAGACCACGCTGGCCCCTGCGGAGTCCCTTCGCATCTGTCGGGAGTACCTGAAAGGTCTTGGCCTGTGAGTTGCTGACAGGGCCAGCAAGACGCGCCCGGGTAAGCCAAGGACGGTCACCCATTCTCGTGGCGCGCCGGACTGAGTTCTGCTGCACTACTGTAGCGCAAGTCGAGCGGTTGGTCAGTGAGCGAGCAGGTACGGCGGCCGGCCCAACAGAGAGACGCCGCCACTCCAACGAAGGAGAAGCCGGGCTGATCCTGGAAACCCCGGGGCGGAGGATATTCATGGTGAAGCACACCTGCCCCGAAGTGGTGCGCGTAATCGACCATTCCCTTCTTCATCCGACGATGACGGACGCCGAGCTAGAGGCCGGTTGCATTGCCGCTGCGGGCTGGCAGGTGGCCTCAGTCTGCATCAAACCCTACTTCACAGAACGGGCGCGTTCGCTGCTCAGCGGCTCCTCGGTGAAGACCGGCGTGACTATTGGCTTCCCCCACGGCGGGCACGCCATCGCTGTGAAGGTGGCCGAAGCGCGCGCGGCGCTCGGCGAAGGTGCGGAGGAACTCGACATGGTCATCAACATCGGCAAGGCAAGGAGCGGCGACTGGCACTATATCGAGGACGAGATCGGCGCTGTGGTCGAGGCCGGACACCAGCAAGCAGCGCTCATCAAGGTCATCTTCGAGAACTGCTACCTGACCGATGATGAGAAGCGTCAGCTGTGCGCGATCAGCCGGCGCGTGGGAGCGGACTTCATCAAGACCTCTACCGGCTTCGGCACGGGCGGAGCGACCGATGAGGATCTCAGACTGATGCTTCGGGAGGCGGGCGATGCGATGGGGGTGAAGGCCGCCGGAGGAGTGCGCACCTTCGCCGATGTCGCGCGCCTGATGGAAATGGGCGTGAAGCGGGTAGGCGCGAGCCAGACCGAACGCATTCTTGCCGAGTGCCGGGAAGCTGGAGGCTAGTCGGCGAGAGTCCTCTAGCCACGTTGGAGGCTGTCTTCATACCCCGCAGTGTACCAGAGTTCATCAGTAGGACCTATTCGCGGTGAAGGCCGTCTGCCGTCAATGCTTGGTTCCGGCTACGCCGGGTCAGGATGTTCATATGCCCTCAGAGTTATCACCAAGAGAGAAGTGGTTCATGTTCCTGAAGGGTGAGGACGTTGGTCCGATGGTGAGCCCGGTGTGCGACGATTGGGCATTGGATGAGCCATATCGTTGGCCCTATAGCGATCCCGACCCTTTTCCTCCGGGAGCGCCCTACCACGAGGTGAGCCAGCAAATGGCGATGGCCGGGATATGCGGCTGGGATCCGACTTTCTGGGCTGAGGCCTCCTTCCCCCCCAAGAATGCCGACATTCTGCCTGAGACGCAGCGCCGACCGTCGGAGCATGGCACATTGGTCGAGAGCCGGATCCGCACTCCTTACGGTGACCTGACGTCGATGGCGGAAGAGGCGAGCAGCTCCCGCACCATCAAGCCTTGGCTTGAGAACGAGGAGGATTACCGCAAGGCAATCTGGCTCACACACCAGCAAGCCGACTATGACGAGGATGTCACTATCGAAGAGGGGGGGCGCGTTCGGGCGGCCATTGGCGACCGAGGGGTGCTAGGAACGTGGTTCGAGCCACCACTCGTCAACTTCTGCAACGAGGATGAAGTGTACTACCATATGGCCGACTGGCCCGAGTGTTTTGAGGAATTGCACGAGGCAACGACCGAGTTGGCGCTCAAGCAAGTCCCGACACTCCGGAAGGCAGGCTTCGATTACCTCTTCTATTGTGTCTCCGGCACGGAATGGATCTCCCCCGGCTTCTTTCGTTCGTACGTAACAGAGAATACGCGGAAGATCTTTGAGCTTTGGCGTGCGGAAGGAGGCTTCATCCTCTGGCACACATGCGGCCATGTGAAGTTGCTCATTGAGGAGGGATTTTACAGCGAGCTGAAGCCCGACGTATTCGAGACCCTCTCTGTACCACCAGTGGGCGATCTCCCCAGTCTTGGTTGGGCGCGGCAACGACTCGATCCCGCTATCATCACGAAGGGCAATATCGCCCTGGATCTGTTGCTGAACGGACCGGAGACAGAGATAAGGAGTGCAGTGTACCGAGTGAAAGAAGAGACTCGGGGCTATCGGCATATTGTAGGGCTGACCGATGACGTTCTCCATAACACGCCGCTGGCCAACTGCCTGGCATTTGTGGCGGCAGCGCGTGAGTCATAGCGCGGTACCCCAGAGTTGACCCTCGCCCGCAACCGGGTAGATATCTGCACACTGAGGCTGGCGATGCCATGGCCCTAACCAACCGTAAGAACTACCTCCGAACTGCTGCTCTGGAGGGTGGCGAATGGATACCGTGCGAGGTAGGCTTCTCTCCCGCCTCCTGGAATGCGCACCGCGAGGAGCTTACCAAGATCGTTGAGAGACACCCCAGCATATTCCCTTATCCTGACTCACAGAAGAGCGACTGCGAGGAGTCGGAGTACTATGCAACCTACCGCGCCGGCGAGCGCTTCACCGACACATGGGGCTGTGTCTGGGAGAATGTCTTCGGCGGGCTCGAAGGACAAGTGGTGGGCCACCCGCTTGCCGACTGGAGCGCCCTCGCCACCTACGAGCCGCCAGACCCGATGGTTTCCGGCGACCTCGGCCCAGTCGATTGGACCGAATACCGGGAGAGCGTCATTCGTCAACGGGAGAAGGGTGAACTCACCTCGGGCGGCGTTTCCCACGGCTTCCTGTTGATGCGTCTCTGGTATCTGCGCGGGTTCGAGCAGCTGATGGTGGACCTATGCGAGAGCCCGGCTGAACTGAGTAGGCTAATCAGGATGGTCGTGGATCACAATCGGCGCATCGTGAGCGAATGGCTGGCCATGGGCGTCGATTTGGCGTGCTTCGCAGAGGACCTGGGCACCCAGACGGCTTCCATCGTTAGCCAACAGATGTTTGGCAGATGGATCGCGCCAGGGTATCGCGAGCTGATGCGGCCGTGTCGGGAGGCCGGCAGCCACGTGTACCTGCACAGCGACGGCCACATCATGGATCTAGTCGGCGAGCTGATCAGCTGCGGCGTCACCATCCTCAACCCGCAGGACCTATGCAACGGCATTGACAATCTCGCCAAGGAAGTCAGGGGCCGGGTCTGCATCGACCTAGACCTAGACCGCCAGCGGATTGTGCCATATGGCACCCGCCAGGAGATCAGGGAACTGATACGGGAGGAAGTTATGAAGCTCGGCTCGCCCCGCGGCGGCCTCATGCTCGGGGCCGGCATCTACCCCCCTACCCCGCCTGAGAACGTGGATGCCCTCTGCTGCGCCCTGGAGGAGTTCCGCACCTACTGGTGGGACGACCGCGCCTGCTGAGTCTGCCTCCTATTGCCCTGAGATGCTACGGAAGGAGACCAAAGCGATGAGCACATGGAGTGAGTTGGGGATCACGGAACCGTACCCGGTCATCGAGGTCAGCGGTTCACCCCGCGACATGGGCCGGCAGCACGGGGAGAAGGCAAGGCAACATGTGAGCGCGATGATGGAGGTATGCTTTGGGGAGTCCACTCTTCGCCTCATCGGCGGCGCCCCGAAGGATGTCATCGTCCACACTGAGCGGTTGGTTGGTATGGCGGAGCAGTACGCACCCGACCTAGTGGAGGAGTGTCGGGGCATCGCCGAAGGGGCCGGCTACGACTTCCGAGAGATCTTCGCCTTGCAGTACTTCTGCGACTACGGAGGTGTCGAACGGGCTCCGCAGTCGGCGGATCGGGAATCGTGTTCGACGGGCATTGCTGTTCGGAGCGCGGTCAGGGATGGGCACTCGCTGCTGGCTTGGACTGACGACATGGACCACGAACTCGTCCCGGCCACGGTTATCCTGCGATCCCGGCCCGACCAGGGACCGGCGATCACGGCCATCTGCTTTGCCGGGACGATCCCAGAGGCCGGGGTCACTCGGGATAGAGCGATAGCATGCAACAGCCTTTTCCCTTCGCCGGCGGCGGATGGGGTGCCGTACGTCTTCATCCCCCGAAAAGCACTGCAGCAACCCACCCTGCAGCATGCAGTGAACGCGATCACTTCCGCTCCCCGTGTCACCGGGATGAACTTCGCACTTCTGGACCCATCCGGGGATTTCGTAGACATCGAGACCCTCGGCCCCGACCACCAGAACGTCACCACGTCCCAGGGATACTACGCCCACACGAACCACGTGCTCACGCCGGAGTTCGCCGCGCGATCCGACGCGTGGCATGAGGAGGACTCGGAGCGTCGGCTGGGCTCACTGCAGCGGTTCCTAGGTGCGCACGCCGGCGCCATGGATTGGGAGAGGATGGTACAAGCCATGAGCGACCATGGGGGTGGAGTATGCAATCACGAGGCAACACTCACCTGCATGGTCTGTGACCTCACGGAACGACGCGTGGCCTTCTCGACCGGCCCTCCCTGCCTCGGGCAGTTTCAGGAGTTTGCGCTGCAGTAGCGTATAGGCACGCCATGCCGTGCCGCCGCGCGGGACCCGGCCAGAGGGGCAACGGGCACCGCGTGCCGTGCCCATGCTGTACGGCCATCCGACGCGCATCGGAATCAGCCCGAGAGCTATTGCCCTGCGGCGGCAATCGTCCTTTCCATCGCCTCGGAAGCGCTGCACCACACCACAGCGTCGCTGAGGTGCTCCTGCACGCGCCTGCCCACCTCATCGAGAATGGCGATTCCGGTCTCCATGCCGTTGGAGAAGAGCGACTGCCAGTGGGTGTTGAGGAGCGGCCAGCCGCCCGCGTCGAGGCAGGCGCGGATCTCGCCCGCATCGCCGTCGGAAGTGAGGAACCGGTCTGTAATCCCCAGCACATAGGCCCGATCGGTGCGAGGCGAGTCGATGGTCTGCCAGAGGTGATCGTCCACAGTGCAGGGGATGCTGACTAGCTCTGTTGGCGGCTCAGAGAAGACGACATCCGGACGCCCCTCCGGCCCTTTCGCGTGCAAGAAGTACCAGCTCCGGTCCTTCCCGTACACCGCCCGCATTGCCGCCGCACATGCGCGCCTATACGCCGGTTCGACCTCGATACCGAATTCCCACGGGGAGGTCACGCCGGTAACCTCGATCCCCGCCTCTCGCAGCATCTCCAGCGCCCGGACGATGTATGGGGTGAGCGTCTCCTCCGTTTGAGAGGCCGCCCAATCGGCCTCGCTCAGCGGCAGGAAGCCACCCGTGGCGAGATCGAGGGTCAAGTTGTGGGTGATCATCTCCGGTGAGAAGTCCATCTGCGGTGCCAGGCGCTCCCGCGCGAGGTCGAGCCACGCACGAATCTCCTCCAAGCCGCCGCCCTCGATCCCGTGCACCAGGTCGCCGCGGCCGCCCATCCCCGGCACGATGGAGAACTTGCCACGGATGCCCCAGCGCTGGATGACATCGGCGAAGTGCGCCAGCACCTCGTTTGGGATCTGCTCCAGCAGGGGCCGTCCGTCTTCCGTAAGGGGCGGCCTATGGTGGACGTCGATGACGTGGCACCGGTAGACGTGGACGAGCGGCGCCGGGTCGTCAACGATGATCATGATCGGCGTGCGCGGGTCGGTCACGCGGGCCGGGTCCAGCGGTATGCGGTGCATGTCACTGTCCTTCCATCGGTGGTTTCGCTTATTCGTCACCGATGTCTGCCGGCATTCTCTGACCGGAGGCGACTGCCAGCAGGCAACGGGAAGATCAGGTCCAACCGTAGTGTACGGTTCGACGACCCCCCTCGCGTGTCATTGGGCGCAATGCGGTCTGTCAGTGGCATTGAGACATTGCAGCCGATATCACGTTGTGGGCAGAGCTTGGGGAGAGCTGAATCCAAGGATGTCGGCGGCCAAGCAACGAAGCGAAGGTTCTGATGATGACCACATGGTGTTCCGATGTTGCTCGGGGCCAACAGGGAGCAGCCCAGTGACAAGCCGCGAGAGACTGGAACGGGCGATTCGATGTCAACCCGTCGACAGGGTGCCGGTGCGAATGTGGGAGCTCGATCACCGGCGAGAACAGCCCAATGCCTCCTTTGAGGCGGCAGCACGAATCGGCCGCGAGTTCCAGCTCGACATCATCAGCGAGTGGTGGAGCTGGGAGAAGACGTGCTACGATCTGGGCCCCTTCTTCTCCCCTCCGGGTCTGGTTCGGGAGGAGACCAGTACCGAGGAGAGCGAGCACGACGGCTTTGTTGAAGACATCCACTCGTTGCACACCCCGGCCGGCAAGCTCGAGGAGAGATACCTTCGCAGCGTGCACGACAAGCCCGGCTATCAGTCGAAGTATCTGCTGGGAACTCCGCAGGACGCCGAGCGATGGCTCTCCATCCCGGCCGGATCGCCAACGATCGACGCCAGCGCTTTCTTCCGGGCAAGAGAGGAGCTCGGCGAAGACGGGATCGTGATGATCGACCTTCCCGGCGAGCCCATGTACGAGATCAATGCTCGTACAGGCAGCGAGACCTGGGGGTTCTGGCTCAAGGAAGAGCGCTCCTTGCTTCACCGCCTGGTCGCCGAGGCCCAGGCCCGCACTCTCGCCTTCGTGAAGGCCCTCTTGGGGGCCGGAGTGAATGGTCTCTTCGGCTACTGCGGTCCGGAGCTGTGTATTCCCCCGCTGGCCAGTCCCAGGGATTTCCAGGAGTTCGTGGTTGGCTACGATAGGGCGATACACGATCTCATCCACGAGGCCGGGGGACAGGTCTGGGTGCACTGTCACGGGAAGATGGGACCGGTGCTGGAGGGGTTCCTGGCAGAGGGGGTAGACTGCCTCAATCCCCTGGAGCCGCCTCCTATGGGCGATATTACCATCGGCGAGGCAAGAGCGCGGGTGGGGGACAGGATGAGCTTTGACGGCGGGGTCCAGATCGGCGACTTCGAGATCTGCTCGCCGGTGGAGATCGCCCAGAAGACAGAGGCAGTGCTTGAGGAGAGCGAGGGGCGGGGCCTGATTCTGTCGGCCACCAGCGGACTGAGTGACTGGCCGGCCCTGTCCGATCGGATTCTGGAGAACTTCCGAACCTTCTGTGCGGTTGGGCGCGACGTCGGCGCAAGGGTTTGCGCAAAGGGAGGATAGGGCGGGCAGAATACCAGGGCCTTGCGCTGCCCACGAGCGCGCATAGATGCCTGACCTTCGATCGCACCAACGCGTGTCTGCTATCGACAGGCCCAACCACCCCAGCACCGACTGAGCAATCGCGACCCGTGCCACGACTGTCTAGATGCTGCTGCCCTGCAGATGCTGACGCAGCCACTCCAGCGACTTCCAGCAACCCTCTGCCGGGTCTGGACCTTCGTACTCGATACACCAAACGCCCTGATATCCACTTCGTCTCAAGGAGGTTAGCGCGTGATCGAGGTGGATCTCCCCTTCTCCCAGCGGCGTCCCAACATAGTTCTCACGGACGCCGCGGCCGTCTTTGATGTGGGTGAAGAAGACATGCTTGGCCACCATATCATAGTACCGGTCGACTGTGGTCAGATCGTGGCCGAACCAGCGGTAGTTCATCGTGTCCAGGGTAAGTCCTACGTTGGGAGAGTTGACGCGGCGCAGCACGTCGAGCTGAAGCTCGGCCTTGTTGACCACCAAGCCGTGGTTCTCCAATGCCAACCGGATGCCCATCGGCTCGATGAACTCGCGGCAGCGGCTGACACAGCCGGAGATGGCCTCCGCCCACCGCTCCTCTGGGACAGTGTCCTTGGCTGAACCGCCCTCGAAGACCACGGTCTGAGTGCCGACGATCGTGGCGAGTTCACATATCCTCTTCATGCGCCCGACCTGGGCCGCGACCGAGGTTCCCTCCAGCACGACAAAGTCCGCTTCCGCAGTGTAGCCGTCGGCCGTCAAGGCCGAGGCCAAGAGCCCGCGGCGTTCGAGCTGATGCCGCACCGTCTCCGCCCGGCGCTCCGGATTGGGCTCGCCCTCGGGCCAGACATCGTCGATCAGCAACTCGACACCGTTGAACCCGGTCTCTCGAGTGTAGTCCAGGAACTCCTCCAGAGTGTCACCCGGGGTGTTCCAGTGAGCCAAGGCGAGTTCCATCGTCATCCCTTCCCGGCGTATGATCCACGAAGGCGCACTGTCCAGAAGCCCATCTTCCTCGTGGTATTCTCGGCACTAGCGGATTCCCCTACTGCGGGAGGCTGTCGAGGACGGTCGAAGCGTCACCCGCGCGCGGTGCCGCTGACTTGCGGCCGACCGTCAGGCCATCCTTGGCTCTTCGAGACGCCAGGCATAGACTACGCTGGCTATGCCTCCGACTGCGACAAGGAGGAAAAGCGCCTCGAAGGACACGACCCGGCAGATCAGTCCGCCCATGATCGGCATGACAGCAATCGGCAGGGAGAAGACGACCCGCAGAGCAACGAAGCTGGGTCGGAGAGCGGCCGGGGCAATCTCCAGGATGTAGTTTCCGAAGCCCATCCACGTCCCGCCCCAGATTGTCCCGTGGGCAATGAAGACGAGGCCGTACAGATAAGCGAGACCGGATTCCAGGCCCGCAGCACGGGCGAAGAATGGCACGAGGAGGGCCAATAGCGGCGCCAGGACAACCATGCAAGCGGTACTGCGGATGACACGCGTGCTGCCAAAACGGTCGCTGAAGTATCCGTAGACGAAGCCGGCGACCACCGCGCCAATCGTCGCGGCCCAGATAAAGAGGCCGCCCACTGACGGCGGCAGATGCAGGCGAGAGCTGGCGTGGACGGCATAGAACGGCGCAGCGGCAGCGGAGAACCCGCACAACAACTGAACGGGAACCATCCGCCGGAGCAGCGGGTAACGCCGGAGCATTTCCGGGATGCTGCGGATGAAGCGCGCCGCGGGCTCTTCCCGAGGGGAAGCATCTCCTGGCGGCTCGCGGATAAGGGCAAGGGCAACCGTCGCCAGGCCCATGCCGATGGTCAGAAACACGAAGAGTCGGCCGTAGTTCTGAGGGAACGGGAGCGAACTATCGGACAGAGTGCGCTGAACAACCGCGCCGGAGCCGATGGCCAACACTCCTCCCACGACCTGCATGCCTCCGACCAACCGGCCCCGGCGAGTCGGGGGAACGCTGCGAGCCAGGATGTCATACCAGGACACATTTGAGAGGCCTTCTCCAAGGAAGAAGAATGCATATACAGCAATCACCAGATAGAGCAGAGCACGCTCGTGGGTGCTGGCCCAGGACAGGCTGAAAGCGATTGCTATCAGCAGGAAGGGAAGCCTGGTGATGAGGCAAGGGTAGAAGACAAGTGGCTTCTTGCGTGGGCGGCGCAGGGCCATGCTGACCGCGAGCAGGTGAGGCAGAACCCAGGTGGCTTGTTGGGCTGCACTCGCCAGCCCTACGACGAGTTGGGATCCCCCGAGACTGGTGATAAGGACCGGAAGCACGGCAATCGGCTCAACAAAGGCGAGCCCGGCCACCCAAGCACCGGTGCCCAGCACCATGACACCGAAGTTCCAACGGGTGTGCTGATACCTGCGAGCGTCAGAATGGCCGGTCTTCAGCATAAGTCGCTAGTGCCTTCATCACTCACCACGTTCCTGCTTACTGGCCGCTGCCGTGCTACGTGCAGGCGCCATCACCCCCGGCCACTGCCAGGAGTCTCTAACCAAGCCGACGACCGCAGAGGCGCGAAGAGCGCGGGTCGGCAGCATACCCCGCGGCCCTGCGGTGAAGCTCTTGCTGGAGACTCCAAGCATCAGCGAGTCGTCTCCTGCGTCTTCCCGATGAAAGCGCATTTTCGCTCTCGGTAGTAGAGGTAGTTCTCCCAGGAAACATCGGGGGGAACCAAGTGGTCGGTGTGAGGAATGAAGCCGCCGCCATCCAGCAGCGGCCGCAGCCGCTCGAACTCGCGATCGATGGCAGCCTTCCCCGCGATCAGCGCACGCTTGTCGAAGTATCCCTGAAGGGGCGCTTGCCTGCCGAACTGCTCTCGGATCCGATGGGCGTCGGTGTGCGCGGCTTCCAGCGGGAACATGAGGTTGACCCCGGCTTCCAGCCAGAGCGGGACGAGTTGGTGGATGTTGCCATCGCAGTCAACACGGTTGAACTCGCATCCGCACTCGCTGCGCAAGAGCTCTGTCACCCGCCTATACTGTGGCACCATGTGCTCAGCGAACCACTGTGGGGAGACCAGCGAGCCCTTGTTGAAGCACATGTCCTCCCACCAGTCGGCGACGTCTATGCGGCACTTCCCGGCCACCTTCTCAAGAAGCTCTAGCGTCAGATCGGTGCAGTGGGCCATCATCTCGATGACCCACTCTGGGTCATCCATGATTGCGACGGAGATGCCCTCCAGTCCCATCCAGTTCCGAAGCTGACCATACATCGAGCCGGCCCAGACGCGCACTGGCTGGTCCGCCTCCAAGCTCCCGCGACAGCGTGCCGCCAGGTCGCCCGGCACTCGGCCGGGCGTATCGGGATTCAGCCTCTCGTCTCGCAGCTTCTCCCAGTCGGCCCTCGTGGCAACCGCATGGCGCAGGTAGTGAGGTATAGAGGAGCCGAGCTCCGGCCTCATCATCTCGGCGAGGGCGCCATCGGCGTCCTGCACGATGAGGTGGTCACCCTTCTCCTCGAGCACGCGGTATTCGAGCCCGGGATCGAGAAAGCCGGGGAATAGGCCATTGCCAATGTTCAGGTCGAAGCCTTCCAGGTCGGTGTGAAAGTAGTCGTTGATGCCAAGAGTGATATCGTTGAACTCCGGAGGCAGACCTTCATTGTGCCATCGCGCGATCGTCTGCTCCCACGCGCTGAACTCGAAATCCGGCACCCGATCCACTGGTTCATATCGCAGAGTAGCCAGAAAACGCTCGCGATAGGTGATGTGCCACCTCCAGAAGGCATGGGAATCTCGCGCTCGACGTGCCTGCGTCACCCGCGAACGGGAAGAGCGGATCTCGCTGGCCGGGCATCGGTCCTTGCCGCTCGCACAGCGCGAAAGCGCTGCATCGGCTCCGAGAGGTACGCCGGCCGTGCCTCAGTCCAGAGGGGACCTACTGCTGGTCACAGACCTCGAACGCCTGCCTCAGCGCCGCAGTGAGGTCTCCCTTTGGTTGGAACTCGTGAGTCACATAGAGATCGTAGTCGGTCGCCGCTATCGCCCTGCAAATCCCGACGTAGTTGAGTTCCTGGTCGGCGCCCAGCTCATTCCGCCCAGGGTTGCCGGCGGTATGCATGCCGCCGATCCAGGAGATGTTCTCCTGAATGGTCCGGATCACATCCCCCTCCATGATCTGCATGTGGTAGATGTCGTAGAGCAGTTTCACCCGGGAGCTGTTGACTCGTCGCAGCACGGCCATCGCCCAATTGGTATGATCGCACAGATAGCCCGGGTGATCTACCTTGGAGTTCATCAACTCCAGATTCAGGTTGATCCCCTTCTGCTCGGCGTGAGGGGCGACGCGCCGGATCCCGTCCGCTACGGCCTCGATCGCCTCGGCATCCGTTTGGTAGGGCAGGCGATTGCCGCTCACCAGGATGAGGCCCGGGATACCGCGCTTGGCGGCGACATCAATCGAGGTCCTCACTTCCGCTTCGATCTGGTCGTGGTAGGACCGATTGTTTAGCCTCTCGATGAGGTGGCCGCTCATGCTGCATACCGTGAGATGGTACTTCTTGGCGAGCGCCATCACTTCCTCGAAATCGTCCCCACGCTCCCAGATCTCGACCGCCGGGTAGCCGATGTCCGCCATGAGCTTGAAGAATGCCTCCACACCCATGTCAGGCGGCTTCACCATCGGATAGCAGACTGCTTGCTTGATACGCAACGGGGTAGCCCCTTTCTGCCGTTTGGAATCGGTATGGTCGAAGTCAGATCGCGAGCTTCACCACCTTGCCCGTTTCCATCGATTCATTGGCCGCGCAGGCGATGGCGTTCGTCTTCATCGCGTCATCGTAGCTGGACAGGATGCCCTGGCTCTTGCCTGCCTTCACAGAGTTAACGAAAACCCGGTCCTCGATGGCAAAGATGCGGTCCTCGCCCGGGATGCTGATCTCTTCACCTCCGGGAAGGCTGATCTTGACGCTGTGCTCCCAGCCCGTGAACTGGGCCTGCATGTCGGTTCCCCACAGGGTGAGCAAGATCCACTGCCCGACAGACGTGCTGCAGGAGGCATAGAGATTCGCCGCGGCCCCGCTGGCAAATGTAAGCTGCACCATCGTGGCGTCCTCGATGGTATAGAAGCTCGGCCGTTTTCCCCGGCCGTACACCGGAACGGCATACACGCTGGTCACCTCACCGAACAGGTAGCGCGCCAGGTCGACGGTGTGGCAGGCCTGTTCGAGGAATTGGCCTCCGGACTTGTCCTTCTGCACCCACCACTCATAGGCCCCCTCATAGCGCTCAGGCGGGCCCTCCAGCCAGCCGCCGTGCATGAGCACAGGCTTCTGCTTGGCAAGCAGCTCCCGGACACGCTGCACCGAGCGGCGGTAGCGCGTCATGTACCCCACCGAGGTGATAAGGCCCTGTCTCTTCACCCCCGCGGCTATCTTCTTTGCCGTGGCCATGTCCAACGCGACCGGCTTCTCGACGAAGAAGGGAAGCTTGCGGGCGATCACTAGCTCCTCTGTCGGACCGTGCGCAAACGGCGGCAGCAGGATGTAGACCGCATCGGGCCGGGCCTCGTCGAGCATCTTCGCGGCGTCGGTGTAGATCTTTCCCCGACCCCCTGCCTGCTCTCGCCGGGCCGCCGCGGCTTCCTCCTTCAGGTCACACCAGCCGACGAACTCGACGTCCGGGAAGTCCTTCAGGCCCTGGTCCAGGTGACTCGTGAGAATCTCGCCCGTGCCGATGAACGCAAGTTTCACCTTGCTGGCCATAGGTATCCCTCCTTCCTATCACAGAACTGCATGGCTCGTGAGCATCGCGGCAATTCGCTGCGCCAGCCCGGCATCCCTTCTTGGTCGGAGCCGTTCCGACGCCGCAACGCGTAGGTCAGATTCGGCGTGGAAGTGGCGGGTCTGGTGAACTCGTCTGGTTCCGGGTGTGTAGGCACGCGACAAGAGGACGGCATCGATCCGAGATATCAGCCGCTGGGTCCCTCCCAGCTCGCTTCCCTCTCAGCCCGTCTGCCGGCTACGGCCGCCAGCCCGATCCCTTATCCTGCGAGATGCTAGCCTTCGACGACCTCGCGCAGGATGCCCGGGACGGAAACGAGCTGATCGCCCATTGTGTAGGACGCTTCAATCTCGTCGGCGAACCGCTTTGCCCCGTCGTCGAGTCCGGCGGGCGAAAGGATCGTGGCCAGCTCCTCTCCCGCCGTTACCGAGTGGCCTGTCTTCTTGTGGATCAGCGCGCCGCAAAGCCCTTTGCTCGCCCCGGCCTCAGCCTTCAGATTGCGCAGTTCGCCGCCGATGCGGGGAGCATCTATCTCGGTCACGTAACCCTCCCTCAAGGCGAGCACCGGGGTCCTGACGCAGTCTTTGAGGAGGGCCCCCGGCTCGTCCACAACGGAAGGATCACCGTTTTGCCACTTCACTAGCTCACGGAACTTCTCGAGTCCTCTGCCGTCCCCAAGAGCCTGCCTTGCTTTCCGCGCTCCCTCCGCCGGGTCTGCAACCACTCCCGCCACCGCGAGCATGTGTCCGCTCACGATCGAACAGAGATGTGCGACGTCCTCCTCGGCTTCGCCTCCAAGCGTCTCGATCGCCTCGACGAGCTCCGCGGCATCTCCCACCGCGCGCCCGATCGGGTCCTCCATACGGGTCAACAGCGCTACCGTTCGCTTCTTACAGCGCGTCCCTATCGCCACCATCGTCTTCGCGAAGTTGCGCGAATCATCAATGTCGGCCTCTCTGCCCACCTTCACATCCAGCACGATCGCGTCCGCGCCAATTGCCAGTTTCTTGCTCATGATCGAGCTGATACCGAGCGCCATGCTCCCCACCGTGCCTGTGAGGTCTCGAAGAGCATAGATCTTCCTGTCGGCTGGCGCCAACTCCGCGGTCTGAGCGGCGATCGCCACCCCTATCGCCGCAACCTGCCGGCTGAAGTGGCCAGGGGAAAGGGCCGTGGTGAGGCCGGGTACACACTCGATCTTGTCGAGAGTACCGCCGGTGTGCGCCAAAGAACGGCCCGATATCTTCGGCACGGCGATCCCCAGGGCAGCCACAAGAGGGGCCACCACGAGGGTCGTCTTGTCTCCCACGCCTCCGGTTGAATGCTTGTCGACAGTCGGGACCCGAACGCCCGAGAGATCCGGGTGCTCTCCGGAGTTGGCCATTGCGACTGTGAGGTCTGCTATCTCGCGGATAGACATCTCTCGCAAGAAGATCGCCATCAGCAACGCCGCTACCTGAGCATCGGAGATGCTGTCGTCGGCACAGCCGGAGACGAAGGTCTCGATTTCAAATGAGCTCAGCTCTTCTCCATCGCGTTTCTTCGCGATGATATCCCGGATATCCATGGCACTCCAACCCAACCGGCTCACGGCGATCCTGCACTCATGCGCGCTTCCGTCAGCCAGCCGCGGTTCTGAGCATTCCGCGCCTGCGTGCACGTCTCCTCTTCGCACTGCCGCCACTCACGCCGCGGCATTGGTGCAGGGTATCAACCAGTCCCCGACTTTCCGCTCGGGCAGGGGGCCGCACGCCTATCCAGAAGGGAAGTAGCCGCGCGCTACGCAATCCCTGCCTTCGTTAGGTCGTGTCCGTCAGGAGGAATCATGTTTGGAGTAGTGCTGTCTGGAAATAGCAGGATAGAGGTCAGGGAGTTCCCAGACCCTGAGCCGGAGGAGGGAGAAGCACTCGTTCGGATGGCGGCGTCGGCTCTCTGCGGCACCGACTTGCGTCCCTACCGGAGCCCTGAGGGGTCTGCTGGTGCGCTTGTCGGTCATGAAATGGTGGGCGAGGTGATTGCTGTCAACCGGACGCGGTATGTCAGCGTCGGCGACCGAGTGGCGATTCACGTCGCGGTGGGTTGCGGGCGCTGCTACTACTGCAGTCGCGGTGAGCTCGTGCACTGTCCCGACATTACATTCCGCAACGGCGGCCACGCCGAGCTCATTGCGGTGCCCGAGGCCTGCTGTCTTGGCCTGCCCGATGAGGTGAGCTGGGAGCGCGGGGCCCTGTTGGGAGGCGACACGATAGGGACTACCTACCATGCGCTCAAACGCCTCGGAGTGAGCGCCTTCGACACAGTGGCGGTGCTCGGATGCGGGCCCGTTGGCCTTGGCATGCTCTCTGTGCTTCGCTTCCTCGGCGCTCGCGCGATCGCGGTGGACATGTCTGCCTATCGGCGCGCGCTGGCCCAGAAGCTGGGCGCCTGGCGAGCGGTGGACCCAAACGGCCGAGACGCCGCCAAGGAGATTCTGGAGCTAACCGGGGGCGCGGGAGCCGACGTCGCCCTGGACTGCAGTCCAGCACCAGCGACAGTGTCTTTAGCGCTCGACTGCGTACGCAGCTTCGGCAAAGTCGCGTTCGTTGGCGAGAAAGGCGACGCCACCATTCATCCGAGCAACCATTTCATCCGCAAGGAGATCACAGCCATCGGCTCATGGTACTATACCGCTAACGACTACTTCGAGATCTTGGATCTCCATGCTCGCGGGCTCAAGGTGGACGACCTCATCACCCATCGGTTTCCCCTGCGAGAGGCCGACGAGGCGTTCGCGACCTTCGCTTCCGGCGAATCGGGAAAGGTGCTGCTCACCTACTAACGAGGGGGGGCGGCGCGATCCCTCTTGTTTCGGGAGGCAACCTGGGTCGACGCCGCTAGCTTGCTTCGAGCAGCGTGCGCGCACTGGCAGCAATGCTCTCCGGAGTCAGGCCGGCGTGCTCGCGTAGGTATTGCTGGCTTCCTCTGCGCATCGATCCTTCCTCAAGCCCGAGCGAGCAGAACGCCACTCTGCCCAGCCTTGCCTTCGCCAGCACCTCGGCCACCGCGCTGCCCAGGCCGCCAACCAGGCTATGCTCCTCCACGGTCATGATCAGGCGCGTCTTGTCGGCCGCGGCGAGGATGGCATCCTGGTCTATCGGCTTCACCGTATGAAGGCTTAGCACGGCGGCTTCGATTCCGTCGCCGGCCAGTTCTTCGGCCGCCTCAACCACCGTCTTGAGCATTCCGCCGGTGCTCATTAGAGTCAGCTGCTTGCCCTCACGGACGGGGATTGCTCGTCCGAGCACGAACGCGGGATCAGCCTTATGGACGATCGGCTCCTGCAGCGCCTTCTCTCCAAGCGGGTCCGCGCCAAGTCTCAGGTAGCAGGGGCCTGAGTGAGCCACGATGGCCCGTGTCGCGAGTCGACTCTCTACCGGGTCGCCGGGAGCAACCACCGTCATGTTCGGCAGTGAGCGCAGCACAGCCAGGTCCTCCACGCTGTGGTGCGTGTACCCCAGCGTCCCATAGGTAAGCCCCCCGCCAACGGCCGTGACCTTCACGTTGGCATTGTGGAAGCACACGTCATTGCGAATCTGCTCGAGGCAGCGCAGCGTCGGGAAATTCGCAATCGAGTAAGTAAACACGATCTTGCCGCATTGGGCGAGTCCCGCGGCAACGCTGGTCATGTTCTGTTCAGCCACCCCCGCATTGACGAAGCGATCCGGGAACCTGTCAGAGAACCGCTCCAGGACGGAGAACCCCAGATCGCCCGTCAGCAGCCAGATCCGCTCGTCCTTGGCCGCCAGTTCGCAGAGCGTCTCGATGAAAGCTGACCTCACTGGCACTCCTCCTGTTCGGCGAGGGCTTGGCTGAGTTGATCGGCATCGGGCGTGTTGTAATGCCAGACGAGCTTGTTCTCCATGTAGCTGACGCCCTTCCCCTTGACCGTGTGGGCGATGACACAACTGGGCTTACCCGGCGTGAACGGCAGGCTGGACAGCGTCTGCTCGATCTGGCCGTGGTCGTGTCCGTCGATCTCCCGCGCCGCCCAGTTGAAGGCCTGCCACTTGTCCGCAAATGGAGCAAGGTCCAGGACGTCCGCTACATCCCCGAAGCACTGGATCTTGTTGTAGTCGACCAGGGCGATCAGATTGTCCAACCGGTGGTGAGCCGCGAAAAGGGCCGCCTCCCAGACCGAACCTTCGTCGCATTCGCCGTCACCGAGCAGAACCCAGACCCGGTAGCTTCGCTGGTCGCGCTTGCCCGCGAGGGCCATGCCGCAACCGAGGCCAAGGCCGTGGCCCAGGGATCCCGTGGAGACCTCCACCCCGGGAACGCCGTGGGTAGCGTGTCCGGCCAGGGCGCTGCCATTCTGCGCGAATGTGAGAAGCGCCTCTTGAGGGAAGAACCCAGTCTCCGCGAGGGCCGCATAGAGAATCGCGGCAGCGTGCCCCTTGGAAAGGATGAAGCGATCACGGTCTTCCCAGTCAGGCCTTTGCGGGTCAACCTGCAGCCATCGGCCGTAGAGCTGCGCCACCAGGTCGGCCGCCGATAGGCAACTCCCGATGTGGCACGCTCCTGCCGCGTGCACCATGCGCAATGCATCGCAGCGGATACGACGCGCCAGCGCGACTGGATCAAATCTGGTAGGAACCTTATTCACGGTATCTTCCTTCCCGCCTCAATGGGTCCTCTCATCATGGCCCGCTTGATCTCCTCGAGCTGGTCGTCCGACAGAAGGCGAAACTGCACCGTCCGGTTGGCCTGCTGGTTTGCGCGCACAGGACTATCTCCTAAAGGGGACTAGCTCAGCAGCGCCTTCGCCTTGTCCACCGCGCTGGCGGCATCGGGCGCGTAGCCGTCAGCCTTGATCTCATCGGCATAGCTCTGCGTCAACGGCGCGCCGCCGACAATAACCTTCACCTTGCCCTTCAGGCCATGCGACTGAAGCGACGCCACCGTCTCTTTCATCGATCCCATCGTCGTGGTGAGCAGCGCCGACATCGCAATCAGGTTCGCCGACTGCGCCTTCGCCGTCTCCACGAACTTCTCCGGGGAGACGTCCACTCCCAGGTCCACCACCTTGAACCCGGCCCCCTCCAGCATCGCCGCCACCAGGTTCTTGCCGATGTCGTGCAGGTCGCCCTTCACCGTTCCGATCACCACCGTCCCGATGTGATCAACGCTCTCGCCCGACATCACGCTGAGGGCCTGCTTCATCGCTCGCTGCGCGATGAGCAGCTCAGGCACGAAGAACTCGTTGGCGCGGAACTTCTCGCCCACCACCTGCATCGCCGCCGCGATCCCATCCACGACAACCGTTTTCGCCGCAATGCCCTCACCCAGCGCCTTGCCTGTCAACTCCTTTGCCTTCTCTCGATTGCCCGAAATAATCGCCTGCTTCAGATCGTCAAGTGTGGCCATCCGTCTCTCCTTCCGGGTTGCAGATTCCCGCGTCATCTCAGATCCTAATGTCATCTACGGACCTGTGCCGGACGTTACTTCATGGAGCGAACGTCCGCTGTCCCCCCGAAAGACACTATCCGAGCTTCCCTGAGCGTTCTGTTTCGCCACGGCTCTCCTGGTATCCTTGGGCGCGGATAGGATCGCGGGACATGCCTGCTGCCTCCAGGGCTGCCTGGGCGTTCTGCTGCAACCGGTCGGCTATCCGCTGAGATTCTGCGGGGCACAGGCTCATGCTCGGCCACTGGCATCGCCTACTACAGCAGCGGCTTTAGCAGCTCGACCGCGCGCTTGATGTCCTCGATCTGTTGCGGGCCGCTGATCTCGCGCTCGATGGTGAGTGAGCCGGCGTAGCCGAAGGACTTGAGCCTCGCCACCAGCGCGGGGAAGTTCACGCGGCCTTGACCCAGCGCCTTCTCCGGGCCCAGTTCGTGCCCGTTGGTGGGATAATCGCCGTCTTTGGCGTGCACATCGCGGATGAACGGGCCCAGCAGGTCAAGCGCGTCGATCGGGTTGGCGTTGCCGTACATGAGCAGGTTCGCGGGATCGAGATTCACGCCGAGGTTATCGCGGCCGATGTCCTGCATGCAGCGGCGCAGGACGACGGGGGTCTCCTGACCCGTCTCGAAACAGAACCACAGGCCGCGCTCGCCGCAGTGGTCAGCTAGCTCCTTGAGCGCCTCGACCGTGCCGATGTAGTCAGGGTGCTTAGGATCGACGGGCAGGAACCCGGCGTGGGTAATGGCGTTGGGAACGCCGAGCCAGGCCGTGAAGTCGGCGCCGCGCTTGAGTTCCTGGAGCCGCTGGGCGCGGTACTGCGCCGGCACGAGGCCGATCGTGGCGGGACCGTCCACGAAGTCCCAGACTGCCGGGCCGGACCAGCCACACCAAACTGACGAGATGGTAATGCCGGCCGAGTCCGCCGCCCGCCTCACCTCGGCGGCCTTCTCCTCGCCAACATCGCCGCCCCAGGCCGACACCTGGCAGGTGGTCATTCCCAACTCGCGAATGCGCGCGAAGCTCTCTGTGTCGCTATACTCGGCGATCACGCCGAGGGACAATGTTGCCATGGCAGCCGTTTCCTCCCAGTCGAAGTGCCCCCCATTTCCGCCGAGGGCCCGCGAAGCCCTCTGTAGAGGGGGTACGAGGGCCTGTGACGAAGAGTTCCCGCTGCTCGCTCTGCGGAGAGGAGAATCGCCATGGTCCGCGTCGGAATCGCCGGCCTTGGTGGGATGGGAAGCACGCACGCACGCGCCTATGCCGCGCTGCCGAACGTGCAGTTGGTGGCGGGAGCCGACCTGCTCCCGGAGCGGCGTGAGAGCTTCGCCGAGCAATACGGGGCTGAGGTGTACGGGCACTACCAGGGGATGATCGACGCCGCGGATCTGGACGTCGTGGGTGTCTGCCTCCCCACCGACCTGCACAGTGAGTCAGCGGCGTCGGCAGCGCAGGCCGGGCGGCACGTTCTGTGCGAGAAGCCGATGGCGCTCTCGGTGGAGCAGTGTGACGCCATGCTCGCCGCCGCTCAGGAGGCCGGGACGCTGCTGATGGTCGCGCAGGTGCTGCGCTTCTGGCCGGAGTACGCACGGATCAAGGAGCTCGCGGACTCAGGGAGGCTCGGCAGGATGCTCTCGGTGAGCGCCGCGCGCATCGGCGGGCGGCCCCGGCCGCCGAGCTGGTTCGCTGAACCGGCGCGGAGCGGCGGTGCCGTGCTGGACCTCCACATACACGATATCGACTTCATCTGCTGCCTGCTGGACCGCCCCAAGGTCGTCTCGGCCGCGGGAGCCCATGCCAGTTCGGGCGCGCTGGACGTCTGCTTTACCACCTTGACCGGCTTCTCGGGAGGGGCCTCAGCCTTCGCCCAGGTGGCCTGGGCTGCTGGCAGCATTCCCTTCCGCGAGGAACTGCGGGTTGATCTTGAAGGCGGCACGCTCACCCTCTGCCCGGGGGAGGAGTCGGGGGTGCTGCTGACTACCCCAGATGGCGCAGTCGAGTACCCCAAGGTGGCACGACCGGAAGCCCCAACAGGTGGGAGCACGGTCCCCAACATCAGCGACCTCGACGGCTACTTCCTCGAGGTGCAGTACTTTGCGGAGTGCGTCGAGAAGGGCCAGTACCCAGATCGCGTGCCGCCAGAGTCGTCCCGGCAGTCCGTGGAGATCTGCCTCGCGGCGAAACAGTCAGTGGAAACGGGGAAGCCAGTGGAACTTCGTTAGTCATCTCCGCCGGTCTGGCCCGACGGACCGCGTACTTCTCGATAGGCTCTTCGTGCAGGATGACACTTACGGATACTCTTGCAGTAGGTTACGACCGCACCGCAGGAGAATCCGCCGCGTGAGCCCCACCCCGGGCGCTCCAGAGCTTCTTCCATCGTAGGCATTCATAACCATAGTGCAAGAGACGCCATAGACCAGGATCCTCGGGCAGCGCGACGCATCACGTCATGGCCCGTCTGACCCGCTCTCGGCTCGTCACGAGAAGGCTGTTCTCCCTGCCGAAGATGAAGAAGACGCGCTAGTCCCATACGCTGAACACGAAGACGTTGCGGATGCCGCCATAGATGTTCCACACGCCGCCCATGAGTGCGTCGCCCAGCATGAACCCAAAGAAGAGAGGTAACGACGCCACATAGGTCTTGCGTCCCCCGTAGCGGAAGAGCAGAGACTTGGTCAGCCATGCCACAAAGATCGAGGGCCAGAACAAGGAAGCCCACCAGGTACTCCCGGCCATGACGAACCCGAGCGGGTGGAAGGGCCACCACAGGTAGCGCGCGCGCAACGCGTAGAGCAAGAGCGAGAAGGCGAAGCCGCCGCCCATCGCCACAAGCTGGTAGGAGCTCTCTGGGTTAGACCGGGCGCCGACCGACAGCCAGTCCTGGAGCCGGCTGTAGGACGTCAACGACGCGGAGTTGAGGTGATCGATGCCGAATTGGGACCGGGCCGTGTCGGCGCCCGCCTTGTAGATGGGTCCTAGCAGGGTGGCGTAGGCAGCGGGGATCCCCACGACGGCGGCCAGCATGAGCGCGATCAGCATCTTGCGCATGTTGAAGCGCCCAAGCTGGGCGAGCCTGAGGCCCTCGATCTGGTGTGGGGTGGGATCTTGGTATGCCGTCCCCCACCAGCTCGTCAGGCTCAGCAGAGCGAGATCCTGAGGCCGGAAGGCTGCCGGCCCGAACATCCCGACCAGCAGTTGATCGTGATAGAGAAGACCGACCCCGTTGGTCGGGCCGCCTATTTCCGCGCGCACTCGGTTCGCGGTCAGGGCAAAAGCGAAGTAGATCCCGAGCACGGCCAGGCCCAGCCAGGGGCTCAGACCGGCCACGCGCAGCAACCCCAGCATGACTGAGACGCAGACCAGCATGCCGATGAGGGCCGCCCGGTAGGAGATGGCCTCCCCGCTATCGTCGATCCCCCCGGGCCGGCCCCAGGCCTGCCGCCATACGCCCTTCAGGTAGGCGCGGCTACTCCAGATGATCGCCGGCGCGAAGGCCAAGATGGCCCCGCCGATCTGGCTTGGCACATAGGGGAAGTCCGGGGTGAGCTGCCATCCCAAGGCTGCCACCGCCACCCGTTGGAGCTGGATGAACCAGAAGAAAAACCAATAGGAGAACAGCACCTCCTGGGGCATGAGCATGCCGAACCCTACCAGCCACGGGTGGACGCGAATCGGCAGCGTGTACGGGCCGCCAATGGCATCCCAAGGGGGGTTCTGGAAGTACTCTCCCAGGAAGAACAGGAACTTCGGGATGGCAGGAATAGCTGGGTAGAAGACATTCAGGCCGCTGAGGAGGGCGCTCATGCTGCTCAGGCCAAACCCGAGCCAGAGCAGCCGGTTCCTGAGCAGCCCGGAGTCGGGGCGCGTTAGCTCGAACGGCAGCTTCACCACCGGGAAGGTAAGGCGCTCCTCGTCCGCCCATCGCCGGCGAACGAGCACGGCGACACACGCCATCGCACCTATGAAGCAGAGCAGGAAGAGCGTCCAGCCAGCAAGCGGGGCCGCCCACGCCTTGAGTATGGAGGCCTGCCAGAAGCTCGATTCGCCCGTCAGTAGCGTCGTCACCGCCCGCTCGTCCTTGAGCACCAACCAGTTGGGAAACAGGTGCAGGAAGAGGTCCTCCCATCCGTTCTCGACTGTGGCGCGGGCGAGCGGCGCGACGGACCAAGCGAGCATCAGCGGCACGAAGCTGTATCCCGCGATCACACTCCCTACCGCGAGCATGGAGTAGAGGACGAGCAACTCGGCTTGACTGAGCGCCCAGCGCGGCGCGGATCGGCGGAGCAGTAGGTTCGCCAGCGTCAAGACGAAGAGAATGGCAATCACGTTGAGCGGCAGGGCGAACATGCTCGGCCATTGGTAGTCCCGGATGTTCTCGAATTCGTTCACCCAGCGTGCGTTGGGCACGATGAGCACGAGACCGAGGAGGATCACCCCCCAGCGGAGGCCGGGTTGGTGAGTAACGTTCCGTCTGTGTGCCCGATCAGGTGTTTCCGAGAGCCCGTCTGGAATGGATTCACGAACGACGCCGCGCACTAATTGCCTTTCCGTCAAGTCGCGGGTGCCCTGCGCCCGGGGGCGCCCGCGTCAACCCGGTTCCTGGCCCCGAAAAACAGTACCCGAGGCTTCCTGGGGGCTGTGGTTCGCCACGAGTCTCTTGGCATCCTTGAGGTATGAATCGGATCGTCGATGGCGTGTGCTGGCTCCGAGGCTGCGTGGGTGCGCTGCTCCAACTCGTCGGATATCTTCTGAGATTCTGCTGAGCGCGCTGGTGCTGCCGCGAGCGGCGACGGCGGGCATGCCCACTCTGTTGCGCCCGAGACACCGGTGTCGCGGGTTCTCGCAGACGAGGGCTGGGGTGCCCGCTCGAACGCGGCAGGGAACAGCAGTGCAGGCAGCGATCAAGCGGTCCCATGAGAACTGCATACCTGGGCACAACTTTGGCAATGCAGGTCCAGATCGGCCGATGCGGCCGGCGTCATGGGGCCACTGGTCGGTCTGGGCACCTACTGTCGCCGCGGGACGCTTCCCGGCCGGGTTCCCAGCCCGGAATGTTGGAGAAGATCGGGATAATGTCTCACAGCCGCTGGGTGGATTCGAGGAAGAGGCGCACCCGTTCAAGCGACGTGCCGGGAGTCATGGGACTGCCCGGCGACACGATGAAGTTGTCGGGTCCGGCGACATCTACTTGGCGCCTCACCTCCGCCAGCACCTGCTCGTCGGAGGCGGTCTCGAGGAAGCTGGCGTCGATATTCCCGAAGAGCACTCGATCCGGCCCCATCACGCGCCTCACTTCCGCCAGGTCGATGCCATATCCCTTCCGGTCCTCCTCGAATGCCAAGGCGGTGAAGGGCAACTCCTTGAGTTGGTTGAGCAGAGGCATAAGATTCCCGGAGAAATAGAGCACTGTGCGAAAGCCCAGCTTCTCGAAGAACTCCAGCATCTGCTTCGTGTAGGGAAAGGCGAATTCCCGGTACATCTCGGGCGAGATCAGGTCGGCCGAGGACATGCAGTCCTCCACATGGATGACCCCCGCTCCTAGCAGGCGCTCGCCCGTAAACCGGGCCGAGGGGCGAGGGAGACGCTCCTCCAACAGGCGATGCATGGCCTTGGGCTGTTCCACGAGCGCATACATCGTCTTCTGGAACCCCAGTACATCCCACACGTTGTTGAAGGGAGTCCCGCAGGCGACATAAAGGGCCAACCGATCCCGATAGCGAGCTTGCAGGGCGCGCGCGGCATCATATCGGGTTGAGCGCGACCAGGTCTCGGCCTGCCCGGAGGCCGGCTCGGGAATCGGCTGAAGGGCATGCTGCGGAATCTGGGGGACCTTGTCCAGCGCCTCCGGATCGCCGCCCTCGTCCCAGCGCATGGTCCATCGGTAGACCTTCTCGGCGGTCAGTTGTTCCTCTTTCGCCCGGAGGCTCGGCGCGATCCAGGAAGCTTCCCCTTGCTCATTCAGCCAGTAGAGCTCCTCCCCGCGCCGCACGATGGCACAGCCGGCGACATCCTCCTGCCTGCTGTTCTCGGATAGATGCATCCAGGTGGGAGGCGGATATGGACCCTCCAGGATATCGGTCCGGATCTCCAGCTCAACCGCCAGGTAGGTCTGGTAGTCCAGGGGCAGCACTTCGGTGTTGGCCTGATCGAGGCGGTCCCGCCACTTGCGCCACCAGAGCCGATGGCGGAAATCCTCGAGCGGACCCAGGCCCTCGTATACCGGAGCCACTGGCACGGGCGACACCGCTTGTCCGTTGAGGAGGCGACTGACCGGATCGTTGCCATATGGGGAACCCGACATCGCCGTCCTCCTGGGGAATACCCCAACCGTGGCGCAAGGTTGGGATCACTCTCTCGCGTATGTTATGCCGCACTCTGGTCAGTGTTAATGAGGAACTGCGAACGGTCGCTGGGCGATCAGCTTCCACTATCAACGGGACGTCATGGGATCAGCAGAGCCTGATGCGTCCTTCGTCGTACGAGCTCGCGCGCGGGGGGCGGAGCCAGGCGGGCTTCATCGCCCAGGTCTGCAGGCGAGTGTGTTCCGCGAGTTGCTCGCAGGAGAAGTCGAGCGGAAAGCCCCAATGCTCGTCGAGCTGGTCGTGCAGCATCTGGCTGGCGAGTGCCGCAGCCTGCGGATAGCGAGGGGCCTCGGGCACGCGCAGACGCTCATACCGCTCGTATCGCGCCGCCGCCAGGTAGCATCGGGAGAACAGCACCAGCAACTGCCCCGCACCCAGCCGGCCCGCCTCGGTGACGACATTGGCCGTCAAAGAGCCGTCGGACTCGACCCCCTGCAGTACCTCCCGCGAGGCTGCCAGCACCTGCTGGTATGGTACGATATCCACCTCACGGCCCACCGCCGGCCGCGAGGTAGGACCCAACACCTCTCGTCGCCTGACGGTATAGGGAACGTCTCCCCGCGTCTCCGCCTCCACCAACGACTCAGCCAGGCCGCACATCATCTCGGCAGGGGAGAAGGTGGAGTGGCTGACCGGGCGGGCCTCATCAGCCACCTGCTCCGCGTAGGAGGTTAGCTCATCCCGGGTGATCTCAGCCGGCTGGGAGCGGAACAACTTGCCCGCCTCCTCCACACCCACGACCTGCAGTGCAGGGTGATCTCGCAGGTACACGGCAAGCCGGGCGAAGTTGGCTCTAGCCCGCTCCGCCTCCTGCGGCGTCTTGACCGCATAGACCCAGCCCAGCTCCTGCGGGGTCTTGCTCATCCCCGAAGGGAAGAGATAGTGCTCCAGCCAGCCGCGCCCGATGACTTGGACGGGGTGGCCGGCGAAGATGGTCACGAACTCGGAGCCGCGCTTGACGTGATCGTCGATGAATGCGGCGAGCCGCCTCAGCTCCTTTTCGAATGGCGCGTCGCTGCTGTATAGCCAGTCACCCCACTCGAAGTACTCCGAATCGTAGCCGGCGCCGAAGGTGAGCGCGCCGGCGTACCAGGTCGGCTGCTGGTACTCAGGGATGCTGGCTAGCCCGTACATGTAGGGCAGCCCGCGCTCGCCGGCGACAGCGACATGCTGCGGCGCGAAGTAGGAGTTGTGCTGGGATAACGCCACCGGCTCGCGTCCGAAGGCGTCGAGGAAGTCCGCCTTCACCACGTCTTCGTATTCCCGCATCGCCGCGACACCGTCGCGCCATCCTCTGTGTGCGCAGATCTCCGGGATTACCGGTCGGACATTCCCCTGCTGGTGGGAGGCGACATCGTGCTGTAGGAGCGACTTGATCACATCGCTGCGCCCCCGCTCTTTCAGCATCCGCGCCTTCTCGGCGAAGACGAAGAACGAGCCTCGCAGACCATGCTCTGTGAGTATGTCGGCAAGCCACTTAGGAACGTCGTCGGTGCCGTACTCGGGAGGGGTAAACACGTCCTCCGTATCGAAGCACAGGACTGCGTACATCGCTCACCTCCCGGCCCTCGCGTTCGCCGCGGCTCTGTTGGTGTCCTCTGGGGCATGCCGGCCCGCCGGCTAGCACCCGCGCGCCTGAGCTGGCCTCCTCGCGCCGACCACGGCAGCCGTTCGCGACGCGCGAGCGCGCTGAGGCCCAGTCGACCAACCATGCAGGAAGGCAGGGGCCGCTGTGCACCTGCCGAAGGAAACCGGAGTAGGAGCGAGATGAAAGGCATGACTTCCCGAGAGCGATGGCTTGCTGTGATCCGGCACGAGGTGCCGGATAGGCTTCCCATGGCGTATTCTGCTACGCCCGAGTTCACGGAGAAGCTCATGCGTCACCTCGGATGTGGCGACGAGCAGGCGTTGATGGACAGGTTGGGCGTCGACAAGCAATGGGGCGTCTGGCCCAAGTACGTCGGACCTCCTCTTGCCAAGGGCGAGACTGTCTTTGGCGCGAGGTTTGATGAGATAGACTATGGCCTCGGGGTGTACACGGACATAGATGGTAAGTGCACCTACAATCCTCTGGCCAAGTACAAGACGGTGGGGGAGATCGAGGCCAACTACACCTGGCCCAGCCCCGACTGGTGGGATTACTCCGATATTCGCGCCCAGGTCGAGGGGAAGGAGGACTGGGTGATAACCGGAGGGGCTTCTGAGCCGTTCATGGACTACAAGGAGCAGTTGCGAGGCCCGGAGCAAGCCTTCGTGGACCTCATAGAGAACCCGGAGATAGTGCACCACTGCCTCGGGAAGATGTACGAACTCTGCTACGAGCAGACGCGGCGCATCTACGAGCAGGTACCTGGCAAGATCATGATCACCTACGTGGCCGAGGATATGGGAACTCAGCAGAGCCTGCTGTACTCCCCGGGACAGATCAGGGAGTTCTTTCTTCCCCACATGAAGCGCATGATCGATCTCGCCCATCAGGCCGGGGCCTACGTGATGCACCACAGCGATGGGGCGGTGCGGGCCGTTCTTCCCGACATGGTGGAGGCGGGGATAGACATCCTGGACCCGATCCAATGGCGGGCCAAGGGCATGGAGCGCGAGGGCCTGAGGCGCGACTTCGGGGAGAGGATAGTGTTTCATGGCGCGATGGACAACCAGTACACGCTCGCCTTCGGCTCCGAGGGGGAAGTCAGGCAAGAGGTGAGAGACAACATCGAGAAGCTGGGCCGAGAGAGCTACATCTTGGCGCCCTGCCATATGATCCAACCGGTCAGCCCCGTCGAGAACATCATTGCGATGTACGACGAAGCTAGGCAGTACGGCGAGTACTGAACGCCGGAGCGCACCAGAACTAGGGGCACGGCATGCCTAGCCCCTACGCTAACGTCCAGGGCCGGATTGGCACCGTCTTGCCGGTGCCAATCGCGCGCTCCCCGGCGAGAACGATCTGCAGGCTCTTCATCGCGTCGTCTAGCGCGGGCATAGGATCCAAGTCTTCCTCGATGCAGTCGAGGAGATCCGACATCTCGCGTGCTATCGGCTTGAGGACGCCTGGGACATTCATCTGACGGTACTTGCCGGGGAATCGGTAGACCTCTATCAGGTCGCCCTCCTCGTGATGCTCGGTCCGGTCCGCGGCGTAGATTATGCGGAGACGACCTTTGGGTCCGATGAACTCCTTCTCGCTGAACTCGCGGTAGTTGTGGGTCCAACCCACCTCGTAGATACCGGTCGATCCGTCCGAGAAGGCAATGGTGATGATGCCGTAGTCGTACTTGCCCTGCGGTACCCGTGAATCGAGCCGACAGCTCACGCCGGAAACGCGGACCGCCTCCGCCCCGGTGCACCAACGCATCACGTCGACGTAGTGGCAGCCGCAGTCGACAATGGGGGAGGTTTCGGTTATGAGCTTCAGGCACTCCCGCCAATGATCCGGGTAGATGACGTGCTCGCCTCCCAGCATGCGCATTGCGATCGGAAACCCGATCGACCCGGAGCTGATTAGTTCCGCCGCGCGCTGGTAGGTCGAGTTGTGGCGCAGGATATACCCCACCCGAAGCTTGCGCCCGGTTCTCCGTACAGCCCGGACGACGGCTTCAGCCTCGGCAAGGCTCGGGGCGAGGGGTTTCTCCAACAGCACGTGCTTGCCGGCTGCCAGGCAGGAGACAGCGATCTCCCGGTGGCTGGAGGGCCAGGTGGCGATCACCACGACTTCGACCTCGGATCGGGTTAGCACCTGCCGGTAGTCAGCGAAATGCAGGTCAGCGCCGTAGCGACGAGCGGCGGCCGCGGCCACCCTTGGAAGCCGGTCAACAGTTGCGACCAGCCGAGTTCTGTCGTGCTCCGCGGCGGCCGCAACATGACCCATCCCCATCGCGCCGCAGCCAATCACTGCAACCCCGTAACGTCTCCTCGCTCGTGCCAAGCTTGGTTACCTCCGGTCCTGATCTGCGGGGCGCGGCCTGCTGGCTCTGGATTGAGACAGCGACCACTTGCACCGAGGATTCCCCACATGAATGGGCTTCTCCTTGAGACCAAAGCCGCGACCTCGTCTGGTGCGGGGAGAGGGGGCGCGAACGGGAAACGCCGAACACGAATGGCAGGAGCTCGCGCTTCTGCTCAACGGGAGGAGCTGCGCCGCTGGAGTGCGCCGGAGGCAGACGGGCGTCCGGGCAACAAGCCCGCCGGAAGCGGGTCAGCCCGACTGAGGAGGTAGACAACAGCGATGCGTTTCTGCGAGGACCATATTGACATCATTAGGCGATTCGACCGGTTCTGGAAGGGCGAAGAGACCGACCGGCCCGTGTTGTTCATCGTCGCGCCGAAGGACCATGCTGACAGCTCGGTGCTGCCGCCTGAGCTGGCGCGGCCGGAGGATCGCCTCCTGCCGGAGAACATGGTGGCGCAGGCCCGCTTTGAGCTTGCGCGTACCGCCTATCTCGCCGAGGCCTTCCCCAATTGGTGCGTGGATTTCGGGCCGGGGATACTGCACGGCTGCATCGGAGGCGAGGTAGACTTCAGCGATATGGAGACGGCATGGTTCCTCAAGTTTCTCCCTGACATCAGCGAGTTCGATCGCCTGCGGTTCAAGCCGCAGGGCAAGTGGTGGACGGCGATCAGGCGGGCGACCGAGGCGCTGCTCGACGAGCTGGGCGATGAGCTGGTGGTAACCATCACCGACATCGGAGGCGTGGCTGACATCCTCGCCAGCGCGGTGGGAACGGAACAGTTCCTGCTGGATGTGATTGAGCGGCCGGAGGTGGTGAAACGGGCGGTCGATCACTGTCACTCGCTGTGGATGGAAGCCTATGAAGATAACGTCTCGTGGTTCGTGGGGCGGCAGGACGTAACCACCGCATGGTGGTTCGCGCCGTCCCGCGGCCGCACCTACATGACACAGTGCGACTTCAACTCGATGATATCGCCTCAGGTCTTCTCGGACCTGTTCGTGGACCAACTCGGGCGTACCTATGCAGCTCTGGACAATGGCGCCTTCCATCTCGACGGCATCGGCACCGAGGTGCACGTGCCGGCGTTGGTTGCCCAGAAGGGGTTGCACCTTATCCAATGGGTGCCGGCGCCGGGGACGAGCGCGCTCAAGCACAAGCGCATGCTGCGCGGGATTCAGGAGGCAGGCGTCAGCATCACGTTCGAGATGAAGGCCGAAGAGGTGGAGACGGCCTGCCGCGAGTTCGATCACCGGCGGCTAATGCTGGTCGTATGGTGCAGCGGCGAGGCCGAGGCCAGGAGGCTGGTGGAGAACACGCGGAGATGGTGTGAGTAAGCAAGGATGGCAGGGCAAGCCCCCGTTGGCAGGAGGGTACCAATCCTGCCCCGCCGAAAAGCCTTGCAGATCCACACTGTGATCGCGTACCGGGACCGCTACCGAAGGCTGACCGAAGGATGCACGGATACACGAGCGGGAAAGCCGGAGGTGTAGCGGATGTCACCTCTCCTTTGTCCCACCTTCGCTGGCACTCTGCAACTGGCATCCTTAGCCTGGCGCACAGTGGCGCTAGGGATATGTGGAGGCACTTGCTGTGCACTACACTGGTTACGGTAGCCAAAGCATGGTTGCACCACTGCGCAAAGTCTTGGTCAAGCGGCCTGACGTAGCTTTCGCTGTAGATGATCCCGCGAAATGGGGATACGCGGGGTCACCGGACCTGAAGACCGCCCAGGAGGAGCACGATGCCCTAGTGACGGTTCTCCGCCGGGAGGGGGCCGAGGTGATTGACCACGACGAGCTTCAGCCTGGCCGCGCCGACGCCATCTACGTGCACGACCCTGCTGCCATCACGGATGGTGGGGCGCTGATCCTGAGAATGGGGAAGCCCTTGCGCCGGGGCGAAGAGGCCGCCATGGCATCGCGTCTGGAAGCCTTGGGCGTGCCGGTCCTGTACTCCTTACACGGCGATGCCCAAGCTGAGGGTGGCGACCTGCTCTGGGTCGATCGTAGAACTCTGGCGGTGGGTCAGGGCTTCCGCACCAACGCCGAGGGAGTGCGTCAGTTGAGAGAAGTCTTGGGCCAACTGGAGGTTGATCTCGTAGTGGTCCAACTGCCCTATCTCAACGGCCCAGCCTCTTGTCTACACCTCCTGAGCCTCATCAGTATTGTCGATCTCAAACTGGCGGTGATCTACCAGCCACTGCTGCCTGTGCCCTTCTGGCAGTTCCTCCGAGGACGAGGATTCGAGTTCATAGAGGTCCCTCACAAAGAGTTCGAGAGCATGGGAGCGAACGTGCTGGCACTGGCGCCTGGAAGATGTCTGATGTTGGCAGGTAACCCGATCACGCAGCGGCGACTGGAGGCGGCCGGTTGCGAGGTGCTCACTTACAAGGGTGACGAGATCTCTCTCAAGGGTGGGGGCGGGGCAACCTGTTTGACGAGGCCGATTCTGCGCGCATGACCGGTAACAGGACGCTACTGGCTTGCGCAGCGCCACCTGTGAGGCGGACTATGCGCCGTCCTGTTCCCGCTCTGGCCTTTCGCCGGTGTCAGCGCCCAGATCAGACAGAGATGCCCCTTCGGACCGATGATAGCAGCCGCGACAGCAGCGCCGATGGAGAGGTGTCTCTCTGAGGACCACTAAGAACCGTCGCAACGCCCCACAGGGGGTGGCCCTGACACGCCCGCCCTGTGGAGACCACTACACCTGGGTCGATCCGCCCGGCACAACCGGGTACCCCGTGCGCTACGAGACAAGGAGGTTGCGAGATGCCAGTGCGTACGCCAAGCAGGCTGCCCTTCTGGGACGTGCTGACAGAGGCCCAGGTTGGGAAGCTGCACGCGGATACGCTGACGGTGCTGGAGCAGACCGGTGTAGAGGTCAACGAAGGGCGATCCCGTCAGCTACTCGCCAAGGCTGGCGCGGCAATCGAAGGCGCGCGGGTCCGTATCCCGGCCCCTCTGGTTGAGCAGGCGCTTCTGACCGCGCCGAAGGAGATACTGATCTATGATCGAGAGAAGCAGCCTGCAATGCGTCTCGCGCCAGGGTACAGCTACTTCGGCACGGGCTCCGACACCACCTGGGTGGTTGACCCCGAGGTCGGCGAACGACGCAGGACCGATCTAGACAGTATCCGGATGACGGCCCGCCTTGGGGATGCTCTGCCCAACCTCGACTTCATCATGTCCATGGGCACCGCACCGGAGATCGCGCCGGAGCTTGCCGATCAGCACCACTTCGCGGCGATGGTTGAGTCGACGACGAAGCCCGTCATGTTCACAGTGCAGTCTGAACGCGCGGCGCGGCGCATTGTGGCGATGTGCGCCGTCATCTGCGGCGGACCGGAGGCGCTCTGGGAGCGGCCCTTCGCCGTGCTGTACGCGATGCCGACCGCGCCGCTCTACCATACGGCGGAGGCGCTCAGCGCTCTCCTCGTCTGTGCCGAGGCCGGCATTCCAGCCGTCTACTCCTCGGCTCCGCAGTTTGGAGCCACAGGTCCGATCACCATCGCCGGGTCGCTCGTAGTGGCCAATGCAGAGATGCTCTCGGGGCTGGTGATCCAGCAGTTGCACCGGCCCGGCGCGATCTTCGTCCACGGCCCGATACCAGGTCCGCTGGATATGCGTACGATGGTCAACAACTACGGTGGCCCCGACGTTATCCTCGCCCTGGCCGCGGGGGCGCAGCTGGCCCGCCACTACGGGCTGCCGGCATTCGGACTGGGCGGGTCATCCGACTCGAAGGTGTTCGACCAGCAGGCAGCGGCAGAGGCGAGCATGCAGTTGATCACAAACGCGCTCGCCGGCGCCAATCTGATCCACGACGTCGGCTACCTCGAGTCGGGGATGACCGCCAGCCCCGAAGCGATGACGTTCATGGACGAGGTGATCGACCAGGTGCGTTATCTCCTGCGCGGAGTCGCTGTCTCCGAGGAAGCGAACATGCTATCAGACATCCTGGAGGTCGGCCCACGGGGCAGCTTCCTGACCCGAGACAGCACACTTGACAACTTCCGGGAGACCATGTGGACGGGGCCGCTGACGGACCGACGGCGGTACGAGGAGTGGGCCGAATCTGGTGCGCTGGACGCCAGTGCCCGCACGCGCGCTCGGACGCTTCAGCTTCTCAGAAATCACCAGCCAAGACCGCTGGATCAGAGCATCGCGACTCGACTCTGGCGGATTGCGGTGGGTGAAGACGGATGACGATGAGGCAGTGAGTGCACCTGTCAGAGGCGGTCAGGAAGCCGCCGGTATCGCGGGTTGAGAGACCTTGCCCTGGTGGTGGTTAGCTGCTGGCCTCCCGGCTCATCCTGACAACCTCTCGGCAGAAGTGGTCCACTGCCTCGATCTGCACCTCGGAGGTCATGTAGGTCGTCCCCATCACGAAGGCGCCGTCGGTGCCAGCACCCCGCATCTGTCTCTCGACCTCGCGGGTGATGTTGTCCCGCCGGTCCTCGATGAAGTCCAGCTCCCAGTTCCAGCCGTAGACGCAGACGTTCCTGCCGACCCGCCTGCGGATCTCGACCGGGTCTGACGAGTAGCCTCGTCGGTCTTGCTCCACCACGAGCCCGTCGATGCCGAGCTCCACAAGATCATCGAGCAGCGGCAGGCAATCGCCAAGAAACCAGAAGAGCACCTGGAGGCCGTGCCGGCGTGCATCTGACACCTGGATCCGATGACCCGGGAGGGCTACTTCGCGCCAGATGGCGGGCGCGATCAGGTCAGCTCCCTCCAAGTAGCCCCCGATCCAGGCTGCGTCGGCGCCGGCGTGTGCCCCCGCCTCCACGGTTGCTGTCCGGCGGCGCGCCAGGCGCTCCACCACGGATCGCACCAGTCCCGGATTGTCATGCAGCAGCACCATGCCCCGTTCGAAGCCCCCCACCGCGTCGAGTGCCTCAGGGAAGATCCCGTGCGCCACCACTGCCAGATAGGCATCGTCGCCCAGTTCCTGCCGCATAAGCCTGATGGGATCCACGATGCCCCGGTCCGCCACCTCGCGGGCGTTCCAATCCGTACCAAGGACGCGGTGTAGGTCGGCCTCGCAGGTGATCGGGGGATCCCAGCCACTCTCTGACGTGCGCCTGTGGTCCGTCACACCCCACTCCGCAGCGGTGGCGCGCGAGCGAATGGCCCATCGTTCGCCTGTGCCGGTGTTCTCGAGGTATGGTCGCCCACCCTCGATGACGACCCGCCGAGAGTTGATCGTCTCTCGGTCGAGACCGGCCCAGCAGCAGATGAAGTCATTGTCGGGAAAACGTAAGTGGGCCTCTATCTGGATGGCGGCGCGGGCCCTGTTCTCGCCGTACTCGAACTCCCACAACGGCCTGCCGGCGGCCTTGCAGTAGAAGTCGGAGTCACCGACCATCGCGACCGGTATGCGATCGGGTTTCCCCCGAGCAAGTGCTGTCCGCATCCGCTCGCGTGAGGTCATGTTCTGTCTCCTCCCAGTCCGGCATGGCGGCGAATAGCACGTAGCACGGTTCCAGCGTACGCGGCCCCCGCGCTGTGACCGCGCACATTCCCGGCCCAGCAGTCGGGAACAGCCTGCCGCTAACCGATGCCCAGCCAGCTCAGCGCGTTGCGGCTGAATATCCGCTCGATCGCCTCCGGCGACGCGCCAGCATCGCGCAGAATGCTGCGATCCTCTTCCAGGCGCCATCCATAGGAATCGGCGTTCTCTGGGGTGTCGCAGTCACTGCCATAGATCAGGTGTTCATCTCCTACCTGGGCCAGCGCCTTGGTCAGCGCGTCGACCTTCCAGATGCGCGGGGCGCCGGTAGTAATGTCTATGTAGCAGGTCCACTGATGGCCTCGCTCGGGCTGCAGCCACTGCAGTTTCCAGCACGTAGCGATGCATTCATCCGTCCATGGCCAGCTCATGTGAGCCAGGGCGAACTTGATCTTCGGGTACTCCATCATGATCTCGAACTCCGCCGGGCGGCAGTACTTGGAAGTATTGCCCCAGCTCGCCACGACCCCGCTGTGGAATAGCATCGGCCTCCCGTAGCCGTTTATCTTCCGGTAACAGGCCTGGGCTCTTTCATCGTCGGGATACCAGTGATGGGCAAGCATCTTGATGCCGTGCAGGCCTTTGTCGCCCAGGGCGTAGTCAACCATCTCCTGGGCATCCGGCATGGTCGGCTCGATCCAGGCGAAGCCGATAAGGCGCTGGGGATCAGGCTCCACCGCGCGCGCCAGCTCGTCTATGACCTCTCGGTGTGCCCGCGCTTCGTACTCCCCGGTCACCAGCGACCAGTGGGGCGGGGGAGACATGAGCACGATGCGTTCGAGCTTCGCCTTACCGAGGGCTTGGAGGATCTTGCGGCCGTCCTCCCCGCCTTTCATATGTACGTGCACGTCGATGGTCATGGGCGAGCCTCCTTGAGCCGTGTTGCATTCGCCGGTATTGGTCGTCAGCTACCAGAGGGACCGAACTCGCTGTGCTCCCCAGAAACCCTATCCGGGGATCCTGGGCGGTTTCCCTTCCGGCTGAGTCGGTGCTATCCTGCCTCTCATGGGTGTCATTTCCTCCTTCCTGTTTACTGCTGGAGTCATCCTTCGCGCGCTGTGGGAACTCGCCTGTTACGCGTTCCGGTTCGGGTGGGCGATGGTACTGCCCAAGGCGCGGCTGGCGGCGCGGGTGCTAGCGGCTGAGAGCCAGCTGGCTATCGAGTTGAACCGGTCCGGTGGAAGCAAGCGACGGCGCCGCCAGTTCACTCCTGCCTTCCGCCTGCTATGGGTGGCGCTCTCCAAGCTGGTGGACGGCTGGGAGGCGCTGGTACACCTGATGAAGCCGGAGACGGTGACGCGCTGGCATAGGAGAGCCTTCCGTCTCTTCTGGCGCTGGCGCTCCCGGCCTGGGCGGCCACCGATCCCCAGCGAGATGCAGCGGCTCATTCGCCGCCTCAGTCGGGAGAACCCCCTCTGGGGTCCAGATCGTATTCGAGATGTGCTGTTGCTACAGAGCTATGAGGCGCCCTGTGCCGAGACGATCCGTAAGTACATGGTGAAGCCCAGGAAGCCCCAGTCCCCCTCGACCACCTGGCTGCCGTTCCTGCGAAACCACCTCGATTGTTCCTGGGCGATGGACTTCTTCACCGTCACCACGCTAGGTTTCCAGGTGCTCTATGTGTTCCTGGTGTTCGATCACGCGCGCCGCGAAGTCCGGCATTTCGCCATCTCCGCCAACCCGACCATGGAGTGGGTGATCCAGCAACTGCGGGAGGCGACGCCTTTCGGGGAACAGCCCCGCTATCTGCTCCGGGGCAACGACGGCATCTACGGCCTCGGGGTGCGGGCCTTCCTGATCTGTTGTGGCATTCTGGAGGTGCGCACCGCCTATCAGAGTCCCTGGCAGAACCCCTACATTGAACGCTTCATCGGGACCCTCCGGCGTGAGCTGCTGCACCACGTCATCGTCTTGAACCAGCGACATCTGGAGCGGCTTCTGCGGGAGTTCATTGAGGACTATTACCACCCCGCGCGCCCCCATCAGGGCCTGTCCGGAGAAACGCCGTTCCCCCAGCCGCCGCCGGGCGAAGGCGAACTCATCTCAGTTCCTGTGCTCGGCGGCCTCCACCATCGCTACTACCGCGCCGCCGCGTGATCCCGATCTTTGCGCGACTTCTCCGCACCCCCATCGGCTGCTATCATAGCGCTGGTGATAGCAACTCAACATCTCGGCCACCAGAAGGAAACGGAGATGATGGTGATGGCGCCTCTGGCCTGCTTCTGTCTCATAGTGGTGGGAGTGATTCTCTATCAGATCGACGCCCGCGCCGCCGGCGGCCTCTTACATCCCTCCTCCGCAGTCATGGCAAAGCTGATGCTGTGGCGCTGGGGAATCGCCTGCCTGATCGCAGGAGTGTTTGGCTGGGTGTTGATGGCGTGCGCGGAGACGATGAGACCGCCGCTACTTCCTCCGTGGTTTGACGATTACTTGAAGGGGGACGAAGAGGAGCAGCCGAAAGGCGAATGATCAGCGTTCCTCAATCCCACACGTGCGCCGGATGGGGTTTCTGGGGTGCACAGCCAGCAAGTGCCGAGAATACCACGAGAGAGGCTACACGAGCACGCTGGTCGCCAGATGAGTTTCTGGACAGGACGCCGCTCGAGCAGCGTCCCGAACCTACTGAGCACGCAAAGCAGAGCACCCCAAGGCATCCCGCCGTAGGAACCACACGCCTGTTTGTGGATTCGAAACACCCGTTCTGGGCCCACTGCTGGGCCTGAGCGGCGAACTGGCTTTGTCTGCTAGAACGCCGATGTAACTGGTAGATGGGAGCGGGAGCGGACGAAGCAGGCGTGTTGGGGCGAGGTCT
>Ga0315275_10000257_pt1 | contig 43789 bp, 32 predicted proteins | sample YL17G03_0_MG_FD_205557 | JGI IMG/M metagenome (GOLD analysis project Ga0315275, IMG submission 205557) | Sediment microbial communities from Yellowstone Lake, YNP, Wyoming, USA - YL17G03_0 | ecosystem: Environmental > Aquatic > Freshwater > Lake > Sediment | place: USA: Wyoming | collected... | reverse complement strand
AAATATTGTTTTTCATGTCCGAATTAATTATCTCACCTCTTTTTACTAATCATTTTGTGGTTACAGATGTAGGGAACCTTAAGAGGGCCTTTGTAGGTTACATACGTAGGGAACCTTAAATAGGCTAACTAGTATATATAATTTTTTGTTTTTTAATGATTATTATCCATTGCTTCAAAAAATTAATGATGATGTATTCTTTTTTAATGAACTATATATTTTTTCAAAATTTTATTCAAATCATTAAAATTTTTACAATATCCTTTCAATGCATATCTCACCATTAAATTCATTTCTGCTGATAGAGGATTTTTCCTATTTAAAAAAGCCATTGCTCTATAATCTGTTCGTATTCCTATTATAGGTTTATTATTTGCTAGACAATAACCAATTTCGAATGCAGTTCCACTATCTACATCTGCTCCATCTAATACAGCAATTACCAAATCTATATCTTTGAGCAAACTTAAATCATGCTCAAAAACAATTTTCGAATCAAGTTTCTGATTAACATCACGATGAGGTAAATATGTTTTGAAACCCATATTTGCACATACACGTTCTACCTTTTCTAAGAAATACTTTTCGCCTTCAGTGAATAATGGGCCAGCAATGTATATTGATTTCATCTATTCCCTCACATTTTGTTACATCTAATTAATTTATCGTTTATTAATCAATTTGAGAGTAAATTGAAAGTATTTGTTTTTTTTTAAATTATCGATTTTACATCATCATATGCAGACAATGCAAAATTATCAGTAAATCCTGACATGTAATGAATGATAGCTCTCATGTAATCTTTTTCCTCTTTTATATTATAAATGGGTCTGATATTTTTCCTTGTCTTTTCTCCTGAGATATACTTGTTTTCATATTCCCCATTAAAAGGTTCATGATACCTTTCCAGCCATCGTACGAACTCTTGATACACAGAAGCCTGTTTCTTTTGAAGCTTAAGTAAACAATAAACGATATTTTTATCGTAATATTCTTTAAGTTCATTAAAAATGGTTTCAAGAACAAGAGAAATAAATTTTTTATTGGTTCCAATTTTTTCATCTCTATAGATAGATTTGTAATCAAAATTCTTGATTATATTTATTAATTGAATACCATCTTCAGAAAATGATAATCCTTTTTTTGGGTGACTAGCTTTACATAAATCCAAGATTAATTTATGTATTACAACTCCATTTGAAAGATCAGCTAAATCAAATTTTGTTTTTTTATTGATAGTATCTTTCAATTCATTTAGCATCATGTCATCAACTATATCACTCATTTCTGCATCTTCTATATCTCTTCCCAAATATGAAATAATATCAGATACTCTTACTACACAACCTTCCCAGGTATAGGGATTTGTTATTCCAGGTTCAGTTATTTTTGTCAAATCAAAATCTTTTTCTCGGGGGATCAAATTCTTAACTTCATGCTCGCCGCAATGACAAATTATACCATCTCTAACAGCATAAGTAAGATTCAAATTACTTTGGAAACCCTTGTCATCTTTAACTGTTTCTATGCTATCCGCCATGAATAAACTATTTTTTTCATGCCAAAAGTACAAATTTTTTTCATTTTCGGTTTTTACATTTATTTTTTCAATATTTTTTCTCCAAAGATCATCTAATACAGATTCACCATGATGACCAAAAGGTGCATGACCTAAATCATGTCCTATGGCAATTGCATTTGCCAATTCCGTATTTAATCCGAGTTCTTTGCATATTGTCATTGATATGGCTGCGACATGCAAAGCATGTTCCATTCGGGTGCAAACGTGATCATTGTAAGGATGAAAAAAAACTTGAGTTTTATGTTTTAATCGCCTAAATCCAAAGCAATGAATTATTCTATTATAGTCTCTTGCAAAAGGTGATCTTATATCGCCGTCTCTTTTGTAAATTGGAAACAATCTAGATTCTGCTTTTTTATATCTTCTATGCTGATCTATATTATCAATACAAACATTTTCAAATTTCGCCATTAACATTACAAAATGAATTCTTATTTATAAACGAATCTATGGAAAGTTTTTTATGCCCGTCTCATTCCAAATTTTTCTCATTTCATGGAGATACTGACAAGTATTGGTATGTGCATCAGCGCAGTAAGCTGGCTCACACTTATTTTTATAACTCTTTTTAGAACAATATTCATTAAATAATTCATTATCAATTTTTTTTAATTCCTTTTCAAATTTTGATTTGTTATTTTTCTGCAAATCTTTTAAAAAATTAACTTTTTCTTCAGTGACAGACAACGATTTCCCTCTCAAGATTTGATTTTTTTTTAAGTACTGGTTCAACGAGACTCTGTATTTCTTTAAAAACCTGCGAATCAGATCTTAGATTGTTGCCTTCGATAATATAAAAGTTCGGATAATTTTTCATCTGAAGAAAAATATCTCTGACTTTTTCTAAATAATCCCTTTTTTCGAAGGAATTACATGTGTCTCCTCGTCCATTGATTCTTTTAATGCCAATTTCTGGAGGAATATCTAAAATGATTGTGATGTCTGGTATTGGAGCAAATGCTTCATTTATTTTTTTGATATATTCCCGGTCAATTCCTAAAACACCTTGGTAAGCAATAGTTGAAAAATAATATCGGTCCATGATTACAATTTTGTTTTTTTCTAAATTTGGTTTTATTCTTTTTTCTACATTTTCTTTTCTATCTTCAATAAATAACTTTAATTCAGCTTCAGGATCATTTGAAAAATCAAATATTCTATGATGTTGACTTCTAATTCGAATTTGTTCTGAATATTTTCCGTTTTTTGATGGTTCTTTGATAACCACAGCTTTGTATCCCTGTGAATTTAGCCATTCTTTCAATAAATTGCATTGTGTTGTTTTTCCTGCGCCATCGATGCCCTCAATAGCTATCAAGATTCCCTCAGCTAAAGATGGCATCTTTTAGATACCTCCCCATATGTATTATGCCTCGCTTCTCTGCCCCGCATCCCATCTTCCATTAATTACCTAATAGATTTATAGTTAATAAATCGTATGGTAATAAGTAATCTAACTAGGGTTTGATGAAAGTAATATTAAAGTAGAAACTAAAGATATTGTTTTTAGAAATGTTGAATGAAAAACAAGTTAAAAATAATATTCAAGAACTAATTGATGATTTTAAAGTCAATTATCAACAATACAAAAAAGAATCCGAAGCTAGTGTTGAAACAAAGCTTGTCGAACCGTTATTCAAACTGTTGGGATGGACTGAAAAAGATTTTCGTAAACAAGAGAAAGCAGAGCGAGACGGAAGAATAGGACATGCAGATTATGCCTTTTATATCGGGGATAAAAAGGTTTTTTTCTTAGAAGTGAAAAGAGTCGGGATTCCTCTTGAAAAAGAAGCAGACAAACAAGTGATTTCTTATGCATTGTCAAAAAGAGTTCCGTTTGCGGTTTCCACGAATTTTGAAGAGCTGAAAATCTTTTGTGTGGAGCAAGAAAATGCAATCAATAATGTCTTTCGAGCCATAAAACAACCAGAGGATTATGTAAGTAATTTCCAAGATGTTTTTTTCCTGTCAAAGGAGAGTTTCGAGCAGGGCCTCATCCTTAAAAAGGCACAGGATGAGAATCGTTTACGGAAGCGAGTCTCAATCGATAAACCCTTGCTTGACGATCTAATGTACATAAGAAGTCTCATTGCAAGGGATATAGAAGGTCGTTACCCTGGGAAATATCAGATTAACGAAAAGGATGAGATAATTCAACGTATTATAGATAGGTTGATATTTATCAGAAGATGCGAGGATACTGGTATCAATCCTGAAAATCTCATTTTGAAAGAGGCTCAAGAGCTTCCTGATGGCAGATCCTATTCAAAATTAAAGGAAATTTTTTCAAAATATAATGATGTCTACAACAGTGGGTTGTTCGCAATTGCAAAAGATAATGATTGTGACAGAATCACGATTGATGGAACAATAATAAAGAAATTATCACAGTATCTCTATGAGTCAAAAGATGGGAAGTACATCTACAATTTTGATTGGATTGATGCCGACGTTCTCGGTCAAGTCTATGAACAATATCTGGGGAAACTTTTAGCGCAAACAAAATCTGGTAAAGCAAAACTCACCAATGGGCAAGCACATAGAAAAGAGCAGGGAATCTACTATACACCTACATATATTGTAGATTATATCGTTAAAAACACTGTTGGAGAACTTCTAAAGAATAAGAAAATCAAAGTCAAAGATCTTAAGATTTTGGATCCCGCTTGCGGATCTGGTTCGTTTTTGATTAAAGCATTTGATTACTTGTATAACAATCTATCCTCTGGCAAGGATTCAAAACAATATAGAATCGATAGCCAAGGAAAATATTCTATCAAAACAGAGATATTGAAAAATAATCTCTATGGCGTTGATTTAGATAATAAAGCAGTTGAGATCACAAAGTTAAATCTATTGTTAAAGGCTGCTGAGAAAAACAGGAGATTACCTGAAGAAATAGATACTCATGTAAGGCACGGAAACTCATTGATAGATGATGAAAACATTGCAAGATTAGATGCGTTCAAATGGGAGGAAAAATTTAAAGAATTAATGAAAAAAGGAGGATTCGATGTTATTATCGGGAATCCTCCATGGGGTGCGAAGATAGAAGATGCTGAAAAAGAATATTTTATGCATCATTACAAAAGTACGAAAAGAGAGATAGAAAGCCATCTTCTTTTTATTGAATTAAGTCTTAAACTTGTGGATGATGGCGGATTTATAGGATTAATTGTTCCCAACACATGGCTTTATCTTTTTTCTACAGAACCTTTGCGAGATATGATATTGACTAATTGCGAAATTGCTTCAATTGTTGAATTAACTAAATATATCTTTGCTGAAGCCCCAGATATTGTTCCTGTTATCATAATTCTCCGAAAATCTAAATCTGGCGAAAAGAAAAAAAGGATAATTAAAACCATTTCATTTTCGGATAGAACAAGCATTGATCCAAATGAATTTATTAATCTTGCATATAAAAAGGTAAATCAGAGGGATGTTGCAGAAAATTATTCAAAAATTTTCAATTTGAATTTAACTCCAGAAGTTAAAGTATTACTTGATAAGATTAGATTCAATTCGAAGGAGCTTGCCGAACTCGAATCAATTCGTATAAATTATGGTATCAAAACTGGAGATAATGAGAAATTTATTGCTACGAGTAAAATTTCAAATAATTTTAAAAAATGTCTGAAAACGAAAGAAATTACTAAATATAGAATACAATGGAAAAATTTATGGCTTGACTATCAACCACAGTTGGCTGGTTATAGAAAAGATTCTCTGGAAGTGCAAAAAATAATTGTTCAATATATCCGTAAATTAAGTTTAAAACAAAGACTTATTTGTGGATTTGATGAAAAGGGCGAATTTTATCCATTGAACAATTACTCATATATAACAGGGGACGAAGATTTACTTAAAAGTATACTGGGAATTTTAAATTCTAAACTTATGAACTTTTATTTTGCAAATACTTTCATCGATTATAATATCAAACCTACATATCTTAGTAAATTACCTATTAACATGAATTTAATAGAAAAAAATAGAGAGAAAATAATTGGATTAGTTTCGAAAACGCTTTCTTTAAACAAGCGCCTCAATGAACTCGGTAACAAAAAAACATCTGAAAGTGCGAGAATCGATGAAGAAATCAAAAAGACTGATAACGAAATTGATCAACTCGTGTACAAACTCTATGGGTTAACAAAAGAAGAAATCGCTATTGTTGAAGAGAATCTGAAAAGTTGATTTTTTTAGTTATTGTGCAATTTTGCACAATTATTAATTAATGTGCAAAGCCCACGTCACCAAAACTTATAAGAACCTTACGCATGAATTTTTCTACATTTCCTCCATATCTTATCTTAAAAACGATGATTTTAACCCAAATCATAACCATAGAAATCTATTTATATAAGTTCTATCATGTCCTTTAAAATTGTATCGCAAAGTTTAAAAAACAAAATGGGGGAATAGAGTAAGATGATGCCATCCGCAAAAAAGAAAAAAGAAAAGCCAAGCATTGAAGAAATTACCAGATGTCCAAAATGTGACAGCACTCATTTAACAAAAGACTACTCTAGAGCCGAGTTAGTTTGTGAAGATTGTGGACTTGTTATTGATGAAGATTTTATTGATCATGGTCCTGAGTGGCGTGCATTTGATTCTGACCAAAGAGAAAAGAGAGCCCGTGTTGGAGCTCCCATGACTTACACCATTCACGACAAAGGACTTTCAACGATGATCGGTTGGAAAAACCGTGATTCATACGGTAAATCAATTCCGACTAGAAACAGAGCACAATTATACAGATTAAGAAAATGGCAACGAAGGATCAGAATTAGTGATGCAACGGAGAGAAACTTAGCATTTGCTTTATCTGAACTAGACAGAATGGCTTCTGGTATGGGTCTACCTAGAAACGTAAGAGAAACGGCAGCCATGATCTATAGAAAAGCAGTTTTAAAGAATCTAATTCGCGGAAGAAGCATAGAAGGTGTGTCCGCAGCAGCCCTGTACGCTGCCTGCAGGCAATGTAACGTTCCAAGAACCTTAGACGAAATTGCAGGTTCCTCAAGAGTCTCAAGAAAAGAAATCGGAAGAACATATCGTTTCATAGCAAGGGAACTAGGATTAAAACTCATGCCAACATCACCGCAGGATTACATCTCAAGATTCTGCAGCGAATTAAAACTGTCTGGAGACGTTCAATCAAAATCAATAGAAATCCTAAAAGATGCAGCAGATAAAGAGCTTACTAGCGGTCGTGGACCAACTGGTGTTGCAGCCGCATCCATATACATTGCTTCAATTCTCTGCGGGGAAAGAAGAACCCAGAGAGAAGTTGCTGATGTAGCAGGTGTCACAGAGGTTACCATAAGAAACAGATACAAGGAACTTGCAGAGAGACTGGATATAGATATCATCCTGTAATTTTTATGACTAGATGGTATAGTGAAAAAAAGAGAGAACCTTTTTATAAAGCGGCAAAGCGGGTGGGTTATAGAGCCCGCTCTGCGTTTAAATTAATTCAAATTCAAGAGAAATTTAGGATTTTAAAAGAAGGTAGCACCGTTATTGATCTAGGTGCAGCTCCCGGTGGTTGGAGTCAGGTCGCCAAAGAGATCGTTGGTGAAAAAGGCACAGTTATCGGTATCGATCTTTTGCCTATTAGATCGCTTGGCAGTGTAATTTTTTTCGAGGGTGATATGACTGAAGAGGCTTCTTTAAAAGAAATCGAAAACGTTCTTCGTGACAAAAAAGCAGATGCTGTTATTTCTGATATGTCCCCAGATATTTCTGGTAATTATTCTGTTGACCAAGCAAGAAGCGTATATCTATGTGAGCAGGCTCTAAAAACAGCAGAATATTTCCTTAGACCTGATGGAAATTTTGCGTGCAAGGTATTTAGCGGCGAAGATTTACAATCCTTCCTAAATAAAGTTAAAAGGAAATTTGGGTCAGTTAATTGTTTCTCTCCACCCGCCTCGCGTAAAAGCAGTTCTGAGATCTATGTAATCGCAAAGCTTTTCCGAAAGTAGATTCGTGACAAAACATTTAAAAATCAGGCATGTTTAACAATGTTAATTCATAAATTAAAAAACAACTATAAGCGAAAGTGTTATAAAATACAAGGCATAATAGTATAAGATATATATATCTAAAAATCCCTGGTGAATGTTCGCGTTGAACTGATTTGGGGGGTTAATGTGAAAGGACAAGAAATTAATTTAGAAGACTTCTTCAATTCAACAAGAATCGATATTGAAAAAAAGATTGTTACCACAATCGATGACCAACAAATAATTAAAATTCTAAACGGTGGCAAAAGATTGCGATCACTTTTAGCAGCTCTTGCTTTCAAAGCATGTACTCGTGGAAAGGAAACACCGGAACAATATCAAAATTCTTTAGAGGGTACTGTAGGCATTGAGCTCGCTCACGGTGCGTCACTTGTTCACGATGATATAATTGATAAGGATTCAGAGCGCAGAGGCAAAACAGCTTTTCACGTTGAAGAAGGCATTGGAAAAGCGATTCTAACTGGCCACAAAATGCTCGTCCGGGGTTTTGATATTGCATTAAAAAACGGAAAGGAATGGGCGAGGCTATACGTAGATTCATGGAATGAGGTTATCAACGGCGAGATTGACGAAGTCGATTTCAATAAAAATGGTAATTCAAATAATTTTTCAACTAAATCGCAAATTTTGGATGCCTATTATAAAATAATAAACATGAAAACAGCAGCCTTGTTTTCTTCTGCATGTAAGGCCGGTGCTATCGGGGCAGATATGACTGGAGATATACTAAAAGTATTTGCTGACTACGGCAGAGAAATAGGTCTTGCGTACCAACTAGCAGACGATCTTGTTGATTTATCTCACGGTGAGATGATAGACAGTGTTGTAGTTCCATTGTTAAACAGACTCGAGAGCAAAGATGCAAAAGTTGGAGCTTTCAAAAAATTAGAAATTAAAAGAAAATTTGCTAGAAATAAAGACAAAATTCAAGAAATATACCTGGAGGAGATTCAGAAGCACGTTAGAAATGCTGTAGAACTGAGCAGATCTGATCTTATCCCTGTTTCGAGCTATAAAGACATGCTTATAGATGCGCCGAATTACATAATCAACAAAATGCTAAGAGAGATAAACGTAACGATATAAACTTGCAGTTCTCTATTTTAAACTAGACAATTTTAAAGTATTGTTTAGTGGCCGGTCTAGTAAGAAAGAATATAATTCCTAGATCTGTGATAAAGGAAATCACAACGGTTACAAGCCCATTTACTGAAAACCAATCGAAGAACATTATAGCATTTATCATAAACGATGTAAGCATGATACTAAAGATAGCTAAAAGTATAGTAGAAATTATAATGCCTGATGTCCAGGCCCAGATCTTTTCTCTAAATGTTGCGTAGGCAAATACAATAAACAAAGCTGAAAAAACAAAAAATACTATTGTAGCTATCAAATAACCAAAATGAAGTTCTGGCACCAATTTAGATACTACTGGGTCGCTACTCCAACTTGGAATTTTTAATTTAAGTACAAGCGAGTATATCCCCCAAAGTACAAATATAGCGCTTAACGCAAGCCATAGCAGTACCAATATGTCTATTATTCTAGGCCGTTCACCCATTCTTCTCCCCTACAAATATGTTATAAGAATCATTCATCGTCTTTTTTATTTTGCTATTTTATTTTCTTAGAAATTATTCCTCTTAAATTGAGGCAAAAAACCAACATAAGAACGACGATAGCGCCCAAGAGTAAATAAAATCCAAGGTTTAGACTCCAGCAGCATGACATCGTTTCATACATATTCGCTCCAGGTATGCTCACGTCCAAGTTAGCGCCTCCAGTAAGACTTCCAACTGTTACATTTGCAAGTTCAGACATTGCATAAAAAAATACAGCAATTGAACCGATAAGAACTATGATTGTAAAGAGAAAAACAAGAAGCGAAGTTTTGTATTTTTTGTATCTATTGATTATCATACCTGCTACTACCCCAAGCATACTAAATCCAATCGCCAAGGTTAGCAGAGTTATTACGGATACAAATTTTTCATCTAGTGAGACCAGCTCACCGGCAGTTACATTTTCATTTGATGTCATTGTAACCATCTTTACTGGTACCAAATACAAGTTCGTGGATGTCTCAAAATGAGGACTGGTTGATGAACCTTGAACTGTCCACCAAGGGGAGAAAATTGCAATAATTATAAGTACTATTGCCAATATTTGTAGGAAGAACATTAATTCCTTTTTTCTATAACTCAGAATTGCAGCTCCTATGAGCAAGGTTATCGATAAACCTATGATGATAAAAGGGGTCATTGGCTGACTAGTTGTTACCACTGAGCAAGATCTTTCGTTTAAAACATTTACTTTTCTTTCAGCGATTAGTTCTCCTTTGTAATATATCTCGCTAACATATACTCCAGGTGGAACGGAAAGTATCACATTTCCATCCTTGTCAGTTGTTCCTTGTATTTCTTCTCCGTCTCTAATCATCAGAACTTTGGCGTCTTTTAACGGGTTGCCGCGTGCGTCTAGAACCGTTGTCGCAACGTTATACAAGGCAGGAAATTCAATTTCTATTTTTCCGTTGTTAAGAATGCTGACAGATTGCTCGATTGTGTACTCTTTGTATGAAACTCTTAGCATATAGTCTCCAGGATACAATTCAGAAAAAATATATTCGCCGTCAGATAGTCTACCCCCAGAAATCACGGCAGTTTTTTCAAGGTCTTTGCTAGTTAAAGAAACATCTAAAGGTACTTCTGAATTTAGATTCCAACTGTCTTTTATGTATGCAGTAAAATCGTATAGATTGATTGTCAGTGAGTCCATGTCAGGAACACTAATTTTTTCTTTTATTTCAAACAAATTGTAATTAATTTTTAAATTATAATTTGCCGGGTAGAGTCCTTTAAAAGTGTAGGTTCCATCGGTTATGTCCTCCGCTCTAATCTCGACGGGCTCCTGCATTTCATCACTGGTAAGATCTAAATTTAAATTGAAGGAGGGAACTTTTCCATCTGAATCTTTGAAACTTACTTTTAGATCATGGATATCAAATTCTATCGTTTTTTTCAGAGGAATTAATCTTCTTAACAGCCCTAATCTAATATCCTTTTCCTCATCTACTAAAAAACCTTGATAAATTATTTTTAGCGTGTAGGGTTTATTTCCATAACACGGTGCTTTTAGAATCGCTGACCCATTTTTGTCGGAGGTTGCATCCGCGATGGTTGTATTGTCCATCTGAAGTAAGATTTTTACATTTTCCATTCCCTTATTTTCTTGATTTAAAACAGTTACGTTAATTGTGCCTTGTGATTTACAGAAGATACGAATAGAATCATCCTTTTGAAGGTCTATGATTCCAAAGCCTATGTACTGTCGTTCTTTTGCAAACCTTTGGTTCTCTCTGTATATCTTTACAACATAGGTCCCGGGTTCTAAATCCGGGAATTTAATTTTTTTGAAAAACGACAAATTTTTCCAGTCGAAGATATCTAATAAGGTCTTTAATTTTTGAAATAAATTTTTATCCTTAAAGTCCAACTCGATCTTGCCTAATGGAAGTCTATTAACTGACCCAGATGATTTGAAGTTGCCATCCTTGTAAAGCTCTGCATAGGTGTAAGAAAGGTTTTTTCCAAGTGCAGCCGAGAGAAGAGAGCCCATTGGTACAGACGAGGCAAAATGTACATACGTAGTTAAAGAGTATTTCTCTTTTTGTTCTTTTTCGTCTCCTCCGGTAACATTGTTTTCGTTTTTAGGTTGATAACTTACAAGTTTTTGATATGCACTCGCTTCTTTTTCTACTGCGGGGTAGCCTCCGTTTTCTGTTGTGAAATATTCTGCATTAAATTCTATAGCATAATTCTTGGGCAACAGTTCGTCAGCCGGGTCATCTTTTTCATACGCATTTCTACATATGTACAACTCGGCCATACGACCGTCCAGTCCCGTATATTGTATGTTTTGTGATTCATACAGCTGCAGTTCTATCCCATCTCTTTCATAATCTCCAGATTTTAGGATTTTGTTAGTTTCAAAAATGATCGCATGTGCCTTGCCCGTTTCTCCATAATCAACAGATACCCACGGAGAACTTCCGAGATCGTAATCATCCTTTTTTCCTATCACTTTCTGCCATTTAGTACCTTCAGGATATTGGTCAATTTCTTGTGTTAATATGCGTTCTTTGTCACTGTAAAAATGCAAATACGGCGGTATATTTCCAAAGTTTAATTCATGAATTGCACTACTCTTTACGCCACCGCAATGTAACGTTACATACGCAACATCGATTTCACTACCAGTTGGAAGAGGATATTTTATAATTTCCTCTCTAACATGTGTATATATCCGTTTGTTTTCAGTGGGGCAATAATAGTATTTGTAGATGGCTGTCGTTTGGATTAGCCCATCGTTCGACTGACTAACAATCCCTAACTTGATCATCAGATTTCCATTGACAAATATTTGGCTTGAAATTAACTTCTCAGATGAATCCACTGGATACCACTCTCCATCTTTGTACCACCAGTAGACCAGATTAAACGACGCCATATTTTCGATGCTATTGGGCATAGTGTCTTTTGATCCTTTCTTTAACTTCGTTGCTTGTTGGGATACGTGTGTGCCCATAGCGCTCCCTTCTTTGTTAATCCCATAAACGACGTATCCTTCTTCGATTATCTTGTAAAATGAAGAATCGAATAATAGACCTTGTATCGGCTCATATCGGTAATAAGACTCCTCGACGTTAACATGTTTTTGATAGTTAGGACTAGGTTTTCTTTCTTCATCATAGTAGACATAGTATTTTTCATTTCCATTTGCTTCTTGGGGTATCAGAAAAACAAGATTGCACGAATCGATGTGTTCCGCATCGGTATGGTTTAGGTCGTATATCTGTGACTCCAATTCTATAAATTTTTCTTCACTCTCAAAAATTACCCTTATCGAATACTCCTCTTCATTTATTGCCCAACAGGAGTTATTAAATTTTAAATTGATATCAATTGGTTGGTATTTTGCCGTGTCATCTTTTGTGTCTATAGGTATAATAATTTCTTCTTTGAACGACCAGCTCTTATTCCACCATGGCGTCTCATCAGCAGATAGGCTATTTGGAACTAATATGGATATTAAAATTATTATTAGTATCAACAATCCGGCAAGTCTTTTTAGCATAAGGCCTTTTTAGCCCCCACATCTGTTATATTAATATTTACTTTTAAGTATATAAAATATATTAATGTTATTTGACAGTTCTATACTAAAATGATACAATAATCGCCGCATGATCTTTTTCGTAAGGAGCCAGCTCTATATTGTCCCTTATTTTTAACCCGTTATTCTCAAGTTTAGAACAAACTAAATCATATGCCTTTTTTGGATCTAAAGAAACATCTATACTTCTTGCTTTAATCATTAGTATTCCTGTAGCATTTTTCTTTAAATATCGATTGACATTTGAAATAAAAATCTCAGCTTGATTTCTTTGGGATACATCCTGATAAATAAGATCGACGGTCGGTACGATAGAACTATACCGATCCGGATGGCTTGCATCCTCTAAAATTGGTATTACATTCTTTCTTTTTTCACTTAACTGCATTAATTTTTTAATGGCAACAGGCGAAATTTCGACAGAAAAGATCAATCCATTTTTAACAACATCTGAAATATGACTCACGGTTGTACCGGTTGCAGCACCGAGATACAGCACTTTTGAATCTGGTTTTATTTCAAAATCAAGGCCTTTTAGGATTGCTGCAGCTAGTTTGCTTCTGTAGGGGTTCCATGATCTGAATTCTTTACCTTCGTGTTTTACTAGCCTTTCGTTGTAAACCCTTTCTCCTATGCAACACTCTAGATTTTCTGTGAATAACCTATTCTTTTCTTTATGGATTCCTTCAGTATTTCTCATTGTTTTATGTGTTATAGCATCTATCTGATAAATATTTTGTTGAACTTAATTAAGAAAAAGAAAAGTTTAGTAATACCTGAAAGTAGTCGAAATCTTAAATTACAGTTATTGTATTCACCAGCCGGGGAAAGTTATGGTAAATAGGTCACCATTATATGAACTGCAAAAGAAACTTGGAGCTCGTTTCACAGAATTTGCTGGTTTTGAAATGCCAATACAGTATTCATCCATATTGGACGAACATCTAACAGTTAGAAAAGCAGTTGGTCTTTTTGATGTCTCTCACATGAGCAATGTGTGGATTTCTGGAAAAGATGCTATGAACTTGCTTAGTTTGACCACAGTTGCAGATGCAACAAAAGTTTTGGAGAAACAAAGCCAATATACGGTTATATTAAAAGAAGACGGCACAATAATCGACGATACAATCTTTATGAATCTTGGGAACAAATACATGATGATTCCAAATGCTGGTATGAACGTTATCGTTACCAAATGGTTGAACGATCAAGCAAAAAAACATAAACTTGTTGCTAAAGCAGAGGATGTATCAAGAGATTTTGTAATTCTTGCCATCCAAGGTCCTAAATCTAGAGAAACCTTGCAGAAGCTTACAGACACCGATCTTAATTCGGTAAAATTTTTTGGTTGCCAATATATTGAAATTGCGGGAGTTCGATGCATAATTTCTCATACAGGATACACTGGAGAACTTGGGTTCGAATTGCAGATTACACCTAATAAAAAAGCAGAAATCGTGTTCAATAAAATACTAGAAGCTGGAAAAGAGTTTGATATAAAACCAATAGGACTCGGTGCAAGAGACACACTACGATTGGAAAAATGTTTCATGTTAGCAGGAAATGAATTTCACGGTGGAAGAACGCCTCTTGAAGCAACACTAGGATGGACAATAAATTGGGACCATGATTTCATTGGAAAAGATGCGTTGTTGAAACAAAAAGAAAAAGGTACTTACGAGAGGATGACTTGTTTATTGTGTGTTGATAAAGGCATCCCACGGCATGGCTGCGAGATCCAAAAAGATGGAAAGAAAGTCGGTATCGTTACAAGCGGAACATTATCACCATGTCTTAACGTCGGAATTGCAATGGGTTACGTTCACCCCGATTACAGATTGGAGGGAAGCGTATTAGATATAATAATTAGAGACAAGCCCGTGAAAGCAAAGGTTGTAAAACCCCCATTTGTCCCAAAGGATTGGGCTCAGAAGAAGGTGCTGTTAACCTAAGAATCTAAAGAGCAACTTCTCCAACAACGGAAAACGCTCAAGGAATCTTAAAAACAACAAGTTAGTTGTAACTCTGCTTCTAGGCATAGTGACCGTTAGTTCACCCCATGGTCCCCAGAGATTATCTGTATCATTGCATCTTGCTTTGATGGTATAGGTTCCTTTTTGGCTCCATGTATGATTCAGCGTTATCTCTTCACCGGAACTGTATGGGCCAATCCAATCGGTCCAGCCACCATCACCCCACTCAATCCAATAATAAACATCTTTACCTGAATGAGAATAAGCTCTGAAAGTGTACTTATACTGGATGTTGATTTTTCCATTTTCTGTGCCTCTTATTTCTGGTGCTGATGGTGCATCTGGATCAAGAGTATTAATAGCATGAAGATACCCCAAAGAACCAGGATGAACTGCATCATTATCTGAACCAACATAAACAGTACCATCACTACCTATAGCAGGAGCAGAATCAATAAAATCAGTAGCAAGCATAATCCGCCAACGTAATGTACCATCAGGGTTAACAGCTATAAGTTCTCCTCCATCGAGTTCACCAATCTGTGTACCAAATATGATGGCACCATCCAATGAATTACAAGGAGTACCACCATCAATTACTCCACCAGGATCAAAAGACCATTTTATTGAACCATTAGTCGGATTTACGGCATAAAGGTGATCCCAGCCACAATAAATGGCGCCATCTTGACCAATGGTTGGTGATGTTCCTGCACCAACGTTTGTTTTCCATTTCAAAGTACCATCTGGGTTAATAGCATAAAGATAATTATCAAGTGAAACAACATAAATAGTCCCATCATCAGCAATGCAAGGACTTGTTCGTATCCAACCTCCTGTTCCAAATTTCCATTTCAATGTCCCATTGTTTGGATAAAGTGCGTAAAGATAGGTATCATGACTACCACAATAAACAGTACCATCCTGTCCAATAGCAGGAGAAGATAAAACAGCAACACCAGTCAAATATTGCCATTTTAAAGTACCATTCGGATACAAAGCAGTAATATATCCACCATCACCACTGCTACCATATCCAAAATAAATCGTTCCGTCCTCACCAATAGAAGGCGATGAATATATACTATCCTCTGTATAGTATTTCCATTTTAAAGTACCGTTACTTGTATAAATTGCATACAAATAATTTGGATGCATATATATACTCCCAACATAGAGTATACCGTTTTTGTCAATAGCAGGAGCAGACGCAATATTAAAAGAAGAAGCAAATTGCCATTTCATCGTACCATTAGGATACACTGCATAAAGATCATATCCCCCAATATAGATAATATCATCCTCATCAATAACAGAGGAACCAGAAGCGTAATAATTCATATTAAACCGCCATTTTTCAGTACCCTGATTACCAGCTGTACTATATGGACTCTGTCCTGTATGTCGTGTGTCATGGCAGTACATGGGCCATGGTGAATCCATAGGGCCATCTAATATCTGAGATGAACATTCTTCGTTACTTGCTACTTCTGGCTGAACATTATTATAGAAAAGATCTTCTCTCTGTATAGGACATTGTTCTTTTGTTGATAATTCAGAATGATGATAACAGTTATAATTTTCGACCATTATCATTTGTTTATCTGGCATTTTAATATTATATCCTATTGTTATTGGGGTAGTTGCTGAAAAAATTAATATAATCGTAAAACCAAGCGATAAGCCCAATCTTACAGATTGATTAATCTTCAAGCTTTATTCCCCGTACATATACTAGTTTTATCTTATTTAAAAACCTTTGCCAAAAAGTTTTAATTAGCAAACTGTATACATGTGACACGCAAACATGTAGCATTATTCTTGCATGATTAAAATTATTGAGAGGATATGCTCTCAATGCAAGAATATTACACCTGTTTGTTACAAAATTGGGGTTTAGTAGGGGGAGGAGAAATGAAGAACAAAATATTTGTTTTAATTGTGACGCTGTTGATGTGTTTAACCTCTATTGTAATTATCCATAGTGATCTAGAGGTAGAAGCTACTATTGGTGGTGGCGAGGGCATATTGGAAAATGAAACAGGTTTAGATTACGATTTCATGTGGAGCGTTGTAAAGAATCTTAGCGATGTAGTATATACAGCCTATAACGAAGGAGAAATTCGTAAAGGTCGTGATTTTGGATCAAAAGGTGAGTTTTGGACTGCAGATTATCTTTGGAGGGAGTTAAATAATTTGAGTCTGAATGACGTGCATTATGAACCTCTGACCAACATCACAAACAAAGAAGATTGGCATTACAACTACAACATCAAAGCCCTTGACTTCGAACTCACCATAAACGGCAACAACTACCCATACCCACACACCATATCAACAAGCGAAATATTCGCAGCAGCAAGCGCACTACCAGAAGTAATATCATTAATACCTCCTTTTAAGTACACCATGAATTACAATCAATCATTCGGCAACATAAAAATAATACCAAAAAACTTATCCCAATGGCCATTAATCGGCAAAGAACGACTAGCAGATAACTACATTAAAAACGTCTCAGCAACAGAATTAAACAACTTCAACATGATCATCGGAAACACCACCTACGTCCCAGTCAGCGATTCACTACCAGAAGACCAATATGGAAGACTATTCTTACTAGACGAAGAGAGCGGCTGTGAAGATCAACTAAACAACATCACCAACGCAACCGGGGCTGTTCTCATGCACGACAATACTAAAGGATACTACGCAAACTACAACTTCTCAAACTCGACAATCCAATACGCAAGAGTCAACAAAAACGATAACAACCTCACCATGATACTTGAAATGATAGAAAATCATACAATTATATTCGCAGATAACTACTTCGACACTGACACAATAGTCTTCACATACAACCTATCATGCTTTGACTGGCCCAACCAAAATTTCTTCGCACTCACATACAATATAAATCTTGGTGTCATGACAGTCAATACAGGAGCGATATGGGCCCTAAATCTTATCTATCAATATATCAATCCCTTGCGTATATGCCTTGGTGCCATAATGTACGATGACTACGCAGAAACGCACCTAATGTTCCCAGTAACAAAAAATTGGATAGGATGGAACCCCTACGATAATTTAACCTTAATTGTTCCCTCCAACGGCATACAAATCTTCTCAGTAAACAACTCCATAGGAACATGGCTAGAACAAAACTACAACAACCCTGATGTAAGCGCCAGTGGATACTTCGAACAAGCAGAAGCCTGGGAAGACGACTCCAAAGATGTAATAGGCTACATTAACACAACACAAAGCCCAAACAACTCAATCGTTGTAATATCAGATAGATACGACGGGTACTGGGGGGAGGCACCAGGCGACGCAGGAGCAGGCCATGGAATAGCACTAGGAATCGCAAAATTCATGAAAGACCATAACATCAAACCAAAATACAACCTAACATTCCTATTCACCACTGGAGAAGAATACGGAATGAGAGGAGCATACCATTACAGCGACAAACACCCATATCCAGATTATAATATCATACAATTCATAGGTTTTGAACAAGCAGGACTAATACAAAACGACACATATCTACTCTCACGCGTAAACAATGAAACCATAAAAAATATCACATGGGCTATCGTCAATGACAGCCATTATACTTCCGAGACAGGATATGGCTATGAAAATGAAACAGTGACAAAATATGATAATTTTACCACTGACTGCGCAGCATTCAGACAAAGACAAAACTGCAACACACTCACCTTCTTTAAAGATGGAAACCCCTGGACCGGCCACCACAGATCAGGAATGAACTACCAAGAAGGAGACAGCCTGAAATACATCGACCGAGATGACATGAACTTTACTTTTAATATCTCTTGGGATATTGTAAAATATTTCACGGTAAACCCTGATAGTTGGTTCTCCTCATATACATTTACTCCTTATGATTCACCAGATGACGAGGACAGCCTACCAGATAGTATAAGAGCGAATTTTACAATGAAAACAATAATGCCTCAGGATCTAGTAATGGTCCGTGCATATCTCAGAAAATCAACAGGTGAAAATGCTACTCAGACTAGTATGAACTTCACGATTAACTCAACAGGCCAGCAAGCAACCACATCTTTGACACTTCCACCAAATGGAACTGCAGGGTACTATGAACTTTATCTCGAGCTGTATAACTCAACAGGTAGAATCAATGAAATTGTTAATATCTCAGGGTATAACGTGAACAATACCAAACCCTCCCCCCAGCAGTTTACAAATATCTATCCTTACAAGCCACCCAGCCCACCAGAAATAACCAATGTCTCCGCAAGCCCAAATATTGTTGGTTTTGGTTACAATGTCACCATCACAGCAAATGTAACAGACGAGGGTAGCGGAGTAAACACAGTCAAAGTAAACATAACCGGGCCGCAGGCTTGTGGATGGGGAGCATCAACAAACTACACCATGACCAATATCGGAGGAGACACATACCAATACATTTTCAATGACACATGGCAAACCGGCAAGTACAACTACACAATCTGGGCATCTGATAACTACGGTAATAACAACACCACGTCAGCGTATAGTTTTAATGTATCAGCTAACGCAACCGTACATGTATACACACTAAAAGACAACTACACAACTAGTGAATATGTTAATATCACAGACCCACCAATGGATTACCAACTCATAGATCGTGGTCTCACATGGGACAAATACTACAACCCAAACACCGGAACAAACACACTAGAAGTGTCAGCAGAGCCTATCAACTACCAAGATGAAAACGGACTGTGGATACCGATAGACACTACTATCGAAAACCTGCAGAATAGTAACCCTGCATCTGGCCAAGGTTACCAAATGGGTGGTGAGCAAGGACTGTTTGGTGTGTATTTCAAAAATAATGCTCAGGATGATTGGCCTGTAGCTTTTGCCTACAACAAATCCCTTGACAATATGGTTCGTAGTAAACCTGTTGGCATTGGATATCTAGACCCATCAAATGGTTGGAGTTACAAACATCTAGAAAGTGCTCAAAGTAGTCAGGCGCAGATAGATGGTAACAATGTAAAATATGATAATATCCTTGCAGGAACAGATATTACATATACCTACAGTAACACGGAGCTGAAAGAAAAGATAACACTAGACGAAATAACAAAAACAATGCTAATAAATAATCCACCGTCTAGTTTCGGACTCAGCAACCAAGACTCGTACCTGGTATTTGTCACAAAGCTCGATTGCTCTGGTCTAGGTCTGTACGACAATGACGATGTTCAACAGACCGGTAACTTCACAATCTCAGAAAGTGGTATCGCCCTAAGGGATGCGCAGAATATTTTTAGATGCGCTATACCCCTGGGTGAGGCTTACGAGTCAAACGATGAAACCATTAGACAACCGCTAACATATAGAATCATACAATATAACAACAATTGTTATCTGTTGTCTGGTTTGAAAACAACGGATTTGATGGATATGAACTTCCCAGTAGTTATTGATCCTACGCTTACAATAATCTCCAGCACCAGCGACGGCTACATATACAACCACAATGGTACTTACACTAACGCTTGGAATGCACCCAGTGGCACGGTATCCAGTTTATCAGATACTATCTATGTTGGTCAGCATTACCATATCTTCAGTGACTATTATATTTACCGTGGTTACTTGTTCTTTAACACAACATCAATACCCGTTGATGCAATGATCAACAGCATGGTGTTGTCTTTGTATAAGAAAACTGATAATTCAACAACTGATTTTGATATAGTTGTCCAAAACGGCCAGCCGTATTACCCACATGATCCTTTACTAGCCACGGATTACAATAAAAGTTTTTACTCTGGTAATGGTGGAAGTATCAGCACCAGTGTTTTAGTTAATGGTTACAATAACATTTCGTTAAATAACCCAAGTTGGTTGAACCGTAAAGGTTTTACAAAACTCTGCCTGCGCAGTAGTAGGGATATAAACTGCACCAGCCCAATATTAGGCGCGGATGAGTTTGTCACCATTTATTCATCAGATTATCAGGGTGGAGCAGGTCATGCTCCAAGGTTAATAGTCATGTATGGCAACCAATCCAAGATCAAAAACACTGGTTCTACAGACATCAAAGGCTACCTATTGATGCAGGTACAATATCATAACAGTACATGGCCCTCTGGTGTATGGGTAGTTGCAGATGATACCATAAACGAAACCACAACAAGAACAATAACATCTGGTAATTTGCTTGCGCTTGACACCATCTTTAACAACAAGGTTTACACAACTAATCTGATTAAATCTTATGGAACGGGTTTGTATCGTGTCTATGCTGCTTTCAGAGATCCACATGGGGATGTTTTGCAGTGTGATAACGGTGTTTTGCTTGAGGCAAATCATGAGTTCACTATAACTTGAGTTTAGGCTAAAAGGAATCAAAATATAGGATCTATACTCTAAAATCCTTAACTTGATATTCGTTCGACGAATTAGAAATGTTTAAAACAATTATGAAATTACCAGGTTTTGATAATTATGGCTGATGAAGTTAGAAAGGATTTGAAATATACTGAGACGCACGAATGGTTAAAGCTGGCAGGCAAAAATGTAAAGGTAGGAATAACAGATCATGCTCAGTCTGAACTAACCGACATCGTTTTTGTCGAACTACCTACAGTTGGCAAAGTGATTAAAAAAGGTGACGAGCTCTGCGTTGTCGAGTCAGTAAAATCAGTTTCTGAGGTATATTCACCCGTCTCAGGAAAAATTACAAATGTAAACAAGAAACTAGAAAACAATCCAGAAACCATAAACCAAAGTCCTTACGACGATGGCTGGCTTGTTGAAATAGAAATTGACAATAAAGCTGAAATTAACGCTCTGCTCGACGCAGAATCGTACAAGAAAATCGCTTAGAACTTTCTCCTAATTTGTATCGAGAAATTTTTCTAAAGATTTTTTTCCGAAACGTTCTTATATTGTTTAATGTATTAGACTATCTAGGCGGAGAGATGGGATTGCAAGTAAGTTCATTAAAGTTTTTTACAAAGCGGTGATATTCACCTCCGCCGCCTCCCCCATTTAATCCATTATCTTTAAGAATAGTTATTTGTTTTACAGGGTTGATTTAATGAAATTATTACTTATCCATAGCGACTATATTGAATACGAAGTTAAGGAAAAAGCAATAAAAGTTCCTGAAGAAACTAATGTTAAAAAGGATAGACTTGAGGAGGCTTTAACCGCTTTTACCGCTGTAGAAAAGGTTGACGAAAAATCACCTAAAAAGGCTGTTTTGGACGCAGCTGCTGAGATTGCAAAAACAGCTGAGCAGGTCAAAACAAAAAATATCATGTTGTATCCCTATGCGCATCTATCTCCAGATCTTGCAAGTCCAAAGATTGCAAAAGAGATTCTCATTGAAATTGAGCACGAACTTAGAAACAAAGATTTCAACGTAAAACGCGCCCCATTTGGTTGGTACAAATCTTTTAAGATATCTTGTAAAGGACATCCGTTATCGGAACTTTCTAGAGAAATTATTCCTGCGGTGGAAGAGACCGAGTCATTGAAAAAGGAAAGAAAGCTCAGCTCTTATTGGTATATTCTAACAGAAGATGGAAAATTGCATGATGTCGGCAAATTTGATTTCAAAGGACATGAAAATTTAAAGAAATTTGCATTTTATGAAAAAGAGAAATCAAGAGCAGTTAAAGGGGAACCACCTCACGTTACGTTAATGAAAAGATTGGAAATAGCAGATTATGAACCTGCCTCTGACGGAGGAAACATGAGGTTTTATCCAAAGGGCAGATTTATTAAAAAATTAATTGAGGAGTATGTAAATAAAAGAGTAGCTGAATATGGCGGTTTAGAAGTAGAAACCCCAATAATGTATGATATGGATCATCCAACATTATCAAAATATTTACAGAGATTTCCCGCAAGGCAGTATCAGATTGAAAGCGATAAGAGAAACTTTTTCTTGAGGTTCGCTGCATGTTTTGGACAATTTTTGATGGTCCATGATGCGACGATTAGCTACAAGAATTTACCACTTAAGATCTACGAATTAACAAGATATTCATTTAGACGGGAGCAATCTGGAGAACTTACTGGATTAAGAAGACTTAGAGCTTTTACAATGCCAGATGTGCATGCCTTTACCTCAGATTTAGATATGGCTATGGATGAATTCAAGATAAGATATGATTTATGCCGTAGCGTTTTGAAGGCTATCGGCATAGAGACTGATGATATTGAGATGGCTTTACGGACAACTAAAGATTTTTATGAACAAAATAAGGATTTTATAATAGATCTTGTAAAAAAACTAGGTAAACCAGTGCTGCTCGAGATGTGGGATGAAAGAATATTTTACTTTATCCTAAAATACGAATTTAACTTTGTTGACACGTCAGATAAAGCTTCTGCATTAAGCACAGATCAAATTGATATAGAAAATGGTGAGAGATACGATATTAGGTTCACAGATAAAGATGGAACAACAAAGCATCCTTTGATACTCCATTGTAGTCCTTCTGGGGCTATTGAAAGAGTCATTTATGCGTTACTCGAAAAAGAAGCAATTAAGATGAGCAAAGGCCAAAAACCAATGCTTCCAGTCTGGCTTTCACCAACTCAGATCAGATTCATTCCTGTCGGTAGCGATTTTGTAAAAACCTGTGAAAAGCTCATTGAAGAGTTTAATAAAAAATCTCCATACGTTCACGTAAGGGCAGATATCGACGATCGTGAAGAAAGTGTTAGCCGTAAAATACGTGATGCAGAGCAAGAATGGGTGCCAATAATTGTTGTTGTTGGTGAAAAAGAAAGTAAAAGTAAAACGTTTACACCGCGTTTCAGAGATAAAACAATTGGTAAGGAAAACCATCCATACGCTCTTGATGAACTGTACAACTTAATCAGTCAAATTATATCCACTTATCCACAACAAAGAATTCCATTATCTGTTTATTTGTCTAAAAGACCAAAATTCAAATAATAGTACATTATATGGGGCGGCTTCCATATGATAGAAAGGAATAAAATTCAGAAATTAGTAGAGTCTTACGATAAAAACAAGATTACTATTGGTGTTTTGGGTGGGCATTCGGGCCTTGATGTATGCCAAGGTGCAAAAAAATACGGTTTTAGAACTATCGCAATCTGCCAAAAGGGAAGAGAAAAAACTTATTCGAAGTACTACAGAACACGCGAGGATGGAAGAGGCTGCGTTGACGAAACTATTGTTCTTGATAAATTCTCAGAAATCATCAAACCAAAAATTCAGGATGAACTGAGAAATAAAAATACAATCTTTATTCACAGTCGGTACTTCTGGGTTTATTTCGATTTTAATGATATTGAAAACAATTTTATGATTCCTATTTTTGGGTCACGTAGTTTATTAAAACTCGAGGAACGCGATGTTCCAAAGAATCAATATTATCTCTTGGAAAAGGCTGGGATAAGATATCCCAAGATTTTCAAATCCCCAAAAGACATTGATTGCCTTGTTATTGTAAAAGTAAGCGAAGCAGCCAGAGGTTATGAACGGGCGTTTTTCTTTGCTACTAGTTACAACGATTACAAGAAAAAGTCAGAAGAAATGCTCGCAAAAAAAGCGATTACAAAAGAATCGCTTGAAAAAGCAGTTATTGAGGAATACGCAATCGGCGCTCAGATAAATTTCAACTATTTTTACTCAGTTATCGATGATGAACTTGAAATCATGGGAACTGACACAAGGAGACAAACAAATATAGATGGATTAATTCGCCTTCCTTCTACTGAGCAATCTGAGGTTTTGAAATATTTAAAACCAAAGATCATCGAAACAGGTCATGTCGCAGCAACTACAAAGGAATCCATTATTGAAAAAATATTCGAGCTTGGTGAGAAATTTGTAAAAGTTACGCAAAAAGAATACCCGCCAGGCATTATCGGTCCGTTTGCGCTTCAGGGAGCTATTGTTGCTGATCAAGGCAAGGAAGAGATGGTTGTTTTTGACGTCTCGATGAGAATACCAGGAAGCCCTCTTACTCGTTTCACTCCTCACACCGGATATCTTTACGGCAAATCTATAAGCTACGGCGAAAGAATTGCGATGGAAATCAAAAAGGCGATAGAAACCAACAAGCTAAAAGAGATTGTCACTTAAACGATTTTTGAATATTTACAAATAAGCCAATTTTTGTTATTATTGTAACAAATTTTTACTAGCATACAATTCTCCTCCTAATATGTTGCTATAGTAACATAACTTATATATGTTATTCTTACACATTTATAATATATGAAATAAATTTGGAGAGAATAACGATGCAAGAAATAATGAAAAGAAGGGTGATTGTTTTTGGGGCAGTAATTGTCATGATTTTCTCGGCAACTTTTACAATAGCTAGCGCGCGTAGTCCTGATGTTGTGTCCTCCACCAATGCAAAATGGACACTAATGATGTATTGTGCTTTTGACCATCATAGAGATTTGGAGACAAATGACACAATTAAAAGTTTTACTGATATAGGTTCTGATGCCAACCTAAATATCGTTGTTCTAGTAGATACGAGAGTAATTGATGATACGCGTTATTTATATGTTGAGAAAGATGGAGTTGTGCCTCTCTCCTGGCCTGAACCCGAATCAAACATGGGTGATCCCGACACTCTTGAGAGTTTTCTTGATTTAACTATGGTGAGTTATCCAGCAGACCATTACGCGTTGTTTGTTATGAGCGCATATGGTAGTGGCTGGCAGGGGTCAGGTGCGGATTTGTCAGGAGGAGATTATAAGTTACTTTCTTTGATCACAACACCAAGCTATTCTAATTTATTGAAAAATGTCACAGATGATGGTAACAAGAAAATTGACTTAGTGGGATATGACATCTGTGTGACAGGCAGTTTTGAAACGGCTTACGAAATAGCTCCTTATGTGAAATATATGGTATCTAATCAGGAACATGGATTTGGGTACGGCGAGTTTTCTGATGATGGGAGACCACTTTGGTGGAATTACAGTTTTTTCTTACAACAGTTAAAAAATAACCCAGATATGGCACCAGAACAATTCGCTATTTCGGCAGTTGATTACTATGTCCCTGGAACATACACGCATAAAATTTTCGGGTTCATTAAAGCCCCAAAATTCTATCCGATTACAAAATTTCATACTACATTATCTGCAGCAAATCTCAGCAAAGTGAATGAAATTAGTACAGCGGCAGATGTGCTGGCTTCTAGCCTAAAAGAGCATTTGTCTGAAATTAAAAATGAAATAAAATCAGCAAGGTCTGAAGTAAGAGAATATGGAAAACTCTATAGAAAATTCTGGTGGTTACCTCCAAAAATTGCATATCCCTTGCAATTAGCTCCGTTAGGCTATGATTGTTTTATTGATCTGTACGATTTTGCAGAGAAACTAAAGGAACAAACTAGTGTTACAGAGATAAAGAATGCTTGTGATGCGGTAATGGATGCGTTTGATGGAACAGTTATCGCAAATAAGGCAGAACCAACAGACCCTTCGCACGGATTTAGCATATATTTCCCTGAACGTAGATGTCAATACGACCAAAGCATTTGGAGAACCATTGGTATTAAAAATTTCAGAAAGATACCATCATCATACGAGGATTTGCGATTTTCACATGATACGTTGTGGGACGAATTCCTAAGGGCATATCTAAAAATTTAACTCGCTATTTACTGCACTCTATAATTCTTTTTTCTGTTACAATTTTATCTACTGGTACGTCGCGTTTTTCAGTCAGTATTTTTTTGACAATTTGAATTTCAAACGCCAGTCCAATATGTAATGCTTTTTTTGAATTTCTTAGCAAACTGTCATAGTATCCATATCCATGTCCAATTCTGTTACCAGATTCATCGAAAACAACTCCTGGCACTAAAATTATATCTATATTGGCAAGTGAGACCTCATGTACGCAGTCTTTTTTTGGCTCTAAGATAGAATAGTTACTGTGCTCAAGATCTTCCCATCTTTTAAGTTTAGAGATGATCAAACAATGTTTTTTGGTATCTGTGATCGGCACCAATACATTTTTTCTATTTGACAGACTTTCTGTGATCATATCATGAGTATAAACCTCGTTGTCATATGAAACGTAAAACAATATTGTAGATGCCTGTTTGAATTCCTTCATCTCAAAAAGTCTTTTTTTAATCTGTTTACTTTTTTCTAAAACTTCTTTTTTTTGTAATCTTTTCCTTGTCTCTATTAATTCTTTTCGAAGTTTATCTTTCATTTGAGCTGTATCACCAACGAGCTATGATTCATAAGATATTCCTCCAGGATATGCTATGATGGCTCTAAAGAAATCTTTAAAGCGAGATTCATCCAATGATGCTAAGGTTCTAAACGCCTGTCCTAGCAAGTATTGTGGTCGTAAGTAAAAACGAGTTGTAGCCTCGTTTACAAAATCATTCAGCTCATCTAAAGTGAAATATCCTAAACCTCTCTCTGAATCCGCAGGAACTGCATATTCCTCTTTAGATATTTTTCCATTTTCCACTGCTTTAGTCCACAGATCAGATCCGATTTCATATTTTAAAGGTCTAAAAATCACGCTATCAAACGGAAGAGAGCATACAAACTTGATGGTTTCTTCGATGTGCTCTTTCGTTTCCATGGGTGCGCCAAATATGAAACTACCCACAGTTATAAAATTCATTTCTCTGGACATTTTCACTGCATTTTGAATTTGTTGTTTCGTGATTTTCTTATTGTAAAAATCAAGGACTGGCTGAGACCCTGATTCAACACCAAAACTCAAAAATTTTACATTAGCTTTTTTCATTTTCTTGTATAAATCTCTATTTGCAGAGTCAACACGAGCACCAAGAATCAAAATATCTATATCTGTACCTATCTCCAAAAGCTTATCAAATATATTATGTGCTCTTTTTGCATTTGCAAGAAAATTTTCATCTACAATTTTAACTGATCCATATTTCTCATTTAATTCTTGTATTTCCTTGACAACATTTTCAGCCGATCTTTGTCTAAAACTGTAACCCTCCACAATATTTCCATATTTAGAACAAAAACTACATCGAAAGGGGCATCCTCTGCTTGTTAACATGGATGTGAATTTCTTTCTAGGCCTATATCCCCATGGGAAGTTGCCATAATCATATTTTTCTACTAGATGACGTGCGGGAAATGGGAGCGCATCCAAATCTTTAATTATTCCAGGTTTTTTCCCCATTTCAATCGTATTTTTTATCTTGTAAGAAATCCCAGGAACCTCTGATAATTTTTTTTCGCCTTGTAAATATTTGATTAAATCCAGTATTACAAATTCCCCTTCCAGATCTATAGAAATGTCTGCATCAGGTATATCATATAACGCACGTTCTTTCAGAAAAGAGCAATGTGGACCACCGATTATTAACGGGATTTGAGAGTCGATTTGCTTTATAAATCGAGCAGTATCTGCTACACTCTTGTAATTGTTTGTATAGACACTCATTCCAACAGCATCGACCGTGGCTAATTTTTGCTCCAAATATTGTTTTGATACAGATTCGCCGCCCAAGTCAATTACTTCAGCGCTATGGCCATTTTGCTCTAATACGGCTGCAATATACAATAAACCCAGCGGCGGATAAATAGATGAAATGTTTGGAGGATGTCCTAGGATCCCCGGCTGTGTCCATTCTTCAGGCTGCCTCAGAAACAAAAATTTCATTGTAATTACTCCCCATATTATTAATCGAATGAAGATTCTAATATAAAAGATGTTATCTTAGATTTTTGGTCAATAGAAATGAATATGTCTTTAGATTTTCTGATATAGAACTAACAGAAAATACTTCGTATAATCCTTCTTTTTCAAGAACATCTAGAACGTCGTTCTTTATTCCTTTGCATATAATTCTTGCGTTTGTTTTCATATTTGATGATAGATTTTTAAGAACTGGATTTATCGGCCAAACATTTACTGCTATAAAAATTGCATCAAAATTTTCAACAGGGTAATCTTTGCCATCCGCATATTCAATCTTTATCTTATCTGATAAGCCTTTTTTTCTGATATAAGATTGCGCAAGTTTAACCGCTTTAATGCTATTATCTATGGCAACTATCTTGGCCTTTGTTTCCTCTGTTAATAGAATTGGTCCAGTTGGAAGTATGCCACATCCGATGAAAAGTATCTTGTCTTTCGATGATACCTTGGCCATTTTGATTTCCTTTAAAAATATAGTTTTTCTCCATTTTGTTAGAAGCCGATTAAAAAAACTTATTTTTAAAGCCAATAGTTCTAAAAAAGTGTATTCGTAGCATGAAACAACTCTTTTCAAATTAATTATGAATAAAGCTGATCCATCGTTTTTCTCGTCTTTTGGCAAGTTTAATCAAAATCAGAAGTAAATCATAGTATTTCAGAGTTTTTATTGTATTGCTTCCTATCGAATTTGGTCTATAGATATATTTAATTTTAAGTAGAAAAGCTTATAAAAATGATAAAATGTATCATTCTACGTTGTAGGGGGGCAGATATGAAAATGAAAGTAAGAATTGTGGTATTATCTATCATCTTGTTGATGGTTGTAAGTAGTTTTGGGGCTGTTGCTATAAAAGTAAACACTCAATATAATGTTAATGACGATGATGTTCCAAAGGCAGAATCTTTGGCCGGAGGGCGAAAAGCATTGGTTGTAGGAGTAGCAGATTATCCTGGCACTGGAAATGATTTGCAATATACGGATGACGACGCTCGTGGAATGAAAGAAGTTTTAAAACAAAATGGCTGGAATGAAAACGATATCACTCTTTTTGTTGATAGTCAAGGTACAGAAGGTGCCATTACAAGTAAATTAAATGAAATAGCAGGTCAAACAACTGCAAGCAGCATATCTTTGTTTTTCTTTAGCGGTCATGGGACACAGAATAGCAATGGTGAAGCGATCTGTTGTTATGACTCTAACATGTACGATACTGAATTGAATAATATATTAAACAACTTCAACGGCAGGGTTGTAGTCATACTTGACACATGCTTTAGTGGTGGTATGGGACCACCTGGTTTTGCTTTCAATGTGAATGAATTTGTCGCTAGTTTTTTACAGACGTTAGGTGCGGGAAACGAAAATCGTGTTATTTTAATGGCTTGTGCAGCTAATGAAGTATCTTATGAGACTTCGGAATTACAAAGTGGTGTCTTTAGTTACTTTGTTATAGAAGGTCTTCGAGGAGATGCTGATCACGAGGGTAACAACGATGGTGTTACTACTGCTGAAGAAACGTTTGATTACGCAGGACCAAAAACCACAAACTATATGTCTGAGCAGCACCCACAAATATACGATGGTGATCCAGATCCAAATAAAGATGTTCCAATCATTGGTGGTGGTGTTTCTAGCGATATAAAGGTAACAGTAAACATATACCAAGTTATTGAACAAGACTCAATTGAATTTTGGCCATGGGATGATCCAGATTGGTTTTATACACTTAGAGTATTTTCTCAAGATGTAGCCTTTGTTACAACTGAAATCGCTCCAGAAAATCAAGTTACTTGGACTCCGAATAAAAATTACGTTGTTGAAGTTATTGACGACACCATTGATATTCAAATTAAGTTGATGGAGGACGATTTGCTTCCTGACGACTTAGCAGATGTAAGCAGCCATCAAGGAGGTGGAATCGATGATTTCTTTTTTGATGAATGGATAAATGGAGAAAGGCGAGGGGCAGTTTATCATGGATCCTATAACCTAATAACTAACACTTTAGGTGGAGAGGATAGTTATACAACAGAAGGCGGATACTATGTTATTACAGGAGATTTAGATGGTAGCGGAGGGGATCCTCCTGATGAGAATGATGCAAAGGTTTTGTTTAAAATCACTGATAACTATAATAAAGATGATTACAAACCAAAATTAGGAGTTTCTCCAACATCAATTAGTTTTGGTTCAGTCGGAAAAGGGGAAACTGTAACAAGAACCTTAACAATTGAAAATACAGCCAAACAGGATCCACTTAATCAAAATCCAAATCTTAATTGGAATATAGAAAAACCATCTTGGGTTGATACAGTAAATCCATCATCAGGATCCTTGTCTGCAGGTCAGACCAAAGAAGTTCAAATTACAATAAACACAGATGATATGCAAAAAAAAGATTATAGTGACACTCTTAAAATCACATCAAATGGTGGAGATAAAGATATTCCTGTAAGTATTACAGTTCCAAAAGCGCGGCTCCGTATTCCAATGTTTTCCGATATTTTTCAAAGACTAGGCATTCTTTTACCTTTCTACATTATTAATTTGTATTTTTCCGCAATCATAAATAAATAGAACACTTTACCAGTTGTCCAGTGAAAGAAAAATTAGTCAAGTATGCAAAAAAATTCCTACCTTTGGTAGGTATCATAATACTCATTTATCTAATAATAAAATTAGATGTCGAAAAAATAAAAGATGCGTTACTATCAATCAAACCAACCTATGTCCTATTATCATTATCACTTACAGTTCCAGCGTTGCTTGTTAGAAACTATGGTTGGCAACTCATTCAAAAAGAACAAAAAATAAAGCTTGGTTTTTTCCAGTCGTTAAGAATATTCCTGATAGGTTCATTCTACAGTATAGTAACGCCTGGATTCTTAGGGAACATCATGAGGGTCCCATACATGAAAGAAAAAACAGGCGACCCATACGGAAAGCTTTTTGTAAACATAACAATAGAAGTCATCTTGCGTACCCTTGCAGTATTTCTGCTGATGTTGGTTGGTGCGTTTCTTGTAATTGGGAAATTCTCTCAAGTATTCTTCATAGTGCTGATAGTTTTCATAATATATTCGTTGATTATGTTATATTTCATAGAAAAAAAAAGAGGCGAAAAGTTTTTTAACGTACTCATAAAATATTTTATACCCACGAAATTAAGGGGCGATTCGTATAACTTTGTAAATACTTTTTATTCCGATTTCCCAAAAGTTAATCGGTTGATACTCCCATTGATTCTAGGCATTTTAACATGGGTGATAGTCCTTTCTCAAGGGTACATAATTGTTTTAGCTTTGGGCGTAAGCATTCCGTATTTTTACTTTTTATTACTATATCCCATTGCATATGTTGCAGGCTATTTACCTATTACCATTGCAGGTCTTGGGCTAAGAGAATTAACTGCTGTATTGCTCTTCTCAACTCTTTTCGGAACGTCAAAAGCGGAAATATTAGTTATTGCTCTTTTAGGATTTATCATAACAGATGTAGTTGTAGGTTTCATAGGCTTTATAATATGTTTAACAGAAGCTAGAGACAACCCGGAAAAAAAGAAAGAATTACTACGTTTTCAGTAGATAAAGCGATTCCCAACCAGAGCTTGAAAAAGGATGACTTTCAATTCTTTTTAAAATCTTAATGTTTTTATAAGAATTTATTAGATTATCAACTGCTTTGCTTATGGTGTAGGATTCTCTGACTATGATCTTAGTTTTAGGTTTTGCATTTTGAAAAATATGGTTTAAAACCTCTATCTTTGGGACTGAACAACCTGATACAACAATCATATCAAAATCATCAACTGGATAACTTGTTCCATCTCCGTTTTCGATTCGAATCCTGTCTTCCAAATTCTTCCTTTTTATTATCTCCTTTGCCAATTTCAAATCTTTGGGATTTCTATCGATGGCGGTTATTTTTCCACCGTTAGTATCTGCTAATGTCATTGCTGTAATTGGATATGCACCGCAACCTATGTGCAGTATGTTTTTAGAATCAGAAATATTGAATATACTCGCTTCCTTTCTGTATTCTTCAGATATGTATTTTTCATATAGCCTGGCTATATTATCTAGTTTGCAAGAAAGGCGATCTACAAAAATCCAGAATGAAATTGATTTTTTTAAAAAAACTTTGTCCCTAAAAGAGTAGTTATATCCTTTATGATTGTCCCCCATTCTACTTTTCATTTTAACTATATCTAATTTGAAATAGAATTAAATAGGTTTCTGGTATACAATGTTAGAACCGCAATACTAAAAAAGATGTAATAATTATGGTATCTCAAAGAAAAATCCAAGAATTACTTTATGTGATTTAAATGACGGGCGAGGGCATTGGTTTTGGGAAGGCTATTTTATTTAATGAACACTTTGTAGTATATGGAGTGCCAGCTATTGTTTCAGCTATTGGTAAATATACAATTGCCAGGGTTGAACCATCAAATGAACATGGCTGGACGCTCAAGGACAATAGAAAAGCGACTCCTAGATACAAAGAAGATAAGATCGAACAGCAAAAGGATTCTATAAACAGAATTTTGAAAAAAATGAACATAGATGTTTCTAAAAAAGGAATTAAGATTACACTTGATGGCAATTTGTACTGTGCAAGTGGGATAGGCGCCAGTGCTGCTTCGTGCGTAGCGATTGCTAGAGCCCTTGCTCAGCACTATGGCATGAATCTATCAGATGAAGAGATTAATGAAATTGCATTTGAGGGCGAAAAGGGGTACCACGGAACTCCATCGGGTATAGATAACGCAGCTGCTACCTTTGGAGGTCTTATCTGGTTTGAAAAAAAAGACACCCCCATCATCGAGAAGATATCTATATCATCTCCTTTAGAAATTGTAATGGGTGATACTGGTAAAGTTGCTAATACTTCCGCAGCTGTTGATGGTGTGCGTCAGAGGAAAGAAAAGGAACCTACGAAATATAACGAGATATTCAGCAGAGCTGAGAACATAGCTTATTTAGCCAAGAACGCCCTTCTAATTGAAGATAATAAAGAACTTGGAAAATTAATGAACGAGAATCATAAACTCTTGCAGCAGATAGAGGTATCATCTAGGGAACTTGATTTTATTGTTAAACTTGCCAGGGATAATGGCGCCATTGGTGCAAAACTAACTGGTGGTGGTCTGGGTGGTAATATAATTGCTTTAACCCCTGGAAAAGATTTGCAAAATAATGTAGCAAATGCCATTGAAAAAGAAGGTTTCCAAACCTTGAAAACGGTTATTGGTGCTTCTATTGAGGGATACAAATAATGGCGCTCAGAAATTTTCTTTCTAAACTTGAAAAGGAAGGCAAACTTGGACGCATTAAAAAAGAAGTTTCTACTAAATATGAGATCGCTAATATACTGTATTCTCTAGATGAGAAACCCACTATTTTTGAGAATGTTACGGGTTACGATTTCCCTGTTTTTGGTGGTATTGCATCAAACAGGGACATAATCGCTGAGTCAATTGGTAATACAAAGGACAAACTTTTGCTTAAACTCGTTGATGCACTACGCAATCCTGTAACTCCTAAGATTGTCGATAAAGGGCCCTGTCAAGAAGTTGTTATAAAAAATCCTGATTTGGACAAACTGCCTCTCTTGTTTCATCTTCCTGGTGACGGTGGAAGATATGCTACCGCCACTGTTGCCACTATAAAGGATCCCTCCACCGGCAGAAATGTTGCCTATCATCGCCTTATGCAGAGGAGTAAGAACAAATTTACAGCTCGTCTTATAAAAGGTCGTCAGACACGAACGACTTACGATAAAGTGAAAGGTGATTTGGAGATGGCTGTTTGTATTGGTAGCTCCGTTCCTGTTATGATAGCTGCCTCTCTTGGTCCGCCATCTGGTGTTGATGAGTTTTCTATTGCTAATGCACTTGAGCCTATGAAGATGGTTAAGTGCGTGACAAAAAATCTGGAGGTCCCAGCAGAATCTGAGTTTGTAATAGAAGGTAGACTTACAAAAGACGTGGATAAAGAAGGGCCTTTCCTAGATCTCACAGAAACACGGGATTTTGAAAGGCTGGAGCCAGTTTTTGTTGTTGATTGTATCACACATAGAAAAGATGCGATGTACCAGGTTTTAATTCCCGGGCGTTTTGAACACAAGATACTTATGGGTATGCCAAAGGAACCAACAATCTATGATGCGGTTAGTAAGGTTGCTAAATGTAAAAACGTGCTTGTTACTATCGGTGGCGGCTCTTGGTTGCACGGTATTGTTCAAATTGAAAAGAAGAATCCTGATGATGGAAAGAAGGCCATCGAAGCTGCTTTTAATGGTCACAAGAGCATGAAACACGTTGTAATTATTGATGACGATGTTGATATCTACAATCCAACTGCTATTGAGTGGTCAATTGCTACACGTTTCCAGGGAGATAAAGACTTGGTTGTAAAATCTGATCAACCAGGTAGCAGTCTTGATCCATCTTCAAAACAAGAACCAGGCAAAAAAGCGCTTACTTGTAAGGTTGGTGTTGATGCTACAATTCCTTTTGATGTTGACAAGATTAAATACGAGATTGTGAAATACAAAAAAGTTGATGTAGATGCTTACCTTAGGTAAAGGGAAATACAAAGTCTGGTTAAAGCAAGAAAAGATCGGCGATAACCTTCTTTTTGTCCTTGGTGGAGGCGAAAAGTCTCACATTGGTGGCGTTGTTATTTGTGAGCCAGGCAAAAAAGCTCAAGCGGTCCGATTGGAAGGACATTTTGATGATATTGTTCTAAAACCGATTGCTGAAGCGGCTTGTAAAAAATATAATACAAAGGTTGTTGCGGTTGGTGGCATTCATGTCGATAATGCGACGAAAAAGGAAATAGCTCTCCTTGTGAAAAACTGTCGTGCCTTCATTAAAAAACTTTAAACAATTTTAGTGACCAAATAGTCGTTTAGTAATAAGAGTTGCATAACTGCCCTTATGTAGAATAAAAGACAAAGTGATCTTGTATCTATTTTTCTTTCCTTTATCATTGATTTCGTCAATTTCTAATTCAGAGATTGTAAATCCTTGTGGTTTCAGAATTAATTCTCTTTTTCGTGTTTTAAAAAAATTACTTGTTTCTTCTTCTATATCTAAATCTTTAAGATCTATATTTTCTTTAGATAATAAACTTTTTATTATTTCTTCTTCAAACTCTGAAGAAAATTTCATAGAGTGACTGATTGTTTGAAAAGTCAAAGGAATTTTATTTATTTCAGCATCAATTAATTTCTTGTAAAAAATTAAAGAACCTATGTTGTAATCAATGGTATACAATCTTTCTTTTCCTACAATTTTTTTAAGTGTTTCCTTAACGCATTCGTTCCACAGATAGCTCTGGTATGCGTTTACAAACATCTCTCTAAGATTTGGTGGAATTTTTTTGTATGCTTCTAACCAACTCTTTGTTTTATTATACTCGTTTATAACTAATCTGAAAATCTTGCTATTCACGTTAATTGACTCAAGATTTTTCCAGTTCGCCAGTATCTTTCTTTTTTCATCTTTTGTTTTCTTTCGCTCAGATTTCAAGTATTTTGTTAAAAATATTTTTACTGCTTGTTCGTAATTTTTCTGTATGAGATATTTAGCGATAAATTCGTTGTGTATCACACTACCAAATCTTTGTGAATCAAAATAGTTAGGAATCCCTATTTCTGAAATTGTGTTTGCTCTGCTGTGTATGCCTGCCGTATCGCCTTTTTGTATGTTACGGACGGTTATAGTAAATCTGTTGCCCTCTAGATCACCTATCTTTATCTTCTTGTTGCAATAACCTACAAACTCAAGTTTTATGTTTTCAATTTCTTTACTTGCAGCATTATATTTTGCTGGTATTGAGATGTATTGTTTTGTCAGTCCGTGTTTATCTTTTAGCCCTGCATAACCTATTTCATAAAGTGAAACACGCAATTTTTTGGCTATTATATGTAATGCTCCAAAAGTATCCATTTCCTGTTTTTCCATGGTAAAGATTGCATGTTCTTTTTTTTCTTTAGAAACCTCTATACTAGTTATTTCTTCGACTATGAAATCAGAAGGTATCTGTTTTAGTTTCATGATTATACAAAAACAATAAAATATTACAAGCATATAACCCTGTCCATACGGGGAGTTATATGTATCTCACAAAAGAAGAAGAAAAAATTCTAAATGGAGAAAAGGGCGACGTAATGGGGCGTATGTTCAGATTGCTCGTCCGCTTGGGAGAAATCTACGGTGCTGACAAGATGATTCCTGTGAAATCTGTTCAGGTCGCCGGCGTATCTTACAAATCCATAGAAGACCCAGGTACTGAATTTCTTGAGGATATTGCATCAAAAGGCGCCAAGGTGAAGGTTCTTACTTATTTGAATCCTGCAGGTATGGATTTAGAAAATTGGGAAAAACTAGGTTTTCCAAAGGATTTTGCAAAAAAACAACTTCGTATAATGGATGCCTTCAAGCGCATGGGCATAATTGTTACAGCCACCTGCACCCCTTATCTGGCAGGTAATTTGCCGCGTTTTAGAGAGCACATTGCTTGGTCGGAATCCTCAGCTGTTTCATTTGCAAATTCTGTTATTGGCGCCAGAACGAATAGAGAAGGTGGTCCATCTGCTCTCGCTGCTGCTCTTTGCGGTGTCACACCAAACTATGGATTGCATCTTTGGGAAGAAAGACAACCATCAGTCAAAGTCAATGTTTCAGCCAATCTAAATTTCTGCTCAGATTTTGGTGCTCTTGGATATTATGTTGGTAAAGAAGTCAAAAACAAAATCCCATATTTTACAGGAGTAAAAGATGCAGATACCGATCAACTTAAGGCGTTAGGTGCCGCTATGGCTGCATCTGGGGCTGTTGCACTTTATCATGCTGAAGGGCTCACTCCAGAGGCAGACTTGGTTGAAAAAAAGAATTTAGAGACGATATCAGTTGGGGAAAAAGAGATCAAAGAAACATACCACAAATTAAACACGGGTAAAGAGCCTGATATCGTAATCCTTGGTTGCCCGCATGCGTCTCTAAGAGAAATTTCGTTACTAGCAGAGAAACTTGAAGGAAAACGCCTGAAAAAGCCGGTCTGGATTTGTACGTCAAGAATGATAAAGGAAATTGCTGATCGTATGGGTTACAACGAGATAATTGCAAAGGCCGGTGGTAGCATCGTTGCAGATACCTGCATGGTTGTTTCCCCTATAGAAGACATGGGCTACAAAACAACTGGTGTAAACTCAGGAAAAGCAGCAAACTACCTGCCTGGTTTTTGTAAGCAAGAGGTTGTGTTTGCAAATATCGATGATCTTGTGGAGGGACAATTATGAAGGGTAGAACTATTGCTCCAGGAAGAGCAGAGGGTGAAGCCATCGTTTCAAAAGAACCACTAGGCTTCTACGGCGGTATAAATATCAAAACTGGCATAGTAATTGAAAAGGGCCATCCGCTGGAAGGCAAATCCGTAAAAAACAAGATACTTGTTTTTCCATGCGGCAAGGGGTCAACTGTTGGGTCATACGTTATATACGGTTTAAAGAAAAACAATGTTGCACCTGCAGGAATTATTAACAAGGAGACAGAAACGATAGTTGCGACAGGCGTTATACTTGCAGGCATTCCCTGTGTAGATAAAATTGATATCGATAAAATAAAGACCGGTGACAGAGTAAAATTAGATGCTGACAATGCAACGGTGGAAATTAAATAACTAGATTCTTCTCATATTCCAGATGGTTCCAACACCGTTTAGTTTTATTTCATGAGCGCCATCATCATCAAGCCAGCTTATCTTTCCACTAACGCTGTTTAAGCCAACTTTCATTCCTACATTGGTTGGTATTCGCCATATTTTATCGTAGGTGTTTTTAGCTGTGATGTCTATATTAAGCTGTATCTTGCTTATCCTTAGAAGTGGTTGAGTGAGTGCATTTGGTTTCGCCTGTACGTTAATCTGTGACGGCAATTTTACGCTTAAAGAAAGTCTGTCAGTTTTTTTAACTGTAATATCTAAATTTTCCAATATTGTTAATGTCTCTCCTTTATTTGTTGTTATAACTAGTGCAGAAATTGGATTTATTATTGTGGTTTTAGTTGGAATGATTGGAGTTCTTAGATAGTATTTGCCGTAGTATATCTCCCATCCGTTTTCTAGTGTCATATGGCACCAGTCCCATCCTTTGATCGCCACTTTTAAAATTCCAGGCGACCAAGAGTGCTGATAATGTCCTACACCTGTTACTGTTTGCTCTTTATCGTTGATTATCACTTTTCCAGTCACTTTACATCCAAGGAAAATGTACTCTGCAATACTTCCTTCGCCTTTATCGATTAATCTGGTGCTGTGTATCCACAGACCAGGCGATGGTGCGAAATAATCTAAGTCAATCAATATTTCGTTATTTTTGTCTATATCTTTGTCCTCAGCATGAACGTGCCAATTAGGGTAATTACCTTTTGCCCATGAATTTCCTTCGAATTTTACCTCTACTCCTGGTGAGGAGGCTACCAACGTTTGAGAACCTATTAATCCAAGACCAAACACTCCTCCACGTTTTTTGTTAATCATTCCTCCAAATTCTTCTCCATTAGGACCCTGCAGTGTTACAACCAAGAGATTTGGTTTAAATGTACCCTTTAAATCACCCCATGCAAGATGACAGAAACCAATCGTCGCAACATATCCTGCTAAATCACCACTGCTCTCATCAAATACTACGGTATAGTACCACCACTCTCGGGTATTGGAAATCTTGTTAAAATGAGCGCCTTCATCATCAGGAGAAATATCCCTCAAATTACTCGGTACTAGAGAAAATGGTAGTTCCGGAAGTTGTGGAAATATGTGTGTGATAAGCACCGTACCCGTCGGTTTATGTATTATTTTTATAGTTCCGCTACAGTCAGTGATCTTCTCCCCCTTTTTTACATAGTCTCCAAGCTGGGATATATCACAGAGTCCATCTATCTCGATATCATCCCACAATATTTTTTCTGATACCGATTTTATGGTTAGGACTCTATTTTCTTCATCTGTAATAAATTGAATATTTGGAACTTTTTTCTGTTCATCCTTACCGATATAACCCACTTTATAAAGAACGATGCCGGCTACGGCTATCATTGCTACTACTATTATTGCATCAATCCTTTTTATTTTAGGGTTCATTTTATATCAGTTATCTCTCTTATTGTTTATATATCTCCTATTATTATATTATTAAAGCTTTCTTTACAACTCTTACCGGAACAAAAAAAAAGCGCTGTGTCTGGGTTGACTGAAATTTTTAGTTTAATAAATAAAGGGCAATTGCATTCTGGTCTGGGGGGCCTTATAGTATGGAATCGAGGACGAAAGAATCTAGACTCATTCTCGAAGACGGCTCCGTTTTTGAGGGTTATTCATTTGGCTCAAAGAAAGTTGTTAATGGAGAAGTAGTTTTTAATACAGGGATGGTTGGCTACCCTGAAAGTCTGACTGATCCATCTTACAGAGGACAAATACTGGTTTTAACATACCCTCTAATAGGTAACTACGGTGTGCCCGGAAATGAAAAAGAGGACAAAGTGTTGAAACATTTTGAGTCGGATAGAATACAAGTTCAAGGTTTGATAATTTCAGATTATTCAGATAAATATTCTCATTGGAACGCTAAAAAATCCTTGTCAGCGTGGATGAAAGAACACAATGTCCCAGGAATCTATGGTATAGACACAAGAGAACTAACTAAAAAGCTAAGAAAAAAAGGGACGATGCTTGGGAAAATCATCTACGACAAACAAGATGTCTCTTTTGAAAATCCAAATAAAAGAAATTTAGTATCTGAAGTCAGTGTAAAAAAACCCATCATCTACAAAAAAGGAAAGAAAAAAATTATACTCGTTGACTGCGGTACGAAAAACAATATAATCCGGGCTTTTCTAAAGAGAAATTTCACTGTTGTTCGAGTGCCATGGGATTACAATTTCTTAAATGAAAAGGTTGACGGGATCATAATTTCAAATGGACCTGGAGACCCTAAAAAATGTCGTAAAACAATTGAAAATGTTAGAAAATCTCTATCAAAAAATACTCCAATTCTTGGCATATGTCTCGGTTCTCAGATTTTAGCACTTGCAGCTGGAGCCAACACTTACAAGCTGAAATTTGGGCATAGAAGCCACAATCAACCCTGTATTGAGGCTGGAACAAAAAGATGCTATATCACGTCACAGAATCACGGTTACGCTGTTGACGCTGATACTTTGTCTGAGGATTGGCGCGAGTGGTTTTTTAATAACAACGATAATACAAATGAAGGTATAATCCACATTTCAAAACCATTTTTTGGGACACAGTTTCATCCAGAAGCATCTCCAGGACCAGACGATACTGAATTTTTGTTTGATTTGTTTATTAGGTCGATTAAATGATAAATAAGAAAAAACCCCGAGTAAAAAAAGTACTCATCCTAGGATCAGGAGCCATAAAAATAGGTCAAGCCGGTGAGTTTGATTATTCTGGCAGTCAATCTATAAAAGCATTGAAAGAGGAAGGGATTAAAACAATACTAATTAACCCGAATATTGCAACGATTCAAACTTCTGATTATCTAGCTGATAAAGTGTATTTTTTACCAATTGATGCTTATTTTGTCGAGAAGGTTATTGAAAAGGAAAAACCTGGTGGGATATTGCTTGGTTTTGGCGGGCAAACGGCTCTAAATGTAGGCGTTGAAATCGCTAAAAAAGGCGTTTTGAAAAAGCACGGCGTAGAAGTTTTAGGAACACCTGTTGAAGCAATTTTGAATACTGAAGATAGGGATCTCTTTGTTAAAAAAATAAAAGAAATTAATCTTAAGGTTCCTGGTAGTAGAGCAGTGACTAAAGTAGAAGAAGCGGTGAAAGCAGCTGAAGAGATTGGTTATCCAGTCATGTGCAGGATAGCATATGCCTTAGGTGGTTTAGGCTCCGGAGTTGCATATAATAAAAGTCAACTGGTTGATTTAACTAAAAAGGCATTTTCTTACACAAATCAAATCTTGATAGAGGAGTATTTTGGCGGCTGGAAAGAGCTCGAGTACGAGGTCGTTAGAGACCGATTCAACAATTGCATAGTTGTTTGTTCTATGGAAAATGTTGACCCGATGGGGATTCATACTGGAGAAAGTATAGTCGTCGCCCCAGTGCAAACACTAACTGCTTCTGAGAATTTCAAACTAAGGTCCATCGCCATCAAGGTGATAAGGCATCTTGGTATCGTTGGCGAATGTAACATACAATTTGCTTTGGATCCAAAGTCAGAAGATTATAGAATAATAGAGGTAAACGCAAGATTGAGCAGAAGCTCCGCTCTAGCTTCCAAAGCAACAGGCTATCCTTTGGCATTTATTGCAACGAAGTTAGCCCTAGGTTACAGTTTAACCGAAGTGGAAAACATAATAACAAAGGAAACCTCGGCTTGCTTCGAACCAGCTTTGGATTATATCGTTCTAAAATATCCGAGATGGGATTTGCAGAAATTCAGGAAAGTCAGCCTCAACATAGGTTCCGAAATGAAATCAGTTGGAGAGGTAATGGCAATCGGAAGAAGTTACGAAGAGGTGCTACAAAAAGCGATTCGAATGTTGGATGTCGGAATGAAAGGACTCGTATGTAACAATCTGAAGTTCAACGATTTAGATAAGGAACTAAAAGAACCAACCGATAAGAGGATGTTTGCGGTAGTTGAGGCAATCAAAAAAGGGTATTCTATCGAAAAAATCTATGAACTTTCCAAAATAGATCCGTGGTTCCTTTACAAGATAAAAAATATAGTTGATGTCGAGAAAAAATTAGAAGGTTGTCAGCTAAAAAAACTACCTTTGCGCTTATTAAAAGAAGTCAAACAAAAAGGTTTTTCTGATCTTCAGATAGCAGCGCTTACCAAGAGCACAGGGCAAGAAGTCAGAGAAAGAAGAAAAAAACTTGGGATAACACCGTACGTTAAACAGATTGATACACTTGCTGCGGAGTATCCTGCTAAAACAAACTATCTGTATTTGACCTACAATGCTTGTAAGGATGATCTTAATTTCAAAGAAAAAAACCAAGTTGTTGTTTTAGGGGGTGGTGCGTACAGAATCGGCTCTTCAGTGGAATTTGACTGGTGTTGTGTTAACTCAGTTGCAACGTTGAGGGCTCTGAATTATAAAACCATAATGATAAACTGCAACCCTGAGACAGTCAGCACCGATTACGACATCTGTGATAAACTGTATTTTGATGAGCTTACCTTTGAAAGAGTGATGGATATCTGCGAGAAGGAGAATCCTCTAGGTGTCATCGTCTCGATGGGCGGTCAAATCCCAAATAATCTTGCTTTGCCATTGCATAATTCTAAAGTTAAGATACTTGGAACTTCTCCAATAAATATAGATAACGCAGAGGATAGGCACAAATTTTCTAAGCTACTTGATGAGCTTGACATTGATCAGCCCGAATGGGAGGAATTGACAAGCCTGGAAGAGGCCGAAAAGTTTGCAGACAAAGTAGGTTATCCTGTGCTTGTCAGACCAAGCTACGTGCTCAGTGGCGCTGCGATGAGTATAGCTTTAAGTAAATACGAATTAAAAAAATACCTTGAAAAAGCCTCTGAAATAAGTAAGGAATGTCCTGTTGTTATAAGTAAATTTATCACTGACGCTAAAGAAATAGAAATCGATGCTGTAGGTAACCACGGTAATCTTTATTGTTATGCAATTTCGGAGCATGTGGAGAATGCGGGAGTTCACTCAGGGGATGCGACAATTGTACTACCGCCACAGAGAACATACTTAGAAACCATGAGGCGTATCAAAATAATTACAAAGAAGATTGCTAAGTCTCTAGATATAACCGGTCCTTTCAACATACAGTTCATAGCTAAAGACAATGATGTTAAGGTTATCGAATGTAATTTGAGGGCATCAAGAAGCTTTCCTTTTGCTTCTAAAGTCTTCAAGATTAATTTTGTTGATCTAGCTACTAAAATTATCATGAATAAACGTGTTCAAAATATAGATCGGTCTTCTTTTGATTTGGATTATGTTGGGGTAAAGGCGTCGCAATTTTCTTTTACTAGGTTGAAAGGATCTGATCCTGTCTTGGGTGTAGAGATGTCTTCTACTGGAGAAGTTGCCTGTTTGGGTGATGACTTCAATGAGGCTTTTCTCAAAAGTCTTATCTCTGTGGGATTCAAGTTACCAAAGAAGACGATATTGTTGTCCACTGGGCCAAAAAGTAGCAAGATGGAGTTTTTGTATAGCACCAGACTATTGCAAAAAATGGGTTTCAAATTTTATGCTACAGGAGGA